>Ga0316628_100001631_pt1 | contig 16002 bp, 14 predicted proteins | sample OWC_Aug_M2_C1_D5_FD_207648 | JGI IMG/M metagenome (GOLD analysis project Ga0316628, IMG submission 207648) | Wetland soil microbial communities from Old Woman Creek delta, Ohio, United States - OWC_Aug_M2_C1_D5_C | ecosystem: Environmental > Terrestrial > Soil > Wetlands | place: USA: Ohio... | reverse complement strand
CGGCCCCGGCTCGCCGGACAGGCCGGCCGTCCAGGCTTCGAACTCGTCCATCTCGTTCTGCGTCGGCGGCAAAACGGCGCCTTTGACGACGAAGGGCACACCGTATTCGCGGAGGAGGCCGAGACCGCGGCGGAAGGCCGCGAAGGAGCCGGGCGCTCGGGTCACGGCCTCGTACGTCTCCTTTCTCATCCCGTAGGCGGAGACCTCGACGGCTTCGAGCGGCGGCACGTCCCTGAGGAGGCGGGCCAGGCGCGGCGTCACCAGCGTGGCGTTGGTGAAGAGCATCACTCTCAGGCCGAGTCTTCTCGCATGAAGGTAGATCGCCTCGAAATCGTCCCTGATCAGGGGCTCCCCGCCGGTCAGCCGAACGACGAGACAGCCGAGCTCGGCCGCGTCGACGAGCAGCGTCTTCCATTGGCCGGCGGTCCATTCCCGCGTCCGGGCTTCGGCGTCGCCGGCCGGACGATTGACCGAGCAATGGAGGCAATCGTTGTTGCACCGCTCGGTGAGCTCGATGTCGAGGCGCGAGAGCGTCGGCGGCGAGGACCACAGGCGGGCCTCGCCGGAAGGGACCTTTTTCACGTACGACTTGCCCGCCATGGTCACCCCGCCCGCTCCAGGAAGTCTTCGAGGACCGCGACGACGGCCCCGCTCGTGTCGAAGGAGAGGTTGTAGAAGGGGACTTCATGGACGATGCGCCCGGCCAGGTCCAGGGCCCGTTCCCACCAATCGGCCGAAACGAGCGGCCGGACGAGCCGGGGCAGGAAATCGGCCAGAACGGCTTTCGGGTCGTCCACGGGGTCCAGACGGTTGACCTGCGCCTGGCGCAGGAAGAGAACGGCCCGCAGGGGCGCCGATCCCGGCGAAACCCGGACGATCTCGCCGTGGCTCCAGGTGCCGTGGACGCGGAAGCCGCCGGGGCCCTCGCGGACGACGACCCGGTCGTCGCAGAGGACTTCGCCTTTTCCGCCTATCAGCTTGATGATGGTCGACTTCCCGGCCTCCGACGGACCGGCGAAGACCAAGCCCTGTCCGTTCATGGCCACCCCCGCGGCGTGGACGAAGGCACCTCCGAAAGCCGGCAGGGCCCGGGCCAGGATGAGCTGGTCCGAAGGAAGCAGGGCCAGCGAGTCGAGTCCTCCGCGGCAAAAGGCCGTGTCCGATGGGCTGAAGATGCGGCCCCGGGTGTGGCCGTCGTTGAAAACCATGACCCGGTGGACCGCGGTGTCGGACGGGTCCGCTGAGATCATCAGGTAGATCCACGAGGAGTCCTTGCGGTAAACGGCCCAGGGCGCCTGGCGGAAGACCTCCTGGCCGAGCCTGGCGCCGTCGAGGTCGGGCAGGGAAAAATGATGGCGGAGGACGATATCGGCCGGGCCGTCGACGGCGGCCCGGAAGGGCTCGAACTTGGGCGCGAAGGTCGCGTCTGTGATCGGCAGGTCGGCCTCGACGTCGACCGAGAGGCCGGCGACGCGATAGCGGCGGCGATGGGCGCGGAGCCAGTCCTCGCGGACGCGTCGCGTCTCCCGGGCGATCGCGCAGAGGCCGTCGATCTTTGACGAATGGTCGCGGCATTCGAGGTAGGCGAAGACGGGGCACCACTTGCAATCGGACCGGAGGTCGCAGGCCCCGCAATTCTCGGCGTAGGCCTTCGACGGAGCGACTTTGGCGGCCAGGCCCGGCAGGCGCTCGTCCCAGGCTTCGGCGAAGCTCATCGTCCTCAGGTCGAGACGAAGAGCGGGGTCCTTGACGAACGAGCAGAAGCTCATGCCGCCGTAAGGATCGATATGGAAATCGCGCCGCCCGGCGAGGCAATCCGCGTAGAGCCCCCCGGACGCGGCCGCCGCGCAGGGCGCCGACGCCTCTTCAGCCGGAGCGGCCGGGCTCCCGGAATGGGCTTGGTCGAGGCCGACGATCCGGGCCGGGTCCAGCCTCTCGGACAGGATGTCGCGGTTCTTGGCCGGGTCGCCGGACGCGGAGAGGTACAGCCAGGTCGCCCCAACCCTCCAGCTCGGGCTCCAGGACTCGGCGAGACGGACCATGGCGTCGTATTCGCCGAAGTTCGTCCTCATGGGCACGATCTGGACGGTAAAACCCGCTCCGGCCTCCCGGAGATAGGCCACTCCTCTCTCGAGGGCCTCGAACGAGCCGGGGTTGCGGGTGACGGCGTCGTGGACGGCCGCGGTGGCGCCATACAGGGCGACAAGCTTGGTGCCTTTCCGCCGCAGAAGGCGGGCGGTCCGCGGCGTGATCAGTGTCCCGTTCGTGTTCAGCGTGTACCAGGACGACTCGTCGGCGACCTCGGCGAAGATCTCGGGGAAGTCGGGCCGGAGCATCGGCTCTCCGCCCGATATGGCCCACTCCCGGCAGCCCATCGCCTGGGCCTCGCCGACGATGCGGCGGATCTCGTCGAAGGCAAGTTCGGCCGGCTTTTCGTCCGCGGCCGGGGGGAGCCGCAGCCAGCAGTGGCGGCAGTCGTTGTTGCAGCGGTAGGTCAGGTCGAGGCTGCCGCGGAGGGGAAGACGGGGCAGGCATTCGACCTTCTTCCTGACGACGAAGCGGCTCATGCGCATAGTCCTCTGCATTTGGACAGACTCATCTTCATTCGAACGTCCATGGTCATTCTGGGTCGAAAAAGGCCGGCGGACATGGCCCGGTCCGGGGAATCGGGGGGTGATTTTTGGGCCCTTCCCCTCCCCCCAAAGGGTGATAAAAAGCGGCCCGCCTCACCCCTCGTCCCGGGCTCCGGGGCCTCTCCTCGAATCGAGGATGATGGTCACCGGGCCATCGTTGAGGATGTGGACGATCATCATGGCCTGGAAAACCCCGGTTTCGACCGTCACCCCGAGGGCCTCGACGGCGCCGACGAAATAGTCGAAGAGCTCGGCCGCCCGGCCCGGCTCTTCCGCTCCATCGAAGCTCGGCCGGCGGCCCTTGCGGACCGAGGCGGCCAGCGTGAACTGGGAGACGGCCAGGACCTCGCCTCCGGCCTCGGCAAGCGAGAGGTTCATCTTGCCCTCGGCGTCGGGGAAGATGCGCAGCCCGACAGTCTTTTTGGCCAGGAATTCGGCGTCCGCCTCGCCATCGCCCTTCTCGACGCCGACGAGCAGACAGACGCCCCGCCCGATGCGGCCGATGGTCTTGTCGCCGACGTCGACCCACGCTTCTTTCACCCGCTGGAGCACGATCTTCATGTGTTCTCCTTGGCCGCCGCGTCTTTAAGGATCCCAAAGACGCTTTTCAGATCGGCCGGACTGACGAGACGGAGGAGGCCGAGATAAATGGCCATCCCCGAGATGATGGCCCCGGCCAGGGCGGCCGCTCGGACGACGAAGGCCGCCCGGTCGACGCCAAGGACCGGCCAGGCCAGGTACAGGAACACTCCCATCACCGCGGCGGCGGCCGCCGACTTGGCCGCCGAGACGGCCCATCGGCCCTTGTCCGTCGGCCCGACCTTGCGCTCGAGCCAGACAAGGAGCAGGACGAAGTTGAGGACCTGCGACAGCGAGAGGGATAGGGCCAGGCCGCCGACCCTGAGCGGGCCCATGAGAAGGAGGGAGACGGCAGCGTTCACCAGCAAGACGACGGTCCCGACGGCCACGGGCGTCCGCGTGTCCTTGAGGGAGAAGAATGCCGGCGCGACGACCTTGACCCCGGAGACGAAAGGCAGTCCGATGGCGAAGAACAGAAGGCAGGACGCGGCCAGGGCCGTCGAGTCCCGGTCGAACATGCCCCTTTGAAAAAGCGTCCGGATGATCGGGACGCTGAGGGCCGCGAGACCGGCCGCCGCGGGGAAGCTGATCATGGCCGTCAGCCTGAGCGAGAATCCCAGCGTTTTTTTCATCTCGCCGATGTCCCGGGCGGCGACCTGTTCGGAGAAGGCCGGAAGGAGGGCCGAGGCCAGGGCGATGGAGAAGAGGCCAAGGGTCAACTCCTCGATCCGGGAGGCGTAGTAGAGGGCCGACGTGCTTCCTTCCGCGAGGCCGGAGGCGATCATCCGGCTCAGGGCGAAGTTGACCTGGTAGACGCTGGCCCCGAAGACGCCGGGGACCATGAGCCGGCCCACCCGGCGGACGACCGGGTCCCGGAAGGCCAGGCCGAAGGTGAAGCGCATCCCTTCCTTCCAGAGAAACGGGATCTGAAGGGCGAGCTGGAGGACGCCGCCGATGACCACCCCGGCGGCGAAGACGATCGCCGGCTGGCGGGCGTCCCCCGCCCATCCGGCGACGGCGGCGATAACGGCGATGTTGAACAGGATGGGCGTCGAGGCCGGGACGAAAAAGCGGCCGAAGGAGTTCAGGATGCCCGCGGCCAAGGCGGCCATCGTGATGAAAAAGAGGTACGGGAACATGACCCTGGTCAGGAAGACCGTTAAGCCCCATTTCCCGGCGACGTCGCCGAAGCCATAGGCGATGACCTTGACCAGGCCGGGCGCAAAGAGGACGCCCAGGCCGGTCGTGATGGCCATGACCAGGGCGAGGTCCCAAAAAAAAGCGTTGCCGAAGGCCCAGAGCGCGCTCCGGTCCCGGTCCCGCTTGAGCTCCGTGAAGGTCGGGACGAAGGCGGCCGTCATGGCCCCCTCGCCGATCAGGCGGCGGAAGAGGTTGGGGATGGTGAAGGCGATCGTGAAGGCGTCGGCGCCGTGGCCCGTGCCGAGGTAGTAGGCTTGGAGGAGGTCGCGGACGTAGCCGAGGACGCGGCTGACGAGCGTCGGCGCGGCCACGGCGGCCGTGGAGCGTAGCAGCCGGCTTTTCCGGTCGTCAGGTCCCATGGGAAAGAGCGTCCTCCCGGCCCCGCGGCCGTTTGACTTTGAGGTCAGGATATTCTATCATAGGCCCCTTCAAGAGGAGAAAAAAATGGCCCGCCATAAATCAGCGATACGGCAGCACCGCCGCAGTCTCCGCCGGAAGGCCGTCAACACGCAGACGAAATCGGCCCTGCGGACCAAGATGCGCAAGATCCGTGAGGCCATCATGAACAACGACCGCGACGGCGCGGCCAAGATGCTCCCCGAGGTCTTCGCGGCAATCGACCGGTCGGTCAAGAAAGGGGCTATCAAGAAGAATACGGGGAGCCGCTACAAATCCCGGCTGAGCCGGCAGGTCGCGCTCCTCAACCCCGCCCCGGCGAAATAATCGCCCTCTTTTTTCTGGCCAGGCAATACTCTTCCAGGAAGGCCTCCAAGAGTATCTTGTCGCCAGCATCTCTCGTGCTGCTCGATTTGAGCCGCTGATCCAGCTGGCGGAGCTTGTTCAAAACGGCGTTGAGCTCGATATGAGAGAGCCCTTCCACGACGCCGAAGAAGTCGGCGTATTTCCGGCCGTAGAGGTCGACGTAGGTCGTAGAGATGCTGGGGAAGAACTCGTGGAAGATCTCCTCCTTGGTCCGGCTTTTCTCCCGGAGCCAGGTCTGCGCGGCGAGCACGTTGCGAAAGTAGCCGGCCAGCCGGCCGACGATCACCTCGGGCCTCTCGCCCTCGCCGAGGAGGTCGTTCAGGATGGCCGCCCCCTTGGCGAAATCGGCGGCGGCCAGGGCGTCGTCGAGCTCGTAGACCTGGAAGCTGCGCTGCCAGGCCGTGGCCTGGCTGACGTCGTCCTCCTCGATCCCTTTCCGGTCGCCGACGAAGACGGCAAGCTTCCCGACCTCGTTCATCATCAGGCGGAGGTCCTGGCCGAGGATCTCGAAGAGCCGCCGCTTGGCTCCCTCCGAGAGGGTCTTGCCGAGGGCCCGGGCTCTTTCGTCGGCCCGATGCATCAGGGCGGCGGGATTGAGCCGCTTCATTTCCGTGACCGAGAAGACCGCCTTGGGTAGGGACTGGAAGAAGCGGACGACGGCGTCGTCTTTCTTGAAGCGTCCGGCCCGGACGACGACGAGGACCGTCCGTGACGGCGGATCGGCGAAATACTCGCGCAGGATCTTCTGGTCGGTCCCGGACAGGTGCTTCGCCGCCTTGACGTCGTCCCCGTCCGCGACGGCCTTCCTGTCCGGGCCCTTGTCAGAACCGGACCTCTTCTCCGGGACGCGGACGACGATCGCCCGCCGGGGCTCGAAGAGAAAAGGGGCGGTCCGGGCCGCGTCGATGACGTCCGGCCACGGCGTCTCGTCGAGGTCCATCCGGGTCAGATGGAATTCGCCGCCCGAGGAGGACGCCAGGAGCTGTTTGAGGTCCTCGACGAACTCCTCGGCCAGGTATTCCTCTTCGCCGAAGTAGAGGTAGCCGGGAAGAAGCGTGTCCTCACGGAGTCCGGCGGCCGACGGCCCGGCCATCCTAGAATCCCTCCAGGATGGTGACGACGAGGCTGCGTGCGAACTTCTCCGCGATCTTGTCGATGGCCTCGGTCTCGAGCGATTCGAAGCTCGTGCCGGGCGGGACGTCATACTCCTGCTGGTAGACGAAGGCCGGGTTGGCGAACAGAGACCTGCCCGAAACCCGGTCTTTCAGCGTGACTTTGGCCGTCACGGTGATGCTGTACCTGTCGGCCTGGTTCCCGCCGCTGAAGCCGATGGGATTTGCGGAGAAGCCGGTGATCTCGCCCTCGAGCACGGCGTCCGAAGCGGCCGGGTCCGCGCCGACGGCGACCTTGCCCCGGGCGACGAATTCGCTGATCACGGCGCGGGTCAGCTTGACCTCGAGCTCGAAGCGCGTCGTCAGGTTCTTGAACACGGGGATGGCCATCGTTCGGATGTGCGGCGGAAGGGATAGGCCGGTGCCGCGCAGCCGGTAGCCGCAGGCCGCGGCGGAGAGGGCCGCGATGCCGGCGACGGTCAGGACGACCGCCGCGACGGCCGGCTTTTCTCTGCGATCGTTGGCTCTCATCTTTTTCGGCGCGCCTCCGGGCGGCGGACGATCAGCTCACGATGTTGACGAGCTTGTTCCGGACCGAGATGACCTTGCGCGGCGGCTTGCCGCCCAGGGCAGCCTGGATCTTGGGCAGGGCCAGGGCCGCCGCTTCGAGCTCAGGCTCCGGAAGGTCGGGCACGGCCTCGAATCTGTCCTTGAGCCGGCCGTTGACCTGAACGATGACGGTGGCCATCTCCTCGCGGGCCAGCCCGGCGTCGTACGCGGGCCAGGCCGCGCACATGAGGAGCCCCCGGTGTCCTGTTCTCTCCCAGAGCTCCTCCGCCAGGTGGGGAGCGAACGGCGACAACAGCCGGACCATGGATTCGAGGGCCAGGCGAAGGGCCGCCCGGCCGGCGGGCGTCTCTCTCAAGGCGTCCCGCTCTTTCCGGGTCAAGTTGTAGAGCTCCATGATCGAGCTGATGGCCGTGTTGAGGTGGAAGCGGACGGCGATGTCTTCGGTCACCTTGCGGATGGTCTGGTGGGTTTTTCGGGTCACCTGGGAAACGGCGTCTCCCGGGCCGGGAGCGGGTGCATGTTCTCCGGCGGGAGCCGTGAAGAGATCGAGGTTCTCATGGAGGATGGCCCAGACGCGGACGAGGAAGCGGCAACAGCCTTCGAGGCCATCCTCGGCCCAGGCGAACTCCTTGTCGGGCGGCGAAGCGAAGAGGACGAACAGGCGCAGAGCGTCGGCGCCGTAGCGGGTCAGGATCTCGTCCGGGTCGACGATGTTGCCCTTGGACTTGGACATGGCCGATCCGTCCTTGGTCACCATGCCCTGGGCCAGGTAGTGGGGAAAGGGTTCCGAGATCGCGGTCAGACCGAAGTCACGCAGGACCTTGGTGAAAAATCGGGCGTAGATCAAGTGGAGGATGGCATGCTCGACGCCGCCGATGTAGAGGTCGACGGGGAGCCATGATCTGGCGTCCTCGGGACGGAACGGAAGGTTTTTTTCATGGGGCGAGCAGTAGCGAAAAAAGTACCATGAGGAATCGACGAAGGTGTCCATCGTATCGGTCTCGCGGCGGGCCGGGCCATGGCACTTGGGGCACGTCGTCCTGACGAAGCTCTCCAGGCGTTCGAGGGGCGAGCCCTCCTCCCCTGTCAGGTTGACCTCGAAGGGCAGCTCGACGGGCAGGTCGCGGTCGGGGACGCCGACGATGCCGCACCGGTCGCAGTAGATGACGGGGATGGGCGTTCCCCAATAGCGCTGGCGGGAGATGCCCCAGTCGCGGAGCCGGAAGATCGTGCTCAGGCGGCCGATCCCTTTGTCGGCGGCGTACTTCCCCATTTCTTCCATGGCCCTGTCCGAGGGGAGGCCGGAGAAGGGTCCGGAGTTGACGAGAACGCCATGGTCCTCGAAGACCTCCTCGGGCGCGGCTTCGAACGAGCCGTCCGCCTTGTCAGGCGGGGCGATGACCGTGCGGATGGGGATGCCGTAGCGCCTGGCGAACTCGAAGTCGCGGCCGTCATGGGCGGGGACGGCCATGATCGCGCCCGTGCCGTAGTCCATCAGGACGTAGTTGGCGATCCAGACGGGGATGCGCTCGCCGGTGAACGGGTTGATCGCCTTCTTGCCGGTGTCGACCCCGTCCTTTTCCGTCTCGCCGATGTCCCTTCGCTTCCGCATCTCGGCGGCCGTCCGGGCGACCCAGGCGGCGAGCTCCTTCTCCTTCGGGCCGGCGACGAGATCGGGTACGATGGGATGCTCGGCGGAGACGACGAGGAACGTGGCGCCGCAGATCGTATCGAGGCGGGTCGTGAAGACCTCGATCGCCTTCGAACTCCCGTCGAGCCCGAAGCGGACGTGCGCGCCGGTGCTCCGGCCGATCCAATTCTTCTGCATCTGCAGGACGTGTTCGGGCCACTTCTGGAGGGCGGCCTGGCCGGTTAGGAGCTCGTCGGCGTAGGCCGTGATCCTGAGGAACCACTGCTCCATCTTTTTCTGGGTGACGGGCGTGTCGCAGCGCCAGCAGCCGCCGCCGACGACCTGCTCATTGGCCAGGACGGTCCGGCATTGGGGACACCAGTTGACCCAACTTTCCTTGCGGAAGGCCAGGCCCTTCTCGAACATGCGCAGGAAGATCCATTGATTCCACTTGTAGTAATCGGGCAGGCAGGTGTTGACCTCCCGGTCCCAGTCGTAGCTGATGCCCATTCTCTTGAGCTGGACGCGCATGTGGGCGACGTTATCGAGGGTCCAGGTCCGGGGATGGGTGCCGTGCCTGATGGCCGCGTTCTCGGCCGGCATACCCAGCGCATCCCAGCCGATGGGATGGAGGACGTTCGCCCCCGACATCCGCTTCTGGCGGGCGATGACGTCGCCGATCGAGTAGTTCCGGACATGGCCCATGTGGATCCGGCCGGAGGGATAGGGGTACATCTCCAGGCAGTAAAACTTCGGCTTGGCCGGGTCCTCGACGGCCTCGAAGGCCCGTTTCTCCTGCCAAGCCCGCTGCCACTTGCTTTCGATCGCGGCGAAATCGTAGATGTCCGTCATGATCCGAAAATCCTCGAAGGAATGGATTTTCATCTTAGATTCATCCCCCCTTAAAGTCAAGGAACGGCCTCCGTTCGCTGCGATGGAATTAGCTAAGCTGAATGGCTATACTGAGGGGAGCGCGGACGGACATGAGCATACTCGAAGCGCGGGACCTTTCGGCGGGATACGAGAATGGGTTCGTCATTCACGGCATTTCCCTGGCCGTCGAGCCGGGCGAGTTCGTCGCCGTCCTCGGCCGGAACGGCTCGGGCAAAAGCACCCTGATCAAGGCCGTCCAGAACCTCCTCGCGAACGTCCGGGGCACGGTCCTCTGCGGCGAAGAGAACGTCTTCCGGATGAGCCCGCGCCGGGTCGCGTCGAGGATCGCTTACGTCCCTCAGCTGGCCGAGCCCGTCTTCGAATACGCGGTTGAGGAGGTCGTTCTCATGGGCCGCTTCGCCCGCCAGGGCCGCCTGGGGGGAGCTTCGGCCGAGGACGGCGCGGCCGTGGCCGAGGCCTTGCGCCTGACCGAGGTCGGGGGCCTCGCCGGAAAGAAGCTCTCGCAGCTGAGCGGCGGCGAGCGCCAGAGGGTTTTTATCGCCCGGGCTCTGGCTCAGGACACTCCCTTGCTCCTGCTCGACGAGCCCAGCCTCCACCTCGATATCAGCTACCAGACCGAGGTCTACGGCATCCTCAAGGATCTTCAGGGAGACAAGGGAAAGGCCGTCGTCGCCGCCGAGCACAACATCAACCTGGCCGCGGCCTACGCCGGGCGGCTCGTTTTCCTCAAAGACGGCGTCGTCGTGGCCGACGGAACGCCTGAGGAGACGGTCTCCGCCGCCAATATCCGGGAGATCTTCGGTGCGGAGGTCGATATCCGCCGGAACGCCCGTTCGGGCAGGCCGGAGATCTCGCTCGCGGCGAGAGGGGCGGGCCGATGAGCGCGGCGAGGCCAAGGGGTCCTCTTGCGCTCCTCGCCGCGGCCTTGACGTTGTGGGCGCCGTCCGTCAAGGGCGTTCATGGCCGGGCACAAGATATCCAAGACGATCTCGGCCGGCCTTTCCCCCTGCCCTCCCGGACGCCGGAGCGGATCGTCTCCATGGCCCCGAACGTCACCGAGATCCTTTTTGCCCTCGGGCTCGGCGGCCGGGTCGTCGGGGTGACCCGTTTCTGCGATTTTCCTCCGGAGACGGCGTCCATCCGCAGGATCGGCGGTCTCGTCGACCCCAACATCGAGGTCATCCAATCGCTTGACCCGGACCTCGTCATCGCTTTCCGCGGCAATCCCCTCCGGCTCGTCGGCCGGATCCGCAAGCTCGGTCTGCCCGTATTCGTGCTCGATATCGGCGAAGGGCTCGATTCTCTCCTTCCGCTCATCGCCAGGATCGGCCGGGTCACCCGGACCGAGGCCAGGGCGGCCGCGCTCGCCGCGGGGCTTCGCCACCGGCTCGGGGCCGTGGACAAGGCCACGCGCGAGATCGCATCAAGGCCGAAGGTCTTCGTCCTCCTCTACGGCCAGGGGCTGTGGACGTGCGGCGGGGAGAGCTACGTCGATGACCTCATCGGCCGGGCCGGCGGGATGAACGTCGCTTCGTCCTTGCCCAAGAAATGGGCCCTCTACAAGCGCGAGCGGATCCTCGAGGACGACCCGGACGTCATCTTCATTCTCGCCCGCTCCTCCGGGGACTTCGCGGCGGGCCGGGACTGGCTGTTGCGGAAGGCGGGTGTCCCGGGCGTTTCCGCCATGAGATCGGGGAGGATCTATGAGGTCGACGAGAACGCGGCCAGCCGCTTTGGACCGAGGCTCGTCGACGTCCTCGAGCAGATGGCCGCGCTCCTCCATCCTGAGCGCTCCGGAGGACGGCCGTGAGCCGGAAGACCGGACGGCGGGTTTTCTGGATCGCCTGCATCGTTCTCTGCCTCGCCGGGTTCCTCGTTTCCATCCTCACCGGTCCGGTCAGGACGACGCCCGGGGACCTGCTCCGCTTCATCCAGGAACCCGACCGGGTCCAGGCCGCGATCTTCATCGACCTCCGCTTGGCAAGGGCCGTGCTGGCCTTCCTCGTCGGGGCCGCCCTGGCCCTTTCCGGGGCCATCCTCCAGGGATATTTCCGCAATCCCATGGCCGACCCCTTCGTCGTCGGCGTCTCGTCGGGCGCCTCGCTCGGGGCCGTCGTCGCGGCGGCCCTCGGGTTCGAGGCCGCGGCCTTCGGTTTCAGCGGCCCCGGCCTCCTGGCCTTTCTGTCGGGGCTGGGGATCGTATCGCTCGTCTACGCCCTGTCGCTGCGGCGGGGCGGGTCCAAGGTCGAGACGTTCCTCCTGACCGGCATCGCCGCGGGCGCGCTGGCCTCGGCCTTGACCTCGTTTTTCCTGTTCATGCGCTCGGATTCCTACGACCAAGCGGTCTTCTGGCTCCTCGGCAGCTTCCAGCTCGCCGAATGGGGGCAGGCGGCGGCGATCGCCCCCTGGATCGTCCTGTGCCTCCTGGGCTCCGTCTGGCTGGGCCGGGACATGGACCTCCTCGCCCTCGGCGACGAAACGGCCCAGGCCCTTGGCAGTCCGGTCCGGCGCGTCAGGAAGGCCTTTCTAGCCATGTCCGCCCTCCTGGCGGCGCTCGCCGTGGCCGTGAGCGGGATCATCGGGTTCGTCGGCCTGGTCGTCCCCCACTGGGTGCGCATCCTGATAGGCCCGGGCCATCGGGTCCTGTTCGTAGCTTCCGCTCTGGCCGGCGGGACGTTCCTTCTCTATTGCGACCTCCTCGCCCGTAACATCCTCCCCGCCGAGCTTCCGATCGGCGTCATCACCGCCGCCGTCGGCGCCCCCTTCTTCCTCTATCTTCTCCACAAGAAGCGCTAGCCGGATACGGGACTCGCTTTGAACGCAGTCCGGGTGGTTCCCATCACAGCTATGCCGGGTGACGGCCTTTGAGGAGAACTCTGGCGCCTCGCGGGCCGTATTGGTAGAATGAGACCTCATGAACTACTTCTTCGTCCGGGATTATCGCCATCGCCACCGCTTCTTCTCGGCCGAGCCGCTTGGCCCCATGCCGGCTCGCTTTTCGAGGACACGGGCGGTCTGGGAGGCGGCCAAGAGGAAAGTCACCAGCCTCAATCCCCGGACGCTCCTTCAGGAGCAGGCTTTCGAGCACGGCGGACGGCCGGGGCCAGGGCCGCTCCGCATTCTCCACTCCGGGCGCTGCGACGACAAGGCCGTCCGGACCAGGTTCATCTTCTTCCTCCAGCGCCTGAAGACGCGCCATATCCTCATCCTTGCGGCTGAGGCGTTGGTTTTGCCCGTGGCCGGTCTGGCCGCGTTCCTCCCCGGCCCGAACATCGTCTTCTACTTCCTGGCCATCGTCATGGTCATCCAATGGCAGGCCCTGCGCGGCATCTCGCGGATCGCCCGGAAAGAGCACGAATTCGTCGCCGACCCCCTCCTCGATGAATGGGAGGCCGCGGTCGACGGCCGCGACGAGGCCCGCTTTCCGGAGCTCCTCGAGCGCCTTGAGAAATCCCGCGGCCTCCCCTCCCCCCGCAAGCTTCTCTGGAAATAGCGGCAAATTGACAAAGCCCGCCGATTGTCTTAGGGTATAGGTGCTATGACGCTGACCCTCAACCAGGTCCTGGGGATCATCCTGACCGTGGCGGCCGTCGTCGCCGTGACCTTCTTGGCCATGTTCCTCAGCCAGCTCCGCCGGACCGCCCGGGAGGCCGAGAGAACCCTGGCCAAGGCCCAGGAAATGATGGACGGCCTCAAGGAGATCGAGGCCAAGATCAACGTCAATCTGGACAACGTCGGGCAAGTCCTCGCCACGTCGAAGAAGGCGGTGACCGGGCTCTCGGAGATCACGTTCTTCCTCACCTCCAAGGTCCTCCGCCCCTCGGCAAGATATTGGCCGTTCCTGTTTCCGCTGCTCAGCTTCGGCCTGCAGCAGATGAAAAAAAGAAAGGAGAGAAAGGATGGGTGATAACAGAGATAGTCATTTCTGGGATTCCCTTCTGACGTTCGTGGCCGGCGCGGCCGCGGGCTTCATCGCCGGCATCCTCCTCGCCCCCGCGAGCGGCAAGGAGACACGGAAGAAGATCAAGGAACAGGCCGCCAAGACCGGCGAGGCGGCCAAGGAAGGGTACGAGAAGATCGCCAAGGAAGCCGAGAAGGGCATCCGCATGGTCAAGGAGAAAACGGGCGAAAGCGTCGACGCCATCCGCGACTTCATCGAGAAGAAGAGGGAGGAATTCCTGCAGAAGGCCGAAGAGAAGAAGTAGCCCGGCCGGGCCTGGTCCTTCTCTTCTTCCCCATCCTGACCTGATCACGGGGGCGGCAGCCTGTATTTTCCGGCCCCCCCTCGCTACAATATCCCTTCTTGCAGAGTGCCCGCGAAGAGGAACCAAAGAGCCATGAGCGTCAAGAAAAGCCCCCTCGCTGCCGTCCTTTTGCTCGCCCTTCTTGCCGGTCTGCCCCCGGCGGTCCGCGCCGTCGACCCGAAGACGAGCCGGCGGATCGACGAGGAGATCGAGAAGAACAAGGCCGAGATCATCAAGATCCGGCGCTTCATCCATATGAATCCCGAGCTGGGCAACCGCGAGTTCGAAACGGCCCGGCTTATCGCCAGCAAGCTCGAACCTCTCGGCTTCGAGGTCCGCACGGGCGTCGCCAAGACCGGCGTCGTGGCCGTCCTCAGGGGAGGCCTGGCCGGTCCGGCCGTTGCCGTCCGGGCCGACATGGACGCGCTGCCGGTCCAAGAGACGACGAGCCTGCCCTTCAAGTCCTTGAATCCCGGCGTCATGCACGCCTGCGGACACGACGTCCACAGTTCGGTCGTCCTGGGGACGGCCCTCGTCCTCAACGCCCTCAGGGACCGCATCAAGGGGACCGTGACCTTTCTCTTCCAGCCGGCCGAGGAGGGCGCGCCCGAGGGCGAGGAGGGCGGGGCTGAGCTCATGGTCAAGGAAGGGGTCTTGGACGGCCCTCCCGCCGGCGCGGTCTTCGGGTTCCATGTCTGGCCCGAGAACGTCGGCACCGTGCTCTTCGCCCCCGGGAACGTGACCGCCGCGGCCGACACCTTCGTCATCACGGTCAAGGGCAAGAGCGCCCACGGCGCGCGGCCCCACGAGGGCGTGGACGCCGTGGTCATCGCCGCCGAGATCGTCACCACGCTCCAGACGATCGTCAGCCGGGCCTCGGACCCCACCGACCCCGCCGTGCTGACCATCGGCACCATCAACGGCGGCGCCCGCCGCAACATCATCGCCGAGCGCGTCGTTCTCGAGGGGACGGTCCGGACGCTGACCGAGACGAACCAGAAGAAAGTCCGCCTCCTCATGGAACGCGTCGTCCGGAACATCACGGAAATCTACGGCGCGGCCTACCAGTTTGAGTATAAATCGGGCAATCCGTCCGTCTTTAATAATCCGGAGCTGGCCGCGGCCATGATCCCGACCCTGACCCGGCTCCTGGGGAAGGACAAGATTGTCGAGTGGAAGCCGCAGATGATCGCCGAGGACTTCGCCTTCCTGGCCCGGAAGGTCCCCGGCCTCTATTTCTTCCTGGGCGTGAAGAACCCGGCCCAAGCGGCGGCGCCCCTCCACAGCCCGAATTTCAGCCCGGACGAGCGGGCCATCCCCCTGGGGGTCAAGATCCTCAGCCACCTCCTGCTCGACGCCCTCGAAGGCCAGAGCGCCCTCGCCTCCGGCAGTCCGGGCCTCTGAGGCCCAGCCCTTTCCCTTTTTTTTATCTGACGTCCGCCTTCGTCCTCGGCCTAGCGGCCGCCTCGGGCCTTTCGGTGCCGGCCGGCCTGGCCTGCGGATCGTCCATGGCCTTCGCCGCGGCGTCGTGGCTCTTCTTCGCCGTCCGGGCCGACCGCGTGGCCGCGCTCTTCCTCCTCGCCGCCGTCGCCTGCTCGGGGGCTGCCCGCCTGTCGATCCACGACCGCGAATATCGGGCCAACACCCTCCATGCCTTCAAGGCCGGCGGCTACGTCGACATCTCGGGCCGCCTTTATCGCTCGCCCGGCCGCGATCCGGACCGGGACGTCTTGTTCCTCGACGTCCGGACGGTCGGGACGAAAGGAGAGGAGGTCCCGGTCCGCGGCCGCCTCCGGCTGAGCGTGCCGTTCGCCAGGGGGGTCCGCCGCCGGATCGACTATCTCGTCGGGGACAGGATAAGGGCTTCGGTCCGTTTTAGCTCCGGCGGCCCGTTCCGCAATTTCGGGGCGTTCTCGTATGAAAGGTATCTCCAAGGCCTGGGCGTCCACCGGAGGGCCTCGACGAAATCCTCCCTCCTCGTCGCCCGGACCGGACCCGCCCCGCGCCGCTCGGTCCGGGCCCGGGTGTCGCGCATCCGCCGCGGCATCCAGGCCGAGCTCGAGCGGCGATTCCCCGCGCCGGACGGGTTGGACATCTCCCCCGCCGGGGCCGTCCTCGAGGCCCTCCTCCTCGGCGAGGACGGCCGGATGGACGAGCCGACCGTCGAGAACCTCCAGAAGTCGGGCCTCTACCATCTCTTCGCCATCTCCGGCGGGCACATCGCCGTCATCGGGGCGCTGCTTTTTTCGCTGTTCCGTCTCGTCCGCATGTCCCGGCGAGCCTCGAGCCTCGCCCTGGCCGTCTTTCTCGTGTTTTACACCGTCCTCGTCGAGGGAAGTCCATCGGTCCTCCGGGCCACGCTCATGACCCTGGCCTTC
>Ga0316628_100001630_pt1 | contig 16005 bp, 10 predicted proteins | sample OWC_Aug_M2_C1_D5_FD_207648 | JGI IMG/M metagenome (GOLD analysis project Ga0316628, IMG submission 207648) | Wetland soil microbial communities from Old Woman Creek delta, Ohio, United States - OWC_Aug_M2_C1_D5_C | ecosystem: Environmental > Terrestrial > Soil > Wetlands | place: USA: Ohio... | reverse complement strand
TCGGACGCCGCCCGGACTGCTTCAGGTGGCGACAGCACCGCCGCGGGAGGAGGCGCGTTCGCCACGGGCCGCTACCGCAATCTGTTCCGGGAGGCCGGCTACCCGCAAAAGGAGGTGCGAAAAAAGATCGAGGCGGCGTTCCATCAGCTGTTCCACGGCGATTCGGCTACGCAAACGGTGTTTTACCAGGCGGGACAGAACGCGAATGGCCGGCTGGCCTACCTCAGCGATATCAATAATCGCGACGTCCGCTCTGAGGGCATGTCGTATGGAATGATGATCACGGTGCAGCTCGACAAGAAGGCCGAGTTCGACGCGCTTTGGAATTGGTCCCGGACCTTCATGTACCACGAAGACCCGAAGCACCCCGCGTACGGATTCTTCTCCTGGTCCATGAACACGGACGGCACCCCGAGGAGCGAGTCGCCGGCGCCGGATGGTGAAGAGTATTACGTCATGGCGCTGTATTTCGCATCGGCGCGATGGGGTGACGGCAAGGGCATATACGACTATCGTTGCGTGGCCGACCGGCTGCTTTCGGACATCAAGAACCGGAATGTCATCACGGGGCCGTGGGCGAGCCGGCCTGACCGCACGGAGTCGGATGGGGCGCAGTTCAACCTTCAGCACCAGATGGTGCGATTCACGCCGGACATGGCGCGTCCGGACCATACCGATCCGTCCTACCACCTTCCCGCCTTCTACGAGCTGTGGGCGCGGTGGGGCCCGCCTGCCGACCGGCCGTTCTGGGCTGAAACGGCAAAGGTCAGCCGGGACTTCTTGCAGAAGGTGACGAATCCCGCCACCGGGCTGGCGCCCGATTATGCCAATTTCGACGCCACGCCCGTGACAGCCCGCTTCAACGCACGTTCCGGCACGTTTGGCCCGGATGCCTGGAGGACCGCGGCGAACTGGTCCGTCGACTGGTCCTGGTGGGCGGCGGACTCGCGGGAGCGTGAACTGAGCGACCGGATCCAGGCGTTCTTCGAGTCGAAGGGCATCGCCACGTACGGAAACCGATGGAGCCTGGACGGGAACAAACAGCTTGATGCGACCCATTCGACGGCCCTCGTGGCAACGAATGCCGTGGCCGGCCTCGCGGCAACCAACTCGCGCGCGGTCAAGTTCGTCGAGGCGCTGTGGAACGCAGCCATTCCCTCAGGACAGTACCGCTACTACGACGGGATGTGGTACCTCATGGGGCTGATGCACTGCGGCGGCGAGTATCGGATCTGGACGCCAAAATGGGCGCCAAAGCGGTAGGCAGCGTTCGTAGTTGGACAAATCTCGTCTTTCATTGCGTCTTTGCGTCCTGGCGTTATTGCGTTTTTCTGTCCGAAGACAACGCAAAGGCGCAAAGAAAGTCCACCTTCCCTAAGGGCTCGCGCAAAAATAACTTCACATCTTGCTGGCGGCTCCCAGGCCCGTTTCATCCGGCTACGAGACGGGCTCAACGTCACGACTGCGAAATATGTAGTGGCACCAAACCAGAGTGGCGGGCCTGGGACCCGCGGCCCTGTGGGGCGCGGCGGCGGGCGGCGTCGCGCTGCAGGGCGCCGGGCGAATTGGAAACAAGGTACGTCGTGCTTTCGAGGATCGGAAACTCGGCCCGATGCTCGAGCAGAGGACCAGGATGTCTCATAGATGTGGAGTTCCTATCGTACCCCGGGAGTTCCGTAAGTCCTACACGAACGTGGTAAGCTTCACCACAGACGCGGAAAGCCCGGAGACCTGATTGTCTCTTTCCCTGAGCGCTCTGCGTCTCGGCGGTGCGAAACCCATTCCCATCATGAGAAATGCCTGAGGTCAACATGCGAATGAACTGCGTCTTTTGTTTGCTTGCGCTGGGCTGCGGGACGGTGTTGGCGCAAGACACCGTCTCGTCGCAACGCGAGTCGGCGATCAAGGCCGACCTGGCCGGCCGAATCGACTCTATGGCGAAACAGGTCCAGGTTATGACGGACACGGTGTTCAGTTTCGGCGAGCTTGGATTCCAGGAGTTTGAGACTTCCAGGTATTTGACCGGGATTCTCGAGAAAGAGGGATTCAAGATCCAGCGCGGTGTTGCGGGTATCCCTACGGCGTGGCTGGCCAGTTGGGGCGAGGGCAAGCCGGTGATTTCGCTGGGTTCCGATATCGACGATATTCCCGAAGCTTCGCAAAAGCCGGGTGTCGCCTACCACGATCCGCTGATCGAGGGCGCACCGGGCCATGGTGAAGGCCACAACTCCGGCGTTCCGCTGAACATCACGGCTGCGTTGGCAGTCAAGGGGATCATGGAACGCGAGCATTTGAAAGGCACCATACGGCTGTGGCCCGGCGTAGCGGAGGAGCTGCTCGCCGCCAAGGCTTACTATGTGCGTGCGGGCCTCTTCAAGGATGTCGATGTGGTGCTGTTCACGCACGTGGCGTCGAACTTCGGCGTTTCCTACGGGCCTGCGAGCGGCGACGGCATGGTCTCGGTGGAGTACACGTTCAAAGGCGAGAGCGCGCACGCCGCGGGCGCGCCCTGGCGCGGGCGCAGCGCCCTCGACGCCGTCGAGCTGATGGACGTGGGCTACAATTTCCGCCGCGAGCATCTGCGCCTGGCGACGCGAGTGCACAATGTGATCACCAGCGGTGGCGATCAGCCCAACGTGGTGCCGCCGCTCGCATCGGTCTGGTATTACTTCCGCGAAGCCGACTACGATCGCATCATGAACCTCTGGCGCATTGGCGACAACATGGCCAGGGCGGCAACGCTCATGACCGATACCGAGTACACCGAACGGCTGCTGGGGAGCGCCTGGCCCGGATATTTCAACAAGCCGATCGCCGAGGCCATGTACGAGAACATCCGGAAGGTCGGCCTCCCGCAATGGTCGGAAGACGATCAGGCTATCGCTAGGGCGCTGCAGAAAGAGTTGAAGGTGCAGGTGCGCGGTCTGCCATCGAAGATCAACGAAATGCGCCCTCCCAGGAGGGAGCCCGGCGCCGGAGAAGAGGGTGCCGACATCGGCCCCATGGGCGGCGGCTCGGACGACATCGGGGATGTCTCGTGGGTGGTGCCGACCGTCACGCTGCGATATCCGTCGAATATCCCCGGCGGTCCGGGCCACAACTGGGCCAATGGAGTCTCGATGGCCACTCCCATCGCTCACAAAGGCGTCGTGGCCGGCGCCAAGGTGCAGGCCATGACCATGCTGGACATCCTGCTTCGGCCGGAGCTGGTCCGGCAGGCCTGGGAATACTTCAGGGGCGTCCAGACCAAGGAGGTTCAGTACAAGAGCTTTCTGAGGCCGGATGACCAGCCTGCAATCTGGCTGAACAAGAAGATCATGGAGCAGTACCGGCCGCAGATGCAGAAGTTGTACTACGATGCGTCCAGATACTCCACCTATCTCGAGCAGCTCGGGATCAAGTACCCGACCGTCAGAGCAGCCGCACCCGGCGCCGGCTCAGGGAATTGAACGACCGTCGACTTCAAGTCGAGGGCTTCGAGCCGGGGCCGTCTCAAAACTTGAGTAGGCCGGCCCGTTTGCCGATTCCGTGTGCGGCCGGGTCGGCGACCCGGCCGACAATACACAGGTTAGAGCCTGACAATATGAAACGCCATCCTCGCTGCTGCAGGCTTTGAAGGCGTGCGACTCAATCCTTACATGACGACATAAATCGTGACCCGTTTTTGAACCACAAAGACCGCGAAGACCTCGAAGGATCCGAGGCCAGGCAACAGGGCGGACGAAATCCAGACGCTCTTCGCGACCATTCTCTTTGCGGTATTTGAGGCCTTAGCGGTTCACGCTTTTCTTGTCGCGCACTTATGTCGCTATGTATAGCTGGTCTCCCGCTCCCGCAAAAACACCGAGTCGCGTGGCGACGGGGTCAGTGACCCGTCGCCCTCAAACCTGGGACTTCAGAATGCCTTCCCAGCCTTTCCTGTAAGGACGCCGGATGAACTGGTCGGCTTCCGGCGCGTTGCGGGCGCGCATGTTGACGAAGTCCCACTCGAGCTTCTTCCCCGTGCGGTAGGCTACGTTGCCAAGGTGATTCGACTCAGTGACCCATCCGGAATACTGGAAATTCGAGCCGGGGGCGGGACCGAGGCCTTTGCACGCCTGGATCCACTCGATGTAGTGGCCGGGAGAACGGGGGAGGGTCTCCGACGGTGCCTGGTAGTCTTTGAACTTCTCTTCGGGCAGCAGCTGGGGCGCTCCTCCACCGCTGTAAAGCATGCCCTTGTCGCCGATGAACAGCTGGGCGCGGTCCCGCATCTTGGCCGGGTCAAACTGCGGCGGCCTGCCTTCGCCCTGATACCAGACGAGCTTCAGCGGCGGGGCCGAGCCGCGGGCCGGGAACTCGTAGGTCACGGTCAGGCTCGCCGGCGCCAGTTCCAGGTGGGCCTTGCCCATCGGGGACACGGACTCGATCGTCAATGGCTGCCGGATGTCCAGCACCTGAAACACGACGTCGTTGTCGTGGCCGCCGAGATCGCTCATCGTGCCGTTGCCGAAGTCCCACCACCGGTACCAGCGCGGCCCCGGCAGGTAGGTCGCATGGAACGGCCGCACGGGCGCCGGCCCGAGCCACAGGTCCCAGGAGATGTTCGGCGGGACCGGCATCTCTTCCTTGAACCGGTCGGTGATCTGGATGCCGTTGTAAAAGCCGTGCGGTTTGTCGAACTTCAGAGCCGACTCGGCACCCTGCAGCCCCCAGGCACGCCCCGCCCAGACGTGGACCTCGCGCACCGGCCCGATGGCGCCTGCCATGATCAGTTCCTTGATCTGGCGGCGGACCGGCGAGGCATGGCCCTGGTTGCCCGTCTGCGTGGCGAGCTTCGGGTACTTCGCGGCCGTCTCACGGATCAGCCTCGCTTCCCAGACATCGTGGGTGAGGGGCTTCTCACAGTAAACGTGCTTGCCGAGCGTCAGCGCCAGGTATGTTGCGATGGTGTGTGTGTGCTCGCACGTGCTGACCATGACGGCGTCGAAGTCGTTCGGGTTGTCGAAGACCCGTCGGAGATCGTTGGTCTTCCTGGCGTTCGGGAACCGACGGGCAGCGGCGTCCACGGCGTCCTGGTTGACGTCGCAGAGAACCGTGATGTTCTCGGCGGGAATGCCTTTGGGCGGCCCGGATGGGGTTTCCGCCGCTGCACCACGCCCCGTTCCACCGTCACCATTCATGTTTGCGAGCGCGCGGCCGCCGCAGGCGATCATCGCAATGTTCAGCTTGTTGTTCAGGTTCTGACCCCGCAGAAATGCCGGTGCACCCGCGATCACGCCGCCCGCTGCCAGGGCACCGCCGAATTCGCGCCGGGTCATCCGGCCTTGTGTCGTCTTCTTCATAGCCTTTTCCTGCATGGTGTGTTTCCTTGGTTAATGGGTGAAATTCCTGGCCATGACATCCAACTCCAGCTGGGAGTTCTGCTCATACGAAGAACTTCTTCGCGCGAATGACCTCGATGCCATAAGGGGTACTGGTGGTCGATCTTACTCCAGGACGAGCTCAAAATGCCGGAAAGATTGCTGCTTCATTTCCCTTGCGCCTTTGCGTCCCTGCGTTGGTTGCCGGAAATAAAATGCAGAGACACCGGGACAGCCATTCCTCGTCTGACCGAGGTACCCGGACCGCGGCAGGAAGACCCGGCGGCAAAACCGGCAACCACAACGAAACTCCTGATTTTTGCCCGCTTGACGAACATGCGTTTGCGGCGTAGGGTCACCCGAGACGCACGTGCTTAAGGAGGGTTCGCGATGAGCGATTTGACGACCAGACGATTTTTTCTGCAGGCTGTCGGATTCGGTGCGGCGGAGCTGGGATTGTCCCAGCCCAGGGCAAGGCCTCAGGACAAGCCTGTTCAGGGCTCTGAAAAAGCGGCCCCCGGTTCGAAGGCATCAGCCGGCTGGAGGCGGATCTCCAACCGGAAGATTCGCGTCGGTCTTGTCGGATACGGATATTGCCGCTTCGCGGCCGAGTTCAGCTTCCAGCACCACCCGAATGTCGATGTGGTGGCGGTCAGTGACCTGCTGCCCGATCGCTGCGCCGAACTTGCCAAGGCCGTGGGATGCAACAAGACCTACCCTTCGCTCGAGGAACTGGTCAAAGACGACAGGATCGAGGCCGTGTTCGTCGCCACCGACGCGCCGAGCCACGCAAGGCAGTGCATGGAGGTCCTCAAGCACGGAAAACACGTAGCCTCAGCCGTCCCGGCGGTCTTTGGCTCGCTTCTGGAAGCAGACCAGTTGTTTGACGCTGTCAAGAAGAGCGGTCTCAAATACATGATGTTCGAGACGTCCTGCTTCCACGAGGACCTCTTCGCGATGCGGCAGATCTACCAGTCAGGCGGGTTGGGGAAGATCGTCTATTCGGAGGGGGAGTACTTTCATTACATGGATCAGCCGCTCCCATCCTTCAAAGCCTGGCGGGTCGGCTTGCCGCCGCAGTGGTATCCGACGCACTCGAACGCTTATCACATCGGAGTCACGTGGGGGAGTTTTACGGAAGTTTCCTGCATGGGTACCCCGAGCCGCATTCAGCACCTGCAGCCGCCACACAACCATTACAGGAATTCCTTCGGCAGCGAAATCGCGCTCTTCCGGACGAGCGAAGGCGGAATGTCACGGATGGCGGTCAGTTGGGACACTCCGCGCAACGAAGGGGAAATGGGCCGGGTTCGCGGAGAGAGGGGCTCCTATTACGGCAAGTATCAGGGTCTCGAGAAAAACCTGCCCCCCACGGCTCGCCCGCCGCTCCCGCCCAAGGTGGAACCCGGCGGCCACGGCGGCTCACATGGTCACCTGATGAGCGAGTTCATCGCGGCGATTCTCGAAGACCGCAGGCCGATGGTAGACATTGCCAGGGCATTGAACCTGACGGTACCGGGTATAGTGGCGCACCAGTCGGCTCTCAAAAACGGCGAGCTCATGAAGATTCCGCAGTACAGCTTGTGACCGGTCTCCTTCGCTTCGGACACGACCCCACCGGCTTCCCATCAGCATGGGAGGCAGGAAGCATCGCCGCGACTTGCACGACCGCCGACTCGGTTATTTCAGCGGGGTGAGTCGCACTTTACGGTATTTTACCGCACCGTGATCTCCCTGGAGCATGATCGGGCCGGGGGCGCTTTCGTCGGCGTCGAGGGCGCCGCCGGTAATGCCGGGCACCTCTGCATTGTCGATGATCCTGGTCCCGTTCAGATTCACGGTGAGGCGATTGGCTATGAGCGTGATTTCGAACTTCTGCCACTCGCCGGCCGGCTTGTCCGCGTTCACAGGGGGCACGATAAAGCCATAAAGCGCGCCCTGGCTGTGAATGTCCCGTGGTCGTCCCTCACCGTCAATGACCTGGATCTCATAGCGGCCGCGCAGATAGACGCCGCTGTTGCTCTTCGGCGCCACGTTGAACTCAACCTCCAGCATGAAATCAGAGAATCTCTTTTCCGAATAGATGTTGTCGGCGCGGTTTCCATTGACCATCGCGCCATCCGCGACCGACCACCCCGTGGGCTTGCCCGTGTTCTGCCCCAGCCAGCCCGACATGTCTCTCCCGTTGAACAGATCGATCGGCTTCCCCGGTTTGCGCCTCGGAGGCCCGGACGGCCACTTCGGCGCGCGCACACCCGAAAGCTTTCTGGGAGTCTCTTTGCCGAAGGTCGCGGTCCCTTCCAACCGGCCGCCCTTGAGCCGGGTGCGATAGATCGCCTTGAGATTCTCCGACTGTCTTCCCGTGGGATGTTCGAACTTCAGCTCGCCGTTCTCGATCGTAATCTCGGGAAGTGCAAATACCGCGCCGCCGCCCTGGTTGAATCGGCCTTTGAGGATGTTGCCGTCCTTTGTTACTTCCAGCCAGCAGTAAAGCGCGCGGCCGGCGCCCTCTGCCGGGATGGTGATATCCCACCTGCCCAGGTAGTCGCGATCCGCGGCACAGTCCGCGGCACCGACAAATGCCATGATCCAGGCGGCAAGAAAAGCCTTCAGTCGCATTGACGATCCTCCATCAATTCTCGCGTTCGAATAGTCCCGATATGTGTCGGTGAGTCCATGAGACCACAGACACACCAAGTATCCCGCGTCGATGACGATGCCATTGTGATCGCGGATGTCGTCAGAATCAACCGGACAAGGTCTCGAAGGACCCGGGCCGGATCGCGGCCTGGCGAGGAGACTACCTCCTTGCAGCACTTCGGTCGAGCGGAAACCGCAATTCAATGGGACGCTTCCGGTGACCCTGCGTCACTGGAGGATGTGGAGGCTCTCGAAAATCCGGGGACACTATACTTGTCTTTACTGATAAGGCGAGGTGGCTCCTACCTGCTTGCTGGAAGAACAGTACTGTGTCCCCGGTGTAATAGAGTTTGTCTTTGCCGGGCTGAGAGCGGCATCAGACCTTGAAGCTGTACTTGGCTCCCAGGGAGACTCTCTCATGCTCCGGCAGAGATTTGAGGTAGGCCTTCCAACCGGGGCAGAAGTTTATGTGCCAGCGCCAGAGCCGGCCGAGGAGCGATTTCGGCCTCCTGTCATACCTGGCTCGCCAGGTGCAATTGGAACAACGGATGTCTGACATGTCTTGCCTCTTGTCCGGACAAAACACTGCGGCGACGCCGAAGCGGGATGTGATCCCGCTCGCGGTGCGCCGCTATCTTACAGAGAAGATCGAGGAAAGCAAAGCAGTGGGTGTCGGATGCTCAGGACGGGGTGTATGCCTGGGTCGTGCGACGCGTATCGCTAATCTCCTGTGAAAGCTCAAATGAGTTTTATGTCCCCCTCTTCCCTTGTGCGTGCCCGGATCTCAAGGACAGGGTCTCGCGCTCCATCAGGATGTCCGGCGTGTTCCAGGCCTTTTGATCCATCAGTCTGATGAAGGCGCGGCGGAAGAGCAGCGAGACCTCGATTCGAACTCCCTCCCCGTCGGGCGCTGAGAAGGAATAAGAGCTGGCGTCGCTGGCAAAGGCGGCGAGGCGGTTGTCGCTCAATATGCGGATCGGATTCCAGTAAGCCGCGCTGGGATAAACCCCCGTCCACAGTTCCTCCAGCACCTTGGCAAAAACCTTGCCGGGCAGGCCCGAATAGTATCCGCGCTCGGGGTCGCCTTCCCCGCACCACTCCGGCAGTTTTGACCCGCTGATTTGAGGCAGATTGCCGCCCCTGTTGCCGACCGCACGGACCAGAAGGATCATGTGGCGGAGAGGGCTGTCCGTGGGGACGTGGTGGCCCGTGCGGTCGTTAGTTATCGTGACCTCGACAACGACCGTGCCCGCCTCACGTCGCGCCCGGGCACGCAGGCTCACGGCATGCGTCAGCAACTGGGCGTCGGCCGCGCCGGGCATGCGGTGGCTGAAGATCGTCGCCGGGTCGCGGACCAGTCCGCCCTTATCGGGCCGGGCGAACCGGTTGGCGCCGAGAGGAGGCATGTGGCAATCCTGGCAGGTGCGGCCGCTCTTCGGGTCGCTGTAGGGGCTCGCCAGCCACTCGCCGAAGGATCCATAGACCACGGTGTTCCAGAACACCGCGAAGTGGCAGGGAGCGCAGAAGGCGCTCTGCCGCTGCAACGGCGAATAGGTGTCGTGGCCCGGCGCGACGTCGTCGTAGGGACCTATGAACAGCGACCGGCCCGCGGGAGGCCGGCGAAATTCGAAGGAATGAATCCCGGTCAGATTCTCCCCCGGCAGCCCGGTCTCCGGGTTCAGACGAACGCCCCATACCTTATGGCAGAAATCGCAGGGGATACCCTCGCGCTCCGCGTCGCCGGCGACGGTACGAGGGTCGGTATCGAACGGCGCGGCCACCGAGGCGGCCGGCGCGTGGCATGAGGCGCAGTTCCCCGCAGTCCCGGGAAAATCGAGCTTGTAGCCGGGGCCGTAGTCCGGTTCGGGGCCCCTGAATGCCAGGGGAAAGCGGCCGTAGTCTGGGTTGACGGCATAGCGGGTCGGGGGGCTTTGCCGTCCATGGAGATCGGTGCCTGCGTAGAAGCTCAGAAATCGCGGGTTGAGGGCGGAGCGGGAATGCGCGTCCTGCAGCCATTCGTCCACAGGAAGGGTGAACGGCAGGCCGGTCCCGGTGCGACTATGGCAATCCGCGCAGGGCTGAGCCTTGCTGCCGCCCGAGCCGGGAAGCGAGGGAAGCCACGCGTAGTCCGGTCGGTCCTCAGCAGGATGGGCCTCCAGGCGCAATCGGATCCCCGTTTGCCCCGCATTCACCTCCACGGGGCCCGCGCAGTAAAAGCCCGGCGCCCAGGCGGTGAGGCGGAAGGGTCCCTTTTCACGTCCGTAGAGCCGCAGCGCAAAGCGGCCCCGGGCATCCGTCACCGTGCTGTGACCGGTCGCCTGCACTCGCACCACCGCCCCGTCCACGGTCCCCGAGGAGCTTTCGACGATGCCCCTCAGGACCGTGCTTTCGGCCGCTCCCGCAGCGGAGGACAGCCCCTGCCCGCGCACCGGCAAGATCACGGACAGCAGGAGTACCAGGACGCCCGGCCCCCTCTTTGGCACCTTCGGCATACTCACAACCTCAAGGGATCGCGCCGACAGGGATCTCCAGGCGGAACACGCCGGCCCCTTCCGTTCCTGCAAAGAGCGTCCTGCCGTCCGCGGTGATCGCCAGCGCATACACTTCGCGGTTCGTCAGGCCGAAATTGATGTGGGTCCAGCTCGAGCCCCCGTTGACCGATCGGTAAACGCCGCTGAGGCAGTCGGCCGCATACATGACGTCGGGATTCTGGGGATCGAAAAGAATCCTCGTGATGCTGGCGTTGGCATCCATCCCTTGCATCCAGGACTTCCAGCTGCCGCCCCCGTCAGTGCTTCGGGCGATCCCGCCGCTCTCGAGGCCGATGAAGACGACATCCGGGTTTTTGGGGTGAATGGCGACGGACAGGGCATCCTTCCGGAAAACCACATGCCAGCTCTTGCCGCCGTCGATGCTCTTCAGTACGCCAAAGTCGTTGCTGGCGGCGGCATACACTTCATCGGCGTTCGAAGGATGAATCGCGAACGCCTGCACGTGGGCCAGCGTGTCGAAAGCAAGCTGCCAGGTCGCTCCCCCGTCCGTGGAACGGAAGATCCCGGCCCCCGCAAGATCATAATCCGACTGGCTGTTCGAGTATCCGCCGGTGCCGGCATAAACCCGCCCGGGATTCGAGGGTGCGAAGGCCAGGGCGCGCACGGCGACTCCCTGGGTTCCCTGGGCAGGCAAGAGCACCTGGCTTATAGGTACGGCATTCCTCCGCCAGGCTCCCCCGCCACCCGGTCGCTCGTAGACCGCCGCCGAATCCCAGTGAGACGCCGCCAACACGTGCTCGGGGTCGGAGGGATCGAGGGCGATAACCTTCCAGTCGAGGAAGTTGGCAGGCGGATAATTCGTCCCCTGCCAGTGCTTGCCATTGTCGGTGCTTGCAAAGAGCCCGGTCCTGCCCGCAGCCCAGACCTTGCCTGTCTTGTGCGCGACCACGGAGTCGCGCATCTGGGCTCCCGTATATCCGTGGCTGGCGTCAACCCAGGTGCGGCCCCCGTCTTCGCTCAGGAAGTTGCCGCCGCCGTAATTGTTGGCGAAGAGGCGGTCGGGATCCCGAGGATCCACCTGAAGATCGATCGGCCAACCGGCGCGAATGCCGGGAGGTCCCCACGACCATTGTCCGGGCGTCCTCTGCTGCCATCTGCGGCCGCCGTCCTCACTGCGGTAGATTGCCCTGTTGCCGCCTGCATACGCGATCTTCGGGTTCGAGATGGCGAACTCGACGGCGGTAATTGATTCCCCGCCCGTCGCATTGGCCTCGAGGGTTTGATCCCAGTGATCGCCGCCGTCATGCGTAAGGTACACGCCGCCGTCATCGAGCCAGGAATTGTTCCCCGTACCTGCAAGCAGAATTCTGGGATCCCGCGGATGCATGAACAGCGAGCCGACGTAGAGGTTGTTGAGCCCGTTGCGGCGGCCAAGTGCGCGCCATGTCTTGCCGCCGTCCCTGCTCCGCACGACGCCCACGCCTCCCGGCTCCTTCTTTGAAACGTCCGTGTTGGCCGCCTCGCGATCGAAGATGCCGGTCGAGATATAGATAACCTGGGGATCCTTCGGATCGACGAAGACATAGCGGGCCAGGTTGTTGCCGCGCCAGATCTCCTGCCAGTTGTTGCCTCCGTCGATCGTCTTGTACACGATCCCCATCGTCAGGTCGAAGGATCTCCCGGTGAGGACCTTGGACGAGACCGTCCAGGCGTAGCTGCTGATTTCGGCGGCTGCATAGACGGTATCCGAATAGCGCGGTCGCGGATCGACGGTAAAGCCGCGGAACGTAATCCCCTGGCTGATGTTTGCGATGCCGTTTTCCTTTTTCACCCAGGTCTTTCCCCCGTCGACGGACTTGAATATCCCGCGCTTGTCCTTGGTTCCAACCCAGATGGTGTCCGGATTGTGTGGATCGACGGTGAGGCTGAAGATCGGGATCGCATCGCCGGTCAGGCCGACCGACACGCTGATGGCGCCCGAGCCGGTCCCATTGGCGGCAGACCAGGTCTTTCCTCCGTCCAGGCTTTTGAAAATGCCGGCCCAGGCGTCGCTGACATACATGACTTCCGGCGTGCCCGGCCGCATCCTCACGTCGTAACCAAGCCCGCCCAGCGGACCTCCGGTGGCGCTCCAACGAAGTGCCTTTTGGATGGCGGTCAGGGGCGCGATTGCCGGGAGGGTCCCGGCGACACTCTTTTGTGAGACAACTGCGCTCTTCGGGAGATATTGCACGGACATCCGTTCTATCCGCCCCATCGTCGGGGGACCGGCTGTCGTCATATCCACGCCCGGGGAAGGAGCCGCTATGATCACGCCGTCAATCCAGGCTTCCCCACCCTCGAGGATCTCGAATTCGACGCGGCCGGGAGGGAGTGGCTCGGGATCCCGGGAGGTGAGAACCGTCTCTCCGTCAAATCGCACTTCGAACCGGTCCCTGAACGACAGAACCGTCAGGGTCACGAAACGGTCCCCCGGAACCGGCTGCCTGGCGATTGCAAGATCCTTCGGGAATCTTCCCGGCCCATCCTGTTTCGAGAGGTTCAGTCCATCGGGTCGGACGCCGATGAAATAGCGCCGTAAGTCCTCCGCCCGCAGGTTCAGATGAACTTCGCCGCGCACGAGGTGGAGTGCCAGGGTGAGGGTAAAATCGGCCCATGCACCTTCCTGCACGCGGGCGAGTCCACCGCCCCGGCCGTGAAGGCAGCGCCTGCCATTGGGATGCCCGGCGACCTCCCAGCCGGGCCCGAGATCCATCCCTCCAGGCCTTCCTTCCGCAAAATCCGCGCGATAGAGGATTTCTCCGCCGGGAACCTGCGGGGACCGGCGAGACTGCTCAAACGTGAGGCATGGGATACAAAAGAGGACGACGATGGTCACGCCTATGAACGAACGCCGATGGACTCTCATGGATCCTCCTCGATAGGTCCGTCACAAGTGCCGGCGATGCCTTTGCGAATCAGTTCAAGCGATTCTCGCACGATTTCAAGAGACTGTGCCGTGCCCGCTGCCAGAACCTCCATTAGGGCCGGGATAGCGTCGCGTGCGGCCGGCCCCATGCAGCCGAGAGCCCGTGCGGCACAGAGACGAACGCCATCGTCCTCGTCATGAAGCGCATCGATCAGAGCTGGTATCGCCGCTTGCGCCTTGTCCCCGATCTTTCCAAGAGACTCGGCCGCCCTCCGACGCCGTCGGGGGTTTCTCGCTGTCTTGAGCAGCAGGATCAGCTTCGGGATTGCTGACGCCGTCGAACCGATCCGAATCCAGGCTTCCATAGCGCATTCCGCGACGAGCCCGCCCTTGCCATGCATCGCCTTGGGTATGTCCGGAACGGCTTTAGGCTCCGCGCGTCCCTTCCTGCCGACCGCACGAGCGGCAACGCGTGGCTTCCACATCGTGCCGCCCAGTGCCTGGAGCACTTGCTGGCGGATGTGGGCATACTCCCTCTCGCCGTTTGCGCCATCCGGAATGCGCAGTCGAACCGTCAATTCAAACGCGCCCGGCCCCTCGTACCTGTAGACACGGATCAATGCGATGTTTCCGTCTTGCCGTACCCCCCACACACGGATCTTATCCCAGAATGAGTCGCCTTCCTCGAAATGCAATGACGGAAACGACTTTTCGAGACTGCGCCTGATGGCAGACTCGTCTTCAACGAGACTGTAGAATTTGCATTCAAATTCCTGTTCCTTCACTTTCGCACCGTCCCTCCGGGGATCGTATGCCGTTGACGCCTCTGGATTTTATGCCGGAACGGTGTTGCGGGTCTCAAAATCCTGCAGACTCCTTCCGAATCCATAGCGTGTGCGCGTGAATTGGATGCCGGAATCAGAACCTCCGGCAAAGCCGCAGGCCTGCTTTGGTGAGCCCCTCAAAGGGGCTGGTACTTCGGGCACATTTGTTGGTGGACCATTTAAGACCAATGGCCCACGGATCAACACGGATCGGGTGATCACGTTGGCCGCAGGCCGCGCATGGTGTGGAAACAAGAGCTCGCCATCACAACGTAAAATCCGTGTGCGTCCGTGTTCATCCGTGGGCCATTGCCGGGCGGAATCAGGGCGAAGGCCGCCGCCCTGGAGCTGTTTGCCGACGACCGGTGCGATTGTAGTGCCGGCCGAACTCCCTGAAAGCCGATCAGACTGTGGTCGACCGTCGTCCCAGGCAGACCAGCCGGCACCACATGCGCCCTGCACTGACACTGGCTGCGATCACATTCGACCGAGAATCCGATGGTATCAATCCCCGGACCAGCATTCTTTTGAGCATTTGAGGATCGCCGAGTTTCTTTGCCAACCGTGGGAACGCGATTTAATGGAACACTTCTAGTCATCCTGCGTCTCTCAGGGATGCGGAGGCTATCAAGATGACTCGAATGAGAAGACGATGTCTGTCCCGGCCCAGGGTGAGACGCCAGTGGATCAGCCACTTGGGGGCTTTCGCCAAGGAGATGCTCTACACCTCCGCGGCGGTCCTCTTCATCAACAGCTTTGTCATGGCCTCGTTCGAGGTGCCCACGCCGTCGATGGAGAAAACGGTGATGGTCGGCGACAGGGTACTGGTCAACAAAATGATCTACGGGGGAACGACGCCGTACACGATTCCGTTTACTTCGATTCGCATCCCGCACCTGCGCGTGCCGGGTTTCCGGAGTGTTCAGCCCGGAGATGTGATCGTCTTCGATTGGCCTGGCGACCGGGACCAGGTGGAAAAACCGGATCAGATCTTTTACCTCAAGCGTTGCGTCGGCCTGCCGGGCGACACGATCCGGATCGATCAGCGAACGGTTTTCGTGAACGGCCGGCCATTGTCCCTGCCGGAGTCAGCTCAATTCCTGCGTCCGCGGCCTCTCCCCCCCGACGTGCCCGAGCCCTTCATATTTCCGTCGCGCGCGGCATTCAACGGGGACAATTGGGGACCCATGACCGTACCGCAACAGGGCGCCGTGATCCCGTTGAATTCATCGAACCTCTCTCAATGGGAGGTCTTTATCGCCCGTGAAGGTCACGAGGCCACCCTCGGTCCATCATCGGTGCTGATCGACGGCAAGCCCGCGGCGGAATACACCGTGAGACGCGACTACGTATTTGCCATGGGAGACAACCGGGACAACAGCCTCGACAGCCGCTTTTGGGGATTTGTGCCCGTGGAGGACATCATCGGCACACCAATGATAGTCTATTGGTCGTGGGATCCCCAGATTCCCCTTTACAGAGGAGCAGACAAACTGCTTTCCATAAATCTCCGCCGTATCGGGACCATCATCCGCTGAGCGGGAATTGTCTCGGTAGAAGTTCGAGTACATTCCGCTCCGGCTGCTCCGATTCAAAAGCCGACAATGGGAAGAATACCTCGCTGGATCGGTCGATCGGCCGCAGCAGGGGCGACCATGAGGTCAGGTCCTTCCAAAATGGCGCGTGTTGAGGAAGGCGTGGGCACGGCGTGCCATGCCCACGAGCTCCCGAGTCTCCCGTGTCCCCGCTGAGGAATTCGGCTCCGCCGCCACTCACGGGTAATTTCGACAGTTGAAACC
>Ga0316628_100001629_pt1 | contig 16008 bp, 9 predicted proteins | sample OWC_Aug_M2_C1_D5_FD_207648 | JGI IMG/M metagenome (GOLD analysis project Ga0316628, IMG submission 207648) | Wetland soil microbial communities from Old Woman Creek delta, Ohio, United States - OWC_Aug_M2_C1_D5_C | ecosystem: Environmental > Terrestrial > Soil > Wetlands | place: USA: Ohio... | reverse complement strand
TCGACCGCCTTGCCGTCCCTCGTGACGGCCCAGGCCCCGACCGTCACCCTCTCGGGGTGCCCGTCGGAGTCCGCGTCCACGTACTCGAAGGCGCGCTCGCCCGCGGCCACGCCCGCGACCAGCAGGGTCTCGTAGGCCTTGATGCTCTCGGCGTTCCCGTCCGAGTCCGCGTCCACGTACCCGATGGCCCTCACCGCGACCGCCTCGCCATCCTTGGCGGCGATGGCGCCGTAGGTCACGCTCTCGGGGTGGCCGTCCGAGTCCGCGTCCACGACCTTGAGGTACTCGGCTGCGAGGACCTCGTCGCCGACCTTGAGCACCCGCAGCGCCTCGACCTTCTCCGGGTTCCCGTCCGAGTCCGCGTCCTCGAGCCCGGCCACGGCCGCGTAGCTCGCCTCGCCGGCCACGGCATCCTCGTATACCACGACCTTCTCGGGGAACCCGTCCGAGTCCGCGTCCTCGTAGAGCACGAGCCGGCGCGCGTAGTTCCCTTCGCCCCAGGCGACGGCCTGGTAGGCGCCGAAGGCCTCGGGGTTGCCGTCGGAGTCCGCGTCCACGAGCTTCGCGTACGCCGTCCACTGGGCCGCGTCCCACTGCCCGGCCGCGAAGACCTCGACGGACTCGGGGTCGCCGTCCGAGCTCGCGTCCACGTAGAGCACGTGCGCCACGGACCACCTCGTGTCGGACTCCTTGTAGCCCTGGTAGAGCTCGACCTTCTCAGGGTTGCCGTCGGAGTCCGCGTCCACATACTCGGCGCCGCCCTGGTAGGCCCGCTCGCCGTCCTGGGCCGCCTCGTACGCGGTCACGTGGTCCGGCACGCCGTCCGAGTCCGCGTCGGTGACCTCGTAGAACCTCACCCATGACGCGCCCGCGTCCGTCGTGCCGCGCTCGGCCGCGGTCGTCCGCTCGGGGTTGCCGTCGGAGTCCGCGTCGATGATCTCGACGCCCCGCTGCCATGCGGCCGCGGAGGCGCCCACCTGCTCGACCAGGCCCTGGCCCTCGCCCGGCGTCGGGGAGTCCAGGACCGCCATCGGGCCCTTCCCGCCGTCGGCCGCCGCCATCATGCCCATGGACGTGATGGATAGCAGCGTGGCAAGCAGGACCGCCATACCCTTGCGCGATGCGCTCGTCCTCATCTTCATCACCTCAGGGGCCTTCCCGCCCCGTTGCCTCTCCCTTGGCGCGCAGGCTATATGAAGGGGATTGGACGGGGCTCGAAGCTTTGGACGGCCATCGAACGGCCCGTCACCGCGCCGGATTGGGCGCGGGGGCCTCCTGGGGCCCCTCCGCGCCGCCCTGCGCAAGGTCGAGCCACAGCTCGGTGAAGGCGTCGACCTGGTCGAAGGGCTCGGGCCGGTAGAGCATGAGCAGGCGCGCGACCCCGCGCCTGTCGACGAGGCTGTAGCCCTTGCCCTCGCCCGCGGTCACCTGGGAGGCCACCTGCTGCGCCACGATGCGCCGCATGTGGTACGTCAGCGTCGACGGGGCGCATCCCAGGTGCGCGCACAGCTCCCTGTGCTGCGCGTGGCCGGTAGCGAGCAGGAACACGATGATGCGCAGCGGCATCGGCTGCCTCAGCAGGGCGAGCACGCGCTTCTCCTGCGACGTGAGGCGGTCGGTGCCCGCGCCCTCGCCGGGGGGGCTCGTGGGGAAGTACCTCGAGTAGCCCGCGTCCTTGACCTCCACGACGAGCTCGCTTCTGATTAGGTGCCCGAGGTGGTACTCGACCAGGTTGATGTGCATCCCGAGCCGGCGCTGGATCTCGCGCAGGTGCAGCCCGGGCTGCGACGAGACGAGCTCGTAGATGGCCCGCCTCGTGTCAAGCTCCAGCAGCTCGGGCGCCTGCATGGTAAGCTCCCCGTCATCGCTTGAGGGTCGCGAAGTAGAGCAGGAGCAGCACCAGGAGGTTCAGGAGGCCCACGGCGGAGAGGAAGGCCCCTGCGTCGGCGTCCGGGGTGAACTCGTACGCGAAAAGGGCCACGCCCACCAGGAAGAACGCGATGAACGCGCCCACCGTGTACAGGAGCTTGGTGTTGCCCGTCCGCCTGTACGAGCCTATCGAGATTGGCAGCAGGGCCAGGGACAGAATTATGACCCCGGCTGCCACGATGTCCAGGAACGCCACCTTCCCCACCTCGGCCGCCTATTGGGCGGGCGGCCTATAAGATTGCCGGGGCGGCTGCTGCGGCTGCTGCCCGACCCCCCATGCGCCCGGGGCCTGGGCCCCGGGCTGGGACGCCTGCGGTCCCTGAGGGGGGTTGTATTCCTGGGGGAGCTGCTGCACGCGCTGCTGCGCGTACTGGGGGTACTGCTGCTGCTGGGGGGGCGCGCCTCCGGTGGGCGGCCGCGCGCGCTTGGGGGTCGAGCCGTGGGACCTCACGTAGCGCGCGGTGCCGACCACCGCCGCGAACAGCACTATGCCGAGGAGGAACACGCCGCCGCTGCCCTTGACGATCCTCTCGAGGCCTGGCGGGATGCCGTTCTTGAAGACGTATCCGAGCTTGGGGTCGTGGGTGATCTTGTCGCCGCGGCCGTAGGACATGGCGACCCACTTGACGCCCACCGCGGTCGTCCCGTTGGGCGTCCAGTTGAACTCGGAGAACTGCGCGAGCGTGCTGGCCGTCACGCTCTGGTTCGTGCCGTCGACGTCGGCCTCCTTGGCCCACGAGAAGTAGCCCGCGCCGCCCTCGATGGGGAAGTTCATGCCGTCCTCCTCCTTGTAGGACTGCCACTCCTCCTTGTAGTCCGTGGGCAGGCCCTGATTCCACTCGGCGTTGCCGACAGCGACGATGGAGAGCAGCGCGAGCTCCGTGTCCTCCGCCACGTATGGGTAGTCCTCGATGACGAAGTCGATCTTGATCTCGTAGGGCGACAGCACCACGGTCTCGTTTATGAAGATGCTGTTCGAGACGTGCATGACGATGGTGAACACACCGTCGGTGGTCTGTGCCTCGAGGGTGACCTGCTTGACCTTGAGCACGCTCTGCGTGCTGTGCCCGAGGGGCTTGTAGCCTGGCCGGTCGTACCACTTCACGGAGCCGTTGACTGAGCCCGTCTGCTCGTAGAAGTCGTCGCTGTCCCGGAGGTCCTTGTGGAGGGGCAGCACGGACACGACTGTGTCGCCGCGCAGGTCGTACCTTCCGTCGCCGTTGTCCTTGTACTCGACCAGGCCGTATGGCGCGAGGAACGTGGCCGCGGCCCAGTCGTTCATGTTGGCCACGGTGCCGTGGCCGTAGATGACGCCGATGCCCAGGCCCTTCTCGTCGTCGCCGACTGTATTGATGCCGAAGATGACCCAGTCCGAGCCTTCGGGCGTGTGGGAGGCCGAGACGAGCCAAGCGGACTCGTCCGTGTACTGCTCGCCCATCTGGCGCTTGTAGTAGAACTCCTCCTCCTGCGCGACCGCGGGGGCCGCGAACGCGCACAGGAGGGCCGTGGCGAGGAGGGCCACGACGGACCTTGCGAGGATGCTCGATTGCATGCCGTTCACCTTGGCGCCCTACTGGGACGGCCGCGTTCATATAGTTCATTGGACGCCCCTCGAACGTGGACGGGGATTGTTCGAGACGTGTCCAACCCGGGACGGGGGGGGCCCTCGCGACAAGGTGGGGGGCCTCAACCGCCCAGGGAGTCGAGGAGCATCGCTACGCGCTCGCGCAGCTCGCCGATGGAGCCCTCGTTCGGGATGATGAGGTCGGCGCGCGCGAGCACCTCGCCGAGCCCCCATCCCAGCTCGCGCCGGTCGCGCGCCTCGAACGCCTCCCGCGAGGCGGTGTCGTCCTCCCGCGAGCGGGTGGCCACGCGCGCGTGCCGCACGGCGTCGGGGCAGTCGATGCGCACCACCATGAAGTCGTTCCCCAGCGCGCGACGGAATGCGTCCAGCTCGGCCAGGCTGCGCAGCCCGTCGATGACCACGACGCGGGCCGAGCGGTCGACCGCATCGAGGGTGCGACGCGCCCATATGTCCGGGCCGAACCGCTTGCGCATCTCGTCGGCGACCGCGCCGACGACGGAGGCCTCCATCGGCAGGGCGCGACGGCGGACCTCGTCCCACACGAAGTCGCCCATGCGCAGGACCTGCGCCCCGCGCTCCCTGGCGACCTGGACCGCCTCCGTCTTGCCCGACAGGGGCATGCCCGCGAACGCCACGACCCGCACGCACGGCCTCCGGGGGCCCGATGGGCGGCTGGCCGCAAATACCCTTCCCATCCCCTCCCGCGATTGCACGGTCGGGAGGGGAACTGGCACGGACCGCTCACCATCACAAAAGTAGAAATACGCTCACGGGCGTTCCCATCTGGACGCGCCCGCGTCCGTGGTGGGGATTGTCATGGAAGCGGACATCCAGAGCTTGATGAAGCATCCGGCGATCGTCCTGGTCGGCATCGGCGGAGGCGGCTCGAGGATACTGTCGGACGGCATGCAGAAGGTCCTCGAGTACCAAGTCGTGGACCGCTACAACCTGCTAGCGAGGGCCATCCGCGCGAGCTCCGAGCGCCCCCTCACGTTCATCGTGGACACCTCCACGGACCCGCTGCGCGAGGGGTTCTTCGAGAACATCCCGCCCGCGCAGAAGATATCGCTCTCCAAGGCCGCACGGGGCATGTCGAGGGGCGCGGGCGGCCGGCCCGGCCGCGCTGCAAACGCAATCCTCAACAACGACGTGGTCGAGAACCTGGCCATCAACCTCTACAAGCCCATCTCGGAGATACAGCCCGCCATCGTCGTCATCATCCACACCGCCGACGGCGGCACCGGCGGGGGGCTCACGCCCGAGATACTGCAGCACCTCGGCTACTACGTGCCCGCCTCGACCGTGTTCTGGGTGTTCACCGTCTTCCCGCAGCGCAGCGCGCTCGCGCTCAAGGGCCCGAGGACGGTCGCGCCCGTGATGGGCCGGCTGCTCAAGGTCGCGCGCAAGATCTCCGACCGGGACTTCTCGAGCATCCCGTGGGAGAGCCGCGAGATCATCGACAAGCACATCGTCAAGCGGGAGGCCGACCACTCCTTCGAGTTCCAGCACTCCCGCGTCGCCATCTTCCCCCTGAGCAACCAGCACTTCGCCCAGTGCTGGAAGTCCCTGGACGGGGCCGTGAAGCGGGAGGAGAAGGAGATACGCGAGGAGGTCCTCAACCCGTTCCCCATTGAGCTCCTGTCGCAGGCGCTCTACCCCTTCTTGAAGTACGCCGTGGCCGAGCCGGAGGAGCAGCGGTGGATGCAGGAGCACTGGCCCCTCGGCCCCATCGACATACCCGACATCATGGCCGGCATCACGCCGGAGAGGCCTTTCGTCATCCCCCACCTGTGGATCGACCCGCGCATCGACGACGACAGAGCGACGGCGGCGGTCATCGACGACCTCGTCAAGGGCATCATCCGCATCGAGCAGATCGACGTCATCGGCGACGACGGCATCCCGGACCTGTTCACGTTCACGGGCTGCTCGGCCCCGCTCTACGAGGCGCGCACGACGACCGTCTACTGCATCCCCGTCTACCCGGACGGCTCGGCCTATTTCGACACCATCAGCGACTACGTGGGCGACTCCTGGTTCCCGAGGATGTCGGCCCGGCTCAAGTTCATCACGGGCAGGGAGGGCCTCAAGGTCGGCATCATCAGCCACGCCGCGAACCTCAAGCCGCAGCCCATCCCGGGCCCCGAGCCGGGCGCCAAGCTCGGCTTCAAGGACGGCCTCATCGTCACGCTCCTCTTCGGCGCCATCCCGGAGGACCTGCCGGTGTGGCTGGAGTCCACCCGGGATATCGTCGAGACCTATCGCACCGACGACTTCTGGGAGATATCGGGCTACGACGCCAACGACTGGCTCAGGGAGCTCTCGACATACGTCGGCTGGACCGACTGGCCGCTCAAGAAGTACATCAAGGTGTACGACGAGCCCCGCCCCCCGCCCGGGACCCCCCTGGACGGAAAGGCATAATACCGCCCTCTGGATTACCTTCCTGACCCGCATGGCGTCCCCGAAAAGGGCCCTCATTGGACTCGCGAGCGCGCTCGTGGCGCTGGCGCTGATGGCCCCCGCGGTCACGGCCGAGTGGCCGATGGACGGGGGCGACAGCGCCCACACCGGTGTCCAGCAGACGGGCGTGAGCGGTCCCGCCGTGCAGTGGCAGTACGGCGCGCAGTCCGAGATACTGGCGCCGCCGGCCGCTGCCTACAGCAGCCTCTTCCTCGGCACCGTGGACGGCTCACTCGTGGTGCTCGACGAGGCCGACGGCCGCCTCGCGTGGGACGTGGAGCTCGGGGCCGCCGTGAGGTCCACCCCGCTCATCTCGACCGCGACCGTCTTCGTGTCCGCCGGCAACGTGCTGCACGCCATCTCCACCCAGAACCGCTCGGACAAGTGGACGTTCGCGGCCGTGGGGGACCTGCGCGGCTCGCCCGTCCTCGAGGGGGGGACGGTCTACGTCGGATCCGAGGACAAGCACGTGTACGCGCTCGACGAGTACACGGGAGCGCTGCAGTGGAAGTACAAGCTCGACGACGTCGTCGCGGCGAGCCCCACCATCACCGGCCTCAAGCTCATCGTGGGCACGGACGCGGGGACGCTCTACGCGCTCCACCGCAACGAGGGCACGCTGCTGTGGCAGATCGCCCTGGGCTCGGCCGTCTCGTCGGCCGCGACCGTCTCGCAGGGCCTCGCCATCGTCGGCACCTACGGCGGCCGCCTCCGCGCGGCCTCGGTCGAGGACGGGGACCTGAAGTGGTCCTTCCCGCCGACCTCCGAGGACGCGCTCGACCCCATCCTGACCACCCCCGCGACGGACTCCGGGCTGGTCTACTTCGGCAGCGACGGCCTCTACTGCCTCGAGGCGCGCGTCGGGGAGCTCGTATGGCACCACGCGACGCGGGACTTCGTGCGGGGCTCGCCCGCCATCGCCGATTCCTACCTGGTCTTCGGCTCCTACGATGGCGCGCTGAGGTGCGTCGACAAGTCGACGGGCAGCCTTGTATGGCAGTACGAGACCGGCACGCAGCTGCGCGCGGGCGTCTCCATCGACTACGACCGGTGCTACGCGGGCGGCCGCAACGGCGTGCTCTACGCCAGGTCCATCCTCAACCACCAGCCGCCCATCGTGAGCGGGCCCGCCTCCATCATGGGGGAGGCCCACCAGTCCATCAGGTTCGAGGTCGTCGCTCAGGATCCCGAGGGCAACGTGCTGACCTACAACTGGGCCTTCGGGGACGGCAACCTCAGCCGAGAGCGCGCGCCGCTGCACTCCTACGAGGTCGCGGGCAACTACTCGGCGCTTGTGACCGTGAGCGACGGCACCAAGGCCAAGACGCTCCAGATACAGGTCGTCATCAACCCCTACCAGTCGCGCGTCGAGGGCGGGGACGAGGCGGCGATACCCGCCTGGCTGCTGGTCGTGGCGACGGTCACCGTGGCCGTCGTGATAATCGTCGTCGTTATGGTGCTCCGCAGAAGGCGCCCCACCCCGGCGGCGGCGCCCACGCCCCCCGCGGAGGGCCCGCAGGGGCAGCCGGGGGAGGCACAGCCCTGGGAGGTGGTCAGGTGACGCGAGTGGACGGACGCCGGCCGAACGAGTTGAGGCCCGTGACGGTCAAGACGGGGTTCATCGACCGTGCGCCCGAGTCGGTGCTCTTCTCGCTCGGCCGCACCAAGGTCCTGTGCACCGCCACCGTCGAGGAGGGCGTCCCCAAGTGGCTCGAGCACAGGCTCCCGCCCCAGGGATGGGTGACGGCCGAGTACAGCCTGCTCCCGCGCTCGACGAGCACGCGCACGTCGCGCGATCGCAAGGGCGCGGGCGGCCGCACGCACGAGATTGAGCGCATCATCGGCAGGTCGCTGCGCGCGGGCGTGGACATGCGCCTGCTGGGCGCGAGGTCCGTCATCGTGGACTGCGACGTGCTCGAGGCGGACGGCAGCACCCGCACGGCGGCCATCACGGGCGGGTGGATCGCCCTGGACCGGGCGCTGGGCACGCTTGTGGGGAAGGGGGAGCTCAAGCGCAACCCCATGCTCGCGCCGGTCGCCGCCGTGAGCGTGGGCATCGTCGACGGCGAGCCCATGCTCGACCTGTGCTACGAGGAGGACTCGGTCGCGGACGTGGACATGAACGTGGTCATGAACGCGGAGGGCCTCCTCATCGAGCTCCAGGCCACGGCCGAGGGGCAGCCCTTCTCGCGCACCGTCATGGGGCAGCTTCTCGACCTCGCGTCCGAGGGCGTCGAGCGGCTGTTCGAGGTGCAGAAGAGCGCGAGATGAGCGCCCCGGGGCCCCTCCCGAGGTGGCGGTCGCCAGAGCGCGCCATGCACGCTCGCTGCTCGATAATCTCATGAAAAGGTATTAATGCGCCACCCCCATTACAAGCCCAAGCTCAGTGGGGCTGCTGACGGGAGGTGCTCTGGCCTCCCGCCGCGACGGTGGTGGCGTGAACCTTCCAAGCGGGCGACTGCTGAGGCGCGGGGTCGGGGGCCCAAGGGCCCTAGAGGACCTCGTGACCGGCGCCAAGGAGGATGCGTTCTCCGGCTTCTTCCTCCTCTCCTCCGGCAAGGGGGCCGAGCGCCTCCAGGGCGCTCTCGTGTTCAAGGACGGCGTGGGCGTGCTGGCCAACCTCCGCCACGGCGACGAGGAGTTCCAGGGCTCGGCCGCGCTGCCCCACCTGCTGCAGATGTCCCAGGAGGCCGCGTGCACCATCGAGGCGCGCAGCTTCGCCTACAGGAGCTCGACGGTCGACGTCGACCAGCTCCTCAAGCTCTTCCCGGACGCGCGCGTGCGCGCCTCCGAGCTCGAGCCCACCAGCCTCTACACCATGGCGCTCGCGCCCGCGAGCGCCGACGAGGGCGCCGCGGCCGAGGGCGAGAAGGCCGGGGCGGAGGTCAAGCGCCGCGTCGTCGACCGCAGCGACGATGCCATCGTCGCTCGGGGCCGCGCGCTGACCAAGCGGGTGACGGAGCTCGACGAGCTCCACCGCGAGGTCACGGTCGACGAGAAGCGCATCAAGTCCCTCGAGGTGGAGAACGAGGCGCTGCGCAACGAGGTCAAGGCCCTGAAGGAGAGCTCCATCTCCATCGTCAAGTACATGCAGGAGCGGGGGGGCGGCGCGACGGCGGAGGAGGCCACGCGCATCGTGCGCACCGTCGGGGCCCAGGAGCGGAGGTTCGCGGAGTGGAAGGAGCTCCACGAGGCCGAGCGGCTCGGGGTGGAGCGCAAGAAGCTCGACCAAGAGCGCGACGAGCTCGAGCGGCGGCGGACGAACATGGAGGCGCTCGAGGCGCACCTCAGGGACTCCCGGCAGGAGCTCGCGGAGGCAATCGCGCGGATGGAGAAGGAGAAGGCCGAGCTGGGCGAGGTGTGGAAGCGACTGGGCCAGGAGACCCAGGGCATCATGGAGCAGGAGCGCACCGCGGACGCGCGCACCAAGGAGATGTTCCGGCGCGAGCGCGACCTCGTGCAGAGGGAGGCCGTGGCCGGCCAGCGCGAGGGCGAGCTCGAGGAGGCGGCGCGCAAGCAGGTGGCCGAGAGGGAGGACCTCGAGCGGTCCCGGGCGGCCGCCGGCGAGCGCGAGGCGCAGCTCGACGCCCGGGAGCGGCAGCTCGCGGACCGCGAGCGCGCGCTCGAGTCCCAGGCCACCGAGGCCAAGGCGAGGGCGGAGTCGCTCGACCGCCGGCAGGCCGACCTGGACGCCAAGGAGGCACTGCTCACCGAGCGCACGCGGCAGCTCGAGAAGCGCGAGGAGGGGCTGCAGAGGCGCGAGGACGAGGTGCTCGAGCTCAGCGGCCAGGTCGACCTCAAGAAGGGCCACGTCGACGACATCGACGACCGCCTGGCGCGCAAGGAGGCGCGGCTGCAGGCGCTCGAGGACGCCCTCAACCGCAAGGAGGCGGACGTCAGGGAGCAGGAGCGCCGGCTGGAGGAGCGCTCGACGGAGCTCTCCTCGGTCACGGCCGAGATGGAGGCGCGCAGGAAGGGGCTCGACCACGAGGCGGAGGAGCTTACGTCTGAGGACCGGCGCGTCAAGGGGCTCGAGTCGACCCTCAAGCAGAAGGAGGCCGCGCTCGAGGAGGAGCGCGCCTCGCTCAGGAAGGCGCAGGAGCGCATCGCGGCCGACGAGGGCCGCATCAAGCAGCTCGAGTCGGAGCTCGCCGCCCGGGGCGAGGAGCTGGAGCGCCTCGAGCGGAAGTTCGTGCGGGACGCGTCCAGCCTCGAGCGCAAGGAGGGGGGGCTCGAGGACATCAAGAAGTCGCTCTCAAAGAAGAAGGTCGACCTGGAGGTGTGGGCAGAGGACCTGCGCAAGCTCCAGGACGACCTGCGCAAGAAGGAGGACGCGCTCGGCACCGAGCGGTCGACCTTCGAGAGCGAGCGGGCCATCCTCGAGGAGAAGCGCGCCCTGCTGGAGAGGGTCAAGTCCGAGCTCGACGCGAGGGAGCGCGCCTCCGTCGAGGCCGAGCGCAAGCTCGCCACGCGCTCCGAGGGCCTCGACCGCGTGCGCAAGGAGGCCGAGGCCGATGAGACGCGCCTCGAGGAGGCCAAGCGCGACCTGAAGGCCAGGACCGCGCAGGTCGAGGGCCGCGACTCGGACGTCGCCAAGCGCGAGGCGGCCGTGGCCGCTGGCACCGAGCGCGCGAAGGCGCTGATGGAGGAGGCCGAGTCCCGGCTCGAGGAGGCCGATGCCAGGGAGAAGGCGCTGGACGCGCGGGAGAAGGCGCTCGCCGACGACGAGACAAAGCTCGCCCAGGAGAGGGGCGAGCTCGCGGGCGAGACAGAGAAGCTGGAGGCGCTGGAGGACCGGCAGCGCGACAGGGCGGTGGAGCTGGAGGCGCGCGAGAAGGCCATCGCGGAGCGCGAGGGCGCGGTGCTCTCGCGAGAGAAGGAGCTGGACACGAGGGAACGCAGGCACGCCACGCGCTCGCGGGAGCTGGGCGACCTCAAGAAGCTGCTCGAGGGCGTCTAGCGGCCGCGGGGCGGGCCGTGAGTGGAGGATGGCGGTGAGGCGGTGAAGCTCCCGAAGGGCGTCAAGCGGCTCAAGACGTCGGGGTCGCGCACCGCGCTCCAGGACGCCATCGGCACCCTGTGCGCGACCGATTTCAATGGCTACGTGCGCGCCTCGGCACCCGAGGGCGTCAAGGAGGCGTGCATCCTGCTGTTCATGCAGAGCATCCCGCAGCTGGCCGTGTACCAGTCGCCTGACCGGTCGGTCTACGGCACCGAGGCGCTCACGGAGCTCGTGCGCATCTCGCAGTCGCCCGCCTCAATCGTCCGTGCCGAGGCGTTCTTCACCCAGGACCTGGTCGAGGTAGACATCATCGTCGGGAAGATGCGCAAGGCCGCGGTCACGGCGAAGGACCTGGCGGCTTTGGGGCTGCGCCTCCCGACGGGGAGGGGCGCAGCGCCCGCATCCCCCGCCGCCAAGGCGCCGCCGGCCATGGCAAAGGGCGCCGAGCAGTCGACCCGGCCCGCCGAACCGGCCCTGCGCCCGGGTGCGCCGGCCGCCAAGCAGGCCGTGCCCCCCACCAGGCCATCGCCGCCCGCCAAGCAGCCGCAGAGGCCGGAGGCGCCAACGACCGCGGTCAAGGTCGTGCCGAAGGTCGTCACCAGGGCGGCCGAGGCCGCACCGCGGCCACCAGCCCACCCGGAGCAGCCGTCGAAGGCGGCCGTGCGGCCCGAGGCGAAGAGGCCCGTGGACGAAAGGGCCGAGGGGGACGAGCTGGAGGAGGAGGCGGAGGAACAGGAGGCGGGGGAGGAGGAAGATGGTGCCGAGGGAGGCGCCCCGAAGGGCGAGGCCCCCGGGGGGGAGGACGACGCGGAGTTCCTCAAGATGCTCAAGGAGGTCGGCCTCGCTCCCGCCCCGTCCGGCGGCAGCCAGGCCGAGGGCGACATCTCCGGCGACGAGATAGACCAGTACATCGCCGCCTTCGAGACCTACATCGACAAGTCCAAGCAACCCGGGACCGCGCCCACGCCGGCGAGCCTGAGGCGGGTCGTCCAGGAGATCATCGACGAGATGGCCTCCGCGGCCGGGGACGACGAGTGGACGCGCTCGTTCATCGAGTCGCAGCGCGACGCGGTGCTCGAGAAGGTGCAGTCCTCGTCGACCCAGCTCGACACCATGTCCCGCCAGCACGACCGCCTCACCGAGGAGAGGACCACCCTCGCGGACATCTCGAAGACCTTCCAGGACGTGCTGCGCGCCACCGAGGACGAGGCCCGCAAGCACAAGGAGGAGCTCGACGAGATTGCGTCCGACGAGGGCGTTGACGATGGCGACTGGCTCCGACAGGAATCGGTCAAGCTGGAGCACCAGGCCGACCGGATGCGGGAGATGGAGGGTATCCTCGCGAGCGTGCTGGCGACCCACCAGCAGCGCATGGAGCACATCGAGTCGGAGCTCGAGCAGACCGAGCAGGAGACGCGCACCGAGGTCAAGCACGAGCTCGTGGACCTCGAATCGCTCAAGAAGGACTTCCTCGAGGAGATGCGCGACAGAATCCGGTCGATGTCCACGACCGAGGGGGGGGCGACCACGGCCGAGGGCGCGGCCAAGGCGACCCGGTCCGTGTCGGAGGGAATACACGAGCGGGTGGAGGAGCTCGAGCACGAGCGGTCCGAGCTGACCGAGGAGGGGCGCCGCCTGGAGACGGCGACCGAGGAGGCCAAGGTCGCGCGGGACGCGCTCGCGGTCGACGACGAGGTCGAGGTCCGCGCGCGCATCTCGGAGATGGAGGGGCGCGAGCTCGCGCTGCGGGCCAGGGAGGAGGCCCTGATCGAGATGGAGGATCGCCTCGCCACCGACCGCGCCGCCATCGAGGAGGAGCTCACAAAGTCGCGCACCCAGCAGACCAAGCTGCGAACCCTCGAGGCCGACGTGAAGCGACGCGAGGAGGCGCTCGACGAGCGCGAGCTCGAGCTTGAGGAGGGTCGCCTGGCCATCGAGGAGGCCGAGGCGAGGATGAAGGAGCTCAAGGCCATGGAGGCGCGCCTCAAGGCGCATGAGATGCAGCTCGTCGCGCGCGAGACCGAGATAGACGAGGCGGCCACGCGCGCCCGCGAGGAGCGGGAGGGGGCGGTCGAGGCCGACCTCAAGCGCGTCGAGGAGATGGAGAAGGAGCTGCGCCGTCGAGAGAAGGAGTTCGCGAAGGCGCAGAAGGACTCGCAGAGGCGAATAGAGGACCTCGAGGAGGAGCTCGGGAAGAACAGGTCCCGCATCGAGGGGCTGGAGGGACGCCTCGCCACGCTGCAGAAGGCCGAGGAGAAGGCCAAGCGGCTGGAGGCGGCCGTCCAGGCGCAGAAGGGGGCCGCGGGGGGCGTGGACGAGAAGGAGCTCAAGCGGATACTCGCCTACCTCGACGACCTGCTCGCGCAGCTGCCCGAGGACGCCATCCAGCGGTTCAGCGAGTCGGAGTACTTCGAACTCTACGACAAGATACTCAAGAAGCTCGGCATCTGATGGGGGGGCGACACTGGGGCTGAGGGACAAGGCCGCCAAGCTGAAGACGACCGAGGAGGAGGCGTCCAAGCCGGAGGCCGGGAAGGGCCAGGAGACGCCGCCGGCAGCGGCAGAGCCCAAGCCCCGCACGGCGGCCGCACCGCCCGCCGCGGCCGCCTCCGCGGCCCAGCTCAAGGAGCTCGACTCGGCCCGGACCGAGCTCGACAGGACCCGCCAGTCGCTCGAGCACCAGAGGGTCGAGGCCGATGCCCTGCGCGAGAGGCTCGCGAAGGCCGAGGCCAGGGAGACCGAGCTCAAAGAGGTCCGCGCAGAGGCCGAGCGGCTCAAGGACCAGCTCGCCGACCTCGACCGGCTCAGGAGGACCGCGGAGAGGGCGTCCAAGCTCGAGACCGAGCGCGACGAGGCGCACAAGGTGCTCGACGAGGTGCGCGCCGAGGCCGAGGGCCTGCGCGCCCAGCTCCAGTCCGCGAAGGAGAAGGCCAAGAGGCTCGCCTCCTCCGCGGACCTGGCCGAGGGCCTGCGCTCGAAGCTTCAGAAGACGGAGAAGCGCGCCTCCGAGCAGGAGAGGACGGTCCGCGAGAGGGAGGCCCGCGTGGCCAAGCTGGAGGCGGACCTCGCGAGGGCGGAGGGGAAGGCGGCCGAGCTGCAGAAGATCGCCTCCGACTCCGCCGCGAGGGCGGAGGAGCTCGAGGCCAAGCTGACCAAGGTGGAGGCGGAGGCCTCCGGAGGGCGTTCGAAGGCCAGCGAGCTGGAGAAGCGCTCCGTCGAGCTCGAGAAGCGCGCCTACGACCTGGAGAAGAAGGCCGCGGAGGCCGAGAGGCGCGCCAAGAAGGCCGAGGACTGGGTCGAGGAGCTCGAGGGGAAGGTGGCAGGGCTCGAGGCCGAGGCTGCAGGCTCGAAGGGGAAGGCCGGGGACCTCGAGAAGGCCGCGGCCACGATGGAGGCCAAGGCCGCGGAGGCCGAGCGACGGGCGGGGGAGGCCGAGGGACGCGCCAAGGGCCTCCAGGGCCGCGTGGTGGAGCTGGAGCGCGCCTCGAGCAGCACCGAGGTCAAGGCACGGGACCTGGAGGTCGCCGCGTCCCAGGCGCGCGCCCGTACCGAGGCCCTGGAGGGGCGGGTGAGGGACCTCGAGAGCGCGCTCAGCCGCGGCGCGGAGGAGGCGCGCATCGCGCTCGACAGGAAGGAGGACCAGCTCGAGAAGTCGCGGCAGAAGCAGGAGAGGCTCGGGCAGGAGCTCATCGACGTACGCAAGGAGGCGGACCGGCAGCGCAAGGAGCTGGACACGGAGCTCGGCCGCCTGCGCCGCGAGCTCGAGCGCGCCAGGCACGAGGCGGAGGAGGCCCGCGCGGCGGCGACCGAGGCCGCCTCCCTCGTGGAGAGCGCGAAGGCGGGCGGCGGTGAATCGGAGGCGTTGAAGGAACGGGTCAAGGCCGCCGAGGACGAGCGCTCCCGGCTCGAGGGGGAGCTTCTGAAGGCCCGCGAGGACGCCCAGGGGCTGAGGGCGGCCGTCGGTCGGTTGGAAGGCGAGCTTGATATCGTGGCCAGGGAGCGCAAGAACGTCGAGGACCAGCTCGTCGAGGTCGTCGAGAGGGCCCGCAACGAGACGGCCGCGAAGGCGAAGGAGCTCGACAAGGCCCATGCAGACGAGGTGGCCGAGCTCGCGGGCATGGTCGCCAAGGCGCAGGCCGAGGCCGACGAGCACAAGCGCAGGACGCGCGAGCTCGAGCTGAAGTGCAAAGACGTCGACTCGGAACTCGCTGGCGCGCGCTCCTCAGCGGAGATGCTGAGGCAGTCCGTGCTGGAGGCCGAGAAGGCGGCCAAGAAGACCATCGCCGAGCGCGAGGCCGCCATCCGGGTCGAGATGGAGCGCTCCCTCAAGAAGGCCGAGCGCGACCAGGCCAAGCTCGCCCAGCGCGCGGCGCAGGCCGATGAGCTCGAGAAGCGCGCCTCCGAGCTCGAGGCGGCCCGCCGGTCCGCGCAGGCGGAGCTCAGCGAGGCCTTGGCGAGGGCGACAAGGCTCGAGATGGACCTGAAGGCCGCCCAGGACGGCTCCACAAGGCTGGACGTTGGCATAAGGGAGGCCGAGGCCAGGCACGCTACGGCCACGAGGGAGGCCGAGGCCAGGCACGAGACGGAGCTCAAGGACGCCGAGGAGAGACACTCCACGGCGATGAGGGAGGCGGACGCCAAGCACTCCGCCGAGCTCGAGAAGCGCGACGAGGCCCTTCGCAAGGAGGTCGAACGCGCGCAGCGGCGGTCCGAGAAGGACCAAGTGCGCCTCGCGCAGCGCGCGGACGCGTCCGAGGCGCGCGTCAAGGAGCTCGAGGGCCGCCTGACCGCGGTCCAGGCGTCGCTTGTCGAGATGACGCACGAGCGCGATACCGCCAAGGCAGAGCTCGAGAGGGCCGGGGCCGAGACCTCGGCGCTCAGGTCCAGGGACAAGGAGGCCAAGGAGAGGGAGGCCGAGCTGCGCCGGTTCGAGAAGAGGCTCGATAAGCAGGAGGCGGACCTCTCCGCGCGCGAGAAGGAGGTCGCGGAGACCGCTGCCGACCTGGACGAGGAGCGCAAGCGCCTCGAC
>Ga0316628_100001628_pt1 | contig 16011 bp, 8 predicted proteins | sample OWC_Aug_M2_C1_D5_FD_207648 | JGI IMG/M metagenome (GOLD analysis project Ga0316628, IMG submission 207648) | Wetland soil microbial communities from Old Woman Creek delta, Ohio, United States - OWC_Aug_M2_C1_D5_C | ecosystem: Environmental > Terrestrial > Soil > Wetlands | place: USA: Ohio... | reverse complement strand
CCCAGGGCAAGGAGTCTGACGGAACTCGACCGGCACTGCGCGGTCGATCTCGAGACGGCGCGTGGCCATCAGTAGCTCTACTAGGCAGAAGCCGGTCATGCATTTCCGCTTGACCACGCCGAGAGTCGTGGTTTATATGGCCTGTGATTCGAACAAGGTATCGTGAGGGGCATGTGGGGGACGGTCACGTGCTGAAGAGTCGAGCCTCGGCTCGCGCCGGGCGGTTCTCCTGGATGAGGCGGCTGGGTGGTCTGGCCCTCGTGACGGCGATGGCCGGATGCGGCGGTGGCGGTGGCGGAGGTGGTGCCAGCAACCAAACCGGCGGGCTGACGCTCAACGCGGTCTGGGAGACTCCCAATACGGTCGCTGCACGCCTGAACGCCTTCGACGGAGGTCCCACTCTGCCCGCCAGCGTTCGCACCGTCGAGATCCGCCTCGAAGGGGCGGCCTTGAGCGCCTTCGTCCCCACCGCCGTGTGCTCGCTCAATGCATCGATTCCGCGGGTTCGCTGCTTCTATGATCCCAGTGTCTCGCATGACGTGGTCATCGACGGCATCCCGGTGGGAGCCGTGAAGGTCTTTGTCCTCGGGTATGACGTGCCGTTCGGCGGCGCTCCCAACCCCCGCACGATCACCGTCACGCCTTCCTACGAAAGCGCTGCCGTCTCTGCACAGATCCAGTTCAATCAAACGAGCAACGTCGGCGACGTCAACGTTTTGGCCCAACCCTTCGTGACGGATTTCTCCCCCTTGCCCGGCGCAACGGACGTTCCCCGCTCCGCGCCAGTTTCGTTTCTCGTTGCAACGGCGCATGGCTCGATCCTCGGGGATTCCGTCAGCATCACCGTTGGCGGAATCACGGCAGTCGACGGCGGGATTGCCGCCACGGGCGTATCGTTCGAGAGCTGCGCCGATGGTACCGAATCGCCTTGCACGTCGCCGGAACGCAACCTGCGCGGCTACCGCTTCCGCAGCGCGCCGGCAGATTTCCCGGAACTGAGCCAGATCGCGGTCAGTGTCGATGCGGCCGATACGAACTCGCCGCCTCGCTCGCCGGATCCCAGCCCGTTCGTCTTCTCCTTCACGACGGGGGCCGAGGTGGCGAGTCCGACGCCGACCGGTACGGCGACTTCGATCCCGACGGTGCCGTTCACCTCGACGCCGACCGCGACCTTCACGAGGACACCGACCAGCACATTGACGGCGACCCCGACGGCCACCGACACGGCGACCGCCACGGTGACGGAAACGGCGACGCCACCGATGACGGAGACGGCGACGTCTACTCCTACGGAGACCGCCACCGTCACAGAGACGCCGACGCCAACCGAGACTCCGACCGAGACGCCCACCCCAACCGAGACGGAAACTTCGACGCCGACCGCGACCGAGACCGCCACCGACACCGCAACGCCGACGGCAACGGAGACTCCAACCGGGACCGCGACGGCGACGGAGACTGCCACGGCGACCGAAACGTCCATCGTCACGGAGACTCCGACGGAGACGGCCACCGCCACGGAGACCCCAACGCCGACCGAAACGGCCAGCGCGACGGAGACCGGAACTCCCACCGCCACCGATACCGAGACGCCCACGCTCACCGCGACCGAGACCCCGACGGAGACCGCCACGCCGACGGAGACGTCTACGGAAACCCCGACGGAGACCCCGACGGAAACGGCGACGGAGACACCTACCGATACTCCGACGGTGACGTCGACCCCCACGGAGACGTCGACCCCGACCCCCACGCCCTTCGTCTACGAGGTGATCAACCTCAGCGACAGTGGCGACGGCTCCCTGCGAGCCGCCATCGATGCCTCCAATGCCGACGGCGGCCCCAGCCACATTACCTTCGCTTCCAACCTCCAGCCCGGTAGCATCAATCTCAGCACCCCACTGCCGGCGCTGACCGAGGACGCCACCAGCATCGACGGCAGCTTCCTCGTGGTCACCCCCGTCCCGAGCAACGGCCCGGTGCCGGGCATTGCCATCGTTGGTATTGCCGGCGAGCCTGCTCTGGAGATCTCCGGTCACGATGTCGAGATTCGCGGTCTCTCCCTGCAATCGGCCGGCAGCGGTATTCTGCTCGATTCGATGTCGGCCAACGCCCACATCGTGGGGAACTACATCGGCATCGACCTCGACGGCTCCACCCCGGCCTCGAATTCGGGTGTTGGCGTCGATGTCAACGGCTCCGGCCACACCATCGATGGCAACGTGATCTCCGAAAACGGCGACGACGGCATCGTCGTCCAAACCGGTGCATCCGGCATCACCATCACGGGCAACACGATCGGGGCCACGGCCGATCGAACCGAACCGGCCGGCAACGCAGGGGCCGGCATCCGCGCGCTCGGAGATCTGATCATCGGCGGCACTGCCACCGGCCAGGGAAACTTCATCGTGAGCAACGGAGACAGCGGCATCCTGCTGAAGGGGACCGGTGGCTCGGTGCACGACGTCTCGATCATCAACAACGACATCGGCGTCGACTCCTTGGGCGAGGGCACGGGCGGGAACGAATCCGATGGCATCACGGTGATCGACGCCTTCAACGTGACCATCGGCGGCAGCGGCGGTGCGGGCAACCGTATCCACAGCAACGGTGGCGTCGGTGTCTCGATCCAGGGCGCTACCAGCACCGGTGTGCGCCTCAGCTCCAACTCGATCGCGAACAACATCGGCCTCGGAATCTCTCGCAGCAACGGCGCCGAAACCCTGGTCAGCCCGCCGACCCTCGTGCTCGATGGCAATACCCTGAGCGGCACGGCGACGGCAGGTGCGGTGATCGAGTTCTTCGCCACCGACGTGCCCCCGGATTCGAGCGGCGCCGGCGAGGGCGAGTCCTTGGTCGGGAGTACGACGGCCGACGAGACCGGTGCGTTCTCCTTCGACTTCGGCCCGGCAGACACCACCACCGTAACGGCGACGCAGACCGACGCGCAAAACAATACCAGCGCCTTCGCTACCAACGTCAGTGTGCCGCCGCCCCCAACCCCGACGCCGACGGATACTCCGACCGAGACCGCGACTCCCACGCTGACCGAGACCCCGACGGATACGCCCACCGAGACGGCGACGCCGACGCAAACCGAGACCCCCACCGAAACGGCGACGCCGACGGAGACAGGGACGCCGACGGAGACCAGTACGCCGACCGAGACACCGACCGCGACGGCGACGCCTACGGTGACCGATACGCCAACCGAGACCGCAACCCCGACCGGGACGGTGACGCCGACGGATACCGGCACGCCGACCCCGACGGAGACCGGGACGGCCACCGAGACGCCGACGATAACGTTGACGCCAACCGAAACGGTGACCCCGACGGAGACTGCCACCGCGACGGCCACCAAGACGGAGACACCGACGGTGACGGCGACGCCGACGGCCACCCTCACGCTGACCGGGACGCCGAGCGCGACTCCCAGCTCGACACCGACGGCAACGCCGACGCCGACGCAAACACCGACGCCGGGCGTGGTCAACTACGTCGTGACCACCAACAGCAGCTCCGGCGCCGGGTCGTTGCGGGAGGCCATTACCGCCGCCAATGGCGACGGGGTCCCGAGCGCAATCACCTTTGCTCCCGCCCTTGCCGGGCAGACCATCACCCTGACCAGCGGGTTGCCGCAGTTGACCGACAGCAAGACGACGATCGACGGAGACATCAACGGCGACATGGCTCCGGACATCCGGATCGCTCTGACGACCAGTGCCCCCGGCTTCGACGTGGTGGGCGACGACATCGTCTTGACGCACCTGTCGATCACGGGGGCGAGCACCGGGATTTTCCTGGAAGGTCAAGCGGATCGGACCACCATCTCGGAGAACTACATCGGCGTCGCCCTCGACGGTGTCACCGCCGGATCGAACACCGGCCCGGGCGTGCTCGTCCAGGGAACCGGCCACACGATTGACGGCAACGTGATTTCGGCCAACGGCGGAGACGGTATCCAAGTGCTCCTCGGTGTCAGCGACACCGTGATCCGAAGCAACATCATCGGCGCCTCGGCGGACCTGACGGTTTCCCTTGGCAACGCCGTAACCGGCATCTATTCGCTTGCCACGGTGACCATCGGCGGTACGGGCGCCGGCGAGGGGAACGTGATCGTCGCCAACGGAAGCAGCGGCATCTTCCTGCAGGGTGTTAGTGGCTCGGTGCAGGGGGCGGTGATCCAAGGAAATGAGGTTGGTATCGATAGCCTGACCGGCAACGCAGTTGACGGCATCACGATCGCCAACGCGCTCGACGTGGTCGTCGGCGGAGTAGCGACGGGGGCCGCCAACACGATCCACCACAACGGTCAGAGCGGAATCCGCATCAGCGGCGCGGACAGCACCGGTGTCAGAATCCGCGCCAACTCGATCGCCAAGAACACGGGTAAGGGTATCGTCCGTGTCTCGGGAGCACAGACCCTGGTACTCGCGCCAACCTTGAGTGTGATGGGTACGACGCTCAATGGGGCCGGCGCCCCCAACGCCGTTGTCGACGTGTTCCGCACCGACACGCCGCCGGATCCGAGCGGCTCTGGGGAGGGCCAGACCTACCTCGGGTCCGTGCAAGCAGATGGGGCAGGGCAGTTCTCGTTCCCGCTGACCGGTCTGACGCCGGGGACATTCACCGCGACACAGACAGACGTCAATAACAATACCAGCGAGTTTGCCGTCAACGTCGCGGTCGGACCCTGAGGGGCCGCGGAACGCGAGAGATCACCATGCGCGGGCGGTTTTGGTACGGGGTGGTGGCAGGCGCGGTTCTCGGGGTCCTTGCGTTCGGCACATCACCGGCACGGGCGAATTCGCGATCTCAGGCGCTCTACGCCCGGGGTTTGGTTCCATTCCACAACGGACGATGGGATGATGCCTACAAGCTGTTCGACGAGGCGGTCAAAGCGGATCCAGAGGATGCCCTCGCCGTCTACTACCGGGGCCTGACGGCGGCGCGGCGGGGAGAGTCGAAGCAGGCCATTCCCGACCTGGAGCGGGCAGCGCAGTTGCGGCCCGGTCTCGGCCACGTGACGCTCGACCTGGGCGTCGCCTACTTCGACACTGGCCAGTATCCGGAGGCGCAGCAGTGGCTCGAGAAGGCACACGCGACGGCGGCCGACCGTTTTCCCGCGGCGTTTTTTCTCGGATTGACGCACTATCGCCAGGGTGACTTCGCCAAGGCCCAGCCGTACTTCCAGGAGGCCGAGACCGATCCCGAGCTGCGGCCAACGGCGCACTACTACGCCGGCCTGGTCTTGCTCCGCCAGGGTCACGAGACAGAGGGACGAGCGGCGCTCGAGCAGGCTGCGCAGGGGCGAGCGGACACCGAAGCGGCTCGTGCCGCGCAGAGCTATCTCGCGGGTGGCGGGGTACAACAGCCGCCCGTTCCTGGAGCTCGCGAGGCCAAACCCTGGGCGATATACGGAGACCTGGCCTTTCAGTACGACAGCAACGTCACGCTGTCACCCTCGGATTCGGCCGTCTCGGGAACCAGTACCGGCCAAGACGACGGCCGGACGGTGCTCGGTGTCGGGGGGCGCTATCACCTGCTTCAGAACGATAGCAGCCGCATCACGGCTTCGTACGACTTTTCCCAGAGCCTGCACTTTCAACTCCACGAGTTCGACCTGCAAGGACACCGCGTGCGCCTCGAGGGTGTGACCGATCAGGGACCCGTCCAGCTCGGGCTCGCGACGACCTACGACGCCTACTTTCTCAACTACCAGAGCTTCTTTCAGGAAGTGCTGGTGACCCCGTGGGTGACCCTACCGGAAGGCGAGGCCGCCAGCACCCAGCTTTACTACACCTTTCGCGGCCGCGACTTCTTCCGCGGTCCGTACGACCCCGCTCGTGACTCGACCAACAACGCCTTTGGTGTCCGCCAGTATGCCCTGCTGGGCTCGGCCGACCGTCTGTTCAGCATCGGCTACCAGTTTGATGCCGAAGACACCGTGCCGAATCACGTCAAGGGGCACCCGGACGAGTTCCAGTACAAAGGCAACCAGTTCGACGCGCGCCTCGAGTTCCCCCTGGCCGAAATCGCGACCGCGGAGCTCTCGTACCTCTTCCGGCTGGAGGACTACCAGTTTCCGACCGAATTCTCGACGCCGGCGTACACGTTGCGCCGGCACGACAACCAGCACGAGTTCGTCGTTGCCCTTTACCACGATCTGAACGACTACTTGCAGCTGACCTTGGCGTACCTGGGTGTGCTGAACAACTCGAACATCCCCACCTTCGACTACGATCGCAACATCGTGTCGGTGGGGTTGCGGGCCCATTTCTGAGGGTCGGGTGAGACGCATGGTCCGCGCACGCAGAGTCTCCGCAGTCTTCGTGGTCGTCGCGCTCCTGCTGGCCTCGGGGCCTCGCTCCTCGATGGCACAATCCGAGGTGGCCACGGTGGCGGCCGTAGTCGGCGGCACCGAGCTTCGCCGCGCCGGCGGTGGGCAGTGGCAACTGATGGTCGTGGGCAGCGCGTTGTTCGAGGGCGACGGCGTCCGTACCCGACCCAGCAGCGGCGCCAAGCTGGTCTTTCGGGACGATTCGGTCGTCGACGTCGGGCCCGCAACGGAGCTGGTGATCCAACGGCAGACGTTCGATCCCGGCAAGCGTGATTTTCACTCCACGTTGAGCCTGGTGGTGGGGAAGATTCGCGCCGCGGTCAGCGAGTACTACGGCACGCCACGGGCGAGCTACGAAGTGGAGACCCCGACGTCGGTGGCGGGCGTGCGCGGCACCGAGTTCATCGTTCTCTACGACGCGCAGGCCGAGTATTCCGACATCGTCGGGATCGTCGGTGACGTGCGGGTCGGCGGTCGTCTGGGAGTCGTGGGAGGCGCCGTTGACGTTGGCCCTCACACGGCGAGCCGAGTGCAGAAGGGCCGGTTCCCCACCGCGCCGCGGCGCATCGACGATGCCCTCTTCCGCCAGTACCTGGAGGGACTGGACATCATCGGAACGGGCGGCCGCGACAACCTGGGCAGTACCCACCCGGCCGTGACGGGAACGTTGCTGGCCCAGGGCGACGACGTCAGCCGGATGCCAGGTGCCAAGGCACCCAAACCGACCGCGCGCGGGCCGCAGGGTGCATTGATCGTCGGGGCCCCGGACGAAGGACTTGCTTCGGCGCTGTCGGGCGATGTCGCCACCAACGACCAGCCGTTGCTCGAGTTCCGTGCCAGCCCACCGGGGGGAATCCCCAGCGGGACCGTTCACGTCGGCTTCTGAGGTTACTTCGCAACCCGAACGCGAGCGCCGTCGCGCAGCGACGGTTCACCGGACACCACGACGGCCTCGCCACCCTTGAGGCCGCTGGCGATGCGAACTCGGTCGCCGCTCTCGCCCGCCGTCTCGACCAGGGTCCTGTGCACCCGCTCCCCGCCCACCATCCAGACGAACGAGTTGCCCTGCTCGTCGCGCCGCACGGCGGCGACGGGGACCAGCACGGTCGGTTTGTCCGCTTGCAGGTCCGGCTCGGCGAGAAAGGTGATGCGAGCGCTCATGTCCGGTAGCAGCCGTCCGTCGGGCTGGAGGATGTGCACCTCGACCCGCAGCGTTCCCTTTTGCCGATCGACCTGGGGATAGAGCTTGACTACCTCGGCTCGATAGCGCGCTTCCGGATAGGCGTCAGGGATGACCAGGGCGGGCTGCCCGATGCGGACTCGGTTGAGGTCGGCTTCATTGACGTCGACCTGCGCGCGCATGTCGTTGAGATTGGCGATGCGGATCAGGTCGCCCGAGCCCGCGAAGCCGCCCGGAACCGCAATTTCGCCCACCTCCTTCAATTTGGCCAGCACGACGCCGTCGGTGGGCGCACGCAGCCGCGTGTACTCGAGGTTGACCCTGGCCTCGGTCAGCTCGGCTTCGCTCTGCTTCGCCCGAGCGCGCGCGACCGCGGCCTTGTTCTCGAACACGTCGAGCTCCTGCGGCGAGATCACCGCCTGCTCCTGCAGGGCCCGGCCGCGACGCAGATCGGCCTCGGCGAGAGAGAGATCGGCGCGCGCCAGCGCCAAGCTGGCCTCCGCGCGTGTGACGGCCGCCCGGTAGTCCCGGTCGTCGAGCTGCACCAGCGGGTCACCCTTGTGGACGCTCTGGCCCTCCTCGACGAAGTAGCGGTCGATGCGTCCCGCGACCCGAACTCCGATCGAAACGTAACGCTCGGCCGTAACCACGTAACCCGAGCCGGATAGCACCTGAGCCGCGCCCGACTGGCCGGGCGCGGCGAGTGCCGCGTAGCCGATCGTCACCGCCGGAGCGCGCCCGAGCACCCGCCAGAGAACACTCGCGATCACCAGGGCCACCGCCACCAAGACGAGCAAGGCCCAGCGAGGCCGTCCGCGGCGCTGCCGCGGTGTCGTCGCCCCGGTTCGGTCGAGCTTCAAGGACGCCAGGTCGGCACGCAGCCGCTCGTGTCGCTCGGGTTCGGTCATGAGGGGCCGTCTATCGTCTCGCGCGGACGGCTACAAGCCGGTGCGGTCGGCGGGGGTCGAGATCCGCCGACGCAGGTCCGTTTCCGAGCATCTTTGCCTCGACTGCCCTCTTTCCGCTCACGCCTTGCGTAGCGCCTCGATCGGTCGCAGGTGGGCGGCGCGCCAGGCGGGGCCGAAGCCGCCGACCAATCCGATGAGCAGGGCCAATGCCAGCGCGCCGGTCAGGTCGGCCGCGCCCACTTGCAGGCTCACGACGTTGGTCGTGAAGGTGGCGGCGCCGAAGGCGACCCCGCCGAGCAGCACCGCGATCAGCTTCGAGAGAGCGACGGCCAGAACGGCTCCGATGCCGAAGCCCACCACGGCCAATCCGAGAGCCTCGGCCTGGAACGCAGACAGAATCGCCGCGCGCGAAAAGCCGAGCGCCCGCAGGGTGCCGATCTCGGCGGTGCGCGCCTGCACCGCGGCATACATGGTGTTGGCCGCTCCGAAGCCGGCACCGATGCCCGCCATCACCGCGATGCCGACGACGAGAATGTAGAGCGAGTTGGCCGACTCGGACTGCTTGGCGTAGTAGTCGGTTTCGCGCTCCGCCTCCAAGGCAAAACGCGGGTCCGCGTCGATCTGCCGCTTGAGGGATTCCATCGCGGCCGGACTCGCGGCGCGCAGCCGAATACCGGAGTACGGGAAAAGGCGCTTGGCATCGTTGGCCAGCTCGCGCACGTCGACCCACACCTCGCTCTCGAAGGACGAGCCGCCGGCGTCGAGGATGCCGACGACTTTCCACGTGCCGCGCCCGAACTGCAGCTCGCTGCCCAGACTGGCCCCGGCGTAGCGTCCGAGAACCCCGCGGCCGACGACCGCCTCGTGCGAGCTGGGGACGAACATGCGGCCTTCGCCGATTTGCACACCCTGGTGAACCGCCAGCGCGATCGGCTCCACCCCGCGCACCAGCACGTTCTCGCGCCCGCCACTGCGGGTGCGGAAGAACGGCTGTACGACCAGCTCGGGGGAGGCCAGCGGCGTGTCGTGCTGGTTGCGCGCGATGCCCTCGAAAAAGCGGATCGCCTGATAGGCCTCCAGCGACAGCTGGCTCGATCCGTCGTTGTCGGAGCCCTTGCGCATCACCACCAGGTTCATCGGATCTCCGGTCGTCACCAGCGTGCGCTTGAGACTGGAGATCAGCCCGAGAAAGAGGCTCGAGGCCACCACGACCAACGCGATCACGCCGGCGGTCATCAGGCTGCGCGCGGGCCGCGCCGCGATGTTCAGCAGGCTGTACGACAGGGGCAGCACTCAGAAGACCTCGTGCAGCGTCTGCACCACCGGCTTGCGGGCCGCACCGTAGGAGGGCACCAGGCCAGCCAGCATGCCGACGAAGAGAGAGAGGAACAGTCCGTCGACGATCACGGGAGCGGTGACGACGAAGCTTCCCAGGGGGCCGAGGGCGGGGTCCCACCCCGAGAAGGCCTTGAGACTGCGAGTGAGCCCCAGGGCGAGCAGAACGCCCGCGCTGCCTGCCAGCAGCGACAAGGTGGCCGCCTCGGCGAACAGGGTGCCGAAGATGACGCGGCGGCCGAAGCCGATGGCCTTGAGCACCGCGATCTCGCCGGCGCGCTCGCGCACCGCCATCGAGGCGGTGTTGGCGGCGATGAACACGATGCACAGCGCCACCAGGCCGGTGACGATCAGGATGATCGTCACAAAACCCTGCAGCGAGCCGAAGAAGTTGGAGAAGAAGCTCTTCTCGGTCTCGCACGCGGTCTCGGCTTCGCTGTTGTGGGAGAGGTCGTCGATCTGGCGCATGATGCTGTTGACGCGGTTGGGGTCGGTGGCGCGCACCCAGATGATCCCGGCGATGCCCAGGCCCGTCCGCCCCTGCGCCTTGAGCGCTTCGTCCAGATACGCGCGGTTTGCCCAGAAAAGGGGGGCCCGGTCGCTCGGAATTTCACCGACGATGCGGAAGTCGAGCTTCACCGGCCAGACGGTGCTGCGCAGCGTGACCCGGTCGCCGATCTTCCAGCCGTACTTCTTCATCGTCTGCCGGCCGACGATGGCACCGTCGCGATAGCGCTGGAAGTCGGCGAGCTGCTCCGGCGGAATGTTGTAGTCGGGGTAGACGGCGCCGACCTGGTCGGCCTCGACGACAAAGCTGGGAAAGGTGATTCGGCCCTCCTCCTCGAAGGCGCCGCCGAGCCAGGTCATCGCCACCGCGGCACCGACGCCCTCGACCTGGCGCACCTTGCGAGTGAACGAGTACGGCATGGAGTAGACGATGCCGGCCTTGTTGTGGACCGAGATGCGGGTGTTGCTGGCGATTTTGTTGAGGAACAAGTCGAGCGCCGCCGGCATGGTGAGCAGCAGGCAGACCAGCAGCACGGCAAGCATGATCGCGCCACCCGTGAGGGCGGTGCGCAACTTGTTGCGCTTCAGGTTGGCGACGACGAGGCCGAAGTATTTCACGGTTTCCGCTCCCCCCCGCCGGCGGCCAATCGAATGGCCTCGGCCGCGCGCTGCGCGTCCTCGCCCTCCAACAGCACGCCCTTGTCGAGGTGAAGCGCCTCGTCGACGAAGCGCAACGCGCGCGGATCGTGAGTAACCATCACGATCGTCTTGCCGAACTCGTTCTTGAGCTGGCGCAGCAGGCTGAGGACCTCCTCGGCGTTGCGCGCGTCGAGGTCGCCGGTCGGCTCGTCGGCGACGATCAGATCAGGGTCGGTGACGATGGCCCGCGCGATCGCGACTCGCTGCTGCTCGCCACCCGAAAGCGTGCGCGGCGAGTGGTCCATGCGATGCTCCAGCCCGACGACGCGCAGGGCCGTCTCGGCACGCCGCAGCCGCTCCGCCCTTTTCAGATGGGTCAGGAGCAGGGGTAGTGCGACGTTGTCGCGCGCCGACAGCACCGGGATCAGATTGAAGAACTGGAAGATCAGCCCGACGTGGCGCGCGCGCCAGCGCGCCAGCTCGTCCTCGGAGAGGTCGTTGAGGTGCTGCCCCGCCACCCAAACCTCGCCCGAGTCCGGGCGGTCGATTCCGGAGACGAGATTCAACAGCGTCGACTTGCCCGACCCCGACGGCCCCATGAAGGCAAGGAAGTGCCCGGTCGCGATGTGCACGCTGACGTTCTCGAGCGCATGGATGACGTCGGCGTTGCGCCGGTACGAACGGGAGACGTTCTTGACGTCGATCATTGCGAGCGAGCGACTGTACCGAGACTCCCATCGAGGAGCAAGGCGGGTCATCCAGGCTCCTGACGTCGGTCATATTCGGATAGCGGGTCGGGTGTTTTCATGATTACCGGTAAGTCAGTGTTTCGCTAGATCGGTCCAGTTCCAGGTGGGGTGGGGGGCGTGTCGGTCGTCACCCGGCTGAGGCGCGCTGCGGATCCGTCTTGCTTGCCCCGAGGGCATGCGGGAGGCCATCATGAGATCCATTCGCCCGGTTCAGGTCCTGGTCGTCGCTGTCGCGCTCCAGCTGGCCTCCGATCTTTCGGGACGGGCCGCGGCCGCAACCGTGGTGACTCTCCACCCTGCCGTGGACACCTACGTCGACCAGGACAACCCGAACGCGAACTATCCGATCTCGACGCAGCTTCGAGTGGCCCGGGTCACCGAGTTTCTGACCCTGCGGCGCAGCTACCTGCGCTTCGATCTCGGAGGCGTCCCCGCCAACGCCGTCGTGAGCGGCGCCGAGCTGCGCCTCTACCTGCGCAGCGCGACCGGAGCGGTGGTTACCCTCGGCGTCTATCCCGTCAATGCGTCTTGGTCCGTCAGTTCGATAAGCTGGAACAACCAACCTGCCGTCGGATCTGTGCGCGCCAGCACCGCCGTTGGGACCACCGTCGGCTGGCGAAGCTGGACCGTGACCACCCTGGTCCAGGAGTGGATCACGGGGGCCAGCACCAACTACGGGATCTCGGTTCGTGGTCCCGAAGCGAGCAGCAGCGAATGGGACAAGAGCTTCGACAGTGCCCAGGGCACCAACAGCCCGGAGCTGATCATCACCTACGACGTGCCGCCACCCACGGCCACGCGCACGCCGACCCGTACGACGACTCGCACGCGCACGCCCACCCGTAGCCCGAGCCGAACGCCAACCGCCACGGCCACGGCGACCGCCAGCCCGACGGCCACCCCGAGCAGGAGCTCTACGCCCGCGCCCACGCCAACCGGAACGTTGCCGCCCACGTTCACCGCGACGGCGACGGCAAGCGCCACGCGAACACCCACGGCTACCGCCAGTTCGACCGGTACCCCGACACCCACCCGTACCCACACACCGACATTGACCCCGACGGTTACGAGCAGCCCCACCGCCGCACCTCCCGGTGCGTGCCCGGCGGACCCCAACGTGGTCCGCATCCTGGTGACGATCGAGTCCGCCAAGGCTTCGGCGTCGGTCGACGGGGACAACTTCCTTCTCGACAACGAGGCCGACCTGCGGCCGTACGTCTCGATCAACGATGCGCCGTTCGATACCGGCCCTTATGTCGAGGAGAAGGACAACCCTCACTTCCAATGGACCGCGACGGCCGATGTCCCACGGGACATTGGCAGTGTCCCCGTCCGCATCCGCTTGATCGATCGCGATGAGCCCTTCGACCCCGACAACGCCGTCGACCTCGATCCGATGCCGGGCGACGACATCTTGGACCTCAGCTTCGACCTCTGTTACTACGCGTTCACGGGCGACGGGATCACCGCTGAGTCGGGCTGCGAGGATGCTCTCTGCCGCGGCGGCGTGAACCACAGGCTCGGCCCAGGCAACCGCGACGAACACGCTTCCGTGCTCGTCCGCATCGAGACCTGCGACGGCCTCCCGATCTCCGACGTGGAGGGCGACGTTGCCGTCACCGGAGTCGGCTTTGTCCAGATCGTCGACGATCCAACCGTCGCAGTCGCCGGACGCGGCAGTATCCTGCGGGTGCGCATGGCCAACACGTTCCCCTTCGCCGTCGACACCAACGTCATTGGACACATCGGTGACGCGGTCGGGCCGGATGCCACCGATCAGCATCCCGTCACCCTCGGCGCCAACGAGGAGCGCTGGGAGAACTTCTTCGTGGACGACCCTGCAGTCGTCGACATCAGCGTCGCACACTTCGGCGCGGTCATCGACCCGCTCGGCATTCTGACCGGGTCGGACGCAGCGCCGTGCGTTCGGTTCAACAACGGCAGCGGCGTCATGGGATCGCTGCCGATTCAGCACACGCGCGCGCTGCGCGTCGCCTACCAGCGGATCTACCACCTGATTGATCTCGGCGATGATCCGTTCATCCTGACCGGCGAAGAGGCGGCCGCCGAGGCTGCCGCGGCGGACAACCGCATCCTCGGTTTCTATCCAACGGCCGACTTCGACAGCGTCGTCGACCCCGTCGCGGTCCTGAACCCGGCCTTCCCGGTTCAGGACTTTGTGGCGGGCCCGTGGACCGAGGTGTTGGCGCTCTCCGAATTTGCCGCCGTGCTCGGGCTCGACCGCGTCGTCGGGCTTGTTCCCGAGGGTTGGGTGGACGAGCGCGGGTGGCTCTTGTTGCCGGCAGGACGCAACGGGATCTCGAACGACAAGGTCGCCCCGCACTTCGTCTACGCCGAGGCGGGTAGGCAGGGCTCCGTGCCGGCGCACGAGCTCGGTCATACTTTCGGTCTGTCCGACGAGCCCTGCAGCTTGCACGGTCTGGAGGCGCTGCAACCCTGGCTGTGCGAGGACGAGTACAACGAAGAGGTCTTTCCCACCGGCCCGTTCACCGGCAAGGGCTTCGACGTTCCGAACCGCCAGGAGATCCCGCAGGCCCCGGACGACCAAGTGCCATGCTTCATGGGCAGCTCCCGCAGCGGACCAGTCTGGATCTCCAACAATGACTTCGAATCGCTGGTCGCCAGGATGGCCCCGGGAGCCGATCCGCGCGTCTTGGTGGTGTCCGGCATCGTCACGACCGCCGGCGGCGGCGAGTTGGTTGCCGCAATCGGTCGTCCCGAGGGTGTGCCCGATCGCTCGGGCCGGCATGGCTCGCCGTTCGCGCTCGTCGTGCGCGACGCCAACGGGGCCTCGCTCGGGGCGTACGGCGTGCTGACCGATATCAAAGGGTCCGACGGCAACGACCGCAATCACAACGGCGTCTTCGATCTCAACGAGATCGACGGCGACGCCGACGGCAACGGCATCCCCGACTCCTTTGCCATCCCGCACTCCTTCGATGGCAAGGACCGCGCCGAGTTCTCGCTGAGGATTCCTTGGCCGGCGGGAGGCACCTCCGTAGCTCTGGTCGGGCCGAACGACGCGTTGATCGACTCGATCGATGTCTCGGAGGCCCCACCGGTGGTCGAGCTGCTCGAGCCGGTCGGGGAGGTCGTGCTGCGGCCGGGGGATCTCTTGCCGATCCGCTGGAATTCTGGCGGGGGCGGCGGCGGTGCGGCGCAAGCGCAGGGCGTCTCCATTGCCGTCAGCTACGATGGCGGCCAGACGTTCCTGCCGCGAGCTCATCGCGTTCAAGGGAACGCCTTCGTTCTCGATGCACGCTCCCTGGCATCAGCGGTCACGGCGAGAATCCAACTGCTCGCGCTGCAGAACGGCATGGCGGGCAGTGCCACGTCGGCGCCCGATACTGATCGGGACGGTTGTCCCGATCCCATCGATCCGGCGCCCGCGGTGCGCGACACCGTCGATGTCGACCTCGATGGTGTTCCCGATGCGTGCGACCTCTGTCCCGGAATCTCGGACCCGCTCCAGACCGATGCCGATCACGACGGGATGGGCGACGCCTGCGATGCCGACTATAACAACGACGGTCGGACCAACAACGACGACTTCGCCCTTGGCTTCCTGCCTTGCGTCGGCGCGGACGTAGTCAAGCGCCCGGAGTGCTTCGACAGGGACCGCAACCGCGACGGTGGCGTGACCGCGGACGACTTCTGTTTTGGCAACCCGTGCGACGATGGCGATCCGTGCAACGGCACCGAGACCTGTTCATCTCAGACCGGCTGCCTGCCTGGCATACCGGTGTGCTCTCCGACCCCGACGCCGACGTGTACCGGCGATTGCAACACTGAGGGTACGGTGACGGTCGATGAGCTCGTTCTCGGCATCAATGTTGCGCTCGGGGTTGCAGGCGTGGATCAGTGCGCTGAATTCGATGTCGATGAGAATGGCCGCGTGACGGTCGATGAGCTCCTCCAAGGAGTGAACAACGCGCTGAGCGGCTGTTGATGGCAGGCACTCCCAGGCGACGCGCCTCGGAGCGGCGCTCCAGAGCACCGGGCTAGGGGTTCATCATTCCCACCGCGCCACGTCCACAGGCCGCCGCTCGCGGATCGACTGCTCGGCGGCGGCGCCGACGGCGACGGCGAGGGCCCCGTCGGCGGCGCTGACCGCCGGCTTCCCGCCGCGCCGGATGGCGTCGAGGAAAGCTCGATGCTCGAAGTAGGTGGAGCCGTGGTGCGCACCCGCCGTCCGCAGCCGCGGGTCGAGCTTGAAATCCAGTCGCGTGGGTTCGCTGCCGTCGCGGTGGGTCAACACCAGGGAGTGAGCGGGAATGAACACTTCGATCTTCCCGGACTCGCCGGTGGCGGCCATCTCCACCTCGTTGG
>Ga0316628_100001627_pt1 | contig 16012 bp, 14 predicted proteins | sample OWC_Aug_M2_C1_D5_FD_207648 | JGI IMG/M metagenome (GOLD analysis project Ga0316628, IMG submission 207648) | Wetland soil microbial communities from Old Woman Creek delta, Ohio, United States - OWC_Aug_M2_C1_D5_C | ecosystem: Environmental > Terrestrial > Soil > Wetlands | place: USA: Ohio... | reverse complement strand
CACGGTCACCCCTGATTACAAGATCGAGGTCAGCCGCCGCCTTCGTGAAGAATTCGAAAACGGGCATTCATATTATCCATTCCAGGGTCGCGCGCTTGGTCATCTTCCGGATTTAGATAAGGATCGGCCGCATAAAGATCTTCTCATTTGGCATAATGAAAATATTTTTAGAGATTAAAACACAGGCATAAAATGACACCAAGACAACCAGCTAAAAAAGATCGCGGTACAAAAAACGGCGCTACACTCGGCTTTGAGGCCAAGCTCTGGGCTACGGCTGATGCTCTTCGCGGCAGCATGGACGCCGCCGAATACAAGCACGTCGTACTTGGCCTGATCTTCCTCAAATATATCTCTGATGCCTTCGTTGAATATCACGCGAAGCTCGAGTCCGACCGCTCCCAAGGCGCCGATCCTGAAGATCCAGACGAATATCGCGCTAAAAACATTTTCTGAGTTCCGCCCGAAGCGCGCTGGCCGCATCTCAAATCCCAGGCCAAACAGCCTACGATCGGCAAGCTCGTCGATGACGCCATGGCGGGTATCGAGCGCGACAATCCCTCGCTCAAAGGCGTTCTCCCAAGGGATTACGCCCGGCCCGCCCTCGACAAGCTCCGTCTCGGCCAGCTCATCGACCTCGTCACTAACATCCAACTCGGCGACGATGAGAGCCGCTCGAAAGATATCCTCGGCCGCGTCTACGAATATTTTCTGTCCCAGTTCGCGAGCGCCGAAGGCAAGAAGGGCGGCGAATTCTACACGCCGCGGTGCATCGTCAAACTCCTCGTCGAAATGCTCGAGCCGTTCAAAGGCCGGGTCTATGATCCATGCTGCGGCTCTTCGGGAATGTTCGTCCAGTCAATCGAGTTCATCGAGGCCCACGCGAAAGGAAACGGCAATAAAGGCAAGGCTAAGACAGATATCGCGATCTACGGTCAAGAGTCGAACTACACGACTTGGCGGTTGGCCCGGATGAACCTCGCGATCCGGGGGATCGACGGACAAATCTCCCACGGCGACAGTTTCCACAACGACCGCCATCCGGACCTCAAGGCCGATTTCATCCTAGCGAATCCGCCTTTCAACGTGAGCGACTGGCGAGGCGATCTGCTCAGAGCTGACAAACGGTGGAAATACGGTCCGCCGCCCACGGGAAACGCGAACTTCGCCTGGGTTCAACATATGATCCATCATCTCGCGCCTGGCGGACTGGCGGGTTTCGTCCTGGCCAACGGCTCGATGTCCTCGAATCAATCGGGCGAAGGGGACATCCGCAAGAACATCATCGAGGCCGACCTCGTGGATTGCATGGTCGCCCTGCCCGGCCAGCTCTTCTATTCGACCCAAATCCCCGCCTGCCTGTGGTTCCTTGCCCGCGACAAAAAGAACGGCCGGTTCCGTGACAGACGCGGAGAAATTTTGTTTCTCGATGTCCGCAAGCTCGGCCGCATGGCAGACCGCACCCATCGCGAGCTGACGAGCGAGGACATCGCCCGCGTCGCCGGCACCTATCATGCCTGGCGAGGCGAGAAAGGCGCGGCCAAATATGAGGATACTCCCGGATTCTGCAAGAGCGCCAAGCTCGAGGAGATCCGGAAACACGGCCATGTTCTCACGCCCGGCCGCTACGTCGGCGCCGAAGCCCAGGCCGACGATGGCGAGCCGTTTGATAAAAAAATAGGACGATTGACGTCTTTATTAGAGGAGCAGTTCGCCGAATCCGCTCGCCTTGAAAAAGAGATACGGAAAAACCTGAAGGAGCTGGGATTTGAAAATAAATAGTCCCGGCAGGAGTTCGTTAACTTGAAGTCGCAATTTGCGACATCAAGTTCCGGGTGGGGAGGAAAGCGAAGGCTGCCGTTCGCCTTTACCGAACACGGTGCCCTCATGGTGGCATCGGTTTTGAATTCTCCCAGGGCTATTGAGATGAGCATACTCGTCGTTCGCGCATTCGTAAAACTCCGAAATATTCTCGCTACTCATCGTCAGTTGGCCACCAAACTCGACGAACTAGAGCGAAAATTGGCGACCCACGATGAACAGATAGTTCTTCTTTTTGATACTATTCGTCAGCTCATGGCGCCGCCGTCGAAACCTAAGCGGCGCATCGGCTTTTCGAGCGAAGAAGTAAAATGAGAACCGAGCGCATTAGAATCGCGATGCGAAGCCAGTTGATCGATGCGCACACTCTTGATCACGCCATCGTCCCTAAACTGAAGGAATTGGTTTATGGCGAGTAGGTGGCACACCGCCACGTTCGGAGAGATTTGCGAACACAGCGCTTTTGGGCCACGGTTCGCTGGGAAACTCTACTCTCCCGATGGGAATATCGCGACGCTCCGAACAACGGACATTAGCCCAGACGGCCGCATCGAGTATGACACGATGCCACTTGCTCGCCTCGATCTGAAGAAGTTCCAGCAACACGTCTTGCAAATGAACGACTTGGTAATCACGCGTAGTGGAAGGATCGGAACGGCTGCGCTTTTCGCAGGGTTTCGGCTCCCTGTATTACCGGGGGCGTTCCTGATTCGCTTTCGACTCAAGCAAGATTTGGCTGAACCCCAATTCTATCGGTACTTCTTCAAATCGCCTTCAGGGCAGGAGCTTCTTACTTCCGTTGCAACCGGATCAGTTCAGCAGAATCTCAACATCACGTCTATGCATACACTTGACGTCCCAGTGCCACCGCTCCCCGAACAGCGTGCGATCTCCCATATCCTCGGCACTCTTGATGAAAAGATCGAGCTGAACCGGCGGATGAATGAGACGCTGGAAGCAATCGCCCGCGCGATCTTCAAATCCTGGTTCGTGGATTTCGATCCTGTCCTCGCAAAAGCCGAAGGCCGCGACCCCGGCCTGCCCAAACACATCGCCGACCTATTCCCAGATTCATTCGAGGATTCTGAATTGGGCGAGATTCCACATGGGTGGGAGATAGGGCGTTTCTGCAATATCGTAGAGCGGCTTCGTAATCAAGAGAATCCGCTCGTTTCGCCTGATGTTATGTTCCATCACTTCAGTATTCCCGCTTTTGATGAAGGCCAATGGCCAAAACTAGAGCTCGGTGAGAGCATCAAGAGCATAAAATCATGCGTTCAGCCTGACACGATTTTACTATCGAAGCTCAATCCAGAAATTGAGCGTGTCTGGCTTGTGGATGTAAATGTGACCAACCGAGCAATCTGCTCAACTGAGTTTCTTGTGCTTCGGTCCCTCTCTCTTTACGGACGGCCGTATGTGTATTGTTTAATGCGTTCCCCACTCTTCAGGCAGCAGATCGAGGCACTTGTTACAGGAACTTCAAAGAGCCATCAACGCGCACAGGCTGATTCTATCCTCACTTTGGCAATTCTCCTTCCGCCGAAGCCGATTGCCAAAGCCTTTGACAAGACCGCATCACTGATACTGGAACGGACGCAGTCATGCCGCCGCGAATCCCGAACGCTCGCTGCCATCCGCGATGCATTGCTACCGAAGCTCATCAGCGGCAAGCTGCGGATAAAGGATGCGGATAACTTCATTGATAGAATGACGAGATTTCCGAACGAGGTGGCGAAATGAGCGATGGGCAATCACTTTTTAATCTTTTCTCGAACGCTCAGTTCGAGATTGGGGGAGAGGACCAGCTTAGGGAGTTTCGGTCCAGGCATGCAGAAGAACCGCAGGATGACGAGAGTAAGCGCCGCCTCCAAACTGATTGGGAACGGTTCCTAGCCGACATTCACATCCGCACGGGGACTCTTCTCAAAACCGATACGGTGTCGTTCCTACTCGGAGCTGGAGCCTCCAAGGAATGTGGCGGGCCTCTAATCGGCACGATCCCTTTGGAGTTGGAGCGGGAACTGCTTAGTGTCGGTATTACGGGCGGAGCCCGGCCTCGTATCAGGACGTGGATCAGGTCCTTCTATATTGCGATCAGGAGAGTCAATGGAGAAAGCGTTGGAGCGCCGTCCACTAGGGAAGAGATATTGCAGCGCCGAGATTCAGTGTCCGGAGAGGCGCAGCCGTTTCAGGTTAATTTTGAGGCGCTTCTCAGCCTGCTCCATCGTTGGCATTCAGCGCTCCCGCAGAGGGGTGGGCGCATTCGGCTTGAAGGTACACCTGACGTCGATCTGCGCGCCGATATCATTGACGAGTGCACACGGCAGGCCACGTCGGCGCTGGCGCGACTCTGTCAGTTGCCGGCGAGCGGAGCCCCTGAATCCGGCTTTAATGCTTACAAGGACTTATTGCGCAAGGTGCTCACCCGGCCGCTGAATCTTAAGCGTGCCAATATCTTCACCCTGAACTATGACACATTGGTTGAGCAGGCAGCCGACGCGGAAGGTATAGTTTTGATCGATGGCTTCGTCGGCACGGTCCGGCGCGCGTTCCGACCTGAGTCCTACGATCACGACCTGTACTTTCCTGGCGAAACGACAGAAGGCCGCGTTCATCGCCTCGATCGCGTACTCCATCTCTACAAGCTCCACGGTTCCGTAACATGGACCGCTGAAGACCCCACTTTGGACAATCCATATGGTATCCGTGCCTACGGAGAGGAACTGCCTAGAGGCAAGCTAGTTTTGATTTACCCAACTCCGGCCAAGTGGGGCGAATCGCTTGGTATGCCGTACGCCGAGCTATTGCGACGATTCGCTGCGAATGTTGTCCGGCCGCAATCTGTCCTTTTCGTGATTGGTTACGGATTTGGCGACGAACATATACGTGCTATAGTGCGCCAGGCGCTCGCTATTCCCAGCTTCACCCTTGTCATCGTCGATCCGAATCCGCAGAGTGACTTTATATCCAAACTTAAAGCTCGAGACGACCGGAGAGTGTGGATCCTATCCGGAATCACGTTCGGGACATTCACAGGATTCGTTCGACATGCTCTCGCAGATCTTCGTGACGAGAGCGTTAGTCGTAAGGTGATGGATACGTACCGGGCTTTGGGAGAAGACGAGATGGTGGATTCCGAAGGAGGCGATATTGATGGCTGATGACTTCGAGATTGGTCGCGTGATCGCGGTGGATACGGCACAGGTTACAATCGAGTTGAACAAGGACCTAAAGTCATTGACGCGCACAACGTATGAAGGCGCGTTAGAGGTGGGGCGTATCAACTCTTATATAATCCTCCCAGTGGGCGCTCGGAGGCTCGTGGCGATGGTTACGCGCGTTGTGCTCGCTGAAGAAGCCGAGATCCGCGCGGACCGCACGATGGTTACGCTCCCAGCCGTGCGGCGCGTCATGAAGGCGACTCTGATCGGGACGCTCGACGGTCGGGACTTTACACAGGGAGTGTCAGTGTTTCCCGTCCTCGACAATCCGGTCCACCTTGCGGCAGTGGACGATCTTGATTTAATCTTTGACCGTAGTACCCCAGATCCCGTACCTCGTCCTGATCCGGAACACCCCGGCTTTTGCATCGAGATCGGCGAATCCGCGATCTTAAGCGGCTACCCGATTCAGATCAATCCTGACGCGTTTTTCGGTAAGCATGCGGCGGTCCTGGGCAGCACCGGATCGGGTAAATCGTGTACGATCGCGAGTCTCATCCAGTCGATCCTAAGTCGCCAGGAAATCCGGCGAACGAATTTTGTCATCCTCGACACGAATGGGGAGTATCGATCTGCGTTTCAGAAACAGGAAGCAGACGGTTCATGGAGAAACTTCGGCACAAGGAGGATCCTTTACATTCCCTCAGACCCAAGCCAACCAACAGAACGCCTTATTATTCCGTACTGGTTCTTGAACGCGGATGACTTTGTGCGGCTTTTCCGCGCTCGTGAAGGTTTGCAGGCGCCAGTACTCTTTCGAGCTTTGCGGCTATCGCGAGCAGGTGCATCTGGGGGAGGTGGGATTACTTCAGTCTTAGAGGTTTTAAGAACGGCATGTATACAGATAATCGCTTTATCAGAAAACGACGCTTCTAACCAGCAGTGGGCAATTCCTGGAAACATTGTCCAGCGCTGCACAGATGGGCTTCGCTACCGAGCGCAGTTCCCACAACACGTTGCGTTGTTAAATGATAAATACGGCGAAAGTCTTTTTCAACAGTGGGAGACCGCGCTTCAGACGGTCCAGAGTACTGCACGCGACGCTGGACAATCGGGTAGCCAGGGAGGCTTAGGAGGGACGCGCATTCAACAGATTCGCGACGCGATAGATCCAATCATCGAGAGCCTCAACAGAATTGTCGCAGCGAACCCAGAAGGCGTACCCGGCGTCAGTGCTGATCAGCCGCTATATTTTGAGAGAAGCCAGTTCCTCGAAAGCGCGCTTGAGACCGCTATGCGTGAACAAACGGAGGGAGGCAATCCTGGTCGTATCCGTGACGCTTGTGGGCCGATGTTCCTTCGAATCAGGAGGTTCTTCGAGGATCCCCGGTTCCGTTTCCTCTTCGCACAATACCCAGATGCTAAACACGGGCTGGCAACTTTTCTTCGAGATGTTCTGGGCCTACAACGCGTTGGAAACCCAATGCCGCCGCTATCCGATGAGCATACGGTTCCGAAAGGAATGCTGCCGTTCTACGATCGTCAGCGCGCAGACAGCCAAGGCTATCATGTCGTCATCATCGACCTTAGTCTATTGGCCGCAGAAGTGCTCGAGAATGTCACGGCACTGATTGGCCGGCTTATCCTAGAGTTCCTGCAGCGTCTTGGTGAAGCTGGTGGCGAGCAAGATCGGGGCTCACTTCCGGTAGTGCTTGTCCTAGAAGAGGCGCAGAACTACATAGGTCAGCATCGGCAAGGCGAAGAAGATTCGATCTCGTGTGTGGTTTTCGAACGGATCGCTCGTGAGGGACGTAAATATGGCCTTAGCCTTGTATTGGCGTCGCAGAGACCGAGCGAACTCTCTAAGACTGTACTCTCTCAGTGCAGTAGCTTCGTAGTGCATCGGCTTCAGAACCCAGAGGATCTCCGCTACTTCAAGGATATCGTACCGGGAATATACGGTCCACTTCTCGATCAACTCCCCGCGCTTGCCCCGCAGACGGCTCTTGTCCTCGGTGAGTGCGTGCGGGCTCCGGCGCTCGTTCGGATCCGCGAGGCGCAGCCATTGCCTCGCAGTCGCGATCCCCGTTTCTACAAGCACTGGGTTCAGGAGATTGACCCGATTGTAGATGTCGAATCGATCTGTGCGCGATGGGAAGGGCGGAGAGATGGCTCGAGCGGGACCCCGCCCGGGGGTGCGAACAACTCGGGCGACACCACATGATTGCCTTCATCGAATCCGTGGCCAAACATGCCACCCTGGCCTCGCTGAAAAGCCACGGCTACTTAGTCAAACACGGCTGCGAGATCGTGTCTGCGGAGTTAATGGCTGAACAAATTTACAAGGGGAATGTATGAGCGAACTTAAGACCTGTTTTAAAAAGGTGGACTACGACCTGAGCGGATTGCTCCACTATATAGAGATTGGTGACATCGGTTTGCCGGATATTCAACGGCCGTTCGTCTGGTCAAACGCAAAAGTTCGAGACCTCTTTGATTCGATGTATCGCGGATTTCCGGTTGGGTATCTGCTTTTTTGGGAAAACGGGCTGGCAAATGGAACGAAGCAAATCGGAATCGGAGGAAAACAACACTTGGTCCCATCACGCTTAATCGTGGATGGTCAGCAGAGACTAACATCACTTTATGCTGTTTTCCGCGGCAAAAAGGTTCTTGATGATGACTACCGAGAACGCTATATCGAGGTGGCGTTCCGACCTTGGGATGGCAAGTTCGAGGTCGCGGATGCCGCTATTAGGCGGGATCCCGAATGGATTGCAAATATTTCCGATATTTGGGCGTCAGGAAAGCCAAGTTACCAAATGGTGAAAGCTTTTCTGGAAAAACTGAGAGAGAAACACAACTTGACAGAGGAAGATGAGACACACATTGCCCACAATCTCGACCGTCTTTTCGATTTGCAAAAGTATCCATTCACAGCCCTGGAAATTGCGCCAACCGTGGAAGAAGAGCAAGTGGCCGATATTTTCGTCCGTATCAATAGTGAGGGCGTGCGTCTCAATCAAGCGGACTTTATTCTCACACTGATGTCCGTCTTCTGGGATGAGGGACGTAAAGCGCTCGAAGAGTTTTGCCGAGACGCTCGGAAGGCACCCGAAACTAATGCAGAAGCTTCGCCTTTTAACCATTTCATAAAACCTGATCCTGATCAGCTTCTGCGGGTCGCTATCGGTTTTGGATTTGGAAGAGGTCGAATTAAAAGCGTTTACCTCGTTCTCCGCGGCAAGGATTTGGAAACGGGAGAGTTTTCCGTTGAACGACGCGAGTCTCAATTTAAAATGTTGCAAGCCGCACAAGCGGAGGTCCTTCACTTAACGCATTGGCACCAGTTTCTCTCGAGCCTAATCGGAGCGGGATTCCGCAGTGGGGAGATGATATCATCGCAGAATGCGCTTCTATATGCTTATGTATTCTACCTCATCGGCAGAAAGCGGTTTGGATTACAAGAGCATCGGCTGCAGAAACTTATAGGGCGATGGTTTTTCGCTTCCAGTTTGACAGGGCGATATACAAGTTCGCCGGAAACTGTAATGGATAGCGATTTGAATCGGCTAAAAGAAGCCAAAGACAGTGAATCGTTTGTGGCTATTCTCGAGGAGATGATGGCGAATGAGTTGACCAATGATTTTTGGACCGTAACTCTTCCGGCAAAATTAGAAAGTTCGTCAGCTAGAAATCCTGAATTATTTGCTTTCATCGCCGCCCAGAACCACCTGGGGGCTCCAGTTCTATTTTCTCATAAGAAGATCCAAGATTTGCTCGATCCGTCGATAAAAGCTAAAAAGAAAGCATTGGAACGACATCACCTCTTTCCGCGAGCGTGGTTAGAGGGTCAGGGGATCGAAGACCTCACGAATATTAACCAATTGGCGAACTTCTCATTGTTGGAATGGCCGGACAATATAGGAATTAGTGATGATCCCCCATCTGATTATGTGCCTAAAATTCAGAGCCGGTTTCAACCTGATACATGGGCGCGAATGCACGAGTGTCACGCTCTGCCGGACGGCTGGTACTTGATGTCTTATGAGAATTTTCTGATAGAACGCAGAAAACATATGGCCGCAATCATTCGGCGGGGATTTGAGGAGTTGAAATAAGATCCTGATATGAGTTTTTTCACTGAATCCATCGTTGAAGACGCTGCACTCGGCTGGCTGGAGAAACTGGAATATGCGGCAAAGAACGGGCTTGAGATAGCTCCCGGAGAACTTTATGCGGAGCGCAAGGAATATACTCAAGTCATCCTTGAAGAGCGGCTGCGCCAGGCGTTGGCGCGGCTGAATTCTGATCTTCCTATTGAGGCTATTGAAGACACATTCCGCAAAATCCTGCGACCCGAAGGACCAACGCTCGATGCCCGCAACCGCGCTTTCCAGCGGATGCTCGTGGATGGCGTCACCGTGGAGTATCGCCGACCGGATGGGACAATCGGCGGCGCTCAGGCTCGTGTTATCGACTTCGATGATCCCGAGAATAATGATTGGCTGGCGGTGAACCAATTCACCGTCGTAGAGAATAAGCATAATCGCCGCCCGGATATCGTAATATTCATTAACGGCTTGCCTCTCGCTGTGATAGAACTCAAAAACGCCGCGGACGAGAACGCCACGATCTGGACGGCATTTCATCAGCTTCAGACATATCAACACGAGGTCCCTTCGTTGTTTGTATATAATGCGGCGCTCATTGTATCGGATGGGACCCAAGCCCGCATCGGCATGATCGGCGCGGGCCGGGAATGGTTTAAGCCGTGGCGGACAATCGAGGGCGGCAGTGTAGCGGATCCCATGATCCCCGAGCTGGAGGTATTGATCAAAGGCGTTTTCGATAAGCGGCGATTTCTGGACATGCTCCGTTACTTCATCGTTTTCGAGGATTTCGGTGACGGCGCGCTAGATAAAAAAATGGCCGGATATCACCAATTTCATGCCGTGAATGTGGCCGTGGGAGAGACGTTACGCGCTTCGGGCAGAAAAGACTTGAGGCTTCCGCCGGGAATATATGAGTCAGGCCGCCGGCCTGGAGGGGAACTGGGCGACCGGCGGATCGGCGTCGTTTGGCACACTCAGGGCGCCGGAAAGAGCCTGACCATGGCGTTTTATGCGGGCCGGATCATTTGCGAGCCGAAGATGGAGAATCCGACTATCGTCGTCATTACCGACCGCAACGATCTGGACGGCCAGTTATTTGGGACATTCACGCGCTGCCAAGATCTCTTGCGGCAGCCTCCCATTCAGGTCGAGAGCCGGGCTGACCTTAGGCAAAAGCTCCGGGTTCAAGCGGGGGGAGTTGTTTTCACAACCATTCAGAAGTTCCTACCGGAAGAGAAGGGCGACCAGTACCCGGTCTTGAGCGAGCGCAGGAATATCGTTGTCATCGCCGACGAAGCGCATCGCAGTCAGTATGACTTTATCGACGGATTTGCGCGGCACATGAGGGACGCCCTGCCGAACGCCTCCTATATTGGATTCACGGGGACGCCGATCGAGCTCACGGACAAGAACACGCGGGCCGTTTTCGGCGATTACATCAGCATCTATGATATCCAGCGGGCCGTAGAGGATAAAGCGACCGTGCCGATCTATTATGAGAGCCGGCTGGCGAAATTGGAGCTCGATGAGAAGGAGCGCCCGAGGATCGACCCGGATTTTGAGGAGGTGACCGAAGGCGAGGAGGTCGAACGCAAGGAGCGACTCAAAACAAAATGGGCGCAACTCGAGGCCGTCGTAGGGAGCGAAAAACGGCTGAAGCTCATTGCCCGGGATATCGTCGATCACTTTGAAAGGCGGCTCGAGGCGATGGACGGCAAGGCCATGGTCGTCTGCATGAGCCGCCGCATCTGCGTGGAATTATGGAAGGAAATTACGGCGCTGAGGCCGGGATGGGATCAAGCGGATGACGATAAGGGAATCCTCAAGGTTGTCATGACGGGTTCGGCCTCGGATCCGTTGGATTGGCAGCAGCATATCAGAAATAAGGCGAGACGGGAGGAGTTGGCCAAGCGGTTCAGAGATCCGAAGAATCCCTTCAAAGTCGTTATCGTCCGGGATATGTGGTTGACGGGCTTTGACGCGCCCAGCTTGCACACGATGTATGTCGACAAACCCATGCGAGGCCATGGCCTCATGCAGGCGATTGCCAGGGTCAACCGCGTTTTTGGCGACAAGCCAGGCGGTCTAGTCGTGGATTACCTCGGCCTTGCCTATGAGCTAAAAAAGGCGCTGGCGAACTATACGGAAAGTGGCGGAACCGGGAAGACGGCGATCGACCAGGAAGAGGCAGTAGCGGTTATGTTGGAAAAGCACGAAGTGTGCGACGGGCTATTTCATGGTTTCGATCGATCGAGGTGGACGATTGGTAAACCGGAGGAGCGTTTGGGGCTTCTGCCGGCAGCTCAGGAACATGTTCTTGCTCAGGAAAACGGCAAAGATAGGTTCGTGGCAGCGGTGAGGGATCTGTCGCAAGCTTTCGCGCTGGCCGTTCCCCATGTCGAAGCGATCAGGATCAGAGACGATGTGGCTTTTTTCCAGGCAGTGCGATTTGTTCTAGCGAAGCGGGCGCCAGGAGATCCTAAACCTGAAGAGGAGCTTGACCTCGCGATAAGGCAGATTGTTTCGAGAGCCGTTGCCTCGGAGGGAATGGTTGATATTTTCAAGGCGGCAGGCCTCGATAAGCCGGATATTTCGATTTTGTCGGATGAATTTTTAGCCGAAGTGCGTGGAATGCCGCATAAGAACTTGGCCGTTGAGCTGCTGAGAAAGCTGTTGGCGGGAGAGATCGCCGTGCGAGGGAGGAAGAATGTCGTGCTAGCGCGGTCGTTTGCCGAAATGCTGGAAGAAACGATCAGGCGCTATCAGAATCGGGCGATCGAAGCGGCGCAAGTCATCGAAGAAATGATCGCTCTGGCCAAGGAGATGAGAGAAGCGAACAAGCGCGGCGAGCAGATGGGATTAAGCGAGGATGAGCTTGCTTTCTATGATGCCCTCGAGACAAACGACAGCGCGGTGAAGATATTGGGAGATAAGATGCTTAAGCAGATCGCGCAGAAATTGGTCAAGACTGTTCGAAAAAACGTTACGATCGATTGGACGTTGAGAGAAGACGTGCGCGCGCATTTGCGGGTATTGGTGAAGCGAATATTGCGGAAATACGGCTATCCGCCGGATAAACAGGAAAAAGCAACTCAGACGGTTTTAGAGCAGGCTGAGGTGTTGTCGGAGGAGTGGGCAGCGGCGTGAACCAAGGGATGATTAAATGGGCAGTGATGATCAAACGGCACTAACCGCAGGGAGCTAATGGCAACAGGACTAAGCACTCAACTAACCGGCAAAATCGGTGAACACCTTGTGAGGCCGAATTAGCGAAACGGGGGATTGTGGACACTCCATTCTTAGGATAAGAAAATAGGATAGCGTGACCCCTGAGCAGCGGACCAAAGCCATCCTCGAACTTGCGAAGTTCACGGGTGTAGAGGTATCCGCGGACTTCCTGAAGAACACCGCCGAACATTTTCCCCAAGCCGGGATCCTGAGGATCCATTCCCTATTCGAAGGGATCTATAAGCCCGCAGGGGATACCTACGCTTTCTCGGTCCTGAGCCAGTCGGCGATTTTAAAAGAGCGGGAAATCTATCCCGACGAAATTGCCTTCCAGGACGACGGTTCATGGACGTTTTTATATTCGGCCAAGAACACACCGCTGGAGAATGAGCCGAACAAAAGCCTTTTTGCTTGCATGCAAGACAAGGTCCCTGTTCTCGTTATAGCAAGGTCGGGAGCCGGCAGCCAGACAAGCGCCCGTTACCGGCTGCTGGGACCTGCCTTGATCGAGACGTTCGACCCTGGAAGCCGACGATTCACGATGAGAGGCGCAAGCGCTCCGGTGAGCGATCAAATCAGGCTTTATAGCGGGCTCGAATCCGCGGCCCTTTTGGATATCAGGAGCCGTTTGATTTTTCCGTTTCAGATGGGACAAACTCGCACCTCGTATCCCCAGGATCAGGCGGCCCGCGAGAAAGCGTTCCGGAGGATCATCCTGGATGAATACAGGGGGCAATGCGCCGTGTGCCAGGCGAAGTTTCTTTTAAGGGAAGAGGGGAAACCGGATCTCCTAGAAGCTAATGCCGCACATATAATTTCTGTCAGAGCATCCGGCCCGGATGATCCGAGAAACGGGCTAAGTTTCTGCCGAAGGCATCACTGGGCTTTCGATGAAGGTCTCTTCACTGTGACGGATGCTGTCACCGTAAAGGTCAGCCCGGCCGTGCTGAGAGCCGAGAGGCGGCGGTTCGATCTCGAGGAATATGATGGGGAAGCGCTCGTTGCGCCGGCGCATGAAATATGTCGACTCCACGAAGTAGCAATCGCATGGCACAGGAAAAATACGTTTCGACAAGTTTAAAAAATGATAGATAAAGAAGCTCATGCGGCTCTTTGGCGGGCTATTTGCGACGCAGCAGAAAAGCTTTCCCGGAAATATCAAATATTTTTTTCTATTGATCGTAAATACGGATTGCAAATCGATTTTGCGCAAACGATTCCAGATGTGGATACTTGGCAATTGGTTGAAGCAATCAGTATGCTTATGATTCTGACGAGAGCTGATGCCGTAATTTCTACTGGAAAAATTAATCTATTCGGCCGCAATGGTCCTTTACACTTTATTGAAGAACGAAAAGATCGTTTTTTGTGGTCACAATTCCTAATTGTCGGCAAAGAAAGTGATCTAGGTGGTCGTCCCGATTTGGTTATCACCAAAACAAAGAACAAACCTAGTTCCGAAGAAATATTACGGATAATTGAATGCAAATGTCGCAAACATATTGGAGCGCGCGAAATCCGCGCTGAATTTGGGAAAGCATTTGATTTAAAAGTAAAATCTTACCTGATATGGTCGTTTCTGACCCCATCTCCCGGAATCGTTGAGGGAGCTAAGAAACTCGGGATTGATCTTGCTTCTTTAGGTTTTGACTCACCGAGGCGTGGGGAACTATTATCGCGGCCGGAAATCTTGCAGGCTCATATATCCAATACGATAGAATATTCAAAGCGAGAAGAACGGTTCGCTATGATAGTAATTGAGGGAAGTAAAGAAATAGCCAAAAAAACCTAAAATAGGATTCTTTGTTAGAAGGCGTCGAAAGCGCTGGCGCGTTCACTGACGATGTCTATTGGGAGCCTGGTCTACGAGACAATAGATAACCTTCATCAGCATTTAGCATTTCTTAAGGAAGTCATGGATTGAATCATGATCGCCCGCCAGAATGAATTCGATACAATCGTCCCGCCAGCGGAACAATATCCTATTTCGGAGACCATGACGAATTTCCCAAAATCCGTCTCGAAGCCGTTTGAGTCCGATCCCTATAGGAAGTGGTGCGCGAGATTCCAATAGGCCAATAAAAGAGTCACATACACTCTTGATTTCAGATTTCTGCCCTGGTAACAGCGCTTTTATCGAGCGGTCGAATGACGGCTTGAATTCATATTTCACAGAGACTTCAAGTGTTTACGAGCCCCTTTAGCGGTTTTATAGCTCTTGCCGCGCTCGGCGACCAGGTGCTCGATTTTCTTCCATTCATCCGAGGAATATTCATTTTTTTCTCGAATTTCACACGGGACGAAAAGAACTCCCTTCTCCGTGATTTTAAACATCACGGTGGAACCTTTTCTCAAGCTAAGTATGTCTCGGATGGAGGCAGGAACTGTGACCTGTCCCTTGGTTGACATCGTGGCGAGTTCGACGATTTCCATTGTTTATCCTTATTTTCTTATAATCTTACATTCTTACTCTATCTTCTCATAAGCAAATTGTCAATATCATATTTATAGACGCACAAAATGGGCGGGATTCTCATCTGATCAAACGGCGCAAGAGGATAACTCGTAGGCCGAAGAGGCCGACCAGGGCTTCGCCGACAGCAGCGGATCTCGGAGGATCGCTGTTGAGCGGCCCGCGCCAATAGCCGTTGTCGAAGTCAGGATCGAAGAATATTATTGCAAACCCCGCCGGACCGATGAAAGTATGGTTCCAAACGAAAATTTAGCACTGAAGGGGAGAGGGAGTCAAATTGAGATTAATCAGCTTGTGAGACGTCTATTAATATGTGGCAAAGCCATGATGATGAGTAAATGCTTGCATTCTGATAATCCAGCGATTAAAATAATAACGTTCATACAGAATGAACATAATGTTCATATAGGACGAACGTTAATGAGCATATTGAATAAGTTTTTCGCGACTAAAGAAAGAGAAAAAGTCATAACCTATCTCCTGAACAACCCCTCTAAGCCGCATCGAGTGCGTGATGTCGCCAAAAAGCTTTCGATCAGCCTGGGAGGAATTTCCGGCTTTTTCGCGATTCTCCGAAAGAATAAAATCTTGAAACGAAGCGGGAACGAATTCCGCATCGACACGACAAATCCTCTGGCTAAAGCGACGAAGATGATGATCAATATTATGGGGCTCGATATCGGCCCGCTGAAGAGGATCCCAGGCCTTGAGGGCGTTGGGGTATATGGGAGCTGCGCCAACGGAACTGACAACGAAGATAGCGATATCGATTTGTGGGCAAAGGTCAATAAGAGCGTAGACCTCGACGTCGTTGCCGCCGTATCAAGACAGCTAAAAGAGAAAATGAAGAGGGATGTTCAACTGCTCATTCTGGATCCAGAGAAGCTTGCCCAGTTGAAAGAAGAAGATCCCATTTTTTTCTACTCGTTGATATACGGCTCGGTGGTTTTATATGGCAAGTCACCCAAATTGGGTACAGGTTCCAGGGCGATGGTAAGCTGAATTCCCATGGCCACGGTAAACAGGAATCCCAGTCGTCCATATGGCTTTTGTTAGGGCGACCGAGGCCGAGATCGCTGGCAATTCGATGGCCAACTTCACATCCACGCCCTTCTCTCTCTCGAAGCTGTTTGTCAATAGATTAAAGACTATCGAGCCGCATCGCCTGAACTCGAGAAAATCGTGGAGGTGGGAAATCCTGTCGTGGTCTC
>Ga0316628_100001625_pt1 | contig 16015 bp, 14 predicted proteins | sample OWC_Aug_M2_C1_D5_FD_207648 | JGI IMG/M metagenome (GOLD analysis project Ga0316628, IMG submission 207648) | Wetland soil microbial communities from Old Woman Creek delta, Ohio, United States - OWC_Aug_M2_C1_D5_C | ecosystem: Environmental > Terrestrial > Soil > Wetlands | place: USA: Ohio... | reverse complement strand
TCAGGATCCGTGGCCGGTGCGCGAACGCATCGCCGTATGCTTCAGCTCCAATCCCCGGGCTCAGTATCTGATCGCTCGCGCGGCCCGAATGGCCCGGCGAATGGACGCCGAATTATTCGCCATCTATGTCGATATCGGACATGACACTTCGGATCAGGATCAGCACTCGCTCACCGCCAACATTCAATTTTCGGAAAGCCTGGGCGCAAAAGTCGTGAAACTCAAGGGAAAAGACGTGTCCAGCGCCACTGCGGAATTCGTGCGCGAAAAACACGTGACGCAAGTGATCTTCGGCCGAACGGCGGTCGAGGGTTGGCGGAAATACCTGTATATGACTGCCATTCACCGCTTCCTGCGCGACGCCCCCGCCGTGGACGTCCACATCGTCACCCAGGAAAACGATTGAAACCTTCAATGGATCCTGCGGATTTTGGTCGCGCGCCTTAAAGCGCGCGTAAAGCCACCGAAACTGGCTGGCGCGAGGCTCGAATGGCCGGCGGCACTCCCCCGGCAAGCCCCATAAAAAGCGCGAACGCGACGCCGCCCAAAAGCAGTTCCGGCGTCACGCGAAAGGCAAATGCGAGATAGGTGAACGTCTGAAAATTCATGGCCCCGGTCGTCAGCCCATTTAAAGGGATCACCAGAAAGCATCCCAGCAGGCCACCCAGAAAAGAAATCAGCAGCGCTTCAATCATGAAGGACAGCACCACGCTGCCGGCGCCGAATCCCAGCGCCCGCATGACGGCAATTTCGCGCGAGCGTTCCGCGACCGCCGAGTACATCGTATTGAGCGCTCCAAAAACCGCGCCAACTCCCATCACTACCGCGATAATAGTTCCCAGCACCTCAATCAATGTCGTGAGCGTTCGCGATTGCTTATCGTAATAATCGCGCTCCCGGTCCACTTCCACAGTCATGCGCGGGTCGGCGGTGAGCGCGTCCTTGAACGCAGCCAGCGTCCCGGGAGACGTCAGGTGCGCGGTGACCGATTGGAAGACGTTTTCCGGCCGGTGATACACCTGGTTCACAACGTTGGCGTCCGCCCACACTTCGGAATCAAACGCGGAGCCACCGGCATCGAACACACCGACAACCTTCCACGTGCCCCCGCCGAACTTGATGGTATCTCCCAGGTCCAATCCCACGTAGGTTGCCGCGGCATTCTTGCCAACCACGAGTTCATTGAGGCCGGGCTGAAAAAATCGTCCGGCGATCATCTTGATGTTGTCGCGCACGCGCAACACCATGGGCGATACGCCGCGCACTTGCACGTTCGCGTCGGTTCCGCTCGATTTCAACGGGAACGCCGCGATCACCACAACCTCGGCGCTCAATAGCGGGCCCACGTCCGAGCGCGCGATCCCCGGCGCGTCCGCGATCACTTTCACTTGCTCGAGCGAAACGGCGCCATCAATTTCCGATGTCGAGCCCGCGCGGCGCACCATGGCGTTCTGCGTCGAGCCCGAACTCACCAGCGTCATCTTGAATCCCCGCGCCAGCGACATCATGGCCACGAACACGGAGACCGTGCCGGCGATTCCGAGAATCGCCACGATCGCCGAAGTCCACCGCGCCCTCACGCTGCGCAAATTGTAAATTACGGGAATGGCCACGTTCAGACTCTCCGTATCGCATCCACCACGCGCAGGCGCATCGCCGAAACCGCCGGCAGGATTCCTCCGGCCACTCCCACCAACAGCGCTGTGGCTACTCCGGCTGCCATGGCCCACGTCTGCAAATAAAAGTACGGCAAGATGCCGCCAGTGGGATCGCCGCGCAGGCTGAATAATTTCGCCAGCAGCAACCCCAATCCCCCGCCCACAAATGCGACACACAGGGATTCCACCATCACCAGCAGGAGCACAAACCGGTCCGAAAATCCCAGCGCTTTCATGACCGCCAATTCCCCGATGCGTTCACGCACCGCGATGGCCATGGTGTTCCCGGTTACCAGGAGCAGCGTGAAGAAGACCACGCCGCCAACCGTGAGAATCAGAAACTCGATGTTGCCCATCTGCTTCACAAACGACGCGGCGAAGGCCTTTTCGGTGTCCGTCTTGGTTTCAAACGGTGAGTTGGCAAATTCCGCGTCAATAGTCTTGGCCACCTGCACGGAAAGATCGGGATTCGTGACGCGCACGACGTACCATCCCACATCGCCTTTGCCAAACGTTCTCCGCTCGTCCAGATAATCCCAGTGAAACCAGAACTGCGTGGTGTCATCCTGCGGGCGCGAACCTTTATAAATTCCCCGCAGATTGAACTCCCACGGTCCCGGATAGATCGTGCCCCGGAGGGGAATCCGGTCGCCCACTTTCCACCCGAACCGTTCGGCGGTGCTCTCGCCCGCGATCGCGCCTTCGCGGTCCTCGACAAACGCCTTCCATTGCTCCTCCGGAATTTTGAACTCCGGATACATGGCTCTCTGGTTTTCCACGCTCACGGCAAACTGCGGAAAGAAATTCTTTTCGTCCTGATAGACGCCGCCAAACCAGTTCTGAAACGTCACCTGCTTGATCCCGGCCATCCGCAGCAGACGGTCGCGATAGGAGAGCGGCAGCGGCTGAATCAAGGACGTCTTGTTGATGATCACCAGGCGATCGGCGCCGGCAATGTCCACGCCCTGGCTGAATGCCCCGCGGACAATCACCAATAAACCGAACAAGAACAGCGCGACGGCAAACGATCCTATGGTCAGCGTCGTCCGCAATTTTTTCCGAAGCAGATTTGCAATCACGAGCGGCAGGTATTTCATGGCGCGTCCGCCGCCGTCGGGGCGTCCACCAGACTTCCCTTTTCCAAACGTAGCGTCACCTGCGCCCGCTGCGCCACCGCCGGGTCGTGCGTGACCATCAGCACCGTCTTGCCGAACTCTCCCACCAGGCGTCCCACCAGGTCCATGATTTCATCCGCCGCTTTGCGGTCCAGGTCTCCGGTCGGTTCGTCGCACAAGAGAAACGTAGGATCGGAAACGATGGCGCGCGCAATGGCCACGCGCTGCTCCTGTCCGCCGGAGAGTTGGCGCGGATAATGTTTCATGCGATCCGCCAGGCCAACCACTTGCAGCGCAATTTCCACGTGCTGCCTGCGTTCGGACTTGGAAAGTTTCGTGAGCAACAGCGGAAGCTCCACATTTTGAAACGCGGTCAGAACCGGAATCAGGTTATACATCTGAAAAATGAAGCCGACGTGGCGCGCCCTCCAGTTCGTCAGCTTGCTCGCGGACATGTGCGTAATTTCATCGCCGGCCACGGTGATCGTTCCGGCGGACGGCACATCGAGTCCCCCCAGCAAATTCAGCAAGGTGGTCTTGCCCGATCCGCTGGGTCCCATGAACGCGACAAAGTCCCCGCTATCGACGTCGAGGTTCAGGCCCTGCAGGACGTGAATTTCCTCGCCGCCGCGCGTGTATTTCTTGTCCAGGCCGCGCACTCGGATCAGGCTCGTCGCGCCCGCGTTTCCGTCGACTCTTACCATGCGGCGATCCTCATGGTTTGACCTGGACGGCTTGGCCGTCGCGCAAATTTTCGGGAACCTTGGCGACGACCGTGTCCCCTTCGGCCACTCCGGCCAGAATTTCCACGTCGTCTCCCCGCTGCGATCCGAGGGTCACGGCTCGGCGCTCCACGATGCCGTCATGAACCAGGAAAACAGCGGCTTTTCCGTCCTCATGGCGCACCGCGGAACTTGGAATCAAAGCCTTCGGCGCGGCCTGCGCACTTCCGGCGGCGGCGCGCGGCTGCTCTTCACCTAAAAATGCCACCTTGACGCCCATGTCCGGCAGGATCCGCGGGTCGAGCTTGTCGAAAGTGATGCGAACTTTCACGGTCGCTTTCTGGCGGTCCGCCGTCGGAATAATCGTTCGCACGTGCGACGGAATCTGCCAGTTGGGATAGGCATCCAGTGTGGCGATCACCCGCTGCCGCGGCTTGACGCGCGCGATATACGATTCGTTCACGTCCACTTCGATTTCCAGCGACTCCATGTCCACGATGGTCGCGATCCCGGTTCGCGTGAATCCCCCGCCGGCGGAAATGGGCGACACCATTTCGCCCACTTGCGCGTCTTTCGACACCACTTGCCCGGAGAAGGGAGCGCGGATCGTGCAGTTGTTCACATTTTCCTGCGCCACGTCGATCCTTCGATCCGCGGCGGTGACTTGATCCTTGGTCAGGGCAATGCGCGCGCGGTAACTCTCGGTAAGCGTCCGCGCGGCATCAAGGGCCTGGGGAGTCGAGATGCCTGCCGCCGTGAGTTTCTCGGCGCGTTGCAGTTCCCGTTCGGCATTCGCGAGATTCACTTGCAGGTCGTTGATGGACGCCTGCGTCGCTACGCGATCCGCTTTCGCCGAAGCCAGCGCGGCATCGAATTCCGAGCAATCCAGCCGCGCGATGATCTGGCCTTCCTTGATGCGCATGCCCTCGTCGGTATCCACTTCGATTACGCGGCCCGTGATTTTCGCCGCCACGCTGGACCGCCGCCGGGGAGTTACATAGCCGCTGGCATTGAGCAGCGCCGCCTCGGGAGCATTCGCGGCATCTCGCGCCGTCGTCACTTCCACCACCACCTTCGGGTCCTTGAAGTGATACACGGCCGCCCCAGCGGCAAGAAAAAACAACAAGCTTCCCACAAGCCATCCCAGCCGCTTGCCCCTGCTGCTGGTCTTGCGGGCGCGGTCATCAATCTTCAGGGAAGACAAATCTGCCATCGGTTTGCCCGTTGGTGTGCTCATCGAATCTCATTATACAGGCCGCGCCCTCGGGAGGAGGAACCTCAACCTTGGATAAGTCAGGGCCGTCGAAGGTCTTTCTTCAGTTATTTCTGGGCTGGCGGCAGCGAACGCCGGGCCGCAATAAGCCGCGCGGTTACGCTGTGCCGGTACTCGAACAACTTTTCGAGTTTGCGACGAACGAATTTTCCCGCCACCCACCGCCCGAGAAATCCAAACGGAAGCGCGTATTCCACTCTATCCTCCAGGATGCACGCCGCCGGACCCTCCGGCTCAAACGTGTGCGTATGTCTCCAGTAGGCAAACGGTCCGGAAACCTGTACGTCGCTGAAATAGCGGCCCGCCTGGAAATCCTGATGTTCGGCAACCCAGCGCCGCCGAAACGGCCAACGCCCAAATCGCAATACGACGCGCGCCCCGCGCTCGATTCCGCCGGTTTTCTCCAGGACTTCGATGTGTTCCCCCGGCGGCGTAAGCTGCACGAGCGCATCCGGCAGCGCGTGCCAGGCGTACACTTCGGCTGCGGGCGCTTCAATCCGGGAACGGTGCACGAAAAATTGAGTTTTCATCTTTTCCCAATTTACAAATCATTACATGGCACACGAAAATCGAGCGCACAATGCGTGCAGCTTGTAGAATGCATGTCTGAATCGGCCCGGGTCCCGACTGCATCCAATTTCGATGGTTGCAGAGCAGTTCAGAGATTAACAGAGGCCCCGGTAGATGATACATTCCCGGCAGTCTCAAAACGGGCGCGGGCTCTCCTTGAAGCTTACTTAAAGAAGGGAAAACATGGCGCAACTATTCGATCCACTTCCGATTCGCGGCATCACACTTCAGAACCGCATTGCTGTCTCGCCGATGTGCCAGTATTCCAGCGAGGACGGATTCGCCAACGACTGGCACCTGGTGCACTTGGGCGGACGCGCCGTGGGCGGAGCTTCTCTGGTGTTCACCGAGGCCACCGCGGTCACGCCCGAAGGCCGCATCACCGCGCAGGACCTGGGAATCTGGAAAGACGCGCACATCGAATTTTTGTCGCGCATCGTGCGATTCCTTGCGGGCCAAGGTGTCGTGCCGGGCATGCAACTCGCTCACGCGGGCCGCAAAGCCAGCACACAGCGCCCATGGGAGGGCTCGGACGCGGTTCCCGTGGATAAAGGCGGATGGGTCCCCCTGGCGCCGAGCGCCGTCGCCTATTCGGACCACTACGCCATGCCCCGCGCCATGTCCAAGGAAGAGATTCGCGGCATCGTGGACGCTTTTGCTCAGGCGGCGCGGCGCGCGCTGGAAGCGGGCTTTCGCATTCTCGAAATCCACGGCGCGCATGGCTATCTGATGCACGAGTTTTTTTCCCCGCTCAGCAATTTCCGGACGGACGAATATGGCGGCTCGTTTGAAAATCGCACACGCATCGCCCGAGAAGTCGTCACGGCCGTCCGCAAGCAAATGCCGGACGAGCTTCCCCTGTTTATTCGCATTTCAGCCACGGATTGGAAAGAAGGCGGCTGGGACCTGGATCAGTCCGTGGAACTGGCGAAGCAACTCAAGCCGCTCGGCGTGGATCTGGTGGATTGCTCCTCCGCAGCGCTGGTCCCGGACCAAAAAATCGTTGCAGGGCCCGGCTTTCAGGTTCCTTTCGCCGAACGTATTCGCCGCGATGCGGGGATACTGACCGGCGCGGTCGGATTGATCGAAACGAAAGAACAAGTGTCGGAAATTCTGGCCAATGAAAAGGCTGACCTGGTCTTCATGGCGCGTGAATTTCTGCGTGATCCGTATTGGCCGCTTCGTGCTGCACGCGAATTGAAGCAGCCGATGAGCTGGCCCGCGCAATATCTGCGCGCCGCGCCGCCGGATTCCACCGCGCGGAAGCCGCTTGAAGTTGATATAACTAAGGCCAAAGCTGGCAAGTAATCTTAGGTTCGGCTTCGCCGCTTTTGAAAAAAAAACAAGAAGCCGTCATTCCGAACCCGCTCCTGTGGGTGAGGAATCACTCTTTCTTTGGCTTCCAATCCCGGAAAGATTCCTCACCCGCAGGAGCAGGCTCGGAATGAGACGCATAGAGAGTTTTTCCGCAGTCGTGACTACGCGCGGGCGCGCAACCGCGAAAACATATTGAGAATGGCGCGCACCTCGCGCAGGCCGAAAAGTGCGGCCCCCGCGAAATAAGCAATCCCATACGGGCCCAGGACCACGATCGCGACAATCACCGGATTGCGATGCTGGACAGTCAGCAGCAATGCCCTGCCAATTCCCGCGGCGATCAGTGCGGCGCCCCAACTTTTCAACAGGAATGAAATTGGCAGTCCCGTCGATCCGATTCGCAGATTCAACGTGCGGCGCAACAGCAGGAACTCGACCCAAGTCGCTAGGCCGGCGGAGACCGTCAGACCCGCGACGCCCCAGCGCTGTTCAATCCCCAGCAGATGCGGCAGCGGAATCGCGGAAAGATATCCGAGAATCGTGGTTAAAAAAACTCGTATGGCCGCGTAGCGCAGCGGCGTGCGCGTATCCCTCAGGGCGTAGTAGGTCGAGGAATACAGCCGCCCGAGCGTGGACACCAGCAATCCCACCGTCGATCCGGCCAGAATTCCCCAGACATACGTGGCGTCGGAATGTGTAAACCGCCCGGACTGGTAAATCGCGGACACCACGACGTCCCCCAGCACCAGAAATGCGGCCACTGAAGGAATCACAAAAAACGCAATCTGCCGCAAGCCTGCATTGAGGCGCACGCGCAGGATTTCGGCAACTTCGGATTCCGCGCCCACCGTGCCGGACATCGCCGGAAGCTCCGCCGCAGACACGGACATGCCGAACAGGCTGACCGGCAGCGTGTACAACGTCTGCGCATAGGCCAGCGCCGCCACGGCGCCCGTCGGCAGCAAACTCGCCAGCAACGCGTCCACATAGGCACTGATTTGCACCACTCCCCGGCTGAAAAACACGGGAAAGAAATTCCGGACGACCTCGCGGACATTTTCCAGATGAAATGCAAATGACAAATGCAATCCGTGCAAGAGCCGCAGCACCACGGGCAACTGGATCACCACCATCAACGCCGCACCCAGCACCGATCCCCAGGAAAGCAGGATGGCGAGAGGAAACTGGGAGTAGCGCGGGCCAAACGCCCAGAGCGTCCCGATCATCGCCGCGTTCCAGATGACGGGCGCCGTATAGGAAAGGAAAAATTTCCGGTGGCTGTTGAGGATTCCCAGGCACCACGCGGAAAAGACAAACAATCCCGCGCCGGGAAACAGAATGCGCACGATGCGAATCGTCAGCTCGCGCTTTTCGCCGGAAAATCCCGGAGCAATCGCGTCAATCAGATACGGAGTGGCCAGAACACCGAGCAGGACAAGGATGGAGGTGCTGAGTGCCAGCAAAGCCGCGACGGCTCCGGCGGTGCGGCGCGCTTCCTTCTCTTCATCCCGCGCCAGCAGCGAAGCATACACGGGAATGAAGGATGCGGAGAGAACTCCCTCGCCGAACAGATTCTGCAGCGCGTTAGGGATGCGGAAGGCCGCCTTGAAGGCGTCCGCGGCGTCGGAATTTCCGAAATAGTGGGCAAACACGCGGTCGCGGATCAGGCCCGCCACGCGGCTGAGAAAAATTCCGGCGGCGACAAGAAACGACGAGCGCTTCGAGGCGAACCGGCCGGCACTGGCTGAACCGGGTTCGCTCACACGCGGATTCGTTCGAGGAAATTCATACTCTCGCGCCATCCATTACAAGAGTTGCCCGTCCGGAAGTCAACCCTGAGTGTGATGGGATGTGCGGTCCTCGTGCAACCATCCTGCGGCGCGCTGCAAGTACAGCCCTGCTCGATTTCCGAGGCCTTATTTGACGCTCAGGGATGCAATGGCCAGGTGGGTCAGCCACACGCCGCGCGCCGCCGCATTGCGGATCTCCTCGACGCGCAAACAGAAGATTTCCGGCGATTCCTTGTGCATCAGTAAAAACTCGGTGTGCCCCAAAATCACGGTCAGAAGATTATTCAATTCGTGAGTAAAGTCTGTAGAGACCAATTCGGCGGATTTGTTCCAGCCGGCTTGCTCCAATGCGAAAATTGATTCGGAAGACTCACCACTCCAATTGGATTCGCCGCCCGCATGGTGATCGACGTCCAGCGGGTTCCCTGGGGATTTCGCCTTGCGGGGGGCGTGCGTTTTTTCTCCCAGAAATACATTTATGAACACGGGTGACCTCATCAGGAAAAATGAAAGCAGACCGCACGGAGGGAAGGGGGATCTAGTTGAGCCAGCGCGCAAACCGCGAACACCTGCAAAACGAAGTTATTCCGCGGGAGCCAGCGTGTCAACGGGAAACGGCGTTGCGCGTGTCGTTACCGTGTCCGCATCAATCGGCGCCACGGCCCGCGAAGACAGTGGCCACCAGTTCGCCAACCTCCCTTGCATAATCATCCAGGCTGAAAGTAAAGCGGGCCATGTCCAGGTCGGCCAACCCCGGAAATTGCATGGCCAAGTAGAGCCAGCCGGGTTCATTCGCAAAATCGACCTGTCTCGGCTCGTAGTAGCCATACCTCTGCTTGGTGAACGCGGAACCTGTGAACGCTCCTACCACCCCCTTGCCGATCTTCTTCAGAATGTGAAGCGGGTTCGCAACCAGCACAGTCCCGATCGCCGCGCCCAGAATGATGATCAGTTCGGCGGGCTGCATCAGAACTTTTATGTTTCCGTGCTCCATCAAGTACCCGGCAATAACCGCGCCGAACACTACGACGATACCTATGATCGAAAACATCGATGCTCCATCCTCTGGAATATTAATTGCGCGTCACACCAGAGTGGTGACGCAGTTCCCGCCCCTGACAATGCTTTCCTGCAGGGATTTTTCGGCCCGCTCCATGATCTGCCCCGGGGAGTCGCCCGGCCTGCTCCCGGCGCCTCCAAAGGCGCAAGTCACGGAAAATACGTCGCCCCACCATTCAATTTCCGACTGGTTCACCATTTTCCTTACGCGTTCTCCCACTCGGATCACCTCGGATTCCTTGCATTCCATTAATACGGCCACAAATAGATGACCGGACCAGCGGCCCAAAAGGTCAGTCGGGCGCAAACAGTTCTCCACGGTGTTGGCGACCACACGAAGAATTGTGGGCACCACACCCGGCCCGCGATTGCAGCGCATTTGTTGCAGCCCATCGACTTGAACGGCCAAAATCCCGAAGGGGATTCCGTGCTCGGCGAAGGTCGTCAGATTCTCGCGCAGTTGCGTCTCCATAAAGCTTTGCGAGAGAACTCCGGTCACTTCGTCAAGACATCCAAAATCCGCGAGGGACGACTGGCGGTGGGTCCAGTCCATCGTGGGATGATTCTTATCGAAGCATTCCGCTGCGCCGACAACCCGGCCATGGCCGTCGCGGATGGGTATCGTCCGAAGAATGACAGGAATCCGGTATCCGTCCTTGTGAAGTATAAAAACGTTCGTCACCGAAGGTTTCCCGTCGCGAAAAACCAGGCTGATGGGGTCCTCCGTGTCTGCCTCTGTCACTTCATCTTTTGCCGGGCCCGAAGCCGCCAGAAAATGGTCGCGCAGGGAACGCCCAATAACATCCTGGCGGATATACCCGGTGATCCGTTCCGCGCCTTCGTTCCAAAAGCGGATGCGCCGGTTCCGGTCAATGAGATAGACTCCCGTTTGCATGGATTCCAGCACGGATTGAAAGATCTCGGGATCGTCTAATTCGGACACGCGATGACTCCAATATGAATCATCGGTTAAATTCGGAACGAGTTTAGATGGGTCGCGGGGGCCCTGCGGGGCGCCTCAGGTATTCTATTTCTTTTCGGGCGTTTCCCAGAGACGGAATCCGCCGGTAAACGCGGTGGAATTGCTACCCAACCGGCAGCCTGGCGGCAGAGTTTTTAGGAACTTGGCGTTTCCGCCACCGAGCACCACATCGTCCGCTTCCAGAGCGGTCTGCAGTTTTTCAACCACTTCGGCGACCTGTTTCCGCCATTTCTTCTTCCCCAGACGCTTCAATCCGCGGACTCCCAGGTAGTCTTCAAACGTGCGGCCCTTCTTGTAAGGCAGATGCGCCATTTCCATCGGTTCCAGGATTCCGTCGACGATCATGGCCGAACCCAAACCGGTGCCTAAACCGAGAAACAGCATTCGCCCACCCCGATAAATGCCCAGCGCCTGCATGGCTGCATCGTTGACAATCCTGACCGGACGCCCGAAGGCCTTGTGGAAATCGAATCCCACCCAGCCTCCTCCGAGGTTGTGCGGTTCGCACAAGGGATGCCCGTGAATGACCGGGGCGGGATATCCGATGGAGACGCGCGAATAGTTCCATCCCGAAGTCGCCTGGCGAACGAGTCTCACCATCTTTTTCGCCGTCATTTTCGGCCCGGAATTAATTTTAATGGGCTCCTTGTGTTCCAAATCCCGGACCTTTACGTGTGTTCCGCCCACATCGATGACCAGAATATTTTTGCCGTCCGGTTTCATCGCCGCTCCTTCGCCACGAACTAATAATATGGATATCACAGAGCGTGCGTGAAAACTGCCGAATCTTTGTGGGGCAGGGCTTCAGCCGTGCCGCAAAGCAAGCAGAATCGGTGCGGCTTTACAGGCCGCGGAAAAACTCAAAACACCGTCATTCCGAGGCATGTTTTATGCCGAGAAATCTCTCATTCTTTGGCTTTAAACACCGGAGAGATTCCTCGCTTCGCTCGGAATGACGGAAAATGCAACTTTTTCCGCGGCCTCTGAAGCCGCGACCCACAAAACCGATGTATTCGGTGGGAAGCAAATTTGCAAGGGTGGGCTATTAAAGCCCGCCCTTTTTCTTTTCCAGCTCGGCCCAGCGTGCATAGAGGGTATCGAGAGTATTCTGCGCCTCGTCCATTTCGATGCAGGTGGTTTTCAGGAGCGCGGGATCGCTGGTCACCGCCGGATCCTCCAGGGCGGCTCGCTTGGCTTCCAGTTGTTTGTCGGCTTCGGCGATGCGCTCTTCGATGTTTTCCAGTTCGCGGGCTTCGATGTAGGAAAGTTTCTTTTTGGAGGTTGCGGGCTGAACGTCCCCGCCGCCCGCGGACGAACGCCGCGTGCCGGAGGAAAAGTTTGCAGTTCCCTTCTGCCGCGAACGCTGCCAGACGTCCCATTGCGAATAATCGGCAAAGCGTTCCGCGCCACCAAGGCCGTCGAGCCCCAGCACGATTGTCGAAACGCGATCCAGCATGTAGCGATCGTGCGTGACCAGAACCAGCGCCCCGCGATATTCCAGCAGGCTTTCCTCCAGAATTTCCAGCGTGGGAATATCCAGGTCGTTCGTCGGCTCGTCCAGAAGCAGCACATCGGCGGGCTGCAGCATGAGTTGCGCGATCAGGACGCGCGCGCGCTCGCCGCCGGAAAGTTTTCCCACCGGCTGGCTGAGATGCTCGGGATCGAAAAGAAATCGCGCCGCCCACGAGGCCACGTGAATCACGCGGTCCTGATAAATCACCGAGTCGCTATCCGGCGCCAGCGCGCGGCGCAAACTCGTGTCCGGATCCAGCACGCGATTCTGGTCAAAGTACACGATGCGCAGCGAATCGGCCTTGCGAATTTCGCCGCGCGTCGGTTCAATATCGCCGCGCAGCAGGCGCAGCAGCGTGGTCTTGCCGCTGCCGTTCGGACCCACCAGGCCCACGCGCATCCCCGAGGTGATCGCGAAATTAATTCCTTCAAAAAGCGTGCGGCCGCCGATGGCATAGGTCAGATCGTCGAGCGCGATCAGCCGCTTGGTCTGGCGGTCGGTCGAGGAGAAATCAATTTTGGCGGAAGTGGTGCGCGTTCTGGCGTTCAGGTCCGCCAGTTCGCCGATCATGTCCTGCGCGGAGTCGATGCGCGCTTTGGATTTTGTGGTACGCGCTTTCGGACCGCGGCGCAGCCATTCAATTTCCGTGTGCACGCGGTTTTCCAGGGACTCTTGATGCTTGCGCTGCGCGTGCAGGTATTCTTCCTTGGCGATCAGGAACGTGCTGTAATTTCCGCTGACGCGCAGAAAACCATTCTCGTACATGCGCGCCAGCTCCACCACTTCGGTGGCGATGTTTTCCAGAAAATAGCGGTCGTGGCTGACCACCACGCAGGCGAACGCCGCGTTCTGCAGAACCGATTCGAGCCAATTGATCCCGGCGAGGTCCAAATGATTCGTCGGCTCGTCCAGAAGCAGGATATCGGGACTTTGGACGAGGCCTTCGACTATGGCAAGGCGCTTGCGCCAGCCGCCCGATAAGGCCGCCGTGGGCGTATCGAGGTCCGTGAAGCCCGCGCGTCCCAGCGGCTCGGCCATGCGCGCAGCGCGGTCTTTTTCCGGGACTCCCGCGAGCACCAGGGAACTTTCGATGACCGAGCGAATCGTCGCGCCCTCGGCAAACTCGGAATTCTGCGTGACCATGCTCAGCCGCGTGCGCTTGCGCACCGCCACGTCGCCGGTATCCGGTTTTACCCGGCCGTACAGAATCTCCAGCAGCGTCGACTTGCCCGAGCCGTTCGGCCCGATCAGCCCGATGCGTTCCCCTTCGGAAACCGTGAAGGAAATATCCTGGAAGAGCGGTTCAGCGCCATATCTTTTGGAAAGGCCTTGTGCAGTAATAATCGGAGGCAAATGTTTCGGTTTTCTCCCGTGTTCAGTTTAGCTTGAAGGGATGGCTGGCGCAAAACGTGCCAGGGCGGATTTTTCTTTGTGCCGGTCAGGAGAAAGAAAAAATCCCCGCCTCTGAAGAGCCGGGCTACAGCAGCGGTAAGACCTCGTATCCCATATTTGTTCGGATAGCGGCGCAACAAGACCTGCTGTAGCCCGGCTCTTCAGACCCGGGGTTGTTGCTTCCCCCCTGCGACAGCTTCGTGTCAGAACCAATCGCTGCGATAAGCCACCCACCAGCTCAAAATCCCCAGCGGGATCGAGGCCGCAAGCCCCCACCAGAATGGCAGGGCGACATCGGCCACCAGGCCTAACACGGTCCACGTGCTCCAAAATATCTTTCGCTGCATTTCTCCATTTTAGCCCCACACGCTCCCTCCGAGGCCGTTTTCGCGCGATCGGTGCGCGCATTGTTCACTGACCGAATATCATCCTATAACCTATTTCTCTCGGCGCTGAGCAGATCCATAAGGGAAACGAGTTTCCATTGAACAGGACGCGCTGCCGGGAACGACTCTGCGCTCAAAAACCCGGCCCGGGCATGGCATACTGACGAGGTGGGTGTGTGTAGCGGCCGGGAAAGAATTCCAAATGGAAATCTCGGATCGAGCACGATCCTGATATTTCTTCCCGGCAAAGTTGCATGGACAGAAAAAGCCCGGTAAGCGGCCATAGGCAGCCTCAAAAGGAGCGGTGCGATCATGCGGCGACTTGTAATTTTGTTTGTGGTGTCGATCGTGGGCGTTCTTTGCTTTGCGAAATATACCGTCAAAGGCGCGGAGACGGACGCGCAACTTAAAGAGGAAATCCTGAAGATATCGGACGAAAGAGAGCAGGCGCTCGGCAAAGGCGACCTCGCTACGCTCGACCGTATCGATGCGGACGATATGATCTACACCAACTGGCGCGGCGTGACGACGACGAAGGCGCAACATCAGGCCGACGTAAAGGCCAGGAACCTTTCCTTCCAGACAAATTTCAAGCACGCGGATGTGCAAGTCGTCATTCACGGCAATACAGGCATCGTCACCGGAGTCAGCTCGACGAATGTCACCTACAAGGGAAGCGTCATGAGCGGCACGCGAAAATTTGTGAACGTGTATGTAAAGGAAAACGGGCAATGGCATTGCGTCCTGCACGTAGAAACGCCGGTGGCGCAGTAACACGACGTGCATTCCGGGCGAATGGCGCTTTGACCGGCGTTCGTATTCCGCTTCATGATGGTGAACGCAGGAATTTCCAGAAATAGTTAAATTTCCTGATTTTGTGACGGCCACTAACATAGACGAGGAGATCTTCCCTATGGCGCAAGTTGGACATGGCGGCATTGAAATACCAGCCCCGGCGGATTTTCGATGGCCGGGCGGCCGCAGAGTGGGCGTGATCTTCCGGGTCACCCTGGAAGGATGGTCGGACGGCAAGTGGCCGGGAGCGGGGCCCATGGGAAATCCCCTCAAGCCTGGAACCGTCGATCTGAACGCTATTTACTGGGCGGATTATGGTCCCCGCCGCGGCATTTATCGCCTGCTGAATATTCTGGAGCGGCACCAGGTGCGTGCGACGGTGCTGGTGAACGGCATCATCACCGAGAGGTATCCCGAAGCCGTCCGCAAGGTTGCAGAGGCCGGACACGAGATCGTGGCGCATTCCTATGCCATGGACATTATTCCCGCGTACTTGACCGAAGAGGAAGAAAAAGAAAATATCCGGCGCACCACGGAATCGATTCAGCAGGTCTGCGGTGTTACTCCCCGGGGCTGGATCAGTCCGCGCGCCACGCCCAGCGTCAACACCGCCCGTCTGCTCGCCGAAGCCGGCTACGAGTGGCACGGCGATTACCTGAATGACGACCTCCCCTATCAAATCCGCTTCGGCGATCGCGTGATTATCGCCGCGCCCGGCAGCATGGAGGTGAATGACATGCCCATGTACGTGCGCTACGGCAATCCTCCCCGCGCCATGGTCGATGTCTTTGAGGATACTCTCGCCGCTCTGGTGAAAGACGAACCGGGCGCCGGAAAAATCGACGTCACCGCGCACGCCCACGTGTTTGGACGCCCTTCCGGCGCATGGGCTTTCGAGCGCATCATCGAAATCGCCAAGGCCACCCCTGACGTCTGGATCGGTACCCGCGGGGATCTTGCAACCCAGCTTCGCGCCACTGCCGGCGAGACTCGCGGGGAGCGGTAAATGAAGCTGCTCTCGTATGAAGTGAATGGGACGCAAAGCTATGGAGTTCTCAAGGGCGATGGGATTGTGGATCTCACCCGCCATCTCGGCCAGGATTTTCCCACGCTGAGACAATTGCTCGTGGGCAACCCTCTGAAACGAGCGGAAGAAGTCGTCGCGAAAGCCAAACCCGATTACGGTTTGGGCGACATTCGTTTTCAACTCCCGATTCCCTCGCCGGAAAAAATTATCTGCGTGGGCGTCAACTATCCCGAACGCAATGCCGAGTACAAAGACAACACCGCGCTGCAGCAAAAGCCCAGCCTGTTTCTTCGCGTAACCCGGTCGTTTGTTCCCCATCGCGCGAATCTCATTCGCCCGCCCGAATCGCTGCAGCTCGACTATGAAGGCGAACTCGCGGTGGTGATCGGCAAGCCCGGCCGGCGCATTGCTGCCGC
>Ga0316628_100001623_pt1 | contig 16027 bp, 20 predicted proteins | sample OWC_Aug_M2_C1_D5_FD_207648 | JGI IMG/M metagenome (GOLD analysis project Ga0316628, IMG submission 207648) | Wetland soil microbial communities from Old Woman Creek delta, Ohio, United States - OWC_Aug_M2_C1_D5_C | ecosystem: Environmental > Terrestrial > Soil > Wetlands | place: USA: Ohio... | reverse complement strand
GACGACCTGCAGCCGGTGGGCGGTTCCCGCTTCGCGCCGCACGAAGGCGGTGCGGCGGGGCAGAAGCGCCTGGATCAGGGCGAAGCCCTGGCCTTCCTGGGCCGCGACCCAGTCGCCGGTCACCGGGTGCTCGCCCTCGCCGGCGCGGTGATGAAAGCGGCCTGAGAGCCTGGCTTCGATCTCGCCCGCCTCGGTGGCGAGCCGGTAGAGTCCGCGCTGCTGGACGATCACGCGCCCGGCGACGAGACCCTGCGCCGCGAAGGGCGCGAAGTCCTGCTGGAGCCCGCGGCCCCAGCCATAGGTGGTGAGCAATGTCAGGGTTTCCTTGAATGGGTCGATGAGCCGATCGGCGTCGACCGCGGAAGCCCTCAGGATTTCAGGAGGCTTCGGCCGCCCTCAGGCGGTGCGCACGGCGACGCGGCGAAGGGCTGCGGCAATGGGTTTCGACATCGCATGCTCCTTCTCTGTTCGCGTGGCCGATGGGTGGAGCTTGGCGTTCAGGCCCGGGCGCGTCAAGAAGAGCTTCAGGAAGGATCTCCCATGGCCGACATCCCCGAAGTCGTGAACAACGAGGCCGATCACCGCTTCGAGCTTTCCCTCGACGGCGAGACGGCGGTCTCCGTCTACCGCCTGGTCCACGGCGCCATCATCCTCGAGCACACCGAGGTGCCGAAGTCGTTCGAAGGCAAGGGTGTGGCGAGCCGCCTCGCCAAGGCGGCGATGCAGTACGCCCGCGATCACGAACTGCAGGTCATCCCGCTCTGCCCCTTCATGGCCGCCTACATGCAGAAGCACCCGGAGACGCACGACCTCGTGCACCGGCTCTATCGCGAACGGCTCGGCATCGCGGCCTAAGCACATGCCGGCAGGCGGAATGGCCTAGGGGACCTGCGCGGGGCGCTCAGGCGTGCGGCTGGTCCCGCGCGGCCTGGCCTTCCCACTCGGGGGCGCCCATTCGCTGCTCGTACTTGAAGCTCACCCTGAGCTTCGTCCGGAAGCTCTCGACCTCGCCGTCCTTGCCGAGCGTCAGGTCCTGGTCGACCACTTCGGCGACCCTGAGGTCGCGCAGCGATCCGGCGGCGGCGGCCACCGCCTGTCGGGCGGCGTCCTCCCAGCTCTCCGTGCTGGTGCCGATGATTTCGGTGACGCGGTAGACGCTCATGAGTTTCTCCTCTGAGCCGGTCGCGGGCTGGGGTCACAGCCCGTCCGGTCCGTGCGAACTTGGCGCCGCGCCCCCGATCAGGCGCAAGGTCCGCAGGTCGAGCCTGCGCCCGCGCCATAGGTTGGACAAGCGGCCGCCGGCGCCGATCACGAACTTGGGTCCGCCGATTCCGAGGGCCCGCCGGCGCCGGGCCGGTATAGGATCAGGCGAAATGCAGGAGGCGCACATGGCGAGCCTCGAAGGCCACCGACTTAGCGAACCGATTCCGCCGGAGCCGGTGGCGCCGCCCATTCCTCCGGAGCTGCCGGAGAGCCCCATCCCGCCTGACATTCCGGTGACGCAGTTCCCGGAGCCGCCAGGCGAGATCGACTGAGCACGGCGCCGGTCGTTAGATCACGTAGTTGGCGCGCAGGTGGACCTCGGCGAAACCGTAGCGCTCCATGTTGCGGTAGGACGGGCCCGGCGTCTCCCCGGGAAGGGGCGCCCCCGTCTCGGTGACCGCCCAGGCCTTGCCCGCCGCCCTCGCGTCTTCGATCCGCCGGCGCATCAGCGCGCCCTGGCCGCCGCGGCCCCGCGCCTGCGGCAGAACGGCGGCGATCCCGAGCCAACCGCAGTCCTCGGCCAGGTAGAGCGCCGCCGTCCCGACCGGCTGGTCCCCGTCCATGGCGAGGAAGGTCCGCCAGTTCGGACGGCCAACCAGCGCCTCGAACCAGGGCGCGATGAAGCCGGGGACGCCGAATCCGGCGCAGGCCGTCTCGCCGAATGCGCCAGGAGCATGCTCCGCCTCGACAATGGCGAGATCGGTGGACGCGGCCAACGGATCCGCGGTCGAGCGCGCCCGCTTCGTCCATCCGCCGGGCGCGCGGGCGATGCCTCGCGCCGCCAGCGCCTCGGCGACGCCCAGGCGCCGCTCCGCCGCCGGGGCAAGCTGCAGGCGCGCTTTGCTGTGCCCAAGCGGTCGGAAGCTGCGCACCACCTGGTCCAGGTGCTCCGGGCGGATCGGCGCGTCCACGCCCAACCCGAACACCCGGTTGAACTGGGCGTCGTCGATCTCGCGCGCGATCAGGGCGAGGCCGTCGCCGATGGAGAAGGCCTCGAGGCCGAGCGCCTCGGCGAGGCCGCTGGGCGCGGCGCGGAACAGGTCGCGGTTCGCCTCCGCTTCGCCGCGTTCGACAAGTCTCGCCAGGTCCACCGAAAACTCCGCTTTGCTGCGCCGCCGCGCCAGCGAACGGCTTGGCTGCCTTGTGGTCAAGCCTGGCATATCGGCGCTATGCCGTTCCGCATCGACCGGTCCGACGCTGTGGCGGTCCTGACCTTTGACCGCCCGCCGGTGAACGCATTCGACCTCGATTTTGTCCGGCGCCTGGAGTCGACGCTCGCGGCGCTCGCCGCAGAGCTGCCGTCGGGGCTGGTGGTCACCGGCTCGGGGCGCGCCTTTTCGGCGGGGGTGGACACCCGCGCCTTCATGGCCGCCCCGCCCGAACACCGCGCCGAGTTGATACGCGGCATCACCCGCACAGTCGCGATCCTCTATGGGCTTCCGTTTCCGGTCGTCGCCGCGGTCGGGGGCCACGCGATGGGCGGCGGCTTCGTCGTGATGCTGGCCTGCGACTACCGCCTCGGCGTCGAAGACCCCGGCCTGCGCATGGGGCTGCAGGAGGCGAAGGCGGGCATCCCGTTCCCGGCTGGGCCGCTGGAGGTGATCCGGGCCGAGCTCTCTCCGGAGCTGCTGCGCCGGCTAACGCTCACCAGCGAGGCTGTGACGCCCGCCGAGATGCACGCCCGCGGGGTGATCGACCGGCTCGTTCCCCGCGAGGACCTTGTCGCCGAGGCGCGCGAGGCTGTCCGCAGCCTTGCGAGCCAGCCCGGCTTCGCCCTGGTGAAGGCGCAGCTCCGCCGCGAAACGCAGCGCCGCCTCGATGCGCTCGCCAGATCCGGAGAGGATCCGCTGATCAAGGCGCTCGACCCGCGCTAGCCCCAGGTGAGCTCCGCCCGGCCTCTGAGGATGGCCTCGGCTGCGGCCGTGTGCTTGCCGCCCTCGCGCTCGTGCAGCACCAGCGGCGGCAGAAGCTTCAGCGGCGCCCTGCCGGCCTTCACGGCGCGCACGAGCACGCGCTTGGCGGGCTCGTCGGCGAAGGGATGGACTGGCCGCACCTGGAACGAGCCCGCCCTCGGCGCGAGAGCGGCCAGGAGGTCGGCCAGCCGGTCGGCGCGGTGGATGACGGTGATCGTCCCGCCCTCGCGCACCGACTTCACGAGGAATCCGGTCCAGGCGGCCAGCCCTTCCTCTGCGATCCACGCTCCACGCCGGGACGGCGAGGGCGCGCGCAGGGCGCCGGGATCGTCGAAGAAGGGCGGGTTCGCGAGGGCGGCATCGAAAGCCGCCTGGCTCAGCGGCGAGGATCGGTCCGCGACATCGCCCTCGAGGATCTCCACGCGCTCGGAAAGTCCATTCAACGCCACGTTCTCCCGCGCGAGCGCGGCGGCCCCGGGGTCGCGCTCGACGCCGACGAAGCGCGCCTCCGGCCTGCGCACGGCCGCCGCCAGCAGGGCTGCTCCCGTCCCGCAGCCCGCCTCGACCACCCGCTCGCCGGGTCTGGCGTCGCACGCCGCTGCGAGCAGCGCCGCGTCGACGCCGGCGCGGTAACCGCGGGCCGGCTGGCGGAGCCTCACCCGCCCGTCGAGCACGGCGTCTTCGGTGATCTCGTCCATCTCGGCCGCCCGGGTGTAAGGTTGCGGCGCTCGCGCGCCGGGTCGCTTGACCGTGGCCTAGCGCGTCACCATTGTCCCCCGCAACGGCGGCCAGCCCTCCCCGGAGCCGCCGAAGCCAGGAGCCGAGGTCCTCGTGGAAGCCGCCCGCACGGCGATCGCCCCTAAGCCGCCGTCCCTGGACGCGCTCCTCAGACTCGGCGCCGCCGACATGGCGGCCGTGGACGCCCTGATCCGCCGGCACATGGACTCGCCCGTGCCCGTGATCCCCGCGCTCGCCGAGCACCTGATCAACGGTTCGGGCAAGCGCCTGCGCCCGCTGCTCACCGTGGCCGCGGCGCGGCTCGCCGGCGCGCGGGACGATGCCTGCCTCAAGCTCGCGGCCGCCGTCGAGTTCATCCACACCGCGACCCTGCTGCACGACGACGTGGTGGATTCCTCGCAGCTGCGTCGGGGCCGAGTCGCGGCCCACCTGATCTGGGGCGCGCCCTCGTCGGTGCTGGTCGGGGACTTCCTGTTCGCCCGCGCCTTCGAGCTGATGGTGGGGGCGGACTCCATGCCCGCCCTGGAAATCCTGGCGCGCGCCTCGCGCGTGATCGCCGAGGGCGAGGTGCTGCAGCTCACCCGCGCCCACGACATGGACCTGACCGAGGAGATCTACCTCGATATCGTCCGCGCCAAGACCGCCGAGCTGTTCGCGGCCGCCGCCGAGTCCGGCGCGGTCTCCGCCGGCGCGCCGACTGAGCGCTGCCGGGCGCTGCGCAGGTACGGTCAGGACCTGGGGCTTGCGTTCCAGCTCGTCGACGACGCGCTCGACTATTCGGGCGAAAGCCGCGAGCTCGGCAAGAACCCCGGCGACGATTTCCGGGAAGGCAAGGCGACGCTGCCCCTGCTGCTGGCCATCGACCGTTCCGGCCCCTCCGAGGCGGAGTTCTGGCGTCGCACCATCGATCGCCGCGAACAGGCCGACGGGGACTTCGACCGCGTCTGCGAGATCATGCGCCAGACCGGCGCCCTGGAAGCCACCCTCGATCTCGCCCAGGCCTACGCGGAAAGCGCCAAGGCCACGCTCGCCGACTTCGACCCCAAGGGCTGGCGTCCGGCCCTCGAGGAACTCGCTGATTTCGTGGTGGCGAGAAGGGCCTAGACCCCGGCGGGTCGCCAGGCCCGCAGCTCATGGGACCAGGGCCGCCCCCGGACCGAAGAAAATCCGATCGCCTCCCAGAACCGCTCGGCGGCCGGGTTGCCGGCGTGCACGGTCACAAGCCGGACGTGTTCGAGCGCCTCGTCCAGGAGCGTCTCGGCGATCGCCCGCGCCACGCCTGCCCGCCGTGACGCCTTCTCCACATAGAGCCGCCGCATGCGCCAGGCGGATTCCCCCGCGTCCTGCGGCTCATCGGTGATCCCGCCGATCCCCAGCAGCCGGCCCCCGTCGAACGCCGCCTGCAAGGCGTGGAACATGCCGGGCGCTTCGGTCCATTCGGCCGCAAGCCGGCTCAGGTGCCCGTGACCCTCGGCGTCAGCCTCGGCGCGCAGGCGGTCGAAGCCCTCCGGCAGGGCGCGGGCGATTCGGACGAGATCCATGCTCACCCCGGCTGGATCATCTTCTCCGGCCGCACGATCTCGTCGAACTCCTCGTTCGTCACATAGCCGCCGCCGACGGCCTCTTCGCGCAGGGTCGTGCCCTTCTGGTGCGCGGTCTTGGCGATCTTGGCGGCGGCGTCATAGCCGATCCGGGGGGCGAGCGCAGTCACCAGCATCAGGCTCCGCTCGAGGTTCGCCTTGATGTTGTCCTCGCGGGCTTCGATGCCCACGACCATGTTGTCGGTGAAGCTGATCGAGGCGTCGGCGATCAGCCGGCAGGACTGCAGGAAGTTGTAGGCCATGACCGGGTTGTAGACGTTGAGCTCGAAGTGGCCCTGGGATCCGGCGAACGCCATGGTCGTCTCGTTTCCCATCACCTGGGCGCAGACCATGGTCAGGGCCTCGGCCTGGGTCGGGTTGACCTTTCCGGGCATGATCGAGGAGCCCGGCTCGTTCTCCGGCAGCGCGAGTTCGCCGAGGCCCGAGCGCGGGCCGGAGCCCAGGAAGCGGATGTCATTGGCGATCTTGAACAGGGAGCCTGCCGTGCTGGTCAGGGCGCCGTGGCTGAACACCATGGCGTCATGCGCTGCGAGGGCCTCGAACTTGTTCGGGGCGGTGACGAACGGCAAATGGGTGATCGCCGCGATCCGCTCGGCGACCTTCTCGGCGAAGCCCACCGGCGCGTTCAGCCCGGTCCCAACCGCCGTGCCGCCCTGGGCGAGCTCATAGAGCCCGTAGAGCGTGTCCTTGATCCGCCGGACCGACATTGCGATCTGATGCGCATAGCCGGAGAACTCCTGACCCAGGGTCAGCGGAGTGGCGTCCTGGGTGTGGGTGCGGCCGATCTTGATGATGTGGGCGAATTGGGCGGACTTGGCCTTGAGCGCGGCGTGCAGGTGCTCCAGGGCGGGCATGACCTGCCGCGACAGCTCCTCGGCGCAGGCGATGTGCATGGCCGTCGGAAAGGTGTCGTTGGACGACTGGCTCATGTTGACGTGGTCGTTGGGATGCACGGGCTTCTTGGAGCCCATCTGGCCGCCGAGCATCTCGATCGCCCGGTTCGAGATCACCTCGTTGGCGTTCATGTTCGACTGGGTGCCGGAGCCGGTCTGCCAGACGACCAGCGGGAAATGGTCGTCGAGCTTGCCGTCGATCACCTCCTGAGCCGCCGCCACGATCGCCTCGCCGACCTTCGGATCGAGGCCGCCGAGCGCCATGTTCGCCTCGGCGGCGGCGCGCTTGACCACGCCCAACGCCCGGATCACCGGCTTGGGCTGCCTCTCCCAGCCGATCCTGAAATTCTGCAGCGAGCGTTGCGTCTGCGCGCCCCAATACCTGTCCGCAGGCACTTCGATGGGTCCGAAGGTGTCGGTCTCGGTGCGGGTCGCGGTCATCGGCGTCTCCGTTCAGGCGGGGCCGGTTTAGCCGGACGGCTGGAGACTGCAAGCGCGAGCCCCTAAACATCGGCGCCATGACCGACGCCTGGACCCAGCACGGCAAGGTGCGCGCCCGCGAAGAGGCGGCGGGCATGATCGTGGAGGTCGAGGGCCTCACCACCCAGGCCAAGTACTACAAGCCCCTGATCTACGAGTTCTTCCGCAAGGCCTGGCGCGGATCGCGTCCCGCCTGGGGCGAGTTCGCGGTCGAGATCCGCATGGAGTACGTCGGCGATCCGCCCTGGCTCGACCTCGACAACCTGGCCAAGGCCATCCTCGATGCGATCAAAGGCTACGCCTTCCACGACGACGCCCAGGTCGCGCGGCTGCTCGTGGAGCGCGCGGCCGGAGAGCGCGAGCGGATCGTGGTGGCCGTGACGAGGCTCTCGGACGGGCCGAGGGGGCGGCCGTTCCACGCGGGCGAGCCCTGAGCGCGGGGCTGGGGAACGGCCCGGCTGGAGCGGGCGTTCGGGGGCCCGGTGTCAACAACCAGGCGAAGCTCCATGCGCTCCATCTTCCTGTGGCTGATCGGCGTCCCCGTTCCCCTGATCCTCCTGCTCGCCTTCTGCACGCACCACTTCTAGCGCCCCTCAGGCGGCGCGCGCCTCGCGCCAGGCGCGGGGGCTCTCGCCTGTCCAGCGCTTGAACGCGCGCGAGAAGGCCGCGGGCTCCGAGAAGCCCACGAGATAGGCCGTCTCGTTGACCGACACCTTGCCGCCTTCCAGGTAATCGAGAGCGAGCCTGAGCCGCAGCGCTTCCAGCACCTGTTCGAACGTCGCGCCCTCAGCTTTCAGCTTGCGGAACAGGGTCTGGCGCGAGAGCCCCAGCTTCGCGGCGACCAGGTCCATGCTCGCTACGCCCGTGTGCAGCATCCGGGCGAGCAGGGCCTCCACGCGCCCGCGGGTGGACTTCGAGTCCTCGAGCTCCTTGAGCAGTTCCTCGGCGCGGCTGGTCAGGACGCCGAACGCGTAGCGCGGCAGTCGCTGCACCCGTTGCGCGGGCAGCCCTTCGTCGATCTGGATGCCGTTCCACGCCGCGCCGAAGGAGACCGGCGCCCGGAAGATGCGTTCGTATTCGGCCCGGTACGACGGTTCGGCGTGGGTGAACTGCACGGCCTTGGCGAACGGCGCCCCGTCGAAGCGCCGGGGTCCGCAGACGAGCTGGGCGAACGCCGTCTCCGTCAGCTCGGGGAACGCGTCGGGATTGCGCCGGTTGTCCACCATCCAGAGGCCGCCGCCTGAGCGCCGGAAGCCGAAACGCTGCGGCGCCTCTCCCAGATCGGCCTCGACGATCAGCCGCACGTAGCGGTTCAGCTGCCTGAAGGCCTCGGCCATGGTCTCGGAGGCCTGGCCGATCAGGCCCACGATCGAGACCTCGGCGATGTCCACCATCTCGCCGTAGTGCAGCGCCAGCGCCGGGTCGCCGGCGAGCGCCTTGCCCGCCCGCATGAGCGCCACGTAGCTCGAGAAGGCGATCCGCGCGTCGGTGTCGGCCAGTGCGCGCGCATCGATCCCGGACAGTCCCAGGAGGCGCGGCCGATCCGCCCCTTTTTCGACGGCGAGCTCCATCAGACCTCGCGCATAGCCCGCGCTTACGGTCGGCTCGGCCACGTCTGCACGTTGCCTGCAACCTGCGGCCAAGACTTTGAACTCAGCGATCATGGGCGCCGGGGCGATGCTGGACAAGGTTGCCTCCCGTTTCGACCAGGCCTTTCCCGAGCGGACCGCCCGAAAAGCCCTTGCCTTGACGCTAGTGTTATACTCAACTATAACAGTGATGCAAGGCCGCCCGGAGCGGCGCCGGACCCGCACATGGACCCCGAGTGGAATGACAGTCAGCCGATCTACCGCCAGCTCCGCGATCGGGTCGTGGCCATGATCCTCGACGCGCATCTCAAGGAGGGCGACCCGCTGCCTTCCGTGCGCAACGTCGCCACCGAGACCCGGATCAATCCGCTGACCGTGCTGAAGGCCTACCAGCAGCTCGAAAGCGAGGGCCTCGTCGAGAAGCGGCGCGGATTGGGGATGTTCGTCCGTCCGGGCGCGCGCGATCTCCTGCTGAAGGCCGAGCGAGAGCGCTTCCTCGCCGACGAGTGGCCGCAGGTGCTCGCCACGATCCGGCGGCTCGGGCTCGCCGACCAGCTGCTCGGCGGCCGGCGGCGGACGGAGGGCTGAGATATGGCGTGCATCGAAGCCCGCGGCCTGCGCAAGACATACGGGGCCACCGTCGCCCTGGACGGGATCGACCTCACGGTCGGCGAGGGGCGCATCCTGGGCCTCATCGGCCCGAACGGCGCCGGAAAGACCACGGCCCTGAACGCCATACTCGGGCTTACGCCCTGCGAGGGCGAGCTGAGCGTGCTCGGCCGCGATCCCTGGGCCCAGCGCGACCGGCTCATGGAGGAGGTCGCGTTCATCGCTGACGTCGCCGTCCTGCCGCGCTGGATCCGCGTCTCCCAGGCGCTCGACTATGTCCAGGGCGTCCATCCCCGGTTCGATCGCGACGCCGCGGAAGCCTTCCTCGATCGCACGTCGATCCAGCGCGGGCGGCGGGTGCGCGAACTCTCCAAGGGCATGGTCGCTCAGCTCCATCTGGCGCTTGTGATGGCGATCGACGCGCGGCTCCTGGTGCTCGACGAGCCTACGCTCGGGCTCGACATCCTCTACCGCAAGGCCTTCTACGACACCCTGCTCAGCGACTTTTTCGACGGCGACCGCACGATCGTCGTCTCGACCCACGAGGTCGACGAGATCCAGCACATCCTCACCGACGTGGTGTTCCTCGGCCGGGGCCGGATCGTGCTCGCCGCCACGGTGGAGGAGCTCGAGGCCCGCTTCGTCGAACTGGCCGTCCGGCCCGAGCAACTGCCCGCCGCCCGCGCGCTCGAGCCGATCCACGAGCGTCAGGTCTTCGACCGCAGCTTCCTCATCTACGAGGGCGCCCGTCGTGACGACCTCGCGAAGCTCGGCGAGCTGCGCAGCCCCGGCCTCGCCGATCTCTTCGTCGCCAAGCTTGCGCCGGCGCCCGGCGCGCGGAGGGCCGCATGAGCGCCTCGACCCAAGCCCCTGAGGCGCCGGCCCGTCATCCGGTGCGCCCGTTCTACTGGTCGGTCCGCCGCGAGCTCTGGGAAAACCGGGCGATCTACCTGGCGCCGCTGGCGGTCGCGGGCGTCATCGTCCTGGCCTTCCTCTATGCGTCGCACGGTCTCGCGCGAGAGGTGCGGATCGCCTCGGGCCTTCTGGTCGCGCCGCCGACCCCGCTCGCGGCCGGCAAGGCCGCCGCGGCCGCGGCGAAGATGACGCCCGCCGCGCGCGCCGGCTTCGCGCTCGTCGTGCCCTATCTCGCGTCGGGCTTCGCCATGATGGCGACGGCGGCCGCGGTCGGGGTCTTCTACGCGCTGGGCTCGCTCTACGGCGAGCGGCGCGACAGGACCGTGCTGTTCTGGAAGTCGCTGCCGGTGTCCGACCTCACGACCGTGCTCTCCAAGGCGGTCGTGCCGCTCGCGATCCTTCCGGCGGTGGCCATCGTCAGCGCCGGGGCCCTGCATCTGATCCTGCTCGCCTGGAGCGCGCTCGTCCTGACGGCGAGCGGCCTGTCGCCGGGCCTGCTGCTCGACCATGCGCCGGTCGGGACGATCTGGGTGATGTTCGCCTATGCGGTGGCGTCGCTGGCCCTCTGGTGGGCCCCGATCACGGGCTGGCTCATGCTCGTTTCGGCCTGGGCGAAGCGGATGACCTTCCTCTGGGCGGTCACGCCGCCCCTGGCGATCTGCCTGTTCGAACGCCTGGCGTTCGGCACGGACTACGCCTGGAGGTTCCTGCACCAGCGGCTGGCCGGTGGTCTGCAGGACGCCTTCGCCCCGACGCCACATGGACGCGGCGGGGAGCTGTCGCTCTCGCTCATCCGCCCGCTCCAGTTCCTCGCCGATCCGGCGCTGTGGGGCGGTCTGGCGTTCGCCGCCGCATGCCTCGCCGCCTGCGCCTGGCTTCGCCGGCGACGCGATCCGATCTGACCCGACGAGGGGAGGCCGCCATGATCATCCACCTGGCTTCGGACGCCCCGCTCGCGCAAAGGGCCTTGGCCGAGTGCGTGCTCGTCCTGCACATCGGCGGCGGCATGGCGGGAATCGGCGCAGGCGCGGCTGCGATGGCCGCGCGCAAGGGCTCGCCCGCGCACCGCCTCGCCGGATCGGTCTTCGTGCCGGCCATGCTGGTCGCCTACCTCGTGGGCGCGGCGGCGGCCCCCTTCATCCACCAGCCGGCCAACAGCTTCGGCGGCGGCTTTGCGGCCTATCTCGTCGCCACAGCCTGGCTCGCGGTGAAGCGGCCCCCAGGCGTCAGCGGCGTGCTCGAGATCGGCGGGTTCCTCGCCGCGGCGACCGCGGCCCTGGCCTTGGCGCTGTTCGCGGCCTACGGGTTCGGCAATCCGCACGGGATCGACGGCGTGCCCTGGCAGGCCGCGGCCATCTTCGCGGTGGTGGCCGCGCTCGCCGCGGGGCTCGACCTGAAGGTGATCCTCGCCGGCGGGCTTTCCGGCCGCGCGCGGACAGCACGCCACCTCTGGCGGATGGGGCTGGCCTTCTCCTTTGGGACGGCCTCGCTGTTCATCGGCCAGCCGAAGGTCTTTCCGCCGTCGCTCCGGGGATCGCCGCCGCTCGTGACGCTGGGGCTCGCCCCCCTGCTGCTCACCCTTTGGTGGCTTGCGCGGGTTCGCGCGCCAGCGCGCGCTCGGCGCCTGCCGCCGTCTGCGGTACCCATAGAAGGATGATCGAGCTGCTGAAGACCACGGATCAGATCCGCCTGCACTACCTGAAGAGCCTGTTGGAAACGGCCGGCGTCCCGGTCTTCGTGTTCGAGGGAGCAAGCCCCTGGCCGGGCGCCTTTCCCGCTCGCCTAATGGTCGCCGACGCCGACGCGGAGCTCGCCCGCCGCTTGGTCGCCCAGGCGGAGGCCTGAGCCTGGTCCGCGGTTGCGCGCCTCGGCCTCAACCCCCCGAGGCCGGGGCGTCATCTCGCGGGTCGGGCTCCCACCTTGCCACGGTGAACAGGACCTGCCCCGCCTCGCGCACCTCGACTTCGGCGGCGTCGGGATCCTCGAGCAACACCTGGACGTGGGCCATGATCTCTCCGTCGTCGCAGCTCACCACAGTGAAGCGTCCGCCGCCCACTGCGAACCGAACATAGAGCTCGAAGGCCCGGTGCATGCCCTACGAGTGGCGCAAGGCAGGTCGGCGGCTTTGATTCAGAGCAAGCGGCAGGGGTCGTTCGGACGGCCGAAAAAGGAAACGGCCGCGCCCGGGAGGTCGGGCGCGGCCGGATGTCGCGAACCTATCCGGGGGGAGTGGAAGCGGTTCAGCGATACTGTTGCAGGCGCGTGGTGCGAAGGCCCGCCATGCCGTGGCGGTCGATCGAGCGCTGCCAGGCCAGGAACTCCTCGGAGGTGAGCTGGTAACGCTCCAGCGCATCCTCGAGCGAGAGAAGCCCGCCGCGCACGGCCGCAACCACCTCCGCCTTGCGGCGGATCACCCACCGGCCGGTATTGGCCGGTGGGAGGTCCTTCAAGGTCAAGGGCGCGCCGGTGGGGCCGATGACATAGGCCTCTCCCCGGCTGTTCGTGCGCACCTGCTGTTGTTGCAACATGGCTTTTAAGCTCTTCCCACCGTCACAGTTGGCGGGGACCATAGCGGCCGGACGCTAACGGCCGCTGAATCGCTATAGTGAAGAAACGCCTAACCATCTCTCCCCCGTGTAACTGTTTGGTTCCGATCTAAGCCACCCGAGTTCTTAAGGCGTATTAAGACAAGTAATCATCGTTTCATGTCTATGAGTTCTTGCAACATCTGATCGGCGGTCGTGATGATCTTGGAGGACGCGGAATAGGCTCTTTGGGTTGTGATCAATCCCGTGAACTCCGACGAAAGGTCGACCGTCGAGGCCTCTAGGCTCGCCGGCGAGATTTTGCCCGCGCCGCCGTTGCCCGGATCCTTCAGGACCATGGGGCCGGAGGGCAGCGTCGCCAGGTAGGCGTTGCCGCTCACCGCCTTCAGGCCGTCGGGATTGGGGAAGGTGGCGATGGCCACCTTGGCGATCTTGCGCACCTGGCTGTTGTCGAAGATCGCCGAGACGACGCCGTGCTCGTCCACCTGGACGCCGATGATGTTGCCGACGCCGGCGCCATCGTTCGAGATCTGGTTGACGGTCGAGGCCTCGGCCTGCTGCGTGACGTTGGTCAGGTCGAGGTTCACGGTCGATGCGGCGACGCCGAGGCTGGCGGCCCACGCGGGGCTCGCCCCACCGGAGGCGGCCAGGTTGATCACCGCCGGGCTTCCCGCGGCGCCGAACAGCGTGGTGTTGGCGAGGTCGAAGCTGCCGTCCTGCTTGAATACGACGTCGCCCGCCGCGATCTGGCCCGACGGGCCGGCGACGCTGACGTCGCTCGCCGGGATCGCGTAGATCTCGGCGTGCCAGGTGTTGGGCGCGGCCGAGCTCTTCAGGAACGCCATCTCGATCTTGTGCGGCGCGCCGAGGCTGTCGATGACGTTGACGTCCATCGTGAAGTCCGGCTGGGTCCCGCCGGCCACGCCCGCGGCGAAGTTGGCCATGCTGGCGGCGCCGGCGTTGTAGGTCGCCTCGGCCGGGGAGATCACTGTCGTCGAATCCAGATTGGCGCTGATGCCGACGTTGCCCGTGGGCTGCACGGCGGTGCCCAGGTTCTTCACGTTGATCGGCCCGAGCTTGTTCAGGTCCGAGGGGTCGATCGAGAACGTACCGTTGCTCTGGGCGGGCCAACCCTGAAGATACAGGCCCGCGTCGTTGACGAGAAAGCCTGCTGCGTCGACCGAGAAGGCCCCGGCGCGGGTGAACATCCGGGAATCCGCGGGCGTGAGTCCCTGCGCCTTGTCCGTCACAACGAAGAAGCCGTTGCCAGAGATGGCGAGGTCCGTGGTCGAGGCGGCGCTCTGGATGAGGCCCTGTTGGCTGACGTATGAGTGGGTGATCCCCTGCACGCCGCCGGCCGAATATTCGCCCTTCACCGCCTGGGCGGTGACGACGTTGGCGAAGTTCACCTGGTTGCGCTTGTAGGCGATGGTGTTGACGTTGGCGATGTTGTCCGAAATCGCCGCGAGCGCCGAGGAGTTGGCCACCAGGCCCGACACCCCGGCGAGCATGGCCGAGTTGATGCTCATGGGTCTTTCCGTTCTCTGCTGATGGGCCCGCCTGCTGCGGATCCCGGACGGCGCCGCAGCGCCGCCGGGAAGGACGGCGTTTTGCCGCCCGGGTGAATGAGGGTGCGCCGGCGGCTCATGGGCCGGTCTGCGCGGTGGAGGTTGAGCCGCCGCCGGTAAGCGCCGATACGGCCGAGGTCACGGGCGAGGTTATCGCGGAGACCGCCGATGCGACCGGCGAGGTGATCGTCGACAGCAGAGACGGGCTGGCCGGCGCGGGGTCGGCCTGGCTGATGCTGGTCACGTGCTCCCAGGGCACCTGGCCGCCGTTGATGCTGATCAGGGTCTGGCCGTTGGTCTGCTCGACGCCGGTCACGACCCCGTCGACGTAGGTGGTCGTGGCGAGGCTCTCGCCCGCGGCGCCGGTGGCGGTCACGCGGAGCGTGTAGGTTCCATCCGGGAGCTGCGTCCCGGTCATGTCCTTGCCGTCCCAGGTGATCGTGTGATCGCCCGCCTTCATGTCCGCGGGCGCCTCGGCGTGCACGACCTTGCCGGCGGAATCGACGATCTCGAGCCTCAGGTCGGCCGCGTCGGAGGGCAGGTTGTAGACCCAGCTCGCCTTGCCCTTGGAGAGCGCGGCGGTGTCGCTCACGGCGCGGACGTCCTTGCCGATCAGGCTCACCGCCGTCGAAATCCCCGCGCCCGTGTTGCCGGCGATCTGCTTCAGCAGGGAGTTGGTCTGGATCTGCTGCTCGACGCCGCTCATCTGCACGAGCTGCTGGGTGAACTGGTTGGAATCCAGCGGCGACAGCGGATCCTGGTTCTTCAGCTGCGTGGTCAGCAGGCTGAGGAAGGTCTGGAAGTTCTCGGTCAGGCTCGCGAGGCTGGAGGCGGTCTGGCTGGCGTCGCTCGCGCTCGGCGGCACTGCGCCGGCGGCGGGAGCGGAGGTGGTCGGGGTCACGGCCATGAGCGTCCTCAGATCCTGATGTCGAGCGCGGCGGCCGCGCTCGCGAGGCGCAGCGCCGAGGCCGCAGGGGCGGCAGGCTCCATGCGCCCGAGCGCCGCCTCGAAGGCGCGTCCGCGAAACTCGAGGCCGGGCTCGGGTCCCTCCTGTCCGGAACCCGAGCGTCCGCCCTGGTCGTGGGCGACGTCGAACGACAGACCTCCGGAGAGGTCGAAGCCGGCCTGCTGCAGCGCCTGGGTGAGCTCGTCGGCGCGGGCGGCGAGCTCGCGCGCCGCCTGCGGATTGTCGAACGCCAGCGCCGCGGTCATGCGCCCGCCCGCGGCGATCTCGACCCGCACGTCCACGTGGCCGAGGCCCGCGGGATCGAGCTTGATGTCGAAGCGGGTCGATCGGCCCTCCAGCTTCTTGACGATCTGGGCCGCGAGGTTGGCGACCGTCTGGGGCGCGCCGCGCACGAGGGGCGCGCCTTGCGGGGCATGCGCCGGGATCGGCGCGGCGCCCGGGGCTGACGGCGCGCCGGCCTGGGCCCTGTCCGCACCCGCGCCGCTGTCGTCGGCCTCGCGGGACTGGCCGGCCGCAGGCGGCGAGGTCTCGTCCATCGCGTTCGCCTGGTCCGTAGCGGGGCTCGATGGCTTGGGCGCGGCGGCGAGGGGCTTCGCGGGCGACGCCGCGCCGCGCGCGTTCGGGCGGGGAATGTCGGCGTCGACCCGTTCGGGCCGGCCCGCGGCGCGCTCGCGTCCGCTCTCCGCGCGGCCGCGCCCAGGGCCGGAAAGGACCGGCGCCGACGCCTGTAGTTGGGCGAGGACCTGAGGCGGAGCGCTTGGAGGCGCAGCCGATGGGGTGACCTGCGTCGCCGGGCCGGCGGGCGCGCGGGCGGCCGCGGCGGACGTGCCCGGCGGCGGCGTCGGCGATGCAGGCGGCGCCTGACCGTCCGCGACCGGGGCGGACTTGGCGGCGCCCTTCGCCGTATCCGCCGGTTTCGGCGGCGCGGCGGCGGAAAGCCGCTTC
>Ga0316628_100001622_pt1 | contig 16027 bp, 14 predicted proteins | sample OWC_Aug_M2_C1_D5_FD_207648 | JGI IMG/M metagenome (GOLD analysis project Ga0316628, IMG submission 207648) | Wetland soil microbial communities from Old Woman Creek delta, Ohio, United States - OWC_Aug_M2_C1_D5_C | ecosystem: Environmental > Terrestrial > Soil > Wetlands | place: USA: Ohio... | reverse complement strand
GTCGAGACCGTCGCCACCCGGGCCGACGGATCTTCCCGCACCCGCTCAACAACAGGCGCCTGTTCCACTGGGTTCCGGCTTTCCGTCGAAATCATCCCTCCCTGCGCCGAAGAATCCTCCTGTGCCGGGTCAGAAAGTTGCACCTCCCCCACCTCCACAGGAACCGGTCCGTGACGCTCGAGACGAAATAAGTCGGGTTCCCCCGAAAATCCAAGCCCCTGTTGAAAGCAAACCTTCTAAGGTCGATGCACCCGCCTCAAGCGAATCCGCCACGACTTTGCCGTCGTTAAAATTATCGGCGATCGTGTGGTATGAAGAGGCTTCGAAGCGCTTCGTTATGGTCAACGGCTTAATCGCCAAAGAGGGGTCCGTCGTCGACGGGGTGAAGGTCGAAAAGATCTACCCCGACCGGGTACGCTTTTCGCAGAACGGGAGGCCTTTCGAGATCCCAATTAAATGAGGCGGGCCCTCCTTAATTGTCCTGCCGAGTACTACGCATCGTATCCTATATTTTTGCTTATCCCTTACCTGTGTACCGACCGCGGTAGAAAAAGGATGCTTACTATTCACAAAAAGCAGTTGAATAGGGAACGACCGTGGTCTATCATTGATATAGATAGGCAATTTATCCCTTCCCGGGAGGAGTTCTCAAGAAGGAGAATGGAATGAACTTCAAAGGAAGCAAGACAGAGAAAAATTTAGAGGAGGCGTTCGCCGACGAGTCGCGGGCTCAGAATACATACAGGTATTATGCCGATGCGGCAGAAAAAGCAGGCCACGACCCTATCGCCGATGTCTTTTGGGAGATCGCTCAAAATGAAGGAGAACATGCGAGGACCCATTTTGAGTTCCTCGGCCGCATTCAGGATACAAGGAGGAACCTGGAGGCTGTCGTCCGGAAAGAGAAATACGAGGGCACCGTCATGTATCCCGAATTCGCCAAGACGGCAAGAGAAGAAGGCTTCGGGGAGATCGCGGAGTGTTTCGAGCACATGAGCAAGGCGGAGGCGAAACACGAAGAAGTTTGTGTGCATCTATTAAAACAGTTTGATGAACATATCCCTCCCAAAGAAAGGACAGTCGGGCATTCTTCGGTCGTCATGGCTCAACTGATGTTGCCTCACCAGGCTAACCTGGCGGGCTACGTTCATGGTGGAGAAATTATGAAGATCATGGATAATGCCGCCGGGGTGGTAGCGGCTCGCCATGCCCATACGAACGTCGTCACCGTCAGGGCGGATAACATATTCTTTTTGAAACCGGTGAGGGTTGGAGATGTATTGCTGGTTCATGCCTCGCTTACCTTCGTCGGCCATTCTTCCATGGAGATTCGTGTGGAAGTGGAAACCGAAAACGCCGCCCAAGAGAAGAGGCAAAAAGCATTAACCGCCATTTTCATTTATGTGTCTCTGGACAAAACGGGCAAGCCCGCGGAAGTACCCCCTCTCCTGATCACGACGGAAGAGGAAGAAAAACTCTTTGAGGAAGGGCGGCAAAGGTACGAGGCGCGTAGGAAACAAGAGATGAGGCAGTGAGAAGGCGAGAAAGAATTGGGAGCAGGGTCGGGGAGGGGGCGTTTCCCAATACCAACATACCCATTAAATAGACGTTAATCCAACTGTCTAAGTGTACTGGGGGGATGCCGTGCATCCCCCCGTTTTTGTTTGACAGCGGGGAAAGTTATATGTTCACCTTCCTCCCGTGCATTGCCTTGGAGGAATTGTCATTGAACAGACAATCATGTTAAGATGCAGCATATGACCGCTGCAAGAGGTCACCGTAAACAGGGTTCGATCGCGAAGGAGACAAAGGGTATGAAGATGTTGAGGAGTATGCTGGTTGTTGCGTGGGTCTTTCTTTTTTCGTATCTGATCGGATGTGCAGGTTTACCCGGAACGCCTACGAAAGGCGCTACACTGGATTCCCGTGTGATGGACACCATCAGTGAGGCCGTGTATGAGGTCGTCGTGCTGAAGCCAGTGAAGGACTCCCTGCAGTATGAAAAACCCTTGCCCATGGATCTTCTCCCCTATTCCATACGAACGGACAAATACTATTCCATCGGCACCGCATTCGCCATCAGTCCTTCCGAGTTTGTTTCGGCAGCGCATGTCATGAACCCCGGAGGTGGAAGTCAATTTAAGGAAATTTTTCTCAGGGATAAGGAAGGGAAGGTTTACCCGGTTGAGAAAGTTCTCAAATACTCGAAAAACCGCGATTTCGTCGTCTTCTCCCTTCGTGACGCCACCGCAAAAAGGTTTTTGCCACTGAATAAGAACCCGCGACTCAACCAAAAAGTGTACGCCGTAGGCAATGCCCTCGGCGAGGGAATTGTGATCAGAGACGGTCTCTATACGTCCGACACACCGGAAGAGGAAGCGGGGGAGTGGAAGTGGATACGGTTCTCAGCAGCCGCTTCTCCGGGCAATAGCGGCGGCCCGCTCCTTGACCAGAAGGGAAACGTCATCGGCATTGTCCTGAGGAAATCCCCCAGCGAGAACCTGAATTACGCTGTCCCAATGCTTGAAGTCGTCAACGCAAGGCGGGACGTGGCGATTTTTCAAACAAAAGTACGTTATCTTCTGGATAATATGGATGTGACCAAAAGAGAGACTGTCAAGAAAGAGATCACCCTGCCCAAGACCTATGCGGAATTAGATCGTGAAGTGAGTGGGATCATGGTTCAGTTTTCGGATAAGCTCCTCAAGGAGTTGCTTGCCGAGAATCGGGACACCATCTTTCCCCAAGGCCCGGGATCAACTCGGCTGCTCTATAAGAGTTATGAGGCGATTTTCCCTCATCTCATTGTCAAGGGTAAGGACGGTAACTGGGACGCCTATTATCCCAGCGGGGCGAGAGACGCCGACCTGGCTAACAATGGCCGTCTCATGTACGGCACTCTTGCCAGTACGGTCTTCATGTATATTCGTAAACCGGATGATGTTCCTCTGGAGAAGTTTTACGGCGACTCGAAGCAGTTCATGGATCTGATCCTTAAAGCGGGGGGACGTTCCAGAATGATCGGACCGGAAAATATTAAGATTACGTCGATGGGCAGCGCCTTTGAGGACTATCGGTTCACGGATTCTTACGGGAGGATCTGGCTTGTTCGTACTTGGGTCATCGAATATAACGATACGAAGGTAGTCACCTTTTCTCTTCCCGTTCCCGGGGGGTGCATCGTCATGATGAGAACCGATGATACCGGCAACATCGACCAGGGACATATTACTGACCTGAAGGTGCTCTCGGATTTTATTTATGTGTCCTATTACGGGACCTTCAAGGACTGGCAGGAATTCCTGCGCATGAAGGACCTCCTGCCCTCCATCTTTTCCACGCTCGACATTGATATTAAGGACAATGAGATGTTCCGGTACAAATCGAAAAGGCTCTCTCTGTCCTACGTTCCCGATATTCTGAAGATTTCCGATGATAGCGACCTCAGACTCGATTTCGGCTACTTTCAGGACCGGGGAAAGACGGTTTGGGATATCACCAACATTTCAATAGGCCAAGAGAGATACAATCAGACTGGCTACACCGTCTTCAGAAAGATGAAACCTCCTAAAGAGCTTGGGGATCAGTATCAAAGCAACTGGAAGGATATGGTGGAGCGAAAATTTCCCTACAATCGTTCCGCGTACTATAAGGATAAAGTGACGATTATCTCCACGACCTACGGCCAGGGCGGTCAATCTGGGAAAGGAGACGTCGCTTCGGTCGATTCTCTGTACGCGGTCGCGTTCATGGAACAGGGGAACGTCGGCCAGAAAGAGATGCACGGAAAACTGGAAGCATTTATGCGCAATCTGGTCGTCTACGAGAACACCAAAGATAGCGGTGACACGACCGGACCTCCGCAGTCGAAGAATTGATTGCGCTTACCATCGACGGGTGAGTGCCCCGCGAAGCCCCGCCGTGCCTGTCCCGTCTTGACGGGATGGGCGGGGAGCGTCACATCTCAGTGTCGCAACCCTCGACTTCCTGCTCTATTTACAAAATGCAGGCCCTGCCGGAAATGATTTTGGTTCGATTTTAACCCAAATAAACAGGTTATTCTTCCCGCCAAGTGCGGATCCGAGTGTGCCGCTCCGGCACTCCCCATCCGTAAGTGTTCTTGTTCAATTTTTGAGCCTGTGTTATGGTTTCTGTCGGGTAAGCTGAAAGGCGGGGTCAGATTGATAAGACCTCCGTAGAAGAGGAAAGATACGTGCAAAAGCTTTGTCTCCCAATTGTCGAGACCACCGTAGAAAAGGCTCTGTTCGCTATCCGGCGGGTGAACCGATGGGCGGACCTGATTGAGCTCCGGGCAGACTATCTCAGGAGAGTAAACCTGGCACCTCTTCTTGAAAACCGGCGGGAACCTTTCATCGTCACCAATCGAAGAAAAGAAGAAGGAGGCAAATACAAAGGTGATGAAAGAAAGAGGTTGAGTGTTTTGCGGGAGGCCATTGATTTGGGATCAGACTACATCGACGTCGAATTGGCAACGGAGAGATCATTGCTACGAGGGTTAATCGGGAATAAAGGAAGAACGCAAGTCATCCTCTCATTCCATGATTTCCAAAGAACACCTTCCGTGAAGGAACTTCGAAGACTTTGCGGCCAAATGACTCAATTGGGAGCGGACGTGGTCAAGATTGTTTCCTTTGCAAGGGCCTGGGAAGATAATCTTACCATCCTATCCCTCATCCCCTATGCTAGGGAGAGGAGGCAGAAGATCGTCGCCTTCTGTATGGGCGAAAAGGGTAAGATCAGCCGAGCCTTTTCTCCTTTCTTAGGAGCGGCCTGGACATATGCTTCGCTCAATCGAAACAAGGCGTCCGCTCCGGGACAACTGACGGTTGTGGAGATAAAAGAGATCTGGAAGACGCTAAGACTCTAACTTTCCCTCTACGAGAGAAATTGAGATGATTGATGCTCAGACAGAGCTTTACGGAGTGATCGGAAATCCGGTGCGACACAGCTTGAGCCCCATGCTCCACAATGGCGTTTTCAAGAAATTGGCCCGGAACGCGGTCTATCTGGCTTTCGAAGTGAAAAATCTTGAAGAAGCTCTGAGAGGAATCAGAGGACTTGGAGTGAAGGGGATGAGCGTGACCACCCCATTTAAGACTGACGTGATTCCTTTTCTTGATAAGATCGAAGGATTGGCAAAAAAGATCGGAGCCGTTAACACGATTGTCAATCGAGGAGGAAGGCTCATTGGCTACAACACCGATTGCGAGGGGGCCTTAGGGGCATTGGAAGAAGAAGTGAATTTGAGAGGGAAAAAAGTCGTCCTTCTTGGAGCAGGCGGGGCGGCGCGGGCCATCGGTTTTGGCCTAAAGGGTAAAGGCTGTCAACTGATTATTTCCAGCGGGTCAAAAAAAAGAGGCGAAGGGCTGAGTAAAGAGTTGGGGTGTGATTACCTGCCGACATCCTCTCTCTCTAGAATGAAGGCAGGAGACCTCGAAGCCGATGTTGTGATCAATGCCACTACTCTCGGAATGGTTCCACGAGATGGAGAGACGCCTATCGCAAGAAAGTTGTTGAAAGAGGGGATGATGGTCATGGACATTGTCTACCAACCCCTGCAGACAAGATTCCTTCGTGAGGCGAGGGAGAAGGGATGTCTCACGGTCAACGGGTTGGAGATGTTCATTCGTCAGGGTGTGGCACAGCTCGAGATTTGGACGGGGAGAAGGTTGGAAATCAAGCAAATCAGAAAAGACTTTCTCCGTGCCTTAAGAGAGAAGATCCGGAAAGACCCATCCTGCCGGGTTTGAAAAAGGAAAGAGATGATTGAAATAACACCCCTCAGTCATTGTGATGGAGTCGTGGCCATCCCTGGCTCGAAAAGCTATACTCACCGGGCGCTTATCGTTTCTTCGTTAGCCGATGGAGAATCCGTATTAATCAATGCCCTTCGATGTGAAGATACCGAGCGTACGGCGGAGGCGCTGATAAAATTCGGAGTGTCGGCCTCTTGGGAAAACGACCAGGTTCAGGTTCTTGGAAGAGGGGGAAAGTTTAAAACGTCGGATGGCAGAATTGATGTGGGCAATTCCGGGGCCTCCATGAGATTTCTCACAGCACTGGCCGCCCTCAGGAAGGGTACGACCCTCTTGGACGGAAGCGAACGGATGAGAAAGAGGCCTATTGGCGAGCTGTTAAATGGCCTGGAAGAATTGGGAGTCAAAGCTTATTCCGAAAAAGGAAACGGCTGTCCGCCAGCGATTGTGGAATCCCGGGGTCTTAAGGGTGGGACGGCAAGGATCAAGGGTGAAGAAAGCAGCCAATTCCTTTCCGGCCTCCTGATGGTCGCGCCTTATGCCCGGAGGGAAGTGAACATAGAGGTGACGGGTTCTTTAGCTTCCAAACCCTATGTGGACATCACCCGGGATGTGATGTCTGCATTTGGAGTGGAGATAAAGAACCAGGAATACCGTTCTTTTTTCATTGAGGCAGGACAGCGCTATCTTCCACAAAAGTATCGGATTGAAGGGGATGCCTCTAATGCCTCCTATTTTTTTTCGGCCGCAGCGGTTTGCAGGGGGAGAGTAAAAGTCGAGAATATCAATCCGGTGACTTTCCAAGGAGACATAGGATTTCTGGGGATATTAGAGAGAATGGGATGCCGTGTGAGCCGGGGAAGTGATTGGATAGAAGTCTTGGGAAAAGAACTTCATGGGATCGAGATGGATATGAACGAAATGCCTGATCTCGTCCCGACTCTGGCGGTCACCGCCGCCTTTGCTCGGGGGAAGACTGAGATTCGGAATATCAGGCACCTTCGTTTTAAAGAATCGGACCGCCTCCATGCCCTGGCTGTGGAACTGGGTAAGATGGGTATTCGAACAAAAGAGGGAGAGGATCGATTGGAGGTGGAAGGGGGAAAAGCCCATGGAGCAGAGATCGAGACGTATGATGACCACCGAATGGCCATGAGTTTTGCCGTTGCAGGACTTGTTGTTCCCGGAGTAAAGATTAAAGGAGAACGATGCGTGGATAAGTCGTTCCCGAAATTTTGGGAAGTTCTTCAGAGGCTCTACTAAAAAAAGGGTTCCAGGATTCAACAGATCAAGGATTCGAGTGAAATGCTTAAAACACTGGTGACTTTTTTAAAATAACACTTGAATCCTTGAATCCTCGACCCCTTGACCGCCGGGTTGTTTATGAACATCGTCTTAATCGGAGTCCGGGGCTCGGGTAAAAGTGCGGTGGGAAGCAGGCTGGCTGCCCGTCTTAAGATGAGGTTCGTGGATACGGATGATCTGATTGAATCCAAGGAAGGACACATCAGCGATATTGTGAAATCCAACGGATGGGATTATTTTAGGAGACTGGAAAAGAGTGTGATCGAAGAAATTTCAAAAGGAAACAATTTGATTATTGCTCCAGGAGGAGGAGCGGTTCTTGATACAGACAATATCAAAGCTCTAAAAAGGAATGGTTTTGTTATCTGGCTTAAAGCGGATCAACAAACCCTTCTCAGAAGAATTCAGAAGGATCAAGGCTCTTCTACCCGAAGGCCAACCTTGACCGGAAAAGGGACTTTGGAAGAGATAGAAGAAACGATATCCCAACGGGAACCGTTTTACGAAAAAGCCTCTGAAACCCAGATCGATACTTCCAAGTTAGATGTAGAAACAGTGGTCGACCGCATCTTAACTATTTTCAAGGAGAAGGAAATATCAAATACATAGTATAATGATGCACTGCAATGATTGACAGATTCCCTTCACGGGTGTAAATTCTTAACAGAAATCGATTGCGTGGGCTTAAACAGCAACAATAAGCGCTTTTCCTGTAAAACTTGGACCGTGTATTTCTGCTAGTGTATTGATTCAGAAATTACTTTACAAAGACTGTCATTCCGGACTTGTTCCGGAATCCAGTCTTTTTAACTGGATTCCCGCTTTCGCGGGAATGACAACTCTTATTATCATTGTAAAGAAGTGTTAGATTCGCCACACTAGCTAGAATATGTCAAGGAGTTATTGTATGGATAGAAGGTACAGACGGGTAGGAGTAATCTTGCTTATCCTTCTTCCTATTTTCCTTTCGTGTGCAACGACTCAACAAAGAAACATCCTTTCACGAGAAGCCAATCATTACTACGACCGAGAAATAGAGTTGAATGGCTTCTTCTTGCATCAATGCAAACAAGCTGTAGTACTCTCTCTGAGGCCTGCCTTTGAGAAGATGGAGAAAGATTTCTCAATATTTGAAATACACTTATTTGACGAAAAAGCCTATATGGTATTCGGATATCTGAAGAATATGCCTCAAAGCATTTTTTCAATTCAGTTGACAGGCAGAACAAGTAAAATGAAGCCATTCAAGGGTTTAATGCTTGGTGACAGCAAGGAAAAGGTAATAGAGGTTTTGGGTAAGCCGTCTTCTATCGAGCCAACCGATGTAGCAGGCGTTCAAAGATATGAGTACAAAAATGCTAATTATACTATTGAAATGAGTGGTGAAGGAAAGTTGTATAGCATACGAATACATAGTTATAAGGACCTTCAATCACGTCCCAAAGCCGCTAAATTGCCTTGGGAAGACTTTAAAAGATCGATACTAAAAAGGGACTTTAAGGAAATATCAACGTATCTTCGCCCTGACATAGAAATATATAAAGGCGATGAGGTCCTTTTCATAAATAAGAGCTTTAGAGAGTTTACAGAGAATCCAGACTCTGAATTTTATGATGCGCTTGTTGGGGAGAAGAATAGTGTCTATTCCGAGATTCAGCAAACCGAGCCAGAGGGGGAATTGAGGCTTACGCAAAAAGTTGGAGTTGGTTGGGTGTATAAATTTTATAAGGGTAAGATATTAAGAGAAATTTTTTTCTTACCATATGATGGTAGGTATCGAGTTTATGAAATAGCATTTCGAGATAGTCCTAAACGTCAATAGGAATGACCTCTGTCTGCTTCAAATTTTTCTTAACCTTAGCTTTTTATGATATAGCGAGGTCGATATGGCGGGAAATTCGTTTGGGGAACTCTTTCGTATAATGACCTGGGGAGAATCCCATGGGAAGGCCCTGGGAGTGGTGATCGACGGCTGCCCCGCTCAGGTCGAGCTTTCTGAAGAAGATATTCAGAAAGAGATGGAAAAAAGACGACTGGGTCAATATATCGGGGCAAGTTCACGAAAGGAGAGGGACCAAATCGAAATCCTTTCCGGGATCTTCGAAGGAAAGACCACCGGTTCCCCCATTTCGATCATCGTGTGGAATGAAGATGTAGATTCAGCCCCGTACGATGAAATAAGAGATGTCTTCAGACCCGGCCATGCTGATTTTACCTACCAAGCCAAGTACGGCATAAGAGATCATCGAGGCGGAGGAAGGGCTTCAGCGAGAGAGACCGTTGGAAGAGTGGCAGCAGGAGCGGTGGCTAAAAAGATTCTTGGAAAAGAGAAGGTCGAAATCCATGCTTACACGTTAGAACTCGGAGGAATTCGAGCGGAAAAGATAGAGGATAAAGAAATCGAAAGGAATGTCTTGCGTTGTCCGGATCGGGAAGCCGCTGTGGCGATGGAAAAGAAGATCGAGGAGACAAAAGCCCGAGGGGATACATTGGGTGGTATTGTCGAGATCGTTGTGCGAGGCTGTCCCAAAGGATTGGGAGAGCCGGTATTCGATAAATTGGAGGCCGATCTCGCTAAGGCCTTGATGAGCATCGGTGCGGTCCGAGGGGTGGAGATCGGGGCAGGATTCGGGGCGGCCCGGATGTTTGGATCACAATCCAATGACCCCATCGGGCCGAAGGGATTCGAGAAAAACGACGCTGGAGGGATTTTGGGGGGCATCTCCAACGGAGAGGACATCGTGCTGCGTGTGGCCGTGAAACCTATTCCCTCGATCAGTTTGGAACAGAGGACGGTTGATCAAACGATGCGACCTGTCTCGCTCCATATCAAAGGCCGGCATGATGTCTCAGCCATTCCAAGGATCAACCCGGTCTGTGAAGCCATGGTGGCTATTGTTCTTGTCGACCATTTGCTCAAACAGAAAGCATTAGATCCGTCTTCTCATAGAAAGTAAAAAACTCTAAATAAACTCAAAATGGAGGAAGCTCAAACCCCAAAACAGGGCAACCCAACAATCCAGAGCTTCGAACCCCGAGGTTTTGGACATTTGGAATTTGGGTTTATTTAGGATTTAGTGTTTAGGGTTTATAATTTGAGTCCCGCGCTTCGCGGATCGGAGATGAATTCTCAGGCTTAAACAAGTTTGTGTCTAACGGGGTAAAGAAAAATTTAGCTTATACTTTTCTTGTTTTCTGTCCTCTCAAATAGTAATTCCACAATTGCATTGCTAAGACAAAACCGATTAGGTGTGTCTTCCGCTTCCAAAATCACGGTACTTTCCACGATTTTCTTCACGATGAAAGACTGTCCGGTTAATTTGTCCTTGAACCTGTCTCCTTCGACAATTGCCACGACAGAATTGCCCCCTTGCCTCAAGGATTTTTCCATTTCTTTTCTTGGGAGCAATTTCAATGCCAAGAGCCATGGATGCATGTAACAACTTGATATTTAATAGTTTCCGGGGGGAATATATTCTTATAAGATTAATATTGATGGCATTTTTTGACCGCCATTTGCCCTCGATTTTCAATTGAAAGACGAAATCGGAGAAAGAATCAAAATGTCACTTCATCAGGCAATAATCGTTACCATTCAGAGCTATTTTTGCGTAGCTCAAACCTTTGTGATAGCAGCAATTTGGTCGATATGGCATTTTATTACCCATTTTTTCCTGTAGCGGAAATAGACAAAAAATCATCCCACAAAATTGTTGGAAGTTCTTGTTCAATATTGTAGCCTGTGTTACGTTTTTCATCATGCCTGATCAGTGCGATGTGATTATTGTGGGTGCGGGAATCGGGGGTCTTACGGCCGCCGCCATGCTGGTGAAGGCGGGAATACGTGTCTTAGTTCTAGAGAAAAACCCACATCCCGGTGGCACGGCTTATGTGTATCAACGGAAGGGGTTCACCTTTCCTATGGGTCCTCTTGGTTTCAGCACTCCTTCGATTGTCAGAGATACGCTCCGTGCGCTGGATGGAAATGATGTAAAACTTTCGCAGATGCAGTATCGAATCAAAGCGTTTGGTATGGAGATCCCTCTTTCGCTTACCTTCTCAGAGATGATCAAAGAGCTGACGAAACTTTTTTCGAAAGAGGGTCAGTCCATCAAACATTTTTTTGACGATACGGAAGAAATTCTTTCAGCGATGAAGTCACCCAACACTGACCTCCATCGCTCCATTCTTGAGAGGGCGTCAGAGGAATCGGCATTGGAGTATCTTTCCGGCTTGGTCAAAGATGGGAGACTGCGTCGAATCCTGGGTAGCCAGGGCACTCAGGAACCTTACAGCAGCCTCCCCTTGCTGGCGGCCATGTGGAACTCCATGGCCAAAGAAGGGATATGGTATCCCGCTGGAGGGATGCGTTTATTGTGCGAGAGAATGGCCCAAGCCGTCATTGGGCATCGGGAAAATCGTGAAGTTTCCGATACAAGAGGTTTCGGTGAAATCAGATTACGAACAGAGGTAAAAGAAATTCGAGTAGAAAAGGGCAGAGTTTTGGGCGTGACCCTCAAGAATGGCCTGAAAATTAATTCCGCCGCAGTAATTTCTAATGCTGACTATAAGGCTACATTTACCAAACTGATCGACTCAAAAGCCATTCCTGAGAAGTGGTATCACGCTGTACACGATGCCAAGCAGACCCGGTCTAATTTGCAGGTATGTGTGGGTGTGGATGCAAGCAGAGTCGATCTTTCTTGTTTTGGCGAGGCCGATAGACTGATCTACGGGCGGAGTCGAAAAAATTCCTTGGAGGAATTCGATTGGAATGGAGATGAGATAAATCCTGAAGACCTCGCCGGTCGGGAGATGGAAGTTAGCTTATGGAGTAAGGTGGACAGGACGCTTTGTCCTGCGGGAACAGAGATCATTGTGATTCGAACCGAAGCGGAGCATTCCCATTTTGCAAAATATCGCCCCGCCTGGGAGCAAAGGCTTCCCATGTACCAGGATTATAAAATCCGGCTGAGCGGAGCTTTAGTCCGGGAAGTCGAGAATCTCATCCCGGGATTGGAAAAGGCAGTTTTGGTCATGGATGTGGCTACTCCTCTTACTTTTGAGGAGCAAGGCGGCAGGAGCGGGGGAGCCGTGGCAGGTTGGTCATGGAATTATGAAGATTGTCGGGATACCCGTCCCCGGGAGTTGGTGAGGACGCCGGTGAAGGGGCTCTACATGACAGGGTATCAGGCCTTTTCAACAATCTTCATGGGCGGAGTTCCCACTGCCATGGAAAGCGGAAAGCGAGCATCCCAGGCAGTATTGCAGCGCGCCGCTCCTTCGGAAGAAATCCTGATTCCCGTTGCAGAGCGAAGAGAATAGGTTTTCTATGGAAAGCCAGAACGGTTCGTATGTTTCACATACTCATTTGTTGAATTGAATAGGCAGCTGGGTGGGTTCCGCTGTAAAGCTTGTGAGGTATCCCGCCTAATGGACGGGTTACCTCCCGGAGAGGGGGGGTATTGTTATAAATTTTGCCGGCCCAGCACATCCACCCGCCTTTCGGAATCCTCCGTGCCACTCGTGTGCGTATGCTTAGATTTGAGACCGCCTGCATACCTTTATGACCGCCCCAAATATTTTTTTCAAATCTTCTTTGTTCAAAGGGCCCTTATTTTTTCGCTGTAACCTTTCCAAAATCTCTTTCTCCCTCCTGGGATCATAAATCCTCTTCCCGATCCCTTTCTTGATTTTTCCTATCTTCAGGGTGATGCGGAGCCGTTGATTGAGAAGAGTTAATAGTTTTCGATCAAGGACATCCAGCGTCTCCCTATTTTTCTTCAATCTCTTGGAAAAATCGGATCGAGCTCTTTTTTTCATTCTTTAACCTCTTTTCGGTTCAACAGGGGAGTTCAGATAATTGCTTTTTCATTCTGGAGGCATCCCCCATTCCGTGATAAATGCTGACCCCTCACCCTATCCGTCTCCCCCAAGGGGAAAGGGGAGGGTGAGGGAGACATTTCATGGTTGTTGTGGAAAAAAAGATGCTTATCTTCATTTTCTCTCTATTGCTGAAGAAGGACCGCCGTGCTATATTTCATCCTGATGACCCCCAAACCTTGCCATGCTTACTACTATGGAGGGCTTCCTGTTAAAGGAACCAGACGGAAGGGACGGCTCTGGGTGGAGGAAGACACGTTTGCCTTCGAGGCTCCGGAAGGGAAGGGGGGCGAGAGAATCCGTTTGGAAATTCCTTTCTCCAAGATGGAGAAGATCTTCCTCAGTCGCGATAATTACTATGGAACGGATACGGTCCTCTTCAATCTCACCTTTCGCGATCAGGCGGAGCAATCCTTTACCTTGAGGTTTGCTCCCATCGCCCTCATTCCCAGAAGGAGGATGGCGCTCCAGAAGGCATGGTTTGACTATTTGGCCCAGGCCATCAGCTCTTTGGGAAGCGCCTCTCCCCTCTGCACTAAATAATCTTTATACTCCTCGTAGTTGGGTTGCACCCAGATCGGTGTTCCAAAGACCTCGTGCATCATAATGTTGAAGGCGACTTGGGTGATGTAATATCGGTGATGGTGCCTCAAAATGGGATTGGGCGAAAACATCTTGAGCATTTCTCTGGGTCGCCAATAGTAACGCCTCATGATGTCCCGATAGATGAGGTTTAACTGTTCGAGGTCTTCTACCTCTTTGGCCGACATCACAGCATGGAGATAGTCATAGTTCCGATAATCCCAATCTTTGATCCTTCCCAGTTCTTTCATCTGTTTAAAAAAAGGAGTCCCCGGGAGAGGGGTAATGAGGTTCAGGCCGAAATGATCCACGTATTTCCCGAAGAAATTGAAAAAATCGTTGCGGTCCCCTTCCGTCTCGTTCCAGTGTCCGATCAAGAGGGTGGCCATGACCATGAGCTTATGTTTTTTCAGAAGCTCCATTGCCTTCACGGCCTGCTCCGTGGTCTGGTGCTTTTTGATATCCTTAAGAACGGAATCAGAATGATATTCGAGTCCCATCATGAATTGATAGACCCCGGCCTCCCGGAAACCATCGAGCAGATCTTCGTCCCGAATGATAAGGTCTGCCCTGGATTGTAACCAGAAGTGCTGGTTCGTCTTTCGCTTGAGCATCTCCTCAATGAAGCCAACCCCCTGCTCACGTTGGACATTGAAGGTATTGTCGCCCACGTAGAAGATATCCTTGTTATATTTCTCTTTGAGAAGCTGGAGCTCATCGGCGATCAGTTTCGGACTCCGTCTCCTCCACGTCTTCTTGTAAAACGCCGATTCGGAACAGAAGGTGCAATCCCAGAGGCATCCTCTTGAAAAATTGACCACGAGCCCTCTCTTCCCTTCCGAAGGAAGAGTGATAAAAGGGTGATCCATCCTAGCGAGATGATAGGCAGGCATCGGAAGGGTGTCGAGATCTTCGATGAAGGGACGGTCACCGGTATAGACGAATTCTTTTTTCTCGTCGAGATAGGCGAGACCCAAGACGCGAGAGAGATCTCCCTTCTTCTCAACCGTGCGGAGAAATTCAGCGAGCGTGACTTCTCCCTCTCCGACGCAGACATAATCAATCGCTGGACAATCCCGGAGTGTCTCTTCAGCCGTAAAGGAAGGGTGTTCCCCACCCATGATGACGATCGTTTTGGGGTTAGCCGCTTTAATCAGACTGGCCGCATTCATCCCGTCATAAACGAAGGCCGTGCAGATGACGGAGATGCCGACGACATCGGGTTTCTCCCTTCGAATCTTCTCCTCAAGATCCCTCCAGGGATTCTCGTTCAGGGTGCAATCCATATATTCGATATCCAGTTGCTCCCTTTCCAGATAGGCTAACAATTGGAGGCATCCCGGTGAAGGGGTCCAGGCTCGAAGAATCGTCCAGATTTTATGGGGTGGATCAACCAGTAGAAACCGCATCGATAGGACCTTTTATCTCTCCAGCTATTCAGAAAAGAATAATCTTACCCCTACCCTTAAGTCGAATTCTATTCTGTGTTTCCCTCTCCCCTGAGGGGAGAGGGATGGGGTGAGGGGGCTGTCATTTGGGTTTGAAAATTGGAATTTATTTGGTCCCGCTGTGGCGGGATCGAAATCTTTCATTTGGACTTGGGATGAGTTGCCGTTTCACAAGATATTTTAGCAACCGTTTGGCCAACGGGAGGCGGAAGAAAAGATGAGATCGGGGGATTTCAAAAATTTCTCCGGAAACAAGTTTTTCAGAAAAATCTCTCACTTTTTGAGCCGCCCGCTCCACTTCCTCTTTCTTCACCACCGCTACCTTTTTGAAAACGGTATCGCAATACCGGCAGCTCGAGCAAGAGGTCAGATTACAATCCTTCGTCTTGAAACGATCGATAAAACCTTTGAGCTTCCGGTTATCCAGTTGAATCAATTCCCTCACTTCTAAGTCGAAGACCTTTTCCAGCTCAGAGATCTTCATGATGTTGACATGCTCCGGCTGGATAAAATATTCCAGATGAATGGGGGTGAACGCCCCCTTTCTGGGAAGGGTGAAGAGATCTAAGAGGTTTCCGTCGTAGCGGCGATTTTCATACGCCATGACATGCTCGAGGAGGAGAGGGGTGCGTTTAAATCGCTCGGTGATCTTAAAGTGATCGTAACCGATTGCCTCATAGTGGGGAATATCCTCCGGCCTGATCCAAGGCGATTTCAGAAGCTCCACCGGGTCCATCAATTTTCTGTAGAGGCAGAGATAGCCCGGATATTGGAGATAACAATACTCGTCCTCTTCTCCCTCCCTTGAGGCGTGGCCGTCATGGTTGACGTGTTCGTAATTATACGGGCATTGCCAGAGGCAGATATTATTGAGGATCAATTCCAAACTGCATTTCACTGCTTTTTGGATGGCCTCTAAGGTTTTGAACTCACGGTTGATGTGTTCATCAACGATGATTTCCTCCACGCCCATGTCTTCATACTGAAGGGCCTTTCTCACCGTATTGACCCGGGCGGTGGTGGAAACTTTGA
>Ga0316628_100001621_pt1 | contig 16033 bp, 14 predicted proteins | sample OWC_Aug_M2_C1_D5_FD_207648 | JGI IMG/M metagenome (GOLD analysis project Ga0316628, IMG submission 207648) | Wetland soil microbial communities from Old Woman Creek delta, Ohio, United States - OWC_Aug_M2_C1_D5_C | ecosystem: Environmental > Terrestrial > Soil > Wetlands | place: USA: Ohio... | reverse complement strand
CGTAGTCGCCGGGGTTGAGCGCCGCGACCAGTGCCGAGCCGTCCACGCCTTCCCACAGGCCGAGGTCGAACGGCACGCCGACCGAGGAGCCCCAGGTCAGCTTCTGCGTCGAGAAGCCCACGAGGCCGCTGTGGGCGGCGACGGTCGGCAGCGCGAATCCGAACCCGAAGCAGTCGGGCAGGAAGACGTCCCGGCTCTGGACCCCGAACTCGCGGCGAAAGAACCCGTTGCCGTAGAGGGCCTGGCGGAAGAGCGACTCCGGGGACGGAATGTTGGTGTCCACGGCGTCGACCCAGCTCCCCGCGACCCTCCACCGGCCCTCGCGAACGTATCCCCTCAGCCTCTCGTACTCCTCCGGGTAGTACTCCTTGGCAAGCATGTAGCGAAAGGCGCCCTCGAAGCTGAACACGTAGCGCGGGTACTTCTCGAAGAGCGCGAAGTTGTCGCGCAGCGTCGCGGGGATGAACTTCTCTATCGTGTCGCGGACCGTCCATCGCCACTGCGTGTCGAGGTGCGCGGTTCCCACCACGTACAGGGTCCGCTGCGGGCCGCGCGGAGCCTCCTGCCCCGCCAGAGCGGGGGGGAGCGCGCACGCGAGGCTCAGAGCCGCGACCGCAATCGGCGACCGTCTCATCTCTTCCGTCCTCCCGGAGGCGGACCCGGGGGCCCGGTCAGCCCGCGACCCGCCTCCCCCTCCCCCGCTGCTTGATCCGGTCGAGGAGCACCGCACCGAGGATCACCACCCCGAGCACCACCTTCTGCGTGTAGCTCTCGACCTGGGTGAGGTTCATGCCGTTCTGGATCACGGCAATGATGAACGCGCCGACAAGGGTGCCCGGGACCGTCCCCTGCCCGCCCGACAAGCTGGTGCCGCCGACCACCACGGCGGCGATCACGTACAGCTCGTACATGAGCCCGTAGGTCGGCGCCCCGCTGCGCAGCTGCGAGGCCATCACCACCCCGCCGAGACCCGCGAGCGTGCCGCAGGCCGCATACACGAAGAGCTGCACGTGTCGCACCCGCACCCCGGCGAGGCGGGCCGCCTCCTCGTTGCCGCCGACGGCGTAGATGTACCGCCCCAAAGCGGTGCGCGACATCAGCACGTGCGCCGCGCCGTACAGTGCGGCCATCAGGATCACCGCGTACGGAATCCCCAGGAGAGGATCCGCGCCCCGGCCGAGCGCCACGAAGCTCTGCGGCAGCCTGTACACCGGCCTCCCCTCGGAGATGATGTACGCGAGGCCGCTCGCCACCTGCATGACCCCGAGCGTGGCGATGAACGGCGGGATCGCGAAGTGCGCCACCATCACTCCCGAGAAGGCGCCGATCGCGCCGCACATCACCAGCGTCGCGGCCCCCGCGGCCACCATCGCGAGGGTATTCGCCGACTCGCCCCCCATCCCGCCGACGAGCGACGCCGCCACCACGGCCGCCAGGGCGATCAGGCTCCCGACCGAGAGGTCGATGCCGCCGGTGACGATCACCATCGTCATGCCCACCGCGAGGATCGCGATGACCGCGATCTGGTTGGCGACGTTGCGGAGGTTGTCGGGAAGCAGGAAGGTGGGCCATCGGTACGGAGCGGGGGTGAGCACCGGGGTCCCCGTCAGCGCCGGGAAGGAGCTCAGAAGATCCGCGACAATGCCGGCCGAGGCCTCGGTCGTCGCGACCACGCAACGCATCGCGCCGCCGGCCGCGAGGCGTTGAAGGGCCGCCCGCACCGTCGCTGGATCCCCGATCACCACGATCGCCGACGGGCCCGTCGGACCCTGCACTCGACGGGCGAGCGCCTCGGCGAAGCGCGCGTCCGCCTCGCCCCCGCGCCCCACGATCACGACCGTCGCACCGGGGAACGCTCCGCGCGTGAGTCGCGGCGCGAGCGCGCGGGCGGCCGCCTCGCCCTCGCGGTGTTGCTCCTGGATCGTCGCGACCGAGAAGAACGCCGCCAGCAGCAGGAGTACGCCCAGCATGCCGTAGCCGGAGGCCAGGCGCGAGAGGAGCGCGGGCCGGCGCACGCGCGGGTCAGGCATGGTCACCCCACCGCCATCGCCAGGACCTGCTGCTGGGTCGCCGTTGCGGCTTCGCGGATCTCGCCCGCGACCCGACCGCGGCGCATGACCAGGATCCGGTCGCTCATGCCGAGAACCTCGGGAAGCTCGGAGGAGATCATCACGACGGCCTTGCCCCGCGCGGCCAGCTCGTTGATCAGCAGGTAGATCTCGCGCTTGGCGCCGACATCCACGCCCCGCGTCGGCTCGTCGAAGATCAGGACCCGGGAGTCCCGCGCGAGCCAGCGGGCGAGCAGGAGCTTCTGCTGATTGCCGCCCGACAGGTCGCGGGCCGGTTGCTCCGGCCCGGCGAGGCGGATCCTGAGACCGGCGACGAAGCGCTCGAACGCCGCGAGTTCCTCCCCGCGCCGGACGAAGCCGTGCCTCGTCCAGCGGCCGAGGTTCGGCAGCGAGAAGTTGTCGCGTGCCGAAAGGCCCAGCACCAGCCCCTGCCCCTTGCGGTCCTCGGTGAGCAGGCAGACGCCGTGGCGGATCGCGTCGCGCGGCGAGCCGATGGCCACGGGCCGCCCGTCGAGGAGGACCTCCCCTGCTTCCATGGGGTCGGCCCCGAAGACCAGCCGCGCGAGATCGGTCCGCCCGGCCCCCACGAGGCCGGCGATCCCCACCACTTCGCCCTCGCTCACCGAGAAGGAGACGTCGCGAACGCGGCCGCCGGAGAGGTTGCGCACCGCGAGGACCTCCGCACCGGGCGACCGGCGCACCTTCGGGAACTCCTCGCCGAGCGGACGGCCCACCATCAGGGCCACCAGCCGCTCGCGGTCCACCTCGAATGCTTGCCAGGTCCCGAGAGTCGCACCGTCGCGCATGACGGTCACCCTGTCGGCGACCGCGAGCACCTCGTCGAGCCGGTGGCTGACGAAGAGGATCCCGATGCCGTCCCCGCGCAGCGCCCGCATCACCGCGAACAGGCGCTCCACCTCGGCCGTTGCGAGCGCCGCCGTGGGCTCGTCCATGACGAGCAGGCGGGCATCGGCGAGCAAGGCGCGCGCGATTGCTACCAACTGCCGGCGCGCCACATCGAGGTTCCCGGTACGCTCGTCGGGGTCGATCTCAACGCCGAGGCGGGTCAGAACCTCGCGAACCCTTCGGCGCTCCTCGTCCGCCGCGAGAAAGCGCAACGCCCCCCCCTCGCGACCCAGGAACAGGTTGGCGCGCACCGAGAGATCCGGGACGAGGTCGAGCTCCTGGTAGATCGCCGCGATGCCGCCCTGCAGTGCCGCCCGCGGCGAGCTCCAGCGGACCGGGCGGCCGCAGAACTCGATGCCGCCCCCGTCCGGCGCGTGCGCTCCCGTCACGACGCGGATCAGCGTGGACTTGCCTGCGCCGTTCTCGCCGACCAGCGCGTGCACCTCGCCGCCTTTCACCTCCAGGCTCGCCTCCCGCACGGCCAGCACTCCGGGGAACGCCTTGCGCACCCGATCGAGGCGCAGGAGCCCCGCCGCGGCGCCTTCACCGGCCGGCGAGGGCATCTTCCCTGGTGAAGAGCCGGCACGGGATGAGGTGCACGGGCGGAACCGTCTCCCCGGCCATGAAGGAGGCGATCGCCTTGACGGTGTCCGCGCCTATCGTTCGCGGCTGCTGCACCACGTCGGCGTAGATCTTCCCGGAGCCGATCGCCTGACGTGCCTCGGGGATCGCGTCGAAACCGACGATCACCACGCGCCCGAGGCGCCCGGCCTTCTCGACCGCCGCGAGCGCGCCCAGCGCCGAGTCGTCGTTGATCCCGAAGATCCCGTCGAGATCGGGGTGCCCCTGCAGGATGTCCTCGGCGGTGCGGAACGCGCCATCCTTCATCCCCCTGCCGGAGAGCTTGGCGACCACCCGGATGCCGGGATGGAGCGCGATCTCCTCCTCGAACCCGCGGACCCGCTGGATGACGGACTCCACCTCCGGGTGGTCGATGATCGCGATCTTCCCTTTGCCGACCAGCGCGCGGGCCATCGCCTGAGCGGCCAGACGCCCGCCGGCGACGTTGTCGGAGGCGACGTGGGAGACGACAGAGACACCCTCCGCGAGGACCGCGATGTCGGCTGTGAACACCGGGATACCGGCGCGGTTGGCCGCCTGGATCGAGGTCCCAATCGACTTGGAGTCGCAGGGACACACGACGATCGCCGACACGCGATCGACGATGAAGTTCTCGATCTGGTCCTTCTGGCGGGCGACGTCGAACTCGCCGGATTGCACGTTGAGCTCGTACCCGTGCGCCGTCGCCTCCTCTGCGAGACCCGTTTCCAGTTCCTGGTAGAAGGGGTGGGTTCGCGTGAGCAGCGACACGCCGATGCGCACCCGGGTCCGCTGGTCGGGCGCCTTCCCGACCCCGGTGCCTCTGCCCCGGCAGCCGCCCGCGACCACTGCGAGAACAAGGACGCCGACCAGGACCGCGAGCCGTAAGGCATTGGGATGAGTGGTTGGACCCATGTCTTCCTCGCACGACCGTGGTGGGCGGGCCATCGCCACGCGCGGGCCGTCAGGTGCCGAGTGCGTTCGCTGTCCCGACGATACCACCGCCCGGACCGGGGTCAAGGAGCAGCGGCTCCGGGCCGTTGTCCTGGAGCGTCTGGGTCGACGTCTTCCGCGCGTGCCCCTTGAAAGGGTCGGCGGGTCAACTGCGTCGCGGGGCGCGAAGTCTCGCACCGCAACCTTGCCGCGATCCGCCGCTCACGCTACCCTGCTTTGGCCAGCGGAGGGGACGCTCGATGCCGAAGGCGACTGCCGGACTGGTTGTGGCCGGATGGCTCATTGCCGGGCTCGCGACCGCCGCGCCCGACGCGGCGCCAGCAGCGACGAAGGTCGCGGAGGGCGATGCCGCGCTTGCCAAGCTCGACCTCGCCGGCGCAATGGCCGCATACACCGCGGCCGTCGACTCGTCGCCGAATGACTACGAGGCGCTCTGGAAGCTCGCGCGGGCTCTCGCCGACGAGGCGACCCTCGCCAAGGATTCGCGCGCCCAGAAGGACCTGTGCATCCGGGCCGAGAAGCTCGCCCGCAAATCGGTCAGCGTCAAACCGAACGACTCGAAGGGCCACGCGTACCTGGCCGTCGCCGTGGGCAAGCTGGCGTTGTTCGAGGGCGGCAAGCGTAAGGTCGAGCTTTCAAAGGAGGTTAAGGCCGAGGCCGAGAGGGCGCTGCAGTGCAACGCCGACGACGACGTTGCCCTCCACGTCCTGGCGATCTGGAACCGCGAGATGGTCGAGCTGAGCTGGTTCCTGAAGAGTTTCGCGCAAGTGCTGTACGGCAAGTTCCCCCCCGCCTCGCTCGACACGGCGCTTGCCGACTTGCGCCGGGCCGTGCAGCTACGGCCCGATGTCATCCCGCATCACGTGGAGCTCGGCATCACACTCGCATCGGCCAAGCGCTGGCCCGAGGCGAAGACCGAGCTCGAGAAGGGCTTGGCCCTTCCGACGGGGTGGGTCACCGACGACTACTACCGCGCCCTAGGGCGTCAGAACCTCGCTCGGGTGCAGGCCCATTTGCGGTAGTACATGGGTGATCACGCTCGGATGCCTACGCCGCCGCTGCCGGAACGCCCCAGGGGGGCAGCGGTGTTAGCGAGAGGGTGGAGCGAGTCGCAGGAAATGGCGGACGCTCGGGTCGGCCGCGCCGGACCCGCGATCCCCGACTGGAACGGTCCGTGACCGCCCGCCCGCCGTCTCCCGTGGTGCGCGCCGTAGGGCGCGCGCTTCCGAAGCACTACGCGGACCAGGAGACCCTCATCGCCGCATTCCGTGAGGCTTGGGCAGGGGCGCACTTCAACGTCGACCGCCTGGAGGAGCTGCACCGCGCCGTCCAGGTCTCCGGGCGCTACCTCGCGGTCCCGATCGAACGGTACAAGGAGCTCACCTCGTTCGCCGAGCGCAATCGAGCGTGGACCGAGGCCGCGGTCGCGCTCGGCGAGGAGGCCGTGCGCGCGGCCCTCGACCACGCGGCGCTGCGGCCCGACGAGGTGGACCACCTCTTCTTCGTCACCACCACGGGGATCGCGACGCCGAGCATTGACGCGCGGCTCGTCAACCGGCTGAATCTCCGAGCCGACGTCCGCCGCACCCCCATCTTCGGCCTTGGTTGCGCCGCGGGGGCGGCCGGCATCGCCCGTGCCTCCGACTTCCTGCGGGCCTTCCCGGATCGGGTCGCCGTCCTCCTTTCGGTGGAGCTCTGCTCGCTGACCCTGCAGCGCGACGACTTCTCGATCCCGAACATCATCTCCTCCGGCCTCTTCGGTGACGGCGCGGCGGCCGTGGTGCTGGTCGGCGGGTCGCGAGCTGAGTCACAGGGTCGCGACGGGGCGCGTGTGGCGGCCACCGCCTCGGTGTTCTACCGCGACACCGAACGCGTGATGGGCTGGGACATCGTGGACTCGGGCTTCAAGGTGGTTCTCTCCGCCAAGGTGCCCGATGTGGTGCGCGATCACGTCCTGCGAGACGTGGATGCCTTCCTGGCCGCCCAGGGGCTCGATCGCCCCCGCATCCGCCACTGGATCGCTCACACCGGCGGCCCGAAGGTGCTCCAGGCTTTCGAGGAGACGTTGCAGCTACCCCCGGGCGCGCTCGCCCGCTCGTGGAAGTCGCTGCGGGAGACCGGCAACCTCTCTTCGGCCGCGGTGCTCTTCGTTCTCGGGGAGCTCCTGGACTCCGGTGAAGCGCACAACGGCGACAGCGGCCTCCTGATGGCGATGGGGCCCGGCTTCTGCTCGGAGCTGGTACTGCTGCAATGGTGAATTCCGTCACGCTGTACCTCGGCTTCCTGGTTCTGCTCTACGTCGAGCGCGGCGTCGAGTTGCTCGTCTCGCACCGCAATGCTCGGCGGGCGCTGGCGGCAGGCGGCGTGGAGGTCGGCCGCGACCACTACCGCGTGATGGTCACCGTGCATGCGTTGTTCCCCGTCGCCTGCGCCGTCGAGGTGCTAACGCTCCACCGGCGCTTCCCCGGTGTGGCGGGGTTCGCCGCCCTGGCCGTGGCGGTGGGGGCGCAGGCGCTGCGCTGGTGGGTGGTCGCCACGCTGGGCCGGCACTGGAGCACGCGCATCATCGCCGTGCCTGGTACACAACCGGTGACGGCAGGGCCCTACAGGTTCCTGCGCCACCCCAACTACCTCGCGGTCGTGCTCGAAGCGCTCGCCGTGCCGCTGACCCACGGGGCGTGGATCTCCGCGCTGGTCTTCGTCAGCGCGAACGCGGCGCTGCTGAGCGTCCGGGTCCCTTCCGAAGAGCGCGCGCTCGGGGAGGCCTACGCCAGGGCCTTTGCCGGGCTCCCGCGCTTCCTGCCCGGGGGGCGTCGTGCCTGACCGCAGGGGCGAGATCCTCGATGAGGTCCGCCGCATCCTCTCGGTAGAATTGGAGATCGAGGAGCCCGCCGACCTCCACCACTGCCTGGCCAGGGACCTCGGGGTCGACTCGATGGGCGCCATCACGCTGGCCGTCGGCCTCGAGGACCGCTTCCGGGTCAAGCTCTCGGACCAGGACGCGGCCACGGTCGTCACCGTCGGCGACCTCGTCGAGCTCGTGCAGCAGGCGGTGCGGGAGGCCGGACCCCCAGACGGCCCGGCGCCCGCATCGGGGAGCGCGAGCCGGTGAAGGGACCGCCGGCGCCGACCCCTGAGCACCGGACCGTCAACGAATCGCTGGCGGCCGCGGCCGCGACTCCCTCCGGGATCACGTTCGTCGATCTGCGCGAGCACGAGGTCTTCATGCCGTTTGCCGAAGTCCGGTCGCGGGCCCGGATGGCGGCCGCCGCGCTGCGCAAGGAGGGTGTGGCCGCCGGCGACAGGGTGGCGCTGGTCTTCCCGACTTCCCCTTCGTTCCTCGAGGCGTTCTTCGGTGTGCTGCTCGCCGGCGCGGTGCCGGTCCCGCTCTACCCCCCGGTGAGGCTGGGGCGTCTGCCCGAGTACCACGCCGCGACGGCACTGATGATCGGCGCGGTCGGGGCGCGGCTCGTGCTTGCGGACGGGATTACCCGCAGGCTGCTCGGCCAGGCGATTGGACTGGCGCGCCCGCCCCTGGGGTGTCGGACGCTCGACGAGCTGGGACCGGGCGGAGGGGAGCTCGAGGCGACCGCCGAGGAGGAGGGGCTCGCGGTCATCCAGTTCTCGTCGGGCTCGACGAGGGACCCCAGGCCGGTCGCCCTGACGCACCGCAACGTCCTGTCGCAGCTCGCGGTCCTCAAGGCGCTGCTGCCCCCGGAGAACCCCTCCCTACCCCATTTGGGGGTGTCGTGGCTGCCGCTCTACCACGACATGGGTCTGATCAGCTGCCTGCTGCTCGCGGTCTACTACCCCGGTCCGCTCGTGCTCATCCCGCCCGAGCACTTCCTCGCCCGGCCGGCGCTGTGGCTGCGGGCGATCTCCCGGCACCGCGCGACCCTTTCCGTGGCGCCGGGATTCGCCTACGGGATCTGCGCGAGGAGGGTGCGCGCGGAGGACCTCGCCGGCGTGGACCTCTCGAGCTGGCGGTTGGCCGTATGCGGCGCGGAGCCGATCTCCGCCGCAACCCTCGACCGTTTTGCGCAGCGCTTCGCCCCCATGGGCTTCAATGCGCGTGCGCTTCGGCCGGTCTACGGCCTAGCGGAGGCATCGCTCGCGGTGACGTTCACACCAGCGGACCGAGGCCTCAAGACGCTTGGCGTGGACCCTCACCGGCTCGCCTCCACCGGACGGGTCGTAACGGGACCGCGCGCGATCGTTTCCGTCGGCACACCGATTCCGGGAAACGACGTCGAACTACGCAGCCCCGCCGGGGCACCGTTGCCCGAACGTATCGTGGGTCGGATCTTCGTGCGCGGGCCTTCCGTGATGGCCGGTTACTTCGGCCAGCCCGAGGCGACGGCAGAGACGCTCGTGAACGGCTGGCTCGACACTGGCGACTTGGGCTTCGTCGCCGACGGGGAGCTCTTCGTGTGGGGCCGGGCGAAGGACCTCGTGATCATTCGCGGCGCCAACCACGCGGCGCAGGAGTTCGAGGAGTGCCTCGCCGGCGTCGCGGGCGTGCGGGCCGGGTGCGCGGTGGCGCTCGGCTTCGTGCCCGAGGGCGAGGACGCGGAGCAGTTGCTGGTTCTGGCCGAGCGCGCGAGGGGCGTCGGCGGCGACGACGGCGGTGTGCGGACCGTCGACTCGATCCGCCGGGCCATCATGGAGCAAACCGGGATCCGGCCGCACACCGTGCGGCTCCTCGAACCGGGAACGCTGCCACGGACGTCGAGCGGCAAGCTGCGACGCTCCGAGGCGTTGCGTCGCTACCTGGCGGAAGAGCTGACGCCGCCCCGCAGCACCGGCCCGGCGCGGCTCTCTCTGGAGCTGTTGCGATCCGCCCTGGCTCTTGCGAGGTCGAGGCGCGACCGTGAGCGCTAGGTTCGATGTCGCCGTCGTGGGAGGCGGCCCCGCCGGCCTGGCAACGGCGATCTCTACCAGCCGGGCGGGCCTCTCCACGGTCCTGTTCGAACGAAGCGACGGTCCCCCGGACAAGGCCTGCGGTGAAGGGCTGATGCCGGCCGGAGTTCGGGTTCTCGAGGCCATGGGCGCCCTTCGCCACCTCGGCCAAACGGACTTCGCTCCGTTCGAGGGAATCCGCTACATCCAAGAGGACGGCTCGTCGGCCGAGGGGCGACTCCCCGCCGGAGGCGGCCTCGGCATCCGCCGGACCGCCTTGACCGCTGCGTTGGCCCGACGTGCCGTCGAATCCGGGGTCGAACTCCGTTGGGATTTGCCGGTCGAGACTCTCGCCATCTCCAACCGCCAGGTTTCCCTTCGAACCGCCCGCGGGGAAGAGACCGCGCTCGTGTGCGTCGCCGCCGACGGTCTCCACTCCCGGATTCGTCGGCACACCGGCCTTGACTCCCACCCGGCCCACCGGCACCGCCTCGGCCTCCGACAGCACTTCGCCGTGCCCCCCTGGAGCAGCTTCGTCGAGGTCCACCTGACGCCGGGTATCGAGGCATTCGTGACCCCGGCGGGCGCCGCGCGCGTCGGCGTCGCGTTTCTGTGGGAGAAGTGCTGCGCCCCGGCGCCGACCTCCATCGCTTCGTTCCTCCGTCGCTTTCCGTCTTTGCAGGACAGGCTCGTCCACGCGCCTGCCGACTCGCGGCCCCGCGGAGCGGGACCTCTCGCGCAGGGGGCGCGCTCGCGGGTTGCCGATCGTCTCGTGCTGGTCGGCGACGCGGCGGGATACGTTGATGCCATCACCGGCGAAGGCCTCTCGCTCGCGTTTGCCTGCGCACAGGCCCTCGGCACCATCCTTCCCGTCGCGCTCGAGCGCGGAGCCACTCGCGCCGCACTCGAACCCTACGAACGCTTCTTCGGCCCCGTGTACGGCCGCTACGCGCTGACCTGCAACCTCATGCTGGCCGTCGCGCGGCGGCCACGCTTTCGCCGGTCCGTACTCCGTCTCCTCGGTCGTTGCCCGCGCGTCGCCGACTGGCTGATCGCGCTGGCGCTGGGCTGAGGTGCGTCCGGCTTCATCGGCGTACCACCGGAAGCCTCACGTCTGAAACCGATCATGCGGCGAGCCGTCGCAGCCAAAGGACGAGCGGGTGGCGCCGCTGGATGACGACCGGGAGGCTCCCTTTACGCGCGATCCGGGAATCGTGCCGATCGGGGCTTTTTCGCATTCTGCTGCCCGGCCCCGGGAAAGGAGAGGAACCGGATCGGCCTCCGCGGCGTCAGTCCGGCCTCGCGCTGCCACGCCGCGAGCCCCTCGAACGACTGCGTTCCGGATTCGCTGGTGAGGGCGAAGTAGAGGTCAGCCAGCGCGCCGGCCTGGCCGCCGGCTCTCACCGAGGGGGGTGCGAAGAACTCCTGAATCACAAGCAGCCCGCTAGGACGAAGGGAGCGCGCGGCACGCCGGATCATGTCGCGACTGGAGACCTCGTCGAGGTGGTGGACCAGGTTCGACATGAAGACGACGTCGAACGTCTCGACGCCGAAATCGTCAGTGCGTGCGTCGCCGACCCGGTGCACGACCCGATCTCCGGCACCCTCTCGAGCCAGGATCGGGGCGGCCTGCGCGACGGCGGAGGGGAGATCGAGGACCTGGGCGCGAAGCTCCGGATGACGCCGGCACAGAAGCACCGAGAAGAACCCGTGCGACCCGCCGACATCGAGCATCGCGCGCGCCCCTCTGGGGATGGGGGTCCGCAGCGCCGCCTCCCGCCCGACCGCGCCCGCCAGGGAGCGCATCCCTCGCTGGTACGCCTCCCACTGGCCTTCGGACATCTCGGCATGGATATCGAGCGGCTTGCCGGAAATCACGAACGCCTCGAGGCGTCCGATCCAGTCCCACTCGACGAACCGGAAGAGCACGTTGTCGCGAAGCGAGTGTGCACCATCCCCGAGCAGCCACCTGCGAGCGTCTGCCGTCAGCGCGTACCTCTTCCCGCTCGCGGCCCGGACGTATCCGGTCGTCGCGAGGACGCGAAGCAGCTTGGCGGTGGCACGCTCGTCCGTCCCGCACCGCGACGCCACCTTGGCCGGCTCCAGGGCTCCACCGGCGAGGCTCTCGAATACACCGACCTTGGTCGCAACCATCAGGGTCTGCGCCAGGAGCAGGCTGGCGTGCGTTTCCAGAAGGGGCCGCGGGCCGAGCTGAAGAAGCAGGGCCACGCGGTCCCACACATTCTCGGCCACCGGCCCGATCCTCATCGTTCCTCCCTGCCGCGCCGTCGCGCCTCCGGGAATGGTATCCGAGCGTCAGCTGCGGCGGCGCCAGGCGGCGTAGGCGGGCAGGCCGAGGGCAACGAGCCCCAGCCCCCACAGCGACTCGACCGGCCGCTCCGAAAGCGTGTTGGCGACGAGCAGGCCGCAGGAGAGGATGAAGAGAGCGGGGACAACCGGGTACCCCCACACTCGGTAGGGCCGGTCGAGATCCGGCCGCCTCCACCGCAGCACGAACAGCGCGGCCCCGGTGGCGGTGTGGAAGAGCGTCGCCGCGAAGACCGCGTAGGTGTAGAGCTGGGTGAACGTGCCGGAGAGCGTGAGCAGGATCGACCAGGCGCCCTGGGCGAGCAGGCAGCGTCCGGGGGTCAGGAAGCGCGGGTGCACCTCGGCGAGGGCGCGGAAGAACAGCCCGTCCTGCGCCATCGGCAGGTAGATGCGGGCCGTGTAGAGGATCGTCGAGGCGAGGCAGCCGAACGCCGCCACCAGCACCACTAAGGAGACGACGCGTGCCCCGCCAGGACCGAACAACGCGGCGGCCGCGGCCTCGCCGATGCGCGGCGTCGCCGCGATCGACTCGACGGGCAGCGCCCGCAGGTACACGACGTTGAGCAGCGTGTACAGCACCGTCACCGTGACGGTGCCCCACACCAGGCCGCGGGCGAGGTTGCGCTCGGGGTGCCTCACCTCCCCGGCCGAAAGCGTGAGCCCGTACCAGCCGTCGTAGCTCCACAGCGCGGCGATCAGGCCGACCCCGAATGCGGCCGCCAGCCGGCCCGACGCAACGGGAGCCAGCAGCGCCGGCTGCAGCCTGGGCACGACAAGAAGCCCGAGCCCCGCGAAGGCGAGGATCGCCGCCCCCTTGAGGAGGGTCAGCAGGTTCTGCACCCACGCGCCCTCCTTGAGGCCCACGTAGTTGACCGCCGTGAGGAGCGCGATCGCGGCCGCCGCCGCCACCTGCCCGCCGGACACGGTCCACGTCCACGGGCCGAGCGGCAACGCGAGAAGGACGTGCTGCGTCGAGAAGAAGGGCAGGAAGCTTCCCAGGTACTCGCCGAACCCCACGGCGATGGCCGCGATCCCGCCGGACATGATCACCAGGAAGCTCGCCCATCCGAAGAGAAACCCCCAAATGGGTCCGTACGCCTCCTTGAGGAAGTGGTACATGCCACCGGCCCGGGGGAACATCGCCCCCAGCTCCGCGTACGTCAGCGCCCCGGCCACGGTAAGCAGGCCCCCCACGATCCATACGAGGAGGATCAGCCCCGCGTGCGGGAGCGCCTTCGCGATGTCGCCGGTGGTGAGGAAGATCCCGGTCCCGACCATCGCGCCGATGGTCAGGAGCGTCCCGTCCCAGGCCCCGAGTCCCCGGACGAGCTGCGGCTGGCGCCGCTCGGCCGATTCCGACATGAAGTCCGTCTCCTCCGGGTAGTTTCTCACGCGCGCCAGAGATGGCGTTTGTGGGTGAGCCAGTTCCGTCAGGGGGAACTCATGCTGGAGGCACGAGGTGCGGGCACCCCAGCCGCACCGTTCCGGGGTGCGTACGCGGGGCCTACTTCGCGTTCGGGGAACCGGCGGGCGCCGAGGCCAGGGTCACGCGGCTCCACACCTTGAGCAGACCCGCGGTCCCGGCGCCGCGGCCGCCGCCCTCGCGTCCCATCCCTCCGCCGTGCCCGCCCGCGTGGCCGCCCATCCCCCCTCCCCAACCGCCCGGGCCCATCCCGCCGCCGCGCCCCCAGCCACCATTGCCACCGCTTTCCCCGCCTTCGCCGCCCTCGCCCTGCTCGCCCTCGCCACCCCGCTCCCCGCCAGACCGCCGATACTGCGGCTTTTCGGTTTCGAGCCCCACCGCGATCCTCGCCCCGGGCGCCGCTGAGACAGCCAGTGGGTGCTCGTCGCTGGGCTGCAGAGGCAGCCGCACCTCGATCACCCACACGCCCTCCTCGTCCCCGAAGGCTGCCTGCACGGGATCGGCGCTGGTGCGGTCCATCAGCAGGCGATCCTCATCGGTCGGCCCGATCAGCTCGATCTGGCTGGTGTCGGGAAGCAGGTCTCGCGCTGTACCCTCGTGGACGGCCGGCTCGGATCCGCCGCGCTCGCCGCGGAAGCCCGTCGCCACAGGGAAGCGGACGCCGTAGGTCCGCTTCTCCTTCCCCGCGCCGTTGACCCACACCGTCAGCCCCAGGTGACGGATCAGGCCCTTGATCTTCGGGTCCGACGTCTTGAGGCACAGGTAGAGGAAACTCCCGTCGTTCTCCACGCCGAGGAGGATCGGCTGGTCCGGCACGGGTACCAGGTGTCCCGCCCACTGGTCGCCGCTCCCGTCCACGCGGAGCGGCACCTGGGGCCAGGCGCTCGCGACCTCGAGCGCCCTGGCCCCGGCGACCGAGGCCCACGCCAGTGCCATCCCCACCGCCACCGCCGCTGCAATCTCGCGCCTCACGTTGCCCCCCCGCGTGGCGGGTCCCCGGTGCCGCCGGGGGCTCGCACGACCTTCCATAACATTGCATGACGCGTGGACGGAATTCCGGATGACAAGCCATGCCAGGTCTGGCCGGCCCATTCTGCCGCTTCGCGGTCACCGCCGGACATGGCGGGCGAGGAAGTCGAAGATCTCACGTGTCCCGTCGATGTCGTGCGTGACGCGACCGACGATGAACCGTGGGGCGTACTGGGCGCCGTTCGGCCAGGTGTGGCCGCCGCCGTCGACGCGGTAGAGCACCACCTCCGTGCTCGCGGAACAGCGGGCAAACGTAACCACGCTCACGTGGGTGCCGTCGTTCGGATCGCGGTCCGGCAGCTCCCGGCCGATGGGCGGACCCGCGCAGCCGTCGCTCGTCGCCCACCAGCGAGCGGTCGCGGGCGAGGACAGCACCTCCCCGCGCGAGCCGCCGAGGAGCGTCGGCATGCGCCCGCCCTCGAACGGGATGCGCCGGTCCTCGGTGCCGTTGCAGAGCAGCACCGCGACCGGGTTCGCCGGCCGGCGCGTCTCGAGCCCTTTCGGGAGGCCAGCCGCCACCGCCGCAACCGCCGCGACCCGGTCCGACCGCTCGATCGCTATGCGCAGCGACATGAAGCCGCCGTTGGAGATCCCCGCGAGGTAGACGCGGGACGGGTCGGCGCGCTCATCGGCGATCATCCGGTCGATGAGCGCCGAGAGGAAGCCGACGTCGTCCACCCCGACCCGGGCGCGGTCGCCGCGACCCGAGGGCGGTCTGCCGTCGTTCCACCCTCGGCCGATCCCGTCGGGGCAGACGAGCAGCCAGCGACGCTGCGCCGCCTCGGCCCTCAGCGCCCCCCGCGTGAGGCCGTCCATACCGGCACCCGTGCCGCCCCGGCCGTGGAGCGCGAGGAGCAGCGGCATGCGCGCCCCCGCCGCGCGACCGGCCGGGCGGTAGACACGGTAAGTGCGCGGGCGCCCCTGCCAGACCAGCGTGTCGCTCGGCGAGGTCGGGGCGCAGGACGCGGCGGCAACGAGGACGAGCGCGACCGCGGTTCCCCGCCGCGACCGCCTCGCGGCGTGTTCCTCGGCCCGCCGCCCGAGCCCGACCGGAACGGCGGCGTCACTCATCGTCGGCGCGCTTCGCCGCCGCGAACGCCGCCTGATATCTGATCACCGACTCCCTTGGCAGGAGCGTGATGACGGGAGGCGAAACCTTCCCCTCCCCCTTCCCGGGTGGCGCCGGCGCCGCGAGCGCCTGTACCGCCTGTGCCCAGTGGGGATCGCCGGGCGTGATCAGCCCTCTCGGTTCCTCCCATTTGCCGGCGACCGCGAACGTGACCTCGCCGCGGTCCGTCCGCTCCCGGCTCAGTTCCACCCACACCAGGTCGGTCGAAGTCGCCATGGCTCCCTTTCCTCTTTCCCCGAGTGTGCGACCCGCCGGGGAGTTTCGCAAGATCGCAGGCGTCCCGGCGGTCCCGCCGGCCCGGGGGGTCGAGATCCGACCGGCAGGTGGGCTCGCCGGGTTGCGGCGGCGCGCGGGAACGGTTTGAGGGAGAATCCACCCATGACCAGGACGATCGAGGTCAATCGAGCGCCGGTGCTGACGTTGTGGGCCGCCGTGGTGGCGGAGCGCCTGGGTTTCGACCGCGACGAGGCGCTGACCCTGGGGCGCGCGGTCGCCGGCCTCAACGCGCACGCCAAGGGCGTGAGGCTCGGCCTGTTCACGCCGTCGGCGCCCGGGAACGTCAAGGAGCGCACGAGAAGGCTGGCGGCCGGCGAGTCGCTCCATGTGGACCTTCTCGGTCGTGCGGTGCCGGCGACGTCGACGCCCGAGGGGTTGCGCGCGCTCGCCAAGGACAAGGCGATCTCGCCGGAGAGCGTC
>Ga0316628_100001620_pt1 | contig 16043 bp, 14 predicted proteins | sample OWC_Aug_M2_C1_D5_FD_207648 | JGI IMG/M metagenome (GOLD analysis project Ga0316628, IMG submission 207648) | Wetland soil microbial communities from Old Woman Creek delta, Ohio, United States - OWC_Aug_M2_C1_D5_C | ecosystem: Environmental > Terrestrial > Soil > Wetlands | place: USA: Ohio... | reverse complement strand
CCTACACACACCCCATAGTTCTTCTTCATATGATAAACGACTCCTTTTCCGCTGGCAGATCGATGACCTGCAGACCCCAACCAGCGTGAGAAGTTTAGGGACTGGTCCTCTTACCGTCCAATTCATACTTTCTCTTCCAGCAATAAGAAATGTGGGCGCAACACCATGAATGATCTCGATTTAATAAACGAATGACAGTTTTGAGGTAAACAGATGGCGTGGACGGACGCTGCCGTGATGAAAAAAGGCGCCGCACGCAAATAACGAAAAAACGCAAGCAGGCGCGGCGTTTTTAAGGCGCGCGCGCCGGGGGATGGGTCCGGTTCAAGAGAATTTTTATAGCAAACCACATTTCTTCCGAATGTGTTGACCGCGGCATCCCTGTTCCACGACAATATCTGCAACGAGATCGAGGGATCCCATCTGCTTATGGGCCATGCAGCGATCCGGCAAAGGAAGTGGGCTATGTGGAGTAAATCTCAGCGCGTCATGCCTTACCTGTTTGTCCTGGTTCTGGGACTAACCTTATTATCCGCGGGCGCCACGCCGTTTTCGGCGGGTCCACTTCCCATGCCGCGGCCGCAAACGCCCGCGGCCCAGACAGCGCCCACGAGGCCGGCCGCAAAACGCCAGCGGCCCGCGCACTTCGATCACAATCCCAAGCACGCCGGGATCTTCTTTATGTCCATGGATTACAAGCATCATCTGGAAGGAGTTTTGCTCCCGGGCGGCACGTTTCGAATTTACCTGTACGACGCCCACACGCAGCCCCTCAAAGCCGAGCAAACCCGGCTGGCCGGCGGGACCGTGCAAATCGGAGATTCCGAAAACGCTCCGAAAATCAAACTTGCTCCGGGGAAAATAGCGGAAGCGCTGGAAGCGAATTTAGGCAATGGCCTGAAATTTCCCGTCGCGCTCACGGTCTTGCTGCGCTTGCCGGGAATGTCCGCGACCTCCCGGCCGGAACTATTCAATTTCATATTCAAGGAGTTCACGCAGGAACCCCAGCCAGCCGCCTGCACTCCCGCAGCAAACATGCCCAATATGCACTGCTAACTTGTGGCGGAATTCCCGCGCCAAAAACTCCAGGGAGAAACACTTCCATGAAACGTGTACGCACAAAATGGATGATGATCGGATTAATTGCTGTCCTGGCCCTCATCCAATTCATACAGCCGAGCCGGACGAACCCGCCGGTGACCGCTTCGCGAAGTCTCGAGGCGCACGTGCAAGTTCCCGCGGACGTCCAGGAGATTCTGAAACGCTCCTGCTACGACTGCCATTCCAGCGCAACCGTGTGGCCCTGGTACAGCCACGTGGCGCCCGTTTCCTGGTACGTCATCCATGATGTAAATGCGGCAAGAGGCCACATCAATTTTCAGGACTGGGAAGCGCAGGTAAACCCCCAGGAAGGCATTGAACATCTGGGATTGATCTGCAAGGTGGTACGAAATGGGAACATGCCTCCGGCCGACTACCGCTTGATGCACAAAGGGACAGACCTATCCCCCAGCGAAGTGAGCGCGCTTTGCGCCTGGTCGCAAAAATTTGTTCCCGGGGAAGATTCTGACAAAAAAGGGGACTAGAAGTGTGTCCCGAAGAACAAACGGTCTTTACATCTGGGCCGGATCCCTCAGGGACGAAAGAAATTAGCTTGTCGCCGGGGCCGTGGGTCAGTGTAAGGGTTGAGAATCAAGCCGTGGAAAGTGTGCGTGAGAACGTCAGAATCTTTGTAGGGCACGGCTTCAGCCACGCCTCGGAAAAACTAAAACCGTTGTCATTCCGAGGCGCGTTTTTCGCCGAGGAATCCCTCATATTTTCTTGCCTTTAGAACCCGGAGGAATTCCTCGCTTCGCTCAGAATGACAAATATAAACACTTCTTCCGTAACCTGTTCAGCTATTCATAAAGCAGGACTGCGACACGATAAGCGGAAAAACCGGTTTTGGCGGAGCCGGGACACGCGCCCACGACGGCGGAGTGGTATTTCCCGGTCTGAATTCTCTTCTCGAGCATGTCGGGGAGGCTTTGAAGATCGGGCGTCGCGTAGTGCAGCACAAAGGACGGCGTGAGTTTCCCCGCGTATCCGTGATCGAGCGCGCAGGAGCGGCGAGCATCGGTTACGCTGTCCCGCAAACGCAAACCGCGCGCACGGAGCGCGTGGCCCACAATTCCCTCTTGTTCCGGAAGGGACAATCTTCCCGCTGCCAGCGAAAAATCCTCCACGGCAAATAGCGTTCCGTCGCGATTTTCCACCGCGATGCCCACCGAATCAAGTTGCGGGTCGAGCAGGTTCGCGCGGTGCGGCGGTGAATTCATCCACTCCTGGTGGATGCTTTCGGCGCCGGGACCTTCGGCTACATTTTCCGCGATGATGCTGAAACGGGCTCCGAACCGGGAAGCGCGCTCCCCCAGCCCGTCCTCGTCTGGCAACTGGTGCGAGAGTGTGTTCTGCTGCGCCATTCGCACGGCATGCTGATGCGCCGCGGCGGCCAGGGGCGCGCTCCAGGCCAGCGGGGCAAGCCCGCGGACCGCGCGCTCGTGATTCGCCAATCGCAACAGTGTTTGTTCCGCGCCGCCTTGCGAATCCCGCGAAAGTGCCTGCTGCCCCGCCAAAAGAATCACGGAGAGCGCAAGTACCGCCGACAAGAAAATCTTCTGCACACGATTTCCCCTCCCATTTATTTAACACCACTTGCGCCGGATTGACTCGCCTTTTGTTCCGCGCTGTATCTCGGAAGGGATTTGCCTTTCGATTGTAAAACCGGAGACGGACGATTCCATCATGAGAAAGTGGCGGAGACATATTATGATGACTGACGAGGAGAAACACTGATCTCATGGGACCTGCCCTGGTGGATTTAAAAAATGTGCGCGTCATTCGCGGAGACAACATCGCGCTCGATGATTTCAGCCTGCGTATCGCGGCCGGCGAACATGTGGCCATCCTGGGGCCGAACGGCTGCGGGAAATCGACGCTCATTAAAACGATAACGCGCGACTGTTATCCCGTCATTCGGGAGGGCTCCTCCATCCGGATTTTGGGACAGGAGCGCTGGAATATTTTTGAGCTGCGTTCGATCCTGGGCATCGTATCGAACGACTTGATGCAGGACTGCACCGGCGAAACCAGCGGTCGCGAGGTGGTTCTTTCCGGCTTTTTCAGCAGCACCAAGATTTTTGATCATCAGACCGTGGAACCCGAACACGTAAAACACGCCGACGCCGCGCTCGAACGCCTGGGCATTGCGCACCTGGCCGAGCGGCCCGTCGCGGAGATGTCTTCGGGCGAAGCCAAGCGCATCCTGATCGCGCGGGCCCTGGTGCACAATCCGCAAACGCTGGTGTTCGACGAGCCGAGCAACAGCCTGGACGTGTTCGCGCAACACGGACTGCGGGAAGCGATGCGCGAACTAGCGCAATCCGGAATCGGCATCGTGCTGGTCACGCACCACCTATCCGACGTCATCCCCGAAATCGACCGCGTGGTCCTGATGCGCCAGGGGAAAATTCAGGCGGACGGACGCAAGGACGAACTGCTCGAGCCCGGGCAAATTTCGCGCCTGTTCGGGATTCGCGTGGAAATTACCCGGCGCGACGGGTATTACCATTTGTGGTGAGCGGCAAATCCAATAAATTCTACTTCAGGCCGTGACTTCATGCGATCTCCGCCAGGACTGGCACTGGCCTAATAATCCAACTCGTTAGATGTACTTTTTATGGTACACTACACTTTATAAGGTGCGGGATGGCGGCGGACATAACCCCACGGAAAATTCCCCTGATCTTTTTTCGGTCCGACTCTGGCAACGAGCCCGTCCGAGAATAGCTGAAAGCTTTGGATGATGTGGAGCGAAGGGAAATTAGGAAGAGACCTATTGCGGGCGCAATGGCAATGGCCGGTAGGCATGCCGCTCTGCCGCCCATTAGGAAACGGACTTTGGGAAGTCAGAACGAACTTGCCAACCGATCGGACTGCGCGCGTGCTGATCTGCGTTTGTCGCGAACATCTCGTGGCGTTGCACGGATTTATCAAGAAGACGCGGCGTACCCCTGGCGAAGACTTGGCATTGGCGCGCAAGCGCCAAAAGGAGTTGGAGCGATGAGCAAGAAGCACATGGGTTCAAGCATTGATGGATTCCTGAAGGAAGAAGGTATTTTTGAGGAAGCGCAGGCCCAGGCGATTAAGGAAGTCGTGGCCTGGCAGCTCGCCAAGGCGATGAAGAAAAAGAAAATATCCAAGGCGCGGATGGCGGCACTGCTCAAGACGAGCCGGACACAGGTTGATCGCCTGCTGGATCCCAAAATGGATATCACGCTGTCGAGCCTGCAACGTGCAGCCGCGATGGTGGGACGGCGCGTAACAATCGAACTCGTCTAAAAGAGGGGAAACACTCTCGGGACATCTCGGAGAAACTTCCCGGTTCAAACCGAGTAAGAAACGTTATCGTCCGCGGCAGCGCTTCCCGCGCTATCTTCCACGGCTGCAGCAGCCGGAACCTGGTCCAATTTCGTGACGCCGCGGCGCATGGCCACGACGCCGGTGCGGACCATTTCGATGATCCCGTACGGCCTCAACACTTCCAGCATGCCGTCGATTTTTGCTTCCGGGCCGGTAATTTCAATGGTCAGAGTTTCCGGAGCGACATCGACCACGCGCGCGCGAAACACGTTGGCCAGCTCGAGCACATGCGTTCGCGTGCCGTGCGTGGCGGAAACTTTAATCATGGCCAGGTCGCGGGAGATGGAAGATTTCCCGGTAATGTTTTCGACGAACAGGACGTTGACGAGCTTGTAGAGATTGGCCTCCACGCGCAGGGCCTGGTCGCGGTCGGCATCAACCACGATGGTCATGCGCGACACCTCGGGCTTTTCCGTGCGCCCCACGGTGAGCGAGTCGATATTGAACGCGCGCCGCCGGAACAATGACGCCACGCGCGTCAGCACGCCCGGCTTATTTTCGACGTACACCACGAATGTATTTAGCATTGTTTTCTCGCGGATTTCTTACGCGTCCCCCGCTGTTTCTTCCAGCGGATTGGGCCGGCGAATCATTTCGTGCAATGCCGCGCCCGCGGCCACCATGGGATAGACCGAATCTTCCCGCTCCACCTGGAAATCGATGAGCACGGGGCCTTTGTGCTTGCGCGTCATTTCGACGGTGGGCACGACCTCGGAGCGCCGAGTGACGCTAACGGCGCGAATGCCGTAGGCGTCCGCGAGCTTCACGAAATCAGGGCTGAGCAGCGGTGTGGCTTCATAGTTGCGGTCGTAGAAAAATTCCTGCCACTGACGCACCATGCCCAGATATCCATTGTTGATGATGGCGATGTTGACCTTCAAATTTTCCTGCACCATGGTGGCCAATTCGCACATGGTCATCTGGAAGCCGCCGTCGCCCACCACGGCCCAGACTTCGGCCTCGGGACGCGCGGCCTTCACGCCAATGGCCGCGGGCAGCGCAAATCCCATGGTGCCAAGGCCGCCGGAAGTGATCAGCGTGCGCGGCTCCTCGTGCTTGAAATATTGCGCTTCCCACATCTGGTGCTGTCCCACGTCGGTGACGATGACCGTGTCGCTGCCGAGCGTCTCCCGCCAAAGATCGTTGATCACGTGCGCGGCGTAGAGATGTCCGTTGTCCGGCAGGTTCTGAATATCGCGCACTGCGGAATCGCCTTTCAGGCGGTCGATATAGCCCAGCCATTCGTGGCGGTCTTGCGATTTCAGTTTCGGCAGCATTTCGCGCAATACCACTTTCAAATCGCCGACCAGCGCGACGTCCACCTTCACATTCTTATTGACCTCGGCGGCGTCGATCTCGACGTGAATCTTTTTAGCGTTGGGCGCGTAGGTTTTCAGGCTGCCGGTAACGCGATCGTCAAAACGCATGCCCAAAGCTATCAGCAAGTCGGCTTCCTGAATGGTCGTGTTCAGCCAGGCTTCGCCGTGCATGCCCATCATTCCCAGGCTTAGCGGATGAGAGGCCGGAAAACAGCCGAGTCCGAGCAGCGTCAGGCCAACGGGAATATTATTCCGCTCGGCGAACTGGCGCACTTCCTCCATTGCACCCGAAAGAATAATGCCGTGTCCCGCCAGGATCACGGGCCGTTTAGCGCTGTGAATCAGCTCCAGCGCCTTCTTGTACTCGTCCGGCGTGGGCGCCAGCTCGGGCCGGTAGCCGGGAAGCTGCGGCTTGATGGGCTTGCCGTCAAAATCACAGGTGGACTGCTGCGCGTCTTTCGTAATGTCCACCAGCACGGGGCCCGGGCGTCCGGAACTGGCCACATAAAACGCTTCGGAAATCGTCTGCGCCACCTGATCGGCGTGCGTGACCAGATAATTGTGCTTGGTGATCGGCAGAGTGACGCCCGTAATGTCGGTTTCCTGAAAAGCGTCCGAGCCGATGAGCTTGCTGCCAACCTGGCCTGTAATACACACGATGGGCGAGGAATCCAGCATGGCCGTGGCGATCCCGGTGACCATGTTCGTCGCGCCCGGTCCGGAAGTGGCAACGGCCACACCCACGCGCCCCGAAGCCCGCGCATAGCCATCAGCCATGTGCGTGGCGCCCTGCTCGTGGCGCACCAGCACGTGATGAATATTGCTGTACTTCAGCGCGTCATAGGCGGGCAGAATCGCACCGCCGGGATACCCGAATACCGTGGTAACCCCCTGCTGTTCCAGACATTCCCACAGAATTTGCGCGCCAGTCTTAATCATAAGATTTTCCCGCCCAGATATAGCAATGCTCAGGCTGGCCCATCCCCAGGCCCCGCCGGCAATACTATAGGGAATTATTATACAGGAGAATCGAAATAAAGGGTCGGTTGCTGAAGGGACGCATCCGAGGGCGGGATTTAACTCACATCACTCCAATCCAGTATCACCTTCCCCGCCTCGCCCGTGCGCATCACTTCAAAACCCTTTTGAAAATCGCGCCAGGAAAAGCGGTCGGTGATCACCGGAGAAATATCCAGGCCCGATTCGAGCATGACCGTCATCTTGTACCAGGTCTCGAACATTTCGCGGCCGTAAATGCCCTTGATCGTCAGCATGTGGAAGATGACGTTGCTCCAATCGATGGCGATTTCGTCGGCGGGAATTCCCAGCATGGCGATCTTCGCGCCGTGGGACATGTTTTCCAGCATCTCGCGCAGCGCCTCGGGCGAGCCGGACATTTCCAGGCCCACGTCAAAGCCTTCGTGCATGTCGAGCTGCTTCTGGACGTCCTTCAAGCGTGTCGACCTTGAATCGACAGTCACTTGGATGCCGGCCTTGCGCGCGAGCTCCAGCCGGCGAGGATTCACGTCCGTGATGGCCACATGACGCGCGCCCGCAAAACGCGCCACGGCCGCCGCCATGATGCCGATCGGCCCGGCGCCCGTGACCAGAACATCTTCGCCGAGCACTGGAAACGACAGTGCCGTGTGCACGGCATTTCCGAAGGGATCGAAAATCGCGGCAATTTCATGAGAGATCGGGCGGGTATGTCTCCACACGTTCATCATCGGCAGGACCACAAATTCGGCGAACGCGCCGGCGCGATTCACGCCCACGCCTTGCGTATACGCGCAGAGATGCCGCCGCCCGGCCAGGCAATTGCGGCAGCGCCCGCAAACCACGTGACCTTCCCCGCTGACCAGATCTCCGGGTTGCAGGTCGGCGACGTTGGAGCCGACTTCGACAATCTCCCCGCAAAATTCGTGGCCGATCACGAGGGGCACGTGAATGGTGGCCTGCGCCCATTCATTCCAATCGTAGATATGCAGGTCCGTGCCGCAAATTCCGGTGGACAGCACGCGAATCTTGACGTCGTTGATCCCGGGCTTTGGCTCGGGAACGTCTTCGAGCCACAACCCGCGTTCGGCGCGGCTTTTCACCAGGGCTTTCATTCGTAGCGTCCTTAGGATGCAGGGCCCGGAAACGCGTGAGGCTTGCGTAGCGCCTAATCGCGTTCCGCCCGTCTTGGCCCGGCAGTTGCGGGCGTGCGGTTCTTTTCTGGCCGTGATCTTGGCGCGCCGCCAGCCGCCTTTGGCTTTCTGTTGGATTTCTCCATTTTGGATACGGCATAGGCCAACAGGCCAAAGACGTCGCTGAAGCCGCTCTTCACGCGTTCTCCCCAAGCGGTGCCCTCTTGCCCGATATTGCGAAACTTCTTGTACCGGGCGTCGAGGAGCTGCCGGGCGGGAATGCCGCGCAACTCATGAAGCGCGGAGATCAGATAACTTTTGAGCGTCTCGGCCGCGGCGAGAGCGTCCAGATGCGCGCCGCCATCCGGCTCCGGGACGACCGTATCGATGATGCCCAGGGAATGCAGGTCCTGCGCCGTAAGTTTGAGCCCGCCGGAAACCGTTTCGGCCTTGCCTGCGTCTCGATACAGAATTGCCGCGGCGCCTTCGGGAGAAATCACGGAGTAAATCGCATTTTCGAGCATCAACACGCGGTCGGCAACGCCCAGCGCCAGCGCGCCTCCGCTGCCCCCTTCCCCGATAATTGCGGAAACGATCGGGGTGGGCAGATTGGCCATGGTGGCCATGTTGCGGGCCAGGGCGTGCGCAATGCCGCGATGCTCAGCCTCAAAGCTGGCCTGCGCGTTCGGGCAATCCACCAACGTGATCACCGGAATCCGGAACTTCGAAGCCAGCCTCATCAGCCGCAGCGATTTCCGGTATCCCTCCGAAAAAGCTTTTCCGTCGTGCGAAGCCTCTTTCTCTTCGGGAGTTCCGCCGCGTTCCTGCCCCATGATAAAGACCGTGTCGCCGTTGATTTCGGCCAGCCCGCCGATAATGGCCGGGTCGTCGCCGCTCCACCGGTCTCCATGGAGTTCGAGAAACCTCGAGGCGATATGCGCGATGTAATACCGGGTCGTGGGACGCCCGGAGTGCCGCGCCAGTCCGACTTTCTGCCACGCCGGGAGACGCTTGTGCTTGGGCGACGGTGGCAGAGTTTCGTCTTCAACTCCCACGGCCTGGCTTCGCCCCAGATGGGCGATCAAATAAGCGGTCACCGATTTCAAGTCCTTCCGGCCGATGACCAGATCGATGAGCCCGGCCTGCAGCAATGTTTCCGCCTTGTGCGAATCCTTCGGGGGCGCAATTCCGGTGGTCTGTTCGATTACGCGCGGGCCCACAAACCCGATTTGCGCGTCGGGCTCCGCGATCATGATGTCGCCGAGGGAAGCAAAACTGGCGGTGACCCCGCCAAAAGTAGGGTCGGTGAGAATGGAAATAAAGGGAAGGCCCTGGCGATCGTGCACGGACGCGGCGGCCGCAACCTTGGCCATTTGCATGAGCGAAAACATGCCCTCTTGCACGCGAGCACCGCCGCTGGCCGCCACGCTCACCAGGGGAATGCGCTGTTGTGTGGCTTCCTCAAAAGCGTGGGCAATTTTTTCGCCCACCACGGAACCCATGGTGCCGCCCAGAAATGCAAAATCGAAAACCACAAGCACGGCGCGATTTCCGCCGATGCGGCAAAAGCCCGTGGTTACCGCTTCGCGCACTCCCGTTTCGCGGCGCGCCTCCTGCAAGCGAACCCGGTACGATTTCAGATCCGCAAATTCGAGCGGGTCGACCGAAACCAGTTCGCGATCCAGTTCGCGGAACGTCGCTTCGTCGGCCAGCAAGGCAATCCGCGCGCCGGACGGCATCGTGAGGTAGCGTTTGCACTCCGGACAGATATAGAAATTTTCTTCGAGCACGCCTTGGGTATGGACTGCGCCGCAACCAGGACACTTCGAGACACCGGGATCAGAAACTTTCTTTCTGAGCATGCTTCCCTTCTTTCATGAGATGACAGTGCCTTGAGAACCCACGAGCAGAATTTGAACTTCAATTATCGCAGATTCGATCAGCGCGATTTGATGAATATTTTGAAATGTTGTCATCCGATTAAGAAGTTCCGGTAAATGGCCCAACTTTCCTGTTCGCGGCGCCCCGAACATGCGAATTCTCTTCCCGCGAAACGCCGTTTCCATGGCAGGAAGCCTGGCACAATCAAATTCGTGACTTGTGGAAGGGGTTTTCGCGCCGTTCAGGCGAGATGCGGCGTCAACGGAAAGCACTGTGGGGATCTTACATCTGGAGGAGGGAGGAGGGAGGAGGGAGGAGGGAGGAGGGCCGAATGTGGGTGTTCATTCGGCCCCGGGGTGGCCAGGATTACTATCTGCTCATGTATGAGAATAGGGCCAGAAGGGGATTCTGTCCAATTCATCGTTTTGATGGAACGGATCAGTTTCCCGTGCATGAAACTGAAACCATTCCGGCAAAAAGCAAATAGAACCCTGACGAAGCGGAGGGCTTACAAACTGTGTAAAGAAGATCAGGGAAAGGAATGGCGCGAATATTCCCTGAAGGCAAGCCTTGCGGGGAGAACCAGTGGCGGGGCGGGCGGAATCTGCCGAACTCTGCCGCTCGCGGGCTGGCCGTCCGCAAGAGTGGCATATTCGGGGACAATCTCCTTCATCTTTTCGCGGATGGCGGCGGTGGCCATCGCGGACATCGCTGCCCGAAGCTCGAGAAGTTGCAGGCGGAGATCGATCCAGCGGTGAGGCGTGCCGCGAATCTGCCAGATTTTTGGCGATGAGGTGGCATGAATTTCCTCGGCGGGATAAGAAAGTTCCTCGAAGAGTTTTTCACCGTCGCGCAATCCGGTAATCAGGACATGGCCGCCACTTCCGAGAGCATCAACCGGGATCTGATCCCCAAAATCAAGGGGCTCTGCAAGTTTTCTCCCGGTTTGCGTAGCGCTTCGACGGGGCCCGCGAAACTGATCGCCGAGCCTCCGCCTCCTGCCATTCGATTGCGCCCGGCCTTCACCCGGTCCGCGCGCGTTGAGATTGTGGCCATCGGCGTCTCCACCGGCGGGCCCGATGCGCTGGCCAAACTCTTGCCCACGATTCCCGCGCGATTTCCCGTCCCGGTAGTTGTCGTGCAGCATATGCCGCCGATCTTCACCATGCTGCTGGCCGACCGCTTGTCCTCCAAATGTTCTCTACCCGTACGCGAATGCCGGGCGGGGGAAGTGCTGGAACCCGGATGTATTTGGGTTGCGCCGGGAGACTTTCACATGGTCGTGCGGGAAGAGGGAGGGCGCGTTCGCCTGAACACCAACCAGGAACCTCGCGAAAATTTTTGCCGCCCGTCCGTGGATGTTCTGTTCCGCTCGGTGGCGCGGGTCTACCGCGCCAACGCCCTGGGAGTCATCCTGACCGGCATGGGCCAGGACGGGTTGAAAGGATGCGAGGCGCTGTGCGCGGCCGGCGCGCCCATTGTCGTCCAGGACGAAGCCAGCAGCGTCGTGTGGGGCATGCCCGGATTCGTCGCCCGCGCCGGCCTGGCTCAGAAAATTCTTCCCCTCGATCAAATAGGGGGGGAAATCATGATCCGCGTGGGGGCCCAATCGTTGGCCGAAGTTAAAAATTAGATTCGCTTACTTGAGCAAGTCAGCGACCTTATCCAGACCCGCCTGGGCGCACGCTTCATCCTTATCGCTGCCGGGAGCTCCGCCGACGCCGATGGCGCCGATGACTTCGTCGCCCACCTTGATCGGAAGACCTCCGCCCACGGCGAAAATGCCCGGAATGATGCGGGACGGCGAAATGTTTGCCTGGGCTTTCTCCGTGACAGACGAGGGCCGCCTATAGGTCAGCGCGGTGAAGGCTTTCTGCTTGCTCACGGTGAAGTTCACTTCGCCGCTGCCGTCGTCACGAATAGCGACCTTGTCCATGCCGCTAGCGTCAATCACATGCACGCTGACGTGGTAGTTATCGGCGCGGCATTTTGCAATCGCCGCCTGCGCCATGGTGATGGCCATGTCCGTGGAAATTGCTTTTTGCGTGAGCAGTCCCTTGCCTTGCGGAGTCGCCGTCCAGGCAGTTGCCGCGACCAGAAAAACCACCCCTGCGGCTAATCCAGCAAATCGGTTACGTGACATATCCTGCCTCCAATGTGGTCGATGTCAAGGGCGCATCCCGGCCCCTGCCCGCGTGCATTCTATCTTAAGCAGATGCGATAGACGAGCTTGCCGGCTTCGGCACGCCCAAAAAAACGCGCGCCTACTGCTGCGGTCGAGAGCGCGAGGCCTCGGCTTATTAAGGCCGCATTCGATCCGGAATTTCACTATTGTGCGGGCCCATCGCCGGATGTACGCTCCCACCGACCGGCAGGAATCGCAATCGCGAATGGGAGAAGCCTCGTGAAGGTCGCTGGACTGTTTTTATGCGTGCTGTCGTTTGCCGTTATGACCGGAGCGCAGGCGGACGAGCCTGCAAGGAAACCGGAAGCGCCTGGCGCGGCGCGCACGACACATGACATTGTTCCGCTGCCGTCCATCAAGTCCTTGACTGCCGAGCAAGCTGCCGGGAAAAAACTCTTTGTGCAGAGATGCTCGGTCTGCCATTTGCCTGCCTTGCCCTCCTATACCGCCTACGGGCCCTTGCTGGATCGGTCCGTGGTCGCGGACCGCGGGGAAGACGTCATCCGCCGGCAAATCGTGCAGGGTTCCGCGAGAATGCCCGGATACCAATACACGCTTAGCGCGGCGGAAATCGATGAAATCGTAAACTATCTGAAGACGCTGGAACTCCTGAAAAAAGAGTGAGCTGGTGAGGCGAAAATGTCACGAATCAAATGGTTGATTTCGGCGGCCGTGCTTCTCAGTCTTGTAGCGTTGCGGCCATCGCTTGGCGCGCCGCAAGATAAACCAGCGTCATCGGCGATTCTTACTGGAACCGTGCGCGGCGCAGACACAAAACCGATGGAGGGCGTCACCGTTTCAGCAGCCAAAGTGGGCGGAACAATTACCACTTCGGTCTACACCGATGATCAGGGACGCTACTTCTTCCCGCTCGCGCCCGGAGGAAAGTACCGGGTCTGGGCGCAGGCGGTCGGTTATCATGCGGCGCGCTCGGATGTGGAATTAAATCCCGCCACGCGCTGGGTCCCGCTGGACTTTACTCTTGCAGCCACTGAAAATTTTGATCGGCAGCTGACCTCTCCCGAATGGCTCTCCGCGTTGCCCGACGAGAAGCAGGAAGATATTCGTCTGAAATTAATTTTCGTTCACAGCTGCACCACCTGCCATTCCGCCGCCTTCGTGCTGCAAAATAAATTCGATGCGGCGGGATGGAAAGCAATCCTGGCGCGCATGGAAACGATCAACGTGTACGGCAAGGCGGGAGATCCCCCAAGTCCGGTCATTCATCATTACAAGGATGAACTGGCGGCGTATCTTTTCCGTGTGCGCGGGCCGGGGCCGTCTCCCCTGAAGATCAAGCCGTTTCCGCGCCCTAGCGGCGAAGCAGCCCGCGTGGTGGTTACCGAATTCAATATCCCCTCGGCGGCCAACCCGAACGAACTCGTGGATCAGGACGGCAGCGACTGGTCCGAGGGAATTCCCTCTGGTGGCAACGGGGCCGCCGGACTCCACGATCTTACGATCGACGCAAACGGAAATGCCTGGGTGACCAACGGCACGGAGAATCGCAATCGCAGTTTCCTGAAGCTCGATGTGCAAACCGGAAAAGTTACCAATTTCCGGCTGCCCGCTCGGAACGGGTTTGCGCGCGGAACTCACGGCATCGCCCAAGACCAGCACGGAATCGTCTGGGCGAATTTGTTTGAGCTTGGGGGCACCTTTGGACGCGGTAGCCTTCTTCGCCTCGATCCCAAAACCGAAAAATATGAAGTCTTCACGCCACCCGCGGAAATGGGCACGGTGGGCATATCGGTTGAGGTGGACGAAAAAGGAAAAATCTGGGCCACCTCCGACGGAACCATCGTGTTTGATCCCTCCACGAAACAATTTACCTATTTCAAGCCGCTCACTCCGGGCACGGGAGGGTACGGAGTCACGGGCGATAGCGCCGGAAACGGCTGGTTTTGCCAGCCCGGTCTGGATGTCGTCGGCATCGCCGATTTCGCAAGCAAGAAAGTAAGTGAAATTCGGCTTCCAGCGCGCCCCGGCATTGAGGAGATTTCCACGGAGGAAGACCGCAAGTTTTTTCAAACGGCGGAATCCAGTTTTACAACCAGCATCCTGCCGGCGGAAGGACCGCGCCGGATGGCGTCCCAGGGCGAATATGTCTGGTGGTCCAATTGGTTTGGGCAGAGCATTTCCCGGGCAAACATTCGCACCCATGCCGTGGAATATTTCAACGCGCCGCTTCCCAACGCTTCTCCCTACGCCATGATCGCGGACAGAAATGGAATGTTGTGGGTTGCGTTTCCGAACGATGATCGCGTCGCCAGATTGAACCCCGCGACGCGCGAGTGGACCGTGTATAACCTTCCCAGCCACGGAACGAATACGCGATTCATCACCGTGGACGATCACAAGAAGTCCGTCGAAGTCTGGGAAGCGTCGTTCATGACCAGCAAAGTCGTGCGGCTGCAATTCAGAACGAAACAGCAGATGCAGGCGTTGGTGAATCCGAGCGGCGGGACAAAGCTTATGCGAAGCGCGCATGGGAATAACGGCCGCGCCGCGTCAAATTAAAGGGGCGATCCGGCTAGGACTAGAACCTGCAACCAGGCAGAGCCTTCAGAATCCGCCAGCAGCCCGGGCCGCATGCGCCATGTCGCAAACCCATGGCGCAAGCTTCCGGCACGCCCAAAGATCGCGGACTACTTGCTCGCCCTTTGAGCATTGGGAACATTTCCTTCCGGCTTGAAGGCCGTCAAAGTACGCATGGAAATTCCGGCATACCAGAACGTACCGTCCGCGTCCTGTTCGATCTTGGGCGGGTATAGGCCGCCAAGACGCGTGCCATTTGCGCCAGGGCGTTCCCGCCCCATGATGTCCGGGAACGGTTCCGGGAAGTACGTATATTTCTTCGTCTTCTGATCAAACCTGGCCAGGACCCCGTAGCTCCGCAGCGTCACCCAAATGTTGTCATGGGAATCGGCGTAGCATTCATATCCGCCGAAATAACGGTAGGGATCTTTGTATTCAGTGATCTTCCCTGTTTCCGGATCGAGCATTCCCAGCGCTTGGCCGATGTGCTCGGAAAACCAGACCTTGCCCTTGGAATCGACCGTGGGACGCCGGGGACCGGAGGGCTGGGTTGGCGTTGCGTAGACCGACCACTTATCGGTCTTCGGATCGTAACCCACGATTTTGTGAGAGGTCATTCCCACGGCCCAAACGCGATCCTTCTTATCGACCGTCATGCCGTAATAGTGTGCATTCGCGTCGCCGGGGGAGGGATCGTATTCCGTGATCTTCTTGGTTACCGCATCGAGCTTGGCGACCATGCTCTTGCCCTGCATTTCCGTAAACCAGAGGTTGCCCTTTGAGTCCGCCCGAATCGTGTGCGGCGTGCTTCTCGTGGGCGTTTCGTATTGAATTATTTTTCCAGTTTCCGGATCCAGTTCGCCGATCAGGCTGCCGCGAATTTCGGCCGTGTAGACATGTCCGTCCTTGGCTTCGGCGATTCCATGCGGACCAAGATCGCGCTGATCGGCATGAGGGTTCGGAAGCACAAACGTCTTGAAGCGCCCGGGATAATCCAACCGGCGGGTGTCCATGCCCTGAATCACATCCATGCCAAGTTCCGCCACATAAACGGTCGAGGAAAACTTGCTCGGCCAGACGTCGTGACTCGATAGGTTTACGTTCGTCTTGCCGGGCAGGGGCGGAGGGAGGTCATATTCCATAAAGATGGTGCGCGAAAGGGCGGCTTCGTCCAGCGGAAGATCGTCCAGCTTCAGATCGCGCCGCTTTCTGCCGGAAGGAAAAGTCGACGCCCAATACTTGACGATGGCCTCTCTCTCGTCGGCCGAGACACCATCGGGATTCACTTGCGGTACCCCGGACATGCCGCTGGTCCCGTCGAGGTCAAACATCCGGAACTCGGCGTTTCTCCAGGTCTCTTCATCCCGCCCGGGCATGCGGTGCCAGGGGATGTGCTCAAACCCGTGGCATCCCATGCATTCCTTTATGGCGATTTCGCGAGCAGGGCTGGGAGGATACAGCGTATCGAAGTCCACCAGTTCCGCGCCCGGCCTGCGATCCACGGCCACCTTTAAGGCCACGTCCGCCGTC
>Ga0316628_100001619_pt1 | contig 16043 bp, 14 predicted proteins | sample OWC_Aug_M2_C1_D5_FD_207648 | JGI IMG/M metagenome (GOLD analysis project Ga0316628, IMG submission 207648) | Wetland soil microbial communities from Old Woman Creek delta, Ohio, United States - OWC_Aug_M2_C1_D5_C | ecosystem: Environmental > Terrestrial > Soil > Wetlands | place: USA: Ohio... | reverse complement strand
CGCCGGCGGGATCCGCGGCGAAAAAGCTCGCATATTCGGGATTTTCGACCACGACTCCGGCGGCGATCGCGCCGATCGCGAACTCCGGTTCGCCCGGAGCTCCCAGCTTGCGCACAATAACCACATCGAGCGGCAGCCGCAGCGCCGCCGCGACCACATCGGCGACCGGAACGCCGCCGCGCGGCAAGCCGATGACGACCGCGTCGTCGCGGCCCGCATAGTCGCGCAGCAAGGGGACGAGCGCGCGGCCCGCGTCGCTGCGGTCCCTGAATACCTGTTCCCTCATGCGCGCTAGATTAACCGATCTCGGCCGTCCCTGCGCGCGGACGAAATCACTGGCGCAATGCGCGCCTCACGCCGGTCGACGCCGCGAGGTAGCTGTGGTCGGCGACCCGCACCAGATCTCGGCCTTGGTGCTTTGCCTCGTAGAGCGCGGCGTCGGCGCTCGCGATCATTTCGTCGAGCGATTGCGCGCGTTCGTCCATCGTCGCAAGCCCCGCGCTGAGACTCAGGCGCAAGCCCGCGCCCGCGGCAGGCAGATCGATCCGGCCGAGCGCCGCACGTAAACGCTCGAGCGTCACGACGGCGATATCCAGCGTCGTATCCGGCATCACCAACAGGAATTCTTCTCCGCCCCAGCGTCCGAGTACATCGCCCGCGCGTAATTCGGCGGCGCCCGCTCGCGCGAATTCGCGCAGCACGTGGTCGCCGGCCGCGTGACCGCAGCGGTCGTTGATCGCCTTGAAATGGTCGAGGTCGATGATCGCGAGCGTCAGCGGCCGTTGCGCCGCCATCGCCTCGTTGAGCGCGGCGGTCGCGCGCTCGGCCGTACCGCGCCGATTCGGCAGTCCGGTCAGCCCATCCTGGGTCGCGAGCCGTACCAATTCGCGGCGATGGCGGATGTTTGCCAAGGAGATGTAGATCAACAACGCGATCAGCAGCAATCCGGTCGCGAAAATACCCGCGTTGCGCCGCAGTTCCACTGCCTGGCGCCGCGACCGCTGCAACGACCGTGCGAGTTCGCGCTGCAGCGAGCCGTTGCGTTCGATCTCGCGGTTCGTCGCGAACCGCGCGCGCATCGCCGCGGCTTGGCGGATGCGCTCGGCGTCGTAATCGGCGCGCGACCGCCGCACGTACTCCGCGAGATCGTCGTAGGCGTCCCGGTAGTGGTTCAAGGCGGCGTTGGTGCGCGCGCGCCAAAGATAGATGGTGGCGACGCGGCGCGGCGGCAGATCCTCGCCCTCGTGATCGAGCACCGCGTCGAATTCGGCAAGCGCGCGCGCTGCATGGCCCTGCATCAGATCGATGCGCGCGAGCGTCGCGCGGGTCTCCTTGACGACGTCGGTGGAGCCCGCCCCGACGAATGTGGGCAGCGCGGCGTTGCACTCGCCGCGGGCCGCATTCCAATCGCCTATTTCCACGCGCGTTTCGCAGATTCTCAAGTCCGCGAACGCGATGCCTTGGACGTCGCGCAGGGGCACGGAGAGTTCTCGGCTCTTCGCGAATTCATCGATTGCCGCGCGGTAATCGCCCATCAATTTCAGGATCGTTCCGCGAACGTAGCGCGAAACCGACAAACTCAGGGTCGCTTTCTGCGCCGCATCCCAAGCGATCACTTCGTCGTTCAGCGCGAGGGCCTGGGTGTAATCGCCCATCGCGCGCATGACCGCGGTCAGGGCATCGGCGGCCAACATCCGCGGCTCGGCGAGCGCCGGCGCCGCGGTCGCGCTGTACGCCTGCGTCAGGCTCGCGATCGCGCGATCCAAGTGGTCCATGCGGTATTCGAGCAGGCCTTGCGTGATCTTCAGGCAGGTGGCCGCGACGGAGCCTTCGGGCTGCGCCGCGCGCGCGTCTGCGATCGTCTGCAGCGCGCGCTGGATCCGGTCCTTGTCGTAGACGTTCTCGGCGTATGCCGCGAGCAGATCGAGGCGCACGGGATCCTGTGCCCCCGCAACGAGCGCGAGGCCCTTCTGCGCCGCGGCGCGGGCGTCGGCATCGAGTTCGAGGCGGCTGTAGCTCTGCGCCAAAACGGCGTATAGCGACGCGATCCGCCGGACATCGGGACTGTTCGCGCGCAGCGCGGCGCTCAAGCGGCGACCCGCCTGCCGCACCGCCTCGACCGAATCGGCCGCGGACAGCGCCTGCAAGGCCCGAATATCGGGCGCGGGGTTCGCAAGACAGTCCGCGCGGGCGCGCCCTGAAATGAGGCCGCCCGCCGCCGACAGGGCGATCCAGCACAAGGACGCGGCCGTTCTCGCGGCCGCCCGGCGGGTGAATTGCGCAAACTCCATGGAGAACCCGAAGCTACCGGTTCCGCCGTACGCAAACGTCCCGCACCGTCACGGTTTTCCCGATCGGCAGCGTGAAGTCCGTAACATTGTGACACCGCTGCGCGCTTCCGAACGCGTCGGCGATCGCGTATAAAGACGAGGATTGCCGGGGATCCCATGGGCCGGCCTCGGGAATCGAGGCGGCGGCGCGGAGAACAAGAATCATGTCGTTGCAAGCGAACATCGACGGTCCGGGCCAATCGCTGTCCTTCTGGGACCGGCGGCGAACGATAGCGTCCGCGGGCTTCAACCGGTTCCTCGTGCCGCCGGCGGCCCTCGCCGTGCACCTGTCGATCGGCCAGGTCTATGCGTTCTCGACGTTCAACCTGCCGCTGACCCGCTTGCTCGGCGGCGCGCAGTCCGCGCCCGCGGACTGGAAGCTGACCGAGGTCGGCTGGATCTTCTCCGCGGCGATCTTCTTTCTCGGCGCGGCGGCGGCCGTGTTCGGCCGCTGGGTCGAGCGCGTCGGCCCGCGCAAGGCCATGAGCGTCGCCGCGCTCTGCTTCGCGGGCGGCTTCCTCGTGTCGGCCGTCGGCGTCTCGATGCACCGGATCTGGCTCTTGTACTTGGGCTACGGCGCGCTCGGCGGATGCGGCCTCGGCATCGGCTATATCTCCCCGGTATCGACCTTGATCAAGTGGTTCCCGGATCGACCGGGCATGGCCACCGGAATGGCGATCATGGGCTTCGGCGGCGGTGCGTTGATCGCCTCGCCGCTGTCGTTGATCTTGATGAACCATTTCAAGACCGCGGCATCGAACGGCATCGTTGGCGCCTTCGTCTCGATGGGCGCGATTTATTTCGCGTTCATGATGATCGGCGCACTGGTCGTGCGGGTTCCCGCCGACGGTTGGCTGCCCGCCGGCTGGAAGCCGGCCGCGCACCCGCAGGAATTGGTCACGACCGCGAACGTGCATGTCGATACCGCGTCGAAGACTCCGCAGTTTTGGCTGATCTGGGGCGTGCTGTGCCTGAACGTGACCGCCGGCATCGGCGTGATCTCGCAGGCCTCGCCGATGATCCAGGAGATGTTCGCCGGCCGCGTCACGGCGGCCGCGGCGGCGGGCTTCGTCGGCTTGCTGAGCTTGTTCAACATGGGCGGTCGCTTCCTCTGGGCGACAATCTCGGACTACATCGGACGCCGCAACACGTACACGATCTTTTTCGTGCTCGGCATCGCCTTGTACGCCGCCGTACCGACGATCGGCCGGCTGGGTTCGATCAGCATGTTCGTCGCCGCGTTCGCGATCATCCTGTCGATATACGGCGGCGGCTTCTCGACGATTCCCGCGTACCTGCGGGATCTGTTCGGCACGATGCACGTCGGCGCGATTCACGGACGGCTGCTGACCGCGTGGTCGGTTGCCGGAATCTTGGGCCCTGTCCTCGTCAACTACATCCGCGAGTTCCAGATCGACCGCGGCCTGCCGAAGGCGCAGGCCTACTCGACGACGATGTACATCATGTGCGGCCTGCTGCTGCTCGGCCTCGTCTGCAACCTGTCGGTCCGCGCGGTCGACCCCCGCCACCATTACCGGAAGCCGTACAAGACATGACGAAAATCCGCTTGATCGTCCTGTGGCTGGTCGTCGGCATCCCCTTGCTCTGGGGAATCGAGCGCACGCTGCAGAACGCGCTGAAATTGTTCCGGTAGCGGGCGCCTGAGCGAGTCTCGCGCGGCGCGGGCCGCCCGCTACTCCCGCTCGGGCGCATTTCCCCCGAGGAACCCCTGCGCGAGCGTATGGTAGAGCGAGCGACGGCAGACCAGCGCGCTCGCGCCGCGGCCGATCAGCACGACCGCCATCAGCGGCAAGGTGAGCGCGCGATTCCCCGTCATTTCCGCGACGATCACGAGCGCCGTCAGGGGCGCTTGGACGACACCCGCGAAATACGCGGCCATCGACAGCACGACCATCGCCCCCGCGGGGGCGAGCGGCCACCAAACGTGCAGTTGCGCGCCGATGCCGGCGCCGACCGCGAGCGAGGGGGCGAATATGCCGCCCGGAATGCCGCTGACGTACGACACGAGCGTCGCCAGCAGCTTGTAGACCGCGAATCCCGCGGCCGGCAAGGCGTCGAATTGCACCAAGGCCTTCGCCTCGTTGTATCCGGTGCCGTAGGTCGTACTCGAGGACAGCCATCCGAGCAGTGCGATCGCCGCACCGCACGCGGCCGCGAACGCGATTGGGCGCGCGCCGCGGAACTTCTCGAGGGGCGCAGGCAGCGAGGCGCCGAGCCTCAGGGTCGCCCAGGAGAAGAAGCCGCCGAACAGGCCGCCGACGATGCCGCAGATCGGCACGGAGAGCCAGGTCTTCGGATCGGTCATGACCGCGTTCGTGATGCCGAAATAGGTATAATTGCCGAGAAACGCGAGCGAGGTGACGCCGGCGACGATTACCGCGGTCAGGATCGTGCCGCTCGTGCGCTCTTCGAACGAGCGCGACAGTTCCTCGATCGCGAAGACGACGCCAGCGAGGGGCGTGTTGAAGGCCGCCGCAACACCCGCCGCGCCGCCGGCCAGGATCAGGCCGCGGTCGATTTCCGCGGCGGAGAATCGCGCGGTACGCCGCAGGACATGCATGATCGAGGCGCCGACTTGGACGGTGGGCCCCTCGCGGCCGATCGATGCGCCGGTCGCGAGCGCAACGAGCGTCAGCAGCATCTTGCCGCCGGCGATCTTCAGCGACAACAGGCGATTGCGCGCCTGCTCCGTCGGCAACGCGAGCGCCGCGATTGTCTGCGGTATGCCGCTGCCTTCGGCGCCGACGAACACCCGGCGCGTCAACCACGCGCATAGGGCGAGCCCGGCCGGGGCCGCCACATAGGGAAACCACCACAGCGCGCCGCGGGCGTGTGCGAACGTCAACATCGCGTAGTCGCTGCATTTCGCGAACAGGACCGCGACCGCGCCGGTCGCGACCGCGCCGCCCCAGAAGACCAGCCGGCGGCGCCATTCCTGCAGCGCAAAGGTCCGCTCGAGCGTCAGGCGCATAGGGGGCCGGATCCCAGCTTCAGCCGAACGGGTGTCGCCGAACTATCGTCTGTTCGCGGTCCGGGCCGGTGGAAATGATCGTGATCGGAATGCCGACGAGTTCCTGCAGGCGCGCGAGATACCGCTGCGCATTGCGCGGCAGATCCTCGTAGCGCGCGGCGCCGACCGTGCTCTCCTTCCATCCCGGCAAATCCTCGTAGACCGCCGCGCACTCGCCGAAGCTCCCGGCGAACATCGGCGGCGTATCGACGACTTCACCGTCGATGCGATAGCCGACGCAAACGCGCAGCACGTCGAGGCCGTCGAGCACGTCGAGCTTGGTCACGCACAGCGACGAGCAGCTGCTGTGCACGACCGAGCGGCGCAGTGCGACGGCGTCGAACCAGCCGCAGCGCCGCCGCCGGCCGGTGACCGAACCGAACTCGTGGCCGACGCGCGACAAATGCTCGCCGAATTCGTCGAACAGCTCGGTCGGGAACGGACCCGCGCCGACACGCGTCGTGTAAGCCTTGACGATTCCGAGGACCTCGTGCAACCGCAGGGGGCCGATACCGGTGCCCGCCGCCGCGCCGCCGGCGGTCGTGGTGGACGAGGTCACGAACGGGTACGTGCCGAGATCCACGTCCAACATCGCGCCCTGCGCGCCCTCGAACAGCACATTGCGTCCTTCGACGCTCATGCGCTCGAGTATCCCGGTGACGTCCGCGACCAAGGGCCGCAGGCGCTCGCCCAAGGCGAGGTTCGACTCCAGCACCTCCTGAAAGGCGACCGGAGTCGTATTGAAATATCGCTGCAGAATGAAATTGTGGTAATCGAGGATCTCGCCGAGCTTCGACGCGAAGCGTTCGCGATGATACAAGTCCGAGACGCGCAGCGCCCGGCGCGCGACCTTGTCCTCGTACGCCGGGCCGATCCCCCTGCCGGTCGTGCCGATCGCGTTCGCCCCTTGCGCCTTTTCCCGCGCCCGGTCGAGCAGCACGTGCGAGGCCAATATCAGGGGACACGACGGGCTCACGCGCAGCCGCTCGAACACCGGGACGCCGCGGTCGGTCAGCATCTGCGCTTCACTGAACAGCGCCTCGAGCGACAGGACCACGCCGTTGCCGATCAGGCATTGCACGCGGTCGTGGAGAATTCCCGACGGGATCAGCGACAGGATCGTCTTCTCGCCGCCGATGACCAAGGTATGGCCGGCATTGTGCCCGCCTTGAAAGCGGGCCACGGCGTGCGCCGAGTCCGTGAGCAGGTCGACGACCTTGCCCTTGCCCTCGTCCCCCCACTGCAAGCCGATAACGACGACGTTCTTACCCATTGCGGGCCATCCACAGCAGACCGAGACCGACGACCATGCTGACGAGACCGCCCCAGCGCAACTGCGACGCCTCCGTGCTCGCCAGTCGCGCCATCAGGCGCTGCGCCGCCGCGGGATTCAGGAACGGCAACATGCCCTCGAGCACGAGGTAGAGCGCGAAGGCGCCCAGCAGATATCGCGTCAATTCGGTCCAGCCGATTTGCATGTCGGGAGATGCCGATTCAGCGCGCGGATTGCGGCTGTTTGAAATACTTGAAGAACGCGCTGTCGGGCGACAGGACCAACATGTCGCCCGGCGTGCCCACCGAGGCCTTGTAGGCCTGCATGCTGCGGTAGAACGCGTAGAACTCCGGATCCTTCGAGTAGGCGCGCGCGTATATCTCGCTCGCGGCCGCGTCTCCGGCGCCGCGGGTCTGATCCGCCTGGCGCGCGGCGTCGGCGAGAATCTCCGTCTGGTTCTTGTTGGCCTCCGCGCGCGTGGTCTCCGAGGTCTCGACTCCCTCGGCGCGCAGCTTCGCGGCCTGCGCCTTGAACGACGCGCGCATGCGGTCGTACACCGAATCGCGCACCTGCTGCGGCAAATCGATCTTGGTGATGCGCACGTCGACCAGCTGCACCCCGAGCCGCTGCGCCGCCGGCTGCGCGCTCTTCATCATCGCGTTGGTGAATTCCGCGCGATCCGCCGTGATGACCTGCTGCAAGGTGCGCTGCGTGACGACCGTCTTGATGCTGTCCTTGATCGTTTCGCCGAGACGCGAGTTCGCCGCGTCCTCGGAGCCGCCGGTCGCCTCGTAATAGCGGCGCAGATCGTCGATCCGCCATTTCACGTAGAAATCCACGTTGAGCTGTTCCTGCTCGCGCGTGAGGAAGCGCTCGGATGGATAGAACTGCGTGATGATGCGCTTATCGAACTTCGCGACCTCGTTGACGATCGGAATCTTGAAATGCAGTCCCGGCTGGTAATTCGAGTCGACGATCTCGCCGCCGACAGACTTGATCGCGAGCTGCCCCTCGCCGACCGTGAATACGCTTGCGCGCACGATCAAAATGGACGCCACCAGGGCCACCAGGACGTACAGGATCTTGTTCTGCATCAGCGTACTCCGCGCGCGCGGGCGGCGGCATCCGACGGTACGTTCTGGGAATCCGGCGTGCGCAGCGGCGTGACCGGCACGAGGTCGGCCGGCGCCGCGGCGGGCGCCGGCGGCGACATCAGCTTGTCGAGCGGCAGGTACATCACGTTGTTGCCGCCCTTCGTGTCGATGAGGACCTTGCGCGAGTTCTTGTACACCTGTTCCATCGTCGCGAGGTACATACGCTCGCGCGTGACCGCGGGCGCCTTCTGGTACTGTCCGTATACCTGATCGAAGCGCGCGGTGTCTCCCTGCGCGAGTGCGACGACTTTCGCCTGATAGGCCGATGCGTCCTGGAGCATCTTCGCCGCTTCGCCGCGCGCGCGCGGCAGGAGGTCGTTGCGGTAGGTTTCCGCCTCCTGCTGGTAGCGCTGACGGTCCTTGTCCGCCTTGATCGCGTCCCGCTGGGCTTCCTGCACGGGCTCCGGCACGTTGACGTCGGTCAGATTGACGCTGACGATGTGTATGCCCATGTCGTAGTTGTCGAGCGTGCGCTGCAGGAGGATCTTGGCCCTCTGGGTGATCGCCGGATCGAATGCGAGCGCCTTGTCGAGCGAGGCCTGGCCGACCGCCTCACGCATCGCACTCTCGCTGACCTGGGTCAGGGTCTCGTTGATGTTGCGCACCTTGAACAGAACCTTCAACGGGTCCGGCTGCGTGTATTGCACCGCCGACTTGACCTCGACGAGATTCGTGTCGGCGGTCAGGATGCTTTCATCGTCGGTCACGCTGTACAGATGGGAGACGTTGACGGTGATCTTGCGCTCGATCGGCCACGGCCAATGCCAGTTGTAGCCCGGCCCCGTCGTCTGGGTGTATTGGCCGAAGCGCAGGATGACCGCGCGCTCCTGCGCGTCGACTCGATAGAACCCGCTGCCGATCCAGAGCGCGCCGATCAGCACGAGCACGGTAGACAGGCCCTTGCCGATCGCCGCCGGACTCTGCTGGCCGCCGCCGCCCGCGGCCTTCTGGCCGAACAGGTTCGCGATCCACCGTTGGATATTGCGCAAGATTTCGTCCAAATCGCGCGGCGGCTTCTGGCGATTCCAGGGGTTGCGCTTTTCTCCGGGGTCGTTCCAAGCCATCGTGATGCCTGTTGGGTGGGGTTGAATACTTGCGCGAGAGCCCGGCATTTTAGGCAGACGGTGCGCCGCTCACAAGCCGTTTAGGCCACTCGTCTTTCTGCTTTCGAGCCGCTGCGCGCGGCGCCGGCGTCGATGAGTTCGACGCCGCGGCCGCCGGTGAGCGCCGCTATCTCGTCCGTCTCCATCTCCACGTCGATCTCCCAGCCGCCGTCGTCGCGCTGGCGCTCGGCGCGCACGGCGTTGCGCCGATAAAGGAGAGACCGAAGCGCCGCAGCCTCGAGGCCGACTCGCAGCGTGCGCCTGACCAGATTGGGGCGCACGCAACGCGCAACCGCCGCGCGCAATTCATCCAAGCCGCCGCCGCTCGACGCGGACACCCAGGCGACCGCCGGCGTTCCGTCCGGGCCGTCCTCGACGCGCGGCGCCTCGCCGGTCAAGTCGGTCTTGTTGAACACCAGGAGTTCGCGTACGTCGCCGGCACCGATGCCGCGCAGCACTTCGCGCACCTGGGCGATGCGGTCGCTGCGCATCGGATCGGCGGCGTCGATCACATGCAGCAGCAAATCGGCCTCGCGGGCTTCCTGCAGCGTCGAACGGAACGCGGCGATGAGTTCATGCGGCAATTCGCGCACGAAGCCGACCGTGTCGGCGAGCACCACTTCGCCGATGCCGGCGAGTTCCATGCGCCGCACGGTCGGATCCAGGGTTGCGAACAGTTGGTTCGCGACGTAGGTCGACGAGCCCGTGAGCGCGTTGAACAGCGTCGATTTCCCGGCGTTCGTATAGCCGACGAGCGCGACGGTCGGCACGGGGACTTCGCGCCGCACGCGGCGTCCCGTATCGCGCTGGCGCGCGAGCTTCTCGAGGCGCGCGCGCAGCGTCCGTATGCGCTTGCCGATGAGCCGCCGGTCGGTTTCCAGCTGCGTCTCGCCGGGGCCGCGCAAACCGATGCCGCCCTTCTGGCGCTCGAGGTGGGTCCAACCGCGCACGAGCCGCGTCGACAGGTGCGTCAACTGCGCGAGTTCCACCTGGAGTTTGCCTTCGAAGCTGCGCGCGCGCTGCGCGAAGATGTCGAGGATCAGGCCGTTGCGGTCCAATACCCGGCGATTCGTCAGCTTCTCGAGGTTGCGCTCCTGGCTCGGACTCAATGTCCGGTCGACGAGTATGAGGTCAGCGCCATTTTGCTCGGCGCAGAGTTTGATCTCCTCGGCCTTGCCGGACCCCACGAAATATTTCGGATCCGGCCGCGGCCGCGTCGCGAGCACGAGGCCGACATTCAGCGTGCCCGCCGACGTGGCGAGCGCCTGGAATTCGGACACGTCGGCGGGATCGACCGGATGACCGACGCCGACGCCGACCAACACGGCGCGCTCGCCGCGCCCGGGTCGCTCAAACAATGGGAGTGCGCCTACCGGTCACTCGACGATCGCCGGTTCCGTGACTTCCCCATCCTCGCCCGTCGGCAAGCGGACGTTGCGCGCCGGAACGACGGTGGAAATCGCGTGCTTGTAAACCATTTGGCTGACGCTGTTTCTGAGCAGAACGACGAACTGGTCGAACGAATCGATCTGCCCTTGCAGCTTGATGCCGTTCACGAGATAGATCGAGACGGGCACCCGTTCCTTACGCAGGGCGTTCAAAAAAGGGTCCTGCAGAGACTGACCACGGGCCATGAGTGAAGCTCCTTGTTTTTGCTGTCATTTGTCCTGTCGTGTCACTTCGCCAAGGCACGAGGAAATTCCCTCGGAATCCTAGCACAGCGATGCCGCGTACGGCTAAGCGGGTGACCACACTGTAATCATCGATGTGACAGCGAATTATTCGTTTTCAAGATGCGCCGTGCCGCGCGCGAGTGCATCGCTCAAGGACTGCGCCACTTCGGGGTGCGTGGGGTCGAACCACACGGCGTCGGCTCTGCGCCGCAACCAGGTCAACTGTCTCTTCGCCAATTGCCGCGATGCGACAATCGCCTTCTCCGTCGCCTGCGCCAATGTCGACTCACCCGCCAAATGCTGCCACATCTGCCGATATCCGACCGCGCGCATCGCCGGATGTTCCCCGGAGAGGTCACCGCGCCGATAAAAGCCGCGTACCTCCTGCACGAACCCGGCGTCCATCATCGCGTGAAAACGCCGCTCGAGCGCGGCATGCAGGACGGCGCGATTCTCGGGCGCGAGCGCCAATTCGACGACCGCGACATCGGCGAGAGCCGCGCGCCGCCTGCTCTGCAAGGCGGTGATCGTCTCGCCGGTGAGCCGGTAGACCTCGAGCGCACGTTGGGTGCGCTGCGGGTCGTTCACGTGTATGCGTGCGGCCGCGTGCGGGTCGACGCGCGCCAGCTCGGCGTGCATCGCGGCCCAGCCGAGGATCCGTGCGCGCGCATCGATCTCGGCGCGCAAGCCGGGGTCTGCCTCCGGTAGGTCCGCGATTCCTTCGGTCAACGCGTGGAAATAGAGCATCGTGCCGCCGACCAACAACGGTTGGCGGCCGCGTGACCAGATCTCTTGCATCGCCCGCTCGGCGTCGCGCACGAATTCGCCCGCCGAGTAGCTCATCGTGGGGTCGCGGATGTCGATGAGGTGATGTGCGACGCGCGCGCGCGCCGCGGCGCTCGGCTTCGCGGTGCCGATATCCATGCCGCGATAAACGAGCGCGGAGTCGACGCTGACGATCTCGAGCGGAAATCGCTCCGCGAGCCGGATCGCGAGGTCCGTCTTGCCGGCGCCGGTCGGCCCCATCAGCAATACCGCCGTGCGCCGCATCAGCGGCCGCGCAGAAATAGGCGGTCGAGGTCGGTCAACGACAGGCGCACCCAGGTCGGACGGCCGTGGTTGCATTGATCGGCGCGGTCGGTGCGTTCCATCTCGCGCAGCAAGGCGTTCATCTCGGGCAAGCTGAGATTGCGCTGCGCGCGCACCGCGGCGTGGCAGGCCATGGTCGCGAGGCGTCGATTGACCGCCTCCTCGACGCGGCGCGAGCGCTCGCCCTCGGTCATTTCCGCGAGCACGTCGCGCACCAGACCCGCCGGATCGTCCGCGGCGAGCAAGACCGGCGCCGCGCGCAGCGCAATCTCGGCGGGCCCGGCGCGCGTCAACTCGAAGCCCAGCGCGGCGAATTCGTCCTGATGGCTCTCGGCGGCATCCGCTTGCGCCGCGTTCACGCGCAGGACTTCGGGCACGAGCAACTGCTGGCGCGCGGTCTCGCCGGCCAACAGTCTCTTCAGGCGCTCGTAGAGAACGCGCTCGTGGGCGGCGTGCATGTCGACGAGCACGATGCCCTGCGCCGATTGCGCGAGAATGTAGACGCCGTGCAATTGCGCGATCGCTTGGCCGAGCGGCGCTTCGGCGTCCGCCGGCTCCGTCGTGGCGCCGGGCGACGCAGCCGGCGCCGCGCGCGCGAGCGCCGCGGCATCCGCGGCGGCCGGGGGCGCCGCCGGGAGGTTGAAGTACGACTGGTGCGGCGCGCGCACCTCGGCGTGCTGCGCAACCGCGGTCAACCAATCGGCGCCGCCGCTGCCCATCGACTGCGCCGTGGGCCGCGTCGCGGCGAGCGCGCGCTCGACGGTGCGGAACAGGAAATCGTGGATGCGCCGCGGGTCGCGGAAGCGCACCTCGAGCTTTTGCGGATGCGCATTGACGTCGACCGTCGTCGGATCGATATCGAGATAAAGGAGATAAGCCGGAAATCGCCCGTGGAACAGGACGTCCTGGTACCCGAGCCGCGCCGCGCTCGCGAGCAATTTGTCGCGTACGAACCGGCCATTCAAGTAGACGAATTGCATATCCGCCTGGCCGCGCGAAAACGTCGGCAGGCCGAGCCACCCCGAGAGACGCAGGTTCTCGGTCTCGTGGCGCAGTTCGAGCACGTGCGACGCGAACTCCTCGCCGCAGATCCGCGCGACCCGCAGCAGCCGTTCCGCCGGCGACCGCGCCGGCGGCAGCGCCCAGACGGTCTTGCCGTTGTGCACGAGCGTGAACGCGACCTCGAAGCGCGACAGCGCGAGCCGCTCGAGCATGCGCAGGACGTGCTGGAATTCGGTCTGCTCCGAGCGCAGGAACTTGCGCCGCGCCGGCACGTTGTGAAAGAGCTGCCGCACCTCGACGCTCGTGCCCGGCGGGTGCGCCGCGGGCGCGGCGGCCGGTGCCGGCGCGCCGCGCGCCTCGACCATCCAGCCGCGATCCTCGCCGAGCGGCCGCGAGGTGATCGTGAGCCGCGATACCGACGCGATCGAGGGCAGCGCCTCGCCGCGGAACCCCAGACTCTGCACGCGCTCGAGATCCTCGAGCGAGGCGATCTTGCTCGTCGCATGGCGTTCGAGCGCGAGACCGATTTCGTGCGCAGGAATGCCGCGGCCGTCGTCGCGGACCCGGATCAGCGTCGCGCCGCCGTGATCGAGCTCGACCTCGATGCGCGTCGCGTGCGCGTCGAGCGCGTTCTCCACGAGTTCCTTGACGACCGACGCCGGCCGCTCGATGACCTCGCCGGCGGCGATTTGACTGATGAGCTCATCGGCTAGGACTTGGATTGGCAAAGGGACCTCGCGAACCGCTTATGTTCGCACATTGTCCCGCCGAACACCTCGGCTGCGTGCGCGATGCGCCGGCCGGCGGCGAGGGTCTAGCGGCCGGCGCCGCCCGCGGCCAGGTGCGAGGACGAGCGCGCGGCGGCCAACTGCGCGATACGCGTACCGGACGGCGGATTCGCATAGAAGTAATTGCGTACGCCCGCGAGGATGGCGTCGGCGAGCTTTGCCTGCTTCGTGTGCGTGCGCAAACGCAACTCCTCCCGCGGATTGGAGATATACGCCGTCTCGACGAGCATCGACGGAATGTCGGGCGACTTCAACACGACGAATCGCGCCTGCTGCACTTGATGCTTGCGGATCTCGCCGACCTGATTGAGGGCCTGCAATACGCGCTGCGCCGCCGCCTCGCTCGCGGTCAACGACGCAGACTGCGACAGATCGAGCAGCACGGACGCCAGCACCTGGTCCTTGTTCTCGAGCGAGACGCCGCCGATGAGGTCGGACTCGTTCTCCCGCTCCGCGAGCCAGCGCGCCGCCTCGTCGCTCGCGCCGCGCTGCGACAGGATGTAGACCGACGAGCCGTCGACGCTGCGGTCGCGAATCGAGTCGGCGTGGATCGACACGAACAGATCCGCGTCATGCGCGCGCGCGCGGCGCATGCGGTCGCGCAGCGGCACGAAATAATCGCCGTCGCGCGTCATATAGGCGCGCATGCCGGGCTGCGCATTGATGCGTGCGGCGAGATCCTTGCCGATCGCGAGCACGACATCCTTTTCGCGCGTCCCGTACTTGCCGATCGCACCCGGGTCCTCGCCGCCGTGACCCGGATCGATCGCGATGACGAGGTCCCGCGCGCGCGGCGGCGCGTGGGCGACCTTGACCGCCGTTTCCGTGGGTGCGGCCTTGCTCAAGTCGAGGACCAATCGGTACCCGTACTCATCGTTCGGCGGGCTCAGGAAGCTCTTGGCGCGCGCGGCCGCGTCGAGGTCGAGGACGATGCGCAGTTCACCCTTGCCGTGCGCCGCGACGCGCACCGCCTTGACGATGCCCGCGCCGCCGCGACTGCGGCGTGCGCCCGGCCGCAACCGCCCCGCCGGAATGTCGAGCACGACACGGTTCGGATTTCGCAACAGGAATAGGTTGTGCGTCGTGCGGCCCGAAAGATCCAGGACGACGCGCGTGGCGTCCGGGCCCGCCCAGAGGCGGATATGGCGAACGTCGACCGCGAGCGCGGGCGCCGTGAGCGTCGCGGCGAGCAGAAGAATTCCAACCAGTCGCAGTCCCGTCGATCTCATAGCGCGATAAGTTAACGCCGATGAGACACATTTTTCAAGTCAAATTAGGTAGATAGGGTACTAACTTACTGTCTGACGCTAGGTTCCTTAGCCAAGCTTCGCCTACCGCACCGAAGCCCTGCAACAGCGCGCTGCGCCCCGCGCCCGCATCCGTGAGCGTCACCGCCAGGTCGGCGGCCGGCACCGAAGCTTCGCCGCGCTCGGGCCATTCGATCAGGATCAAGTGCCCGGGCGACAGGTAGTCCCGCAGCCCCAGCCCCTCCAAATCGGCGCCGCCGCGCAAGCGGTAGAGATCGACGTGCACGCAGACCGCGGCGCTCGTCGGGTGGATCTCCATCAGCGTGTAGGTCGGGCTGCGGATCTGAGAGGCTACGCCGAGAGCGCGCAGAAGGCCGCGCGCGCACGCAGTCTTGCCCGCGCCCAATTCGCCCCGCAAATGCAGGACCACGCAGGCGGACGCGGCGCCCGGAAATGCGCGCGCGAGCGCGGCGCCGAGTTCCGCGGTCGCATCGGCGTCGGGCAGTTGCAGGTTCATGGTGCGCATGGCGGTCCTTCGGCATTATACGAGCCGTGAAACCCGACCACGTCCCCGATCGCACGGCGCTCGTCGCCGACATCAAACGCTGGAGCGCGGAATTGGGCTTCACCGGAACCGGCATCGCCCGCATTGACCTTGCGGCCGACGAGACGCATTTCCTCGACTGGCTGCGCGCAGGCTTCGCGGGCCAGATGAGCTACATGTCCCGCCATGGCAGCAAGCGCACGCGTCCGCAGGAGTTGGTGCCGGGCACCGTCAGCTGCATCAGCGTGCGCATCGACTACTGGCCGCGCGAAGCCGCCGCTGCGCGCGCCGTGCTCGAGGAGCCGACCAGCGCATACCTGTCCCGCTACGCGCTCGGCCGCGATTACCACAAGGTCGTTCGCTCGCGCCTGCAAAAGCTCTGCACGCGCCTCGCCGCAGCCTTGGGTCCGTTCGGCCATCGGGTATTCGCCGACAGCGCGCCGGTGCTGGAAAAGGCGCTCGCGCGCAACGCCGGCCTCGGTTGGATCGGCAAGCACACGAACTTGATCGATCGCGACGCCGGTTCGTATTTCTTCCTCGGCGAGATCTACTGCGACCTCGATCTGCCGGCCGACGGCGCCGGCAGCGCGCACTGCGGCACGTGCAGCGCCTGCCTGCCGGCCTGCCCCACCGGCGCGATCGTCGCGCCGTATCGCCTGGACGCGCGGCGCTGCATTTCCTACCTGACGATCGAGTTGCAAGGGCCGATCCCCGTTGAATTTCGCCGCGCGATCGGCAATCGCATCTACGGCTGCGACGATTGTCAACTCGTCTGCCCGTGGAACAAATTCGCGCGGCCGACGCGGGAG
>Ga0316628_100001618_pt1 | contig 16046 bp, 12 predicted proteins | sample OWC_Aug_M2_C1_D5_FD_207648 | JGI IMG/M metagenome (GOLD analysis project Ga0316628, IMG submission 207648) | Wetland soil microbial communities from Old Woman Creek delta, Ohio, United States - OWC_Aug_M2_C1_D5_C | ecosystem: Environmental > Terrestrial > Soil > Wetlands | place: USA: Ohio... | reverse complement strand
ACGGTTTAATTTTCCCGCTTGACTCTCTTTTTCAAGAAATTGAATAAGTTTTCTCGCAATCCTTCTGCTAAGCATATCGGTTGAGATTTCTGATGCCTCGCGATCAGGCATGCTGGATCCCACGATGAATCTTATCTTCTCTGGGGCAACTGGGATAAACGGGGTCCCGATGCGGTCAAGAGGATGCATGATAGGTATTGGTCGTAAGGGTGATTTCAGATAGATATCGTGGATTCCCTCCATCCCCAAGGGCCGCAGCTGATTGATCTCCACAATAAGGGAAGAGGCGAGTTCGACCCATTCCGGGGTGTCATAAACGGCCGTGGAAGGTATGATATTCCCTTCTTCTGTAATGCCAATTGCCTCGATAACGGCTAGGTCAATCTTTCCAAATCGTCCTTGCCTCACATGAGCTGGAAGTTGGCCTCCCTTGCCTTCGACAAACCGTACCTCTCCTCGGTTGACGGCATCCCTCAGGAGTCCCGATCCGATCGCCCCGATCCTTGTCCTGATTCCTTTTGACTGGACCAGGGTCTCTTCAACCTCCGGCCCCAGGGGGCCTGCCGCCAGAAGGTCAATCTTTATTCGACCCTCTTGCTTCATGCGGTCGGCGAGGGCCAGGAAGGTTGCTTTCGGATAACCCATAAGGGGATTGCCAGAGGTGGCCACCCTCATGCCATCTTTGAACAGTAAGGATGCCTCTTGAGGCGTACCCAGTCTTTCAAGAAGTTCTTTTTTCCTTATTCTCTTATCCAAATCGCTCAATGGCCACCTCAACGTTTAAGATTCTGCCGGATAAAGTCGGAGATCTCTTCAAGATTGGAATGGGAAGGAAAGACTCCGTCGATCCCCGCCGCCTTCAATGCCTCGGCGTCTTCTCTCGGGATGGTTCCTCCGAAGAGGAGGAGCGTGTCTTTTATACCGCTCTCTGCCATCCTCTTAAGGAGTCGATTTGCAATGGGGAGGTGGGAACCTGAAAGAATACTCACTCCCACCACATCGACTGCCTCTTGGAGAGCCGCTGCTACCACTTGGTCAACGGTTTGACGTAGGCCGGTATAGATCACTTCCATCCCTTTGTCTCGAAGCCACTGAACCAAGACCTTGGCTCCCACATCATGTCCATCCAGACCAATTTTAGAAATTAATACCCGGATTCTTCTCCCGTCACCCATGGCTTACTCCGATTCGATTAGACGGTCTTGGGTTCTTTGTATTGACCGTAGACTTTTTTGAGGGTTGAAATGATTTCGCCCAGGGTGGCCTGAGCCTTGAGTGGTTCAAAAAGATGAGGGATGATATTCTCTTCTGTTCTGGCTGCAAGCTCCAAGCTTTTCAAGGACTGTACCACGCGGGCGCTATCTCTTTCTTCCTTGACCTGGCGCAAACGTTCGAGCTGGCGATCGCGAGTTTCAGGGTCAACCCTGTAGATTTCCACGTCCCGCTCCTCCTCTTTTACGGAAAACCGATTCACGCCCACCGAGATCCTCTCTCCAGAATTTATCTTCTTCTGCAGAAGATAACTCTGCTGGGCCAGCTCTCTCTGAATTTCTCCGTTTTCAATCTCATGGACGATTCCCTTTTTTCTATCTATGGTTTCCAAAATTTCGATCATCTTGGTTTCCATCTCGTTCGTAAGGCTTTCCAGATAATAGGACCCCCCCAATGGATCCACCACGTCACTGACACCCGTTTCATGGGCCAGAATCTGCTGGATCCTTAGCGAAGTGCGGATAGCAAGGTCGGATGGGATGGCGTAAACCTCGTCGAAACAGGCCAGATTCATCGATCTTGTGCCAGAGAAAATAGCCGCTAGTGCGTAGGCCGTCGCCCGCGCAATGTTGTTTAAGGGCTGGTCAGCAGTCAATCCACCTCCCATCCCGCCGGTGGAAAACCGAAATTGCATGGAGCGTTGATCTTGCGTGTCATACCGTTCCTTCATGATCTTGGCCCAGAGGCGGCGACCAGCGCGAAGCTTTGCAATGTCCTCAAAAAAATTAAAATCCCTGCCACCCACGGGGAGATGGAAAGAAAGAAGGGGTGCAATGTCATCGATTCCAAAGCCTCTTTTCATAACCTCTTCGATATAGACTTGAGCAATGGATATTGGTATCGCGATGCACTGCACTGCATTGGCCCCGTACTCCCTGATATGTGTTCCTGATACACTGATGGCATTGAAGTGGGGAACCTCGCGGATGCAAAATTCCACACAGTCTCCCACCAGTTTGATGGAAGGCTTCGGAGGGAAGATCCAAGTCCCCCTTGCAATATATTCTTTTAGAATATCATTCTGAATCGTTCCTCTTAGATCCTTACGATCTACCTTTTGCTTTTCACCGACAAGAATATACATTGCCAGGATGATGGGAGCCGGGGCGTTAATAGTGAATGAAGTGGAGACCTGATTGAGGGGAATGCCGTCGAAGATGCGCTCGAAATCTGCTAAGGTGTCCACGGCAACTCCCAATTTTCCCACATCGTCTTCGGCTAGCGGATCATCCGAATCGAGACCGACTTGAGTGGGTAGATCAAAAGCCAGGCTCAAACCGGTTTGCCCGTGGTTCATAAGAAATTTAAATCTTTCATTGGTGCTTTCTGAAGTTGCCTGACCAGAATACTGTCTCATCGTCCAAAGGGAGCTCCGGTACATCGTCGGATAGATTCCTCTTGTAAAAGGATACTCACCCGGCTGACCCAGATCCTTTCCGTAGTCAAATTCCTTCAAATCTTCCGGGCCGTAATGGATTTTGACCGGTGTTCCGAGAACCGAAGTCACCTCGCGTACCCCAGCCTTCTCTTTCTTTGCCATCTTCAACTCCCTATTTCTTTTCTTTTGTCTCCTCGCCCTTTAGAATCTTCATGATTTCACCAGACTTCGCGAAAGTTTCTTCCACATATCTATTCATCTGAATTCTATCCATGTAGACAACTGGTGTATACATTCGATTCATAACTTTGATGAAATCAGGATCTCTTACTGTTTTGCCAAAGGCATCGTCCAATTTTTTCAGCACATAATCAGGGAGGCCCCTGGGTCCATAGACACCCATCAAGTTCGGGATGGAAAACCCGTAGATCTCTTGCAGGGAGGGAATCGTCTCGTAGCCGGGAATCTTATCCCTGCCTAAATACGTAAGGACACGTAGTTTCCTTTCTTTAAGATAAGGTACGGTCGAGGGATCTACCGTTGAACCGTAGACCGTGACATGGCCTCCCAACGTCGCGCTAAGTATTTCAGCACTTGATTTGAACGTGACATAAGTAAACGCCACCTGCTCGTGTTTTTCAACCTGCCACAGCACAAGACCTTGAGAAGCAACGGATCTCGCTCCTGTGATGGCAATTTTTGCACCCCGTGGATTCTTTTTTGCCCATTCGACGAACTCCTTCCAAGTATTCCAGGGCGCATCATTCCTGACCATTAAGGGATAGACATTATTCCCATAATTAGCAATCATTGTGAAACCAGCGAGATCCTTGTAAGGAGCTTCACCCGAGAAAGGTGCAACAAAGGCGGCGGATGTCAAGATTGTACCTAATGTGTAACCGTCGGGTTTCGCGCTCATGACGGCTGCTGCGGCAATCGTCCCTCCAGCCCCGGGTTTGTTAACAGGGATGAATGGCTGATCGAGATACTTCGAGGCCGTTTCAGCAAATGCCCGGCCGGAAAGGTCCGCAGTTCCCCCGGCACCGAAGGATATGATAAAAGTGATCGGTTTAGTAGGATAATCCGGATCTTTCGCACTTGCCGTATTGATACTCTGGAAAAGCAGAATTGATAGTCCGACCAATGAGATGATAACTAAGTTTTCTATAACTTTTCTTTGCATGGCAACTCCCATCTTTCTCATTTCCGTTTGGCTTCTTCTTCTTTGAGCATTTTCATCGTTTCACCGACCTTCGGAAATACCTCTTCAACATACCTGGTCATTTGGGCCCTATCCATGTAGTCAACAGGCATATGCATTCGATCCATTACGCCGATGAAATTAGCGTCCTTGACTGCTTTGGGAAAAGCATCGTCCAGCTTTTTCAAAACGTAATCAGGAAGACCTTTGGGGCCAAAAATACCCAGTAAATTTGGGATCGAGAACCCGTACAATTCGTGGGTAGAAGGGATATTCTCGTAACCTGATAGTTTCTTCACACCTAAGTATACCAGAATTCGCAGCTTCCCTTCCTTAATATAGGGTATCGTTAATGCATCTGTAGGAGACACATAAGCGTTTATATGGCCTCCCAACAAAGCAGTGAGTATTTCAGCATTGGATTTGAATGCAACATTTGTAAATTCCACTTGCTCTCGTTTTTCGACTTGACCCGTGATCAAGCCGAGAGAAGTGGATAGTTTTGCACCCACGTTACCGATCTTTGCTCCCCTTGGATTCTTTCTGGACCATTCTATGAATTCCTTCCAGGTTTTCCACGGCGCATCATTCCTGACCATTAGAACGTAGGTGTAATGTCCAAAGTTTCCTATCATTGTGAAGCCACTTAGGTCTTTATATGGGGCTTCTCCTGAGAAAGGTGCAACGAAAGCGTTCGAGGCTGCTACGACCCCCAGGGTATAGCCATCGGGTTTAGCGGTGATGACGGCCATGGCGGCATGGGTCCCTCCAGCCCCAGGCTTATTAACAGGAATGATGGGTTGTCCGAGATACTTACCAAATGCCTCGGCAAAGCCACGGGCCGCAATATCCGCGGTTCCTCCTGCACCGAATTGAATGTAAAGGGTGATCGGTTTCGTGGGGTAGTCCGGATCCTTCGCGCTGGCCAGGTCGACGTTCTGGACCAAAATGGTCAAAAGCAACATTACCCCAGTCGCCCAAATCTTCATGATCTGTTTCTTCATCACCTGCTCCTCCTTCTTTCGTGCTTTGAATTCTTGGCTCTATGAGACGTGACAAGATCCCGATCGCTTGGAAGATTCAATTTTGAGACTTTTCGCTTCGTTTTGTAACTGCAATTCTTTCACCTTATTTTCCTTTGGTATACCGTGAGGGATACACCAGCCGTGCTCTTCATAGTAATCATTCAATAATTGATCCAAATCTTCCAGGGTAAGTTCTTTTCGACCATAATAATCCTGCAATACTAAGTTACTTCCTTGATCCTTGAGTGGTCTAAACCAACTTTTTGGAAAGACATCTTTTTCTCTTGAAAAACCTTCTCGAACGTTGAGCAATTTCAACAGATTCCAGGCGCGCTCTCCAGCCTGTTTGAGGTGTTTACCGTCCATTTGAAACCCGGTTGTATTGGAATATAATTCACTAAAGAGGTCCATGGTATAAAATGCCTTTATGCTTTTTCTTGAACAGACCCCTAATGAGGAGAAGACCGAATACCATTCCTCGCAATGCTTTGTTAAACGTGCGACGTTAAAATCGTTGTGTGAAAAGATTTTGTTCATCGACGAGGCCGGGACGCCCATTGCCTGACAGAAATTTTCTAAGGTTTCTATAGGGACATTTCTGGCTCCGTAAGTGGGTGAACCCCCGGCATGTTGATGCCCTCCGCGAGGATTGACCACCTGCTCAAATTCGTAAGTGCCCAAACGATAGCACCTTGCATCGAAAATGAAGTCCATCCCTTTAATTTGTGATTCAAAATCTCTTCCGAACGTGTTCCCCAGATGTTCAAACCCCTCCGCCAAGATGGCACCAATGCCCTCCTGAGCGGCAATTTGATTGATCAACCGTTTTGTTGTTTCAAAATCTCTCTTCAGGGGGAATCCGGCGTCTTTATTTGTGATCAATCCATCTTCGTAGAGTTTAATGACGTAGTCTATGGAAGCACTTACGCCATAGGTATCGAGTCCCAGCCGGTTGCATAGGTCATGGCAGATAAGCATTTTCTCAGAAGTTCCCACGTTACACCTAGCGCCGAAAGCAGTGATTCTGCCGATGAAGCTTGATGCGAAAGTCACGGAGTCTATGTTCCCCTCATTCCTAAACCTAAACTTCTCTTTGCAGGGGAGGAAACAAGAAGGACAACTGATTCTACTTTTTCTGATCTTTTTCAAATAAACGTCGGGTCCAAAATTCTCCCTGAGTTCATCTCGCGGATATATCTCTGTCCAGTCTTTATAGGGGATTCCGGCCACCTCGGACCAATGTTCCCAGCCAGCCATCGAGCCTAATTTCATCATCATTTCCCTATTAGGAAAATTCCTCATCGCCAAGAATAGTGGACGTACCAAGTTCGTCAGGCGATTGCGGTCGGCAATTTCAATGTTCTTGTTTCCATAAGCAACAACTGCTTTGAGTTTTTTTGATCCCAAAACCGCAGCCAGACCCCCCTTACCAAGAGAGGCAATGTTGTCCACCAGTCCGAGGGAGAGCTTGACTAAATTTTCTCCAGCCGGCCCGATTGCGATCACGCTGCTGTCCATCCCCGCTTGTTTCCACAATAGATGGGTGGTCTGAGTGATATCACGTCCCCACAGTTCTTTAGCATCCCTCAATTCAACTTCATCATCGCTGATATAGAGATAGACGGGTTTTTCTGATCGCCCTTTTATGACGATATGATCGAACCCCCCATGCTTTAGCACGCGGCCGAAATTCATCCCAGCGGCACCTGTTCCAATACAATGGTTCAATGGATATTTTGTGGTTGCGAACATTTTTGAGGATCCCGGAACCAACGTGCCGACGAGAGGGCCTGTTCCAATCACCACCACATTCTCAGGAGAGAACTCATTTGCTTCCGGGACAGAGTTTTCTTGCATCAATTTCAAATTAATGCCCATCCCCCCAATGAATTTTTGAAAAATAGATTTGTCGATTGGTCTCTGCTCAACCTTGCGATCGGTCAGATCAACGTATAAGTATTGTCCTGCGTATCCTTTCATGATCCTTCCCGGACGAGTTTTCTAAGATCCTTCTTCAACACCTTCCCGAGCGAATTCTTGGGCAATGAACCGACAAATTCAACATAGCGCGGTTTTTTATAGCTGGCTAAATGCTCTTGACAGTAATTGACCACTTCATCCTTGCTCATGGTGACTGAGGGATGAAGTACAATATAGGCCTTCACCACCTCACCCCATTCATTGTCAGGGATACCTACCACGGCGGCCTCCATAATCTTCTCGTTTCTTACCAGGACATTTTCAATTTCCAACGAATAAATATTTTCACCTCCGCTGATGATCATGTCCTTTTTGCGATCCGCCAAATAGAGGTACCCATCCTCGTCAAAATATCCAAGGTCACCTGAATAGAACCAACCCTCCCTTAAGGACTCTCTGGTGGCGACGGGATCGTTGTAGTATCCTTGGGTGACATGGGGGCCGTAGAAGATGATCTCTCCGACCTTTCCCGGCGGAAGGTCGATTCCGTGGTCATCAACGATACGGATGATCGTATCAAGATAAGGTTTCCCGACGCTTTTGGGCTTCTCCAAAAGTTCAGATCCCTGGATGAGCGTGCCTGAAAAGACCTCGGTTGCCCCGTAGGCATCGGCCATGACCACATGGGGAAATCTCTCCATAAATCTCTTCTTCATCTCAAAAAGCCAAGGTGCTCCGGTGGATGTGCAATAACGCCAGCTCTTCGTGCCAAACGCATGATCCTTCGGGACCTCAAGTAGTTTTTCACAGATCGTCGGCACGACTGAACAGATGGTTACTTTCTCGGATTCGATAAGTTGCATCGTCTTAATGGGATCGAACCGCTTCATTAAAACCATCTTGTTTCCCATAAAAATAGACGCGATCACATTGATGTAGGAGTTCATGTGGTAAAGTGGGTTTACAAAAAGGACAACTTCATTGAAGTCGTATTTTTTCATTATGATAATAGATAGGGCAGCCCAGAGGTTATTCCTGTGAGTGAACATAGCGCCCTTTGGAAATCCTGTTGTTCCGGAAGTATACATGATGAAACGTAAATCCTTTTCTTCGACTGGACTATCCATTTCTGAATCTGTCGAACCCCGAACGAGTTGTTCGTAGTCAAGAGAATCAGGAGACGTTTTTTCTCCAACCGATATAAGATTCAAACGTTTTGATTCTAAAAGGGGCTCAATGACATCCCTCAAGTCTTGATCGTATACCAATGTGGATGAATTTGAGTGATCGATAATGTAATTTACTTCCTCGCCGACTAATCGATAATTGATGGGAACACTGGCGGCGCCGATTTTCGCCGCCGCAAAATAGATCTCGATGAGCTGTGAAGAATTAAACATCATGCTGGCAATTTTATCACCTTTCTTTATTCCTAACCTTGAAAAGGCGTTTGCCAAGCGGTTTACCCGTCGATTTAGGTCATCGTAGGTTATCCGCTTACCCTCAAAGACGATTGCTGTTTTATTAGGGAATTTTAATGCAGACCGCTTGAGGAGGTAACCTAATGTAAATTCCATAAATTTTGAACTTATTTTCCTTTTTTGACCGTTTTTAATAATCGCATGTAGTCCGGGGGAAGTTGGGGGGTAAATTGGCCGTAGGTTGGGACCGGGAAGCGCTGGCCACCCTGATGGGTTTCTCGTAGAAAAGTAATCGTCTCTTCAATTTTCTTATTGGGAATGATGAATACCATTTCATCATCTTGGGTCAATCCGAATATTCTTTCCCCATTTCCCGGCAATACGAGTCTGACCTTGTTTTTTAGAATTGGCCATACCACTTCAAAAGCACAACTCCCACCGCCTTGGGCCGAAAGTTTTAGAGGCGAGCCTGTCTTGAAAACTGAGGCCTGAACGAATCGCAACATCTGGGCTGGATTTCCATAAACCAAAATCGAATCTGGCTCAAAGTCTGCCTTGAAGAGAGGGGAGATCAGGACACCCTTATATTTGCTCAAAGGGAAAAAAGGAAGGGAGCGAGATCGGCGAGCTCGTGCCTCTTCGCTTTGGTTAAACGGCGCGAAGACGAACTTACCCGCCCAGTAGGTGGGCGGGGGGTTTGCTAATCCTAAGTAGAAGAGGGCGCTTGGGCAGGCAATATCTTCTTTGCTGAGAAGAACTGACCAGCCTTGTCTCCTGCATATTCCGATCGCTTGACATAGAAATAGGTTTATATCGAGGTGCTTCTGCGGCCTCTTAATTTTCTCATCGGACACATCAAGCGAGGCCACCATTTTCAAAGCCAGCGGAAACGTGTTGGGCCGAATGTAGTATGAGATGTCTTCATTGTATCTTCGAAGTTTGTCCCTGATCTCTGATTCCATTTTTAAACCCTGAGTATCGTGGTCCCACTGTTTCCCATTAAGCCATAGGTTTGTGCCATTCCCACCTTTGCTTTTTGAACCTGTCTTGGACCACATTCTCCCCGAAGCTGCATGGCCACCTCTACGACTTGCCAGAGGGCCTGTGCGCCAATCGCTTCACCGAATGAGGAAAACCCTCCACTCGGGCAAACCGCAATACGGCCCCCGATACGAGTTTCACCATCTTGAAGCATTCTTTCCGCTTCCCCATCACCGCAAAATCCACATGTCTCCAGGTATTGGAGATAATGCCAAGAACTGTTATCCGGTAACTCAAGAATATCAATATCTTCTGGACCAATTCCAGATATTCTGTAGGCCTGTTGGGAAGATGAGTAACTCTCGCTCAGGAGGGGAGCCTCAGCCTTTGAAGGTGCGGAAAGAGCAGATATGCGGAGGGTAGGGTCACCATAGATAGCACTTCCGATTGTGGACGCTGCGACGGTAATAGGCCTTGAGGTGTATTGCCGGGCCTTGTTGGCGGCGCAGAGGATGAGGGCTGCGGCTCCATCACTCGTGGCACAGACCTCATAGAGGCGCAGGGGATCACAAACCATTTTTGAAGTTAACACTTCTTCAACGGTATAAACCTTCTTGTATCTGGCGTTCGGGTTCTGTGCCCCATACTGACTTAGTAAAACCTTCACCCTTGCCAGATCCTCTTCCGTAGTCCCATGCTTCTGCATGCGTTTACGGCACTCAAGTGCCCAGTAAATGGGGTTGGGCATTCCTACCATCCGCCACCTAAGGACATCCCTGTCCTGCCTGGGATTATCCGATTTTGCAGTCAGAAATCCTTCAGGAGACAGATCAACGCCAATGGCCAATGCAACGTCAACTTGTCCAGAGGCAATGCTCAGGTAGGCGAGTCGGAGTGCCGAGGCACCTGTGGCACAGGCATTGTAGACGTTGACGATTGGAACGCCTGTTTCTCCAAAGACGCTGGCGAGGTATTGTCCGGAGAGATGGCCTGCATTTCCGCCCCAAATGTATATACCCGAGCAGATCGTTTCGATTTCGTTCCACTCGATGTTGGCGTCTGCCAGGGCCTTGGAGATTGCGTCTACACCGAGGTCAATAAAACTCTTCTGGGGGAATTTTCCCCAGGGATGCATGCCGACCCCAATGATTGCAATTTCTCTCGCGATCATTATCTTTCTCCTGAAGTATCGTTCCTGCTTTTCTTATGCCTTTGCCGGCTGGAATGCCCAGGTGACTATTTCTTCTCCCCCTTGATCATGGTATAGCTTGAAAGTAGTGGTCTTCATTACCATACCTATCTTCAGTTGATCAGATTTACACTCTACAACTATCCCTGCGATTTGAATTCCTTCAGGGAATTCCACGAGCCCAACAATGTAGGGTGTGATCTCTCTATCGGTTTTGAAAGGGGGAGGCGGCATATAATATTGAATGGTGTAACTTGCTAACTTCCCTTCCTTGCTAAGAAGAACTTTTTCTATCCCCTGACGGGAACAACCCGGCTTATGTTGCTCATGATACATAGGGAAGAAGAACGCTCCGCATGAGCCACAACGGGCACTCATGAGGTGAACCCCGTCTTCGCTCCATGTGAACAGATCTGGTAATGCGGGGACTTTCTTTCCCTCTTTCCCATCTTCTTCCAACGCAGCACTTCCTCCCGTCAGCCTTTAAAATTCGATCAGTGAGTGAGTTCCCAACGAGATATCCTATTTTTTCGCTTTAGCGTCTTCGGCTTTAATTACTTTTATAACTTTACCAACCTTAGGAAGAGTTTCTTCTATGTACTTGTTCATCTGTGCCCTATCCATGTAAACGATTGGTGTATACATTCGATTCATGACACTGACGAAATCAGGATCCTTTGCCGCTTTAGCAAAGGCATCATCAAGCCTTTTCACTACATAGTCCGGAAGGCCCTTGGGACCAAATACGCCCAGAATATTAGGAATTGCGACTTCAGGCCCATACAGTTCTGGAAGAGAAGGGACATTTTCATATCCTGGTGTTTTATGTGCACCCAAATATGACAGAACTCGAAGCTTCCCTTCTTGAAGATAAGGGACAGTGGAAGGATCTACGGTTGACCCATACATGGTGACATGGCCACCCAGCGTGGCAGTAAGGATCTCGGCACTCGATTTCATAGGGACATAGGTAAACTCCACCTGTTCCCTTTGTTCAACCTGCCATAGCACATAGCCTTGGGAGGCAACGGACCTAGCGCCAGTGATAGCAATCTTTGCAGCTCTTGGATTCTTTCTCACCCATTCTATGAATTCCTTCCAGGTTTTCCATGGCGCATCGGTTTTGACCATCAGGGGATAAACATAATTCCCAAAATTTGCAATGAAGGTAAACCCAGAAAGATCTTTATAGGGGGATTCGTCTGAAAAAGGTGCTATGAAGACATTTGAGGGTGAACAGATACCCAAGGAATAACCATCGGGTTTCCCACTCAGGACTGCCATAGCTGTAAGGGTACCTCCGGCTCCGGGTTTATTGATATGAATGAAGGGTTGTCCAAGATACTTGCTGGTAGCGTCGCCGAAAGCCCGAGCGGTCAAGTCGGTCGTTCCTCCAGCCCCGAAGGCAATATAATAGTTAATTGGTTTTGTTGGATAATCCGGGTCCTTTGCCAGGCCTAAATCAATACTCTGAAATAAAAAAGTGCACAATCCAAGAGTTCCTATGATCACCAGAATGCTCTTTGCAACTTTCTTCATGACCCACCTCCTGAGCTTGTTGAAATATAATTTGACTTTCTGTTGACTACAAAGATTCTCTGACCCCACCCGCCATTACTTCTTACGAGAAGACAAATCAGATCTCTTAAGATCTATTGCGATACCCACCTCCTTTCAAAATTCTTAGTAGTAACCCTTCGTTACCATTTTCCACAGGTCTACGTCGTTTCTTCTAACGGGATTGCCTCCCTCCTCTTCCGGAGAAATGGAATGACGCACGAGATGAGCATCAGGAATGTGGCAATCATTCCTCCCGCAGCAATGGGCCGGGTAAAAAATATCAGAAAACTTCCATCGGACAAGAGCAAAGATTGTCTTAGAGAATTTTCGAACATCGGCCCTAATACAAAGGCGAGCACCATCGGGGCTCCCTCAAAATTATACTTTCGCATTAAATACCCCAGCACGCCAAAGAAAAGCATGACTGCCACATCGAAGGTACTGTTGTTTATGCTATAAGCCCCGATCAGACAAAATAATAGAATTAAAGGGAATAGGACCTTGTAGGGAACTTTGAGTACCTGAACCCACATCCCGATTAAGGGCAGATTGAGTACCAAGAGCATCGCGTTTCCGACATACATGCTTGCGATGACACCCCAGAAAATTTCCGGGTGTTTCGGGATCAAAAGGGGTCCAGGCGTGACCCCGTGAATCATCAGGGCTCCCAGAAGAAGTGCCATAACGACATTGGGCGGAATGCCCAAAGTGAGGAGAGGAACGAACGCCCCTCCAGTTGCTGAATTATTTGCGGCCTCGGGTCCCGCTACCCCTTCGATCGCCCCTTTCCCGAATTTCTCAGGATGCTTTGAGATTTTCTTTTCAATTGCATAAGATGTGAAGGAAGAAATAATGGCCCCTCCACCGGGCAGGATACCAAGGAAAAAACCTAACACACTTCCCCTCGTGATGGGCATGATGCTATCTTTCCAGTCCTGCCAATTCGGAAGCAATCCTTTTATTTTAGTGGTAAAAACACTTCTCTCTTGCAGGCTTCGCTCAATGTTCAAGAGGACTTCGGAGATGCCGAAAAGTCCCATGACGAAGGGCGCGAGCCCAATGCCGTCGAGAAGATCAGGGATTCCAAAGACAAACCTTGAAGAGCCGGTCTCAGGATCCTGCCCGACGCAGCCGATGATGATACCGAAAGTCGCCATCATCAGAGCTCTGATGACAGATCCTGAAGCCAAATAGATTAAGATCGTCAGGCCCAGACACATCAAACTAAAATATTCTGGAGGGCCGAATCGAAGTGCTATGGAGGCTAAAGGAGGCCCGACAATCATAAGTCCGATTACGCTCAGGGTTCCTGCGATAAAAGAACCAAAGGCTGCGATTCCGAGGGCAGGGCCTGCTCTTCCTTGGCGGGCCATCTGATATCCATCGAGGCAGGTCACAACTGAGGCTGCTTCGCCTGGAATGTTGACCAGGATCGAAGTCGTCGACCCTCCATACATGGCACCGTAGTATATTCCTGCAAGCATAATAATAGAGGATACCGGAGTAGCTTTGAATGTGGCAGGAAGGAGAAGAGACATTGCCCCTACGGGTCCGATCCCCGGGAGGACGCCAATTAAGGTCCCGATAAAAACCCCGACAAAACAGAAGAGGAGATTCTCCGGGGACAAAATCACTGAAAAGCCTAAGGATATATTGTGGAGGAACTCCATACTTCAATGCCTCCCAAATCTTAGAATCCCAGAAATCCTTGAGGGAAAGGGACTTTCAGCCAAAGCTCAAAGATTCCATATGAGATCAGAATAGTGGTCAAGCTGCCCACGATCGAGATCCACCATTTTGTTGGTTCAACCGCTTTAAACAAAAAAACCATTAATAGAAATGTTGCGGTTAGAAAACCCAAGTAATTAAAGAGATAAGTGTATAAGGATAATCCAGCCAGAACGAGAAGAACTTTTTGCCACCTCACGCCCACCCAAATTGGTTTCTCTTTTTTATCTACGGCTACTTTGGGCTTCCCAATAAAGGAACTCCCCAAATCGATCGCACTAAGTATAGTAAGAAACAAAGCTGCCAAGAAGAATATAAAACCCGGTCCTGGTTGGTGAAAATTTCCTAACCCCAATCGATACGCACCGATACTAACGTAGACTCCGATGACAATCCAGAATATGCTCCCGGTCCTATGATGGATCTTCACCATCTCTTCCTCTGTCTATATTTTTTTGTGAAATTGCGTACCCTTCATAAATCGCTTCTTTTAACTGCCTGGGACTGGCACAATCACCTATGGTATAAACATCGAGGTTTATCATCTCTTCGCTTTTTTTCACTGAGTCATAAGGTTCACAATTTGGTTCGGCCCCGGTGGCAATAATAAGGGGTTCATCGACGGCTATCTCCCTTCGACCGTCCTTCGATCGGACGAATATCTTCCCAGCCTCCACTTTATCAACCATAGCACTGGCCAGTATCTCGACGCCGTTTCTTGCTAAACGAGACATTAAAACCTTTTTAGTCGAACTTTCAAGATCCCTTCCCACTTCTGGCAACTGCTCAATGACTTTAACCTGCTTGCCTTTTGTGGCTAGAAAGTCGGCTGTTTCCAATCCCACTCCACCTCCGCCGATAATCACTACCTCTCGCCCTATCTGCATTCGTTTTTCTAACACTTCAGTAGCCTGAACGACTCTTATCTTCTCGAGCCCTTCAATCTCTGGATTAATAGGGTGACTTCCTGTAGCAAGGATAACGATGTCAGGACTGAGATTCCGAATAACTTCGGGAGTGGCGCTTTGCCCCAAAAGAATCTTCACACCAAGCTTATTCATTTGAATCCAATACCAATCTATCAGGTTACGAAATTCCCCCCTTCCAGGAGGCCTGGCCGCTGCTCGGAGCTGTCCTCCCAATTTCTTTTTCTGTTCAATTAAAGTGACCTTATGTCCTCTTTTAGCTGCAACGCGAGCAGCTTCCATCCCAGCCGGCCCCCCTCCTACTACAAGAATATTCGTAGAGACCTTGGTCGGAGTAATCTCCGGTTCAACTTTTTCCTTTCCCGTTCTTGGATTTAGTACGCAACCTACTACCAGGTCTTTTTTCCTGTCCCTTCCCCTGCAGCCCTGATTGCACCCGATGCAGATTCGAATATCTTCGATCTTTCCTTCTTGAGCCTTTTTTGGAAAATCGGGATCTGTTAAGAAAGCCCTCCCCATGGCCACGAGGTCTGCCTTTCCGCTTTCAACGATGTGATTGGCCAATTGGACGTCATTAACCCTTCCCACAGCGATGATCGGGATATTTACGGCCCTCTTCACCGATGCGGCAAACTTCACGTAGCAACCCCGTTTATCGTACATCGGTGGAACGGGAAAATGATCGGCAGATTCAGGATCCCCTCCTGAAACCTGGATTGCATCGATTCCCTTTTGTTGCAATGAGCAGCAAAAGGCCTTCGTCTCGCGTAACGTTATGCCTCCCTCTATATATTGATGGCCGACTACCTTGCCGCTGATTGGAAAATCCTCCCCAGCTTCTTGGCGGCACCGTTCAAAGACTTCGAGGGGGAACCGCATCCGATTCTCTAAACTCCCTCCATATTTATCTTGCCGTTTATTTGTTAGACTGGAGAGAAATTGACAGAGGAGATATCCGTGGGCGAAATGAAGATCGATGCCATCGAAACCGGCCCCCTTGGCACGACGCCCTGCTCGGCCAAAGGCATCAATGACCCTTGAGATCTCCTCCGACGTGAGGGGCTTTGGCGCTAACTTTACGATGCTACTCGGAATATTGGAAGCAGAGACAGGTGCAACGCCACGCAGGGATTCTGCCTTGGCTCGGTTGCCTGCGTGGTTCAATTGAATAAAGACCTTCGAACCGTTTCGGTGAATTTCACCGGTCAGCTTTCTGAGTCCCGGAATAAATCTGTCATCGTCAATCGACAGTTGCCGCTCAATTCCATTGCCAAGAGGGAAGTCGACGGTCACCAGCTCGGTCATGATAAGACCGGCGCCCCCCCTTGCCCTTTCGGCATAATAGGAAATCATCTCATCCGTGACAAATCCCTCAGGATCAGCGAGGTTCGTACCCATGGAGGCCATGACGATTCGGTTCTTGAGTACGAGGTCTTTTAGTCGGA
>Ga0316628_100001617_pt1 | contig 16049 bp, 10 predicted proteins | sample OWC_Aug_M2_C1_D5_FD_207648 | JGI IMG/M metagenome (GOLD analysis project Ga0316628, IMG submission 207648) | Wetland soil microbial communities from Old Woman Creek delta, Ohio, United States - OWC_Aug_M2_C1_D5_C | ecosystem: Environmental > Terrestrial > Soil > Wetlands | place: USA: Ohio... | reverse complement strand
CGTCCCGGCCTTGATCTCCTTCAACAGCGCGCCGACGGCTGCCTCCAGCTGCTGATCCCTCCCCTTGGCCACCACGTCGTACTCGTTCATTACCTTGATATCGGGCTCGGTCTGCTGGTTCTCGAGGTACTTGCCGGTCGTCGAGTCCTTGACTCCGGTGTGAGGCACGCCCCAGCGGATGCCGTCGGGCAGCGACTCCCAGCCGGCAAACGTGCACGTGCCGGGTGTGGGCATTCCCACCAGCTTTCCGAGGTTGAGAGCCTTCACCGTGTAGGCGTAGCAGTGGCCGTCACTGTAGTTCGCCTCGTTGGCGAGCGAGACGCTCGGCTTCGTCCAGCGGAAGTTCGGCTCGAACCCGTTGCTGCGCCTGTCGGACGTGTACTCGAAGAACCTCTTGCCGCTCAGGAACATCGCGAGGTCAGCCACGAGGTCGCCGCCGCCGTTGAACCGCGTGTCCACGACGATGCCCTTGCGGGTGGCGTACTTGCCCATGACTTCTTCATAGGCGTTCCGGTAGGCGCCGTCGTTCATGCCGGGCACGTGGATGTAACCCAGCTGCCCGCTGCTCAGGCGGTCCACCTCCTCCTGGTTGCGCCGCACCCAGCGCGCGTACAGCAGGCGGTTCTCGTCCGCGGCACTGATCGGTTTCACCACGATCTCGTTCTTCTTGTCGCCGTCGGCCACCAGCAGCAGCGTCTTCTTGCCGGCCTTCCGGTTGAGGAACTGCGCCAGGTCCTTGTCGGGAGCGATTGTCTCTCCGTCGATCGCCTCGATGATCATCCCGGGCTTCACGGCGATGCCGGCCTTGTCGAGCGGGCCGTCCTTGATGACCTCCTGCACTTTCACGCCGACGCCCCGGTAGGCCTGGTCGTAGAAGGCGCCGATCGCGGCCGTCTCGTCGCTGTTCGGGACGTTGGCGCCGTAGCTGGCGCCGCAATGGCTGATGTTCAGCTCGCCCAGCATCTCGGCTAGCATCTCGGCGAACTCGTAGGTATCGCCGACGTGGGGCAGGTACTTCTGGTAGACGGGCTTCAGGCCGTCCCAGTCGGCCCCGTGATAGCCGGCCGTGTAGAACGACTCCTTGACGGTCCTCCACACGTGGTCGAACGACTCCTGGCGTTCCGCGGCCACGTTCAGGATCATCTCGCCGTTGATGCCGACCGGGTCGCGCTTCGCGCTCGCCGGGTCGATCTTCGAGATGTTGCCGTCGGCCAGCAGGAAGATCGTCTTCTGGTCTTTGTCCCAGGCCATGCTCCCCCCGTTGGTGTTCAACGCGACGAGCATCTTCGTTTCCTTCGTTCGCAGGTTCGTGGACCACAGGTTCATGCCGCGCTCGAAACGCGCCAGGTAGTAGAGCGTCTCCCCGTCCTTGCTGACGAGCGCGTCGCCGAGAGACGACGAGTGAATGGTCAGGCGGGCCTTGCGGATGTCGAGGCCGTCGAAGTCGATGACGACCTGTTCGGGTTTCGGCGCCGCGTCTTTCGCGGCGGCGTCCTTCTTCTCCACGGCCGCCTTGTCCTTGTCCCTCTTTTCCTCGGCCTCCTTGAGGAGCGCGAACTCTTCCTTGGTCAGGCGGAAGCGATCCCACGCGTCCTTCGTGAAGAACATCGCGTACGCGTCGGACTGCGCGCCGCCGCTTTGGGCGACCGCCTTCATGCCGTCCCGGTTGCTCAACCACAGCATGGCCTTGCCGCCGAGAACCCACTTGGCCCTGCGGTCGGTGAAGCCGCTCCTGGTGAGGTTGACGGCGGTTCCCGTTCCGTCCGCGCGAACCAGTCCGACCTCGCCCGGCGAGAACCCCGGCACGGAGTAGTCGAACAGTATCCACCTGCTGTCGGGGCTCCACTGGAAGTACTGCTCGCCCTCGTCCAGTTCCTTGCCGGTCAACAGCACCCGGCTCTGCTTCTTCTCGACGTCGTAGATCTTCAGCGTCGCCTGGTCTTCCACGTAGGCGATGCTCTTGCCGTCGGGCGCGTAGAGCGGTTGCGTGTTCTGGTGCGCGGACGGCAGCAGCGCGGTTTCCTTCACCACCGTCGACGCGTAGAAGTACGGCTCCTCGTCACGCGCGCGCCGCGCTTCGTAGATGTTCCAGCGTCCGCCGCGCTCGGAGGCGTACACGATCGCCTTGCCGTCGGGCGAGAAGCCGACCCAGCGCTCCTGTTCGGGCGTCTTCGTGATCTGCTTGGTGGCCGTGCCCTCGACGCTGGTCGCGAATACCTCGCCGCGGAAGATGAAGGCCACTTCCTTGCCGGTTGGCGAGACGGCCATCTCGCGCGCGTTGCCAGTGACCGGGGTGACGCGCTCGTTGTTGCTCTTCGCGTCGGTCGCGGGGATGGAGATCGCCACCTTCTGCGGCTGGCCCGTCCCCGTCTTCGTGTAGATCTCGCCGTCGTAGCCGAAGCACAGCATGCCGCCGTCGGCCGCGCTGAGGAAGCGGACGGGCACCGTCTTGAACGAGGTGATCTGCTGCGACCTGCCGCCTTGCAGGCTCATCTTGTGGACGTTGAACGTGCCGCTCTCTTCGCTGAGGTAGTAGAAGGCCTTGTCGCCGTCGGTGAAGACGGGGCTGCGATCCTCGCCCGCGAAGGTGGTGATCTTGCGATGCGTTCCGGCCTTGACGTCGTACAGCCAGATGTCGCGGGCGATCGCCGACGTGTGGTGCTTGCGCCACTGGTTTTCGCCGCCCTTCTTGTCCATGTAGATCAGGACCTGCCCGTCGCGGCTCGGCTTGACGTCCTCCGCGGGCGTCGTCAGGACCTGCTCGACGCGGCCGCCGGCGGCCGGCACCCGGTAGAGCTCGGGCTGCGACCCGGTGGGGAAGCCGCGATTGCTGGCCGCGTCCTGCCTGGCACCGCCGAACAGCACCGACTTGTCGTCGCTGCTGAAGGCGTACGGGTATTCCTGGGCGGAATGGAACGTCAGGCGGCGCGCCTCGCCGCCACCGGCCGGGATGACGAACACGTCGAAGTTGCCGTAGCGATCGCTGGCGAACGCGATCTGCCTGCCGTCGTGGCTCCAGACCGGCATGAAGTCGTGCGCCTCGTGGACCGTCAGCGGCACGGCCGTGCCGCCTGCCGCAGCGACGCGGTAGAGGTCGCCCTTGTAGGTGAAGACGATCGTCTTGCCATCGGGCGAGATGGCGGGGTAGCGAAGCCAGAGCGGATTGCCCTGGGCAGCCGCGATCGAGACACCGGCGAACAGGACGGCCACGAGGGACGCAAGAATTGTTTTCATGGTGAACCAGCAGGTGAAGCGGTTGAGCCAGGGCGGGGCGCAGATTCGCGCGATTCTATCCGTTCGTGGTGAGCTTGTCGAACCCCCGCCGAGCGGTGAGCCCTCTTCTTGCTTGCCTTCCGGGCGGAGCCCCCACATGCCAACCTTGCCCCTTGTGCTTGCATCCCTGCTGTTCGCCGCCATGCAGCCTCCGCCCGCGGCGCCTTCCGCCCCCGTGTCCTGGGAGAATCCGATCGTGATGGATCTGATGACCGTCGTCCGTCATCCGGATGTGCTCGGCGGCCAGCGCGTGAAGGTGCGCGTCGCCCGCGTGAAAGAAGTTGTCGGCCCGCGCCTGGTAATCGTGAACGAGCCGCGCATCCGAGGCATCGATCGGACCTACGAGACCTACTTCCGGCTCAGCGAGCTCCTGGTCCTGCTCCCCGCTTCGGTGAGCGTTTCGCGAGGACAAGTCGTGGCGTTCACGGGTGTCGTTCGGACGGTTGCGTCCGGGCGTGCGCTGGGCCTCCCCGTGGACCGGCCGGCGGCTCGCGGCAGGAAATCGAGGAACGACGTGGAAAGGATGACGCGAGCGGGGAACGAACCGCTGCTCGTGGCTGATTCCATCACCACGCCAGACGGCATTGCGCTCGGCGGGCCGGTTCAGTAGCGATCGCAGGGGTCGAACTGGCTCGGCCCGCTACTCGCGACTCACTACTGTCTTTCAAGTGTGAGCGCGTGGACGGTGCGCCCGGGCAGGAACGGCGTCGGCCGGCCTTCGGCCCAGCTGGTCTGCATGTCCCGGTAGTGCGGCGACAGCGGGTGGCCGCTCTGTCCCCCGGGCGTGTGAAGGATGCCCGTTTCCTCGTGGCCAGGCGAGACGACCATGCGCAACGTCGCAGTCAGCGGTCCCGCGGAGGTGGGCATGCGCACCCGCGGCATGTTGGCATCGCCCGGAAGCGGCTGATACGGCATGTCGAGCCACCACCCGAGCCACGGGACGGCCGACGAGAGAGGATGCGCGATAGGTTGGGTGGTCGTTCCCCACGAGGAGGAGGCGAGCGGGCGCCCTCCCGCAGTCGCCTCGGCGATGGTCGCATCGACCGCGCGGAGGATCGCGCGGGTCCAGTCGGTTCCGGGCGGCAGCAGGTGGGGCGGGCGTTCGTGCACCATGCGCCACAACGCGTGCTCCCACCATTCGATGACCGCGCCGGGCCGAAACGCCTGCACGTCGCCCGGCTGCGCGATCGGGTAGATGACGCGGCGCGCGAGCTCGAACCGGAAGTTGCGGACGAGCAGGTACCCGACCGAGTTCACCGACGCGCGGCCGTCCCAGCTCTTGTCGAGCAGGCGCCGGAACTCCGTTCGCGGCGGCGATGTCCGAATCGCATCCCCGGTCAGCTGTTCGAGCAGGAACGTCCGCCAGCGATCGAGGAACAGCGCGCGGTCGTCGAGCTGGATCCTGAGCGAGTCCTCGGGCGTCAACGTGTCGCTGGCCATCAGGTCGTCGCGAACCTGCTTCGCGCGCGGCCCCATGACGTAACCCTCGAGGCCGAGCCGATCGAGGAGCGGGCGATCGATCGTGCGGTTGTTCGCGGTCCACAGCCGGCCGGCCGGGGGATCGAGAATTCGCGGGTACTCGGTCGGGCCGAGCCACCCATCCCACCGGTGTGTGCCGTCGGCCCAGGAGGTGGGCACGCGGCCGTCGAAGCCGAGACGCCGCGGCAACCGCCCGGTCACGGTCCATCCGATCGCACCTCGATCGTCGGCCACGACCATGTTGTAGGACGGCATGCCCGAGCGGTTGGCGATATCCAGCGCCTGGCCCGCGCTCGTCGCCCATTCCATCTCGCTGAACGTCAGGTTCACTCCGTCGGCAAGATGTGCCTGCCAGTGGTGCGCGAGCACTCCACGGAAGTTCGCGGGGACCACGGGACCCCAGATCGTGGATCGGATCTCGAGGCGTTCGTCGCTCCCGCCCCTGACCTTGATCCACTCCGTCGCCCTGTCGAAAGGTCTGAACCCGTCAGGGGTCCGGTACTCGCCCGGACGGGACCGGCTGGTCTCGACGATCACCATGTCGCTGCGATCGTCGAACGCCACGGTGAATCCCCAGGCGATGCGGCCGTTGCTGCCGATCGCGACAAGGGGCAGCCCCGGCAGGCTGACGCCCATCACACGATGGTCGCCGGACTCGTCGGGCCACTCGATCGCGAGGCGGTGCCAGACATTCGGCACGCCGAGCGGCAGGTGGGGATCGTTGGCGACGACGGGGCGGCCATCCGCCGTGTGCGACCCGGCAATCGCCCACGAATTGCTGCCGCCCGGTTCGTCAGCGGGCAACGCGTCATCGCGCAAGCCGGATTCGTCGCCCACGTCGCTGCCGATCCGCCTTTCCGGCGGATTTTGGAGCAAAGGCGGCGGCGACCCGTCTCCTGGCGGAAACAGCAGCACCTGTCGGAGTTGCCGCTCCCAGAGCATCCGGTGCGACGGCGGGACGGGGACGAGGTCGCGCTGGTCCGGGTACGGGGCGCGCAGTCGAAACGTGCTGGGAGGGGGAATCGGCGGCGGAGCGATCGCGTCACCGATCATCGGGGCATCCCACTCGTCGCCGAGCGGGCGGAGGAAATCGACGAGGGCGGAGGGCAACCTCGCGTACATGCGCCCCAGTTCGACCTCGCGGGTCGCGTTCTCCAGGTCGTTTCCGAACATCGCGCCCAGCACCAGGACGCTGTCCTCCGGCCGCCACCGCGCGGGGCTCGCGCGAAGCAGCAGGTATTCGGGCGGGCGGGCGCCCAGCGCGTCGAGGCCTGCATTGACGCCGTCGGCGTACGCCTCGATGAGGGCGCGTTCGTCGGGCATGGCCCGCGCGAGCACGTCGCGCGCGAGCCGGCGAAGCCGGTGCACGCGGTATTTCCTGTCGTGCTTCAGCGTCGCCTGGCCGAACAACTCGGAAAGCTCTCCGGCGGCGAACCGGCGCGTCACGTCCATCTGGAACAACCGATCCTGCGCGTGCACGAAACCCGTGGCGCGGGCAACGTCGAGGCGGTTCGCGCCGCGTATCGTCGGGATGCCGAGCGCGTCGCGTTCCACGCGAACCGCGTCGCTCAACCCCGTCAGTTTCTGCGTTCCGTCGAGGGCGGGAAGGCTGGCGAGCAGGAGGTGACGAACGACGAGCGCACCGGCGAGCAGCAGGCAGGCGAGGCAGGCGAGGGTGACGAGGAGAACGCGGCCGACGCGAGCAGGACGCGAACGACGCCCAGAGATCATTTGAGGGGGATTGTAGCGCAGGGGTTCGACGAGGAGCGGCCCGAAAGTCCGCAGGGCGCCGCGGCCGGTGGTCGGTGGTCGGTGAAGGATCCCCACCGGTCACCGATCACGACTCGCGATCTCAGCCCCGAAGCCTGAAGCGTCAAGCCCTGAGCCTTGCAGCCGCACTAGGCGTGAACCCCGACCGCCGCCATCGAGCGAGCGACGATGTCCATCGCCTCGTCCACCTCGTCGCGGGTGATGTCGAGCGGCGGACGAAAGCGCAGGCTCCGGCGGCCGCACGCCAGGATGACCGCGCCCAGGTCGTACGCCTTGTCGCGCACGCCGTTGCGCACGGCGCCGTCCGGGAAATCGATCGCACACATCAGGCCGCGGCCGCGCGCGTTCGAGAGCAGGTCGGGCCGCTCGGCCTGCAGCGCCTGCAGGCGCTCGAGCAGGTAGGCCCCGACGCGGGCCGCGTTGTCGACGAGGTGATCTTCTTCGATGATCTGCAGGTAGCGTTCGCAGCGGACCATGTCGGCCAGCGAGCCGCCCCACGTCGAATTGATGCGGCTCGCGACGTGGAACACGTTGTCCGGTTCCTCGTCCAGCCGCAGGCCCGCCAGCATGCCGCACACCTGCATCTTCTTGCCGAAGGCCAGCAGGTCCGGCCGCACGTCGAAGTGTTCGTGCCCCCAGAACCGCCCGGTGAGCCCGACGCCGGTCTGGACTTCGTCGTAGATCAGCATCGCGTCGTTCTCGTCGGCGAGCTGGCGCAGCGCCCGCAGGAACTCGGCGCGGAAATGGTTGTCGCCGCCCTCGGCCTGGATCGGCTCGATGATGATGCCGGCGATGTCGTCCTTCCGGTCCCGGAACGCGGCTTTCACCGCCGCGATCGCCTCCTGCTCGACGCCGGCGACGCGCTCGCGTTCCTCGTCGGTGACCGGGAAGCGCAGCGCGGGGCTGACGACGCGCGGCCAATCGAACTTCGCGTAGTACTGGTATTTCCGCGGGTCCGCCGTGTTCGTCATCGACAGCGTGTACCCGGAGCGCCCGTGGAACGCCGACTGGAAGTGCAGGATCTGGTGCCCCTTCTCGGCGGCGTACCCCTTGCGGAAGTTGCGCCGGACCTTCCAGTCCATCGCCGCCTTGAGCGCGTTCTCCACGCCGAGCGTGCCGCCCGAGACGAAGAAGGCGTAGGGCAGGTAGCCGGGAATCGCCACGCGCGAGAAGGTGGCGACGAAGTCGGCCATCTCGGTCGTGTAGACGTCCGAGTTGCTCGGGTTGGCCAGGGCGGCCCGCAACAGCTTCGCCCGGAACGCCTCGTCGTCCAGCTTCGGGTGGTTCAACCCGATAGGCAGCGTGGCGAAAAACGAAAACAAATCGAGAAGGGCGCGTCCGCCCCGGGCGTCCCACAGCCGGCGGCCGCGGCTCTTCTCGAGGTCCAGGACCATGTCGTACCCGTCGGCGAGCATGTGCCGGGCCAGCGTGCTGTGCACGTCGGCGGCGGCGATGTCAGTGCGCGTCATTGTTCGTCTCCCGGGGCGCCGTGTCGATGTGGGTCTCTTCCTTGGCCGTCGACAGCACCATGACGGTGCGTGTCTGCCTGACGCCCTTCCGGGCGCTCAGCCCGCCGAGCAGCAGCCGCTGCAGCGCGCGCATGTCGTGGACGCGCACCTTCAGCAGCAGCGAGAACTCGCCGGTGATGTGATGGCACTCGAGCACCTCGTCCAGGCGCAGCACGTGTGCCAGGAACGCCGGTTCGAAGCGCGGGTGCTCGAGGAACACCTCCACGAACGCGGTGATGCTGGGGCCCAGCGCGGCCGGGTCCACGATGGCGGTGAAGCGGCGGATCGTGCCCGACTGGCGCAGCTTCTTCAGCCGTTCGTTCACGGCCGCGGTGGACAGCCCCACCCGGCGGGCGATCTCTGCCTGGGACATCGTGGCGTCGCGCTGGACCAGGTCCAGGATGCGGCGGTCCTTGGCGTCGAGGTTGCGGTCGGTCATCTCGGCCTGAAGCATATCATATTTGGTGCAGAAGAGCTTCAACCGAACGATATTCGGAACAGGTGGGCTGTTTCGGAATATTGTGAGGGAGGCGGGGAGGGTGTCAGAGGGAAGTGTGGCAGAGGTCAGCGCGGACGGGCCAGCCGCGCCTGCACCGCAGCCGATTGGAGCTCGCGCAAGGCGTCGGACGCGACCCAGCGGGCGGCCCTCGCGCCGGCCCCCGTGCCGGCCTTGACTGCCGCACGTCGGATGCGGCCGGCGCAGGCAACCGCCGATCGGTTCAAGCGGCGGTTCCGCTTGCCGATCTGCCGCAGCGCCCAGTTCACCGCCTTCTTCACCATGTTGCGCTCGTCGAAGGCCGCCTCTTCGACCAGGGGCAGGCAGGCAAGGAACCGGTCGTCCGGTGCCTGCTTGTCGTGCACCGCCAACCACGCCATCAGCGCGAAGCCCGCCCGCCTGACGAATTCCTCGCGGCGCCGTGCCCATGCGTGCGCCTTGCTCCACGCGAACGGCGTGCGGTCGAAGAGTTTGCCGCAGGTGGTGTCGCAAATCGCCCAGGAATCGAAGTCCGCGGCCCACCGTTCCATCTGTGCGCTCGAGACCCGGCGGGGATCGTCGATGAAAGCGGCGATGGCGCGCGCTTCGAGCACGCCGGTGCGCCACAACCGGCCGGCCAGTGCGTGGTTCGTCCCCAGGCCGCGCGCGATGCGGTCGATGATCGGGGTTGGGACGCCGTAGGCACACGCGGCGCGAATGCCGTACCGCGCCATGCCCTCGACGTTGCGCGGGTCGCCGTGCGCCTGCAGCTCCGTCAGCACCTCCTTCGCCTGTCGTTCGAGATCCGGTTTCATCTGCGCGCGCCTCCGGCGCCATAATACGCGGGTGACGACCGTCCACGAAGATCTCTCTCGCGCGTCCGTGCTGGTGCTCGGCGTCGGCATCCAGGGACGCGCGGTCGTCGAAGACCTCGAACGCCGCTCGTCGGTCGGGCGCATCGTTGCGGCCGACTGCAACTCGGAGGCTGCGGCTGGCTTCCTGCGCGCGATCGGCGCCCGCAGGACCTCGGTCTGCACCGTTGACGCGCGCGACGAGGCTGCCCTCGGACGCCTGATGGACGAGGCGACTCTCGTCGTCAATCTGCTGCCCGTGCCGTTCGAACAGCCGGTGCTGCGGCTGGCCATCGACAAGCGGGTGCACCTGGTCAGCACCAATTACGGCCGCCTGCACCGTGCGCTCGATGCCGACGCCGCTCGTGCGGGCATCGTCGTCATGCCCGAAGCGGGCTTCGACCCTGGCATCGACCTGGTGATCGCGCGCCAGGCGGTGGACGAGTTCGACGAGATCGAGACCCTCGTCTCCTACGGCGCCGGGATTCCGGCGCCCGAGTGCCGCGACGCCAACCCGATCAACTACAAGATCTCCTGGAGCTTCGAGGGCGTCCTGCGTTCCTACGCACGGCCCGCCCGCGTGGTCGTCGATGGGCAGCCGCGGGAGGTCGAAGCAGCGCGGATCTTCGACCCGGAGTGGACTCGCGCCGTCGCGTTCGACGGCCTCGGTGAGTTCGAGGCGTTCGTCAACGGAGACGCGCTGGAATTCCTGGAGCTGCTTGGCATCGACCGCACCGTGCGCACGAGCGCCCGCTATTCGCTGCGGTGGCCCGGCCACTGCGAGTTCTGGCGGCGCCTTGCGGGTCTCGGGTTTCTCGACGACCGTCCCGTCGCCGGCGCTGCCGTGTCGCCCCGGGAGTTCCTGCGGCTCCATCTCGAACCGCGATTGCAGTACGCGGCGCACGAGCGGGATATGATCCTGCTCCGCATCGAGGCGAGCGGCACGAGGCACGGGGCGCCCCGCGCGGTCAGATGGGAGATGATCGACTGCGCCGACCGTGACGGCGGCCTGCTCGCCATGAGCCGCGTGGTCGGCTATCCCGCCAGCGTCGTCGCGCAGATGATTCTCGACGGGACGATCGGCCGCGCGGGTGTCGGCTGTCCGGCTCGGGACGTTCCTCCCGCGCCGTTTCTCGCCGCCCTCGAGCGGCGGGGCATCACGCTTCGCAGGACGGTATCACTCGGAGGGGAACCATGAAGAAGATCGTCATCGCCGCGCTCGCGTCCCTCACCGCGGTCCTCGGAGCTCAGCAGCCTCCACCCGCACAGACAGGCGGTGGCGGAGGACTCCGCTTCGTGTACGCGCTCAAGATTGAGCGAAACAACACGGCATCCCCGTCCGACCCGGTCGCGACGATGGCGGTCGAGAACTTCCGCAAGGGGGTGCTTCCGGAAGGGTCCGTGGAGATGGAATTCGTGACCGACGGCCAGTCGGTCCGCACCGAGCTGCGTGGCCCCATGTCCGGCCTGCCCAAGGGGTCGGTCGTCCTGTTTCCGGCCGGCCAAGCCGCCGGCTACGTGCTGAACCCCGCCGAGAAGACGTACTTCGTGCTGCGTCCGCCGCAGATGCCGCCGCTGCCTCCCGGCGCCACGCTTCCGAAGCCGGCGGTTACGGTGAAGCCGAGCGGCACCTTCGAGACGATCGCCGGCCTGAAGGCTGAGAAGGTCAACATGTCGTGGAGCATGCCGATGCCCGTTCCGCCGGGCGCCGAGGTGCAGCCGGGCATGCCGAAGGACATCAGCATGGAGTACGAGAACTGGTGTGCGCCCGACATCAGGATGCCGGCCGCGGCGATGAAGCTGATGCAGGGCGCCGAGCAGTCGATTCAGGGGCTCGGCTTCGAGACGTTCACAAAGGCGTGTCCATTCGCCGTGCGCTCGCGCATGCGCATGTCCGCGATGCCCGGCGTCGACGTGGTGTCGGAGGTGACGTCGTTTCGCCGCGACAACCCTTCGCCGGATCTGTTCAAGCTGCCGCCCGGCTACACCGAGGTACCGTCGCCGACGCCAAAATGACCACGCGTGCCGTAGTTCGGTTCGTCGTCCGTGGTTCGTAGACCGATGTACAGTTCGCCGGCGCCGTCCATGTAGGAGAAGATGCTCGTCGCGTCGATGCGCCTCGGCGCGTCCGCGCGAGTCCACGCGGCGGCGGTTCTCGGCAGGTTCATCGAAGGCTCCGCGCGCGCGCCGCCCGCTGCTGGAGCCGGCGCACGGCCGCCGCCCGGCGTCCCTTGTGAGCAGGCGGCCAGCACAATCAGCGGCACCGCGAGGATCGCAAGGCAATCGCGCACTGGCGGATGATAGCGCACATTCTCCCGGCACCGAATTTCGCGTACACTTGCCCGCTGGCTGCTGGCCGAGCAAGCCGGGCCCCTTCGGCGATTTCTCCCCGTCATCCGCTCCGAGGTGTCTTGTGAGTCGAACGGTTCGCTCGTTTGCTTTCTCGCTCATCCTCCTTATCTGGCCAGGTTTGTTCGTGGCTGCTGCGCAGCCGGCCGCTGCCGCACGGCCTGCTGCGGTCTCGCTGACCATCCTGCACACCAACGACACGCACGGGCACCTGTTGCCGTTCAGCTATCCGGCCATTCTTCCCGCGGGCTCCCCCCTGGCGGCGATCAAGGACCGCAGCGACATCGGCGGAATCGCGCGCCGGGCCACGATCGTGCGACAGGTGCGCGCCCAGGCGGCATCCCGCAAGTCCACCGTGTGGTTCGTCGACGCGGGCGATTTCTCGGACGGCACCCCGATGTCGACGGAGTACCACGGCGAGGCGGACGTCGAGGCGATGAACGCGGCCGGCTACGACATGGGCACTCTCGGCAACCACGAGTTCAACAATCCGCTCGCGCAGACGAGGAAGCTGGTCGGCCTCGCGCGCTTTCCGATGATCGTCTCGAACGTCACCGACGCGTCCACTGGGAAGCCGCTGGCCCGCGAGTACCTGGTCCGCAACGTCGGCACGCTGAGGATCGGCGTGTTCGGCCTGATGACCCGCGAGGCAGCCACGTACCCCGCGGCGAAAGAGGGCCTGACGGTAGACGACGAAATCGCGACGGCGCGTCGCCTGGTGTCCATCCTCCGCCGCCGCGCGGACATCGTCATTGCGATCTCGCACGCCGGCGACATGATGGACAACACGATTGCCGCCAAGGTGCCCGGCATCGACGTCATCATCGGCGGCCATTCGCACTCGCGCCTGCCCACCGGCGAGTTCGTGTGGCGGTCGGAAGACTTGAGGGAGAACGACGTCAACGGAACGGTCATCGTGCAGGCGCACCAGTGGGGCGGCGAAATAGGCCGGCTCGATCTGCTCTTCGCCAGGGATCGCAAAGGCGTGTGGCACGTGGACCGCTATCGGGCGCGGCTCATACCGGTGACACCAAACATCCCGCCTGACGGCGCCGTCGCGGCGATCGTCGATCGCTACTGGCAACCGATCTCCGCCCGCTACGGGGAGGTGATCGGGCAGGCGGAAGCGGACTTCAGCTCGCGGGGCGACGACGAGGCGCCCTACAACCTGGTGGCGGATGCCGTGCGCGAGACCTTCGGCACCGAGATCGAGCTCGAGAACACGGGCGGGGTGCGCGCGCCGCTCGTCAAGGGCCCCATCACGCGGGGCGACATGGTCACGCTCGATCCGTTCAACAACACCGTGGTCCTGTTCAGGATCACGGGGCGCGATCTCAAGCGGATCCTGTGGCAGAACCGCCCGGCGGTGTCGGGCATCCGATACCGCGTCGAGAACGCCGAGCTCGTGGAGGCGACGGTCAACGGCCGGCCCATCGAGGACGACCGCACCTACACGGGCGCGACGAATTCCTATTTCGCGCAGTCAGGGCTGAAAGGCATCGAGACAAAGGACACGGGCCGCGCTCGCCTGGACGTCGTCATCGACTACGTGCGCAAGAGGGGAAGCGTGAAGCCGGTGTACGACGGGAGGAGGGTGGTCGGGAGGTGATGTCTACACGTTCATCTTCTTCCTCGCCTCCTCCGTCAGCACCCGCCGCAGCACCTTGCCGACGAGCGACTTCGGGAGCGTGTCGCGGAATTCCACGACGCTCGGCACCTTGTAGGCGGCCATGCGCTCGCGGCAGAACGCCTTGATGTCGTCAGATGTCGCGTGCGCGCCCTCCTTGAGGACGACGAAGGCGGTCACCGTTTCGCCCCACTTCGTGTCGGGCATGCCCGCCACCGCGGCTTCCTTCACCTTCGGGTGCATGTAGAGCACTTCTTCGACGTCGCGCGGGTAGATGTTGTACCCGCCCGAGATGATCATGTCCTTCTTGCGATCGACGATGAAGAAGTAGCCGTCCTCGTCCACCCTGGCGATGTCGCCCGTGTGGAGCCAGCCGTCGCGCAGCGCCGCGCGGGTCTCGTCCGGCCGGTTCCAGTACCCTTGCATCACCTCCGGCGCCTTGATGCACAGTTCGCCCGCCTGGCCGACGGGCATCTCGGTGACGCCGTCCGCCACGTCCACGATCTTGCAGTCGACGTCGGGGAAGGGCAGGCCGATGCTGCCTTCCTTGTTGACGCCGCGCAACGGGTTGGCGTGTGTCGCCACGAATGCCTCGGAAAGGCCATAGCCTTCAACGAGTGTGCCGCCCGTCAGCGCTTCGAACTCGCGCTTGACTTCGATCGGCAGTGGCGCGGCGCCAGAGACGCACGCCTTGATCGCGCGGAGGTTGTAGCTCGGCGTCAGCGGGCTGTTGTTGACCGCGACGTACATCGTCGGCACGCCGGGGAAGTAGTCGATCTTCTCGTCCTGGATCGTCTTCAGCACTTCCTTGACGTCGAACTTCGGGTGAAGGAACAGCGTCGCGCCGGTCGCGAGCGCGATGCTCATGCAGGCGATCATCCCGTAGGCGTGGAAGAAGGGTATGACCGCGAGGAAGCGCGTCGGCTGGGCCTCGTCCAGGCCCAGCCACGCTTTCATCTGCAGCGTGTCGGCGACCAGGTTGAAATGCGTGCCGGTCGCCGCCTTCGGCACGCCGGTCGTGCCCCCCGTGTACTGCAGCAAGGCCACGTCGTCCGCCGTCACGCCGGCCACCGTGCGCATGTCCGGCGCAAACCGCAGCAGCTTTCCGAGCTCGAGGTCACCGTCGATCGGCGCCTGCCGATCGCCTTCCTTCTTCTCCTTGGCAATCGTGTAGAGCAGGCGCAGCATCGGCGGGAAGTAGTCCTTGATGTTCGTGAGGATCACCCGCTTCAGCCGGGTGCGCCCCCGCACGGCGTTGACGAGCGGGTAACGCCGCGTGAACACCACGGCGGTTTCGATGCCCGCGTCGTTGAACTGGTGTTCCACCTCGCGCTCGACGTACAGCGGGTTGGTGGCGACGACGACGGCGCCGGCTTTCAGCGCGCCGTAGTAGCAGATCACGAACTGCGGGCAGTTGGGCATCAGCAGGCCGACGCGGTCGCCCTTGTTCACGCCGAGATCGCGCAGCGCGTGCGCGAAGCGGTTGGCGAGGCCGTCGAGCTCGCGGTAGGTGAGCGTCGCGCCGAAGAAGGACGTGGCGATGCGATCCGGAAAGCGGTCGGCCGACCGCTCCAGCAGGTGGAACACCGGCTCGCGGGGGTACCCGATGGTTGCGGGGACACCCGGGTCGTAGTGCCGCAGCCACAGCTTCTGCATGCGGTCCTCCTCGACGCTCTTTGATGGCGATTGGGCCCTGATTCCAGTGTAGCTGAGTTCGATTGCGTGGTGTTACGGGTGTTATGGGGTCAGACCGTCAGACGACGACCATTTCGAGCGCGGCAAGGGCGTCAAGCGCGGCGACCAGGCGGTCGATCTCCTCGGCCGTGTTGTAATGGGCAAGGCCCACGCGCACCATTCCGCCCCTGTCGGCCAGGCTCAGCCGTTCCAGGAGGGTCAGCGCGTAGTAGTGACCGTCGCACACCTGGACGGCGCGGGCAGCCAGCGATTCGGCGACGTGGCGCGGGTGATGGCCGTCGAGCGTGAACGACACGACCGCGACGCGTTCGTCCAGCCGATTGCGATCCGTGATGCCATAGACGCGCAACCCCTTGACGCTCTCGAGGCCGTCGAGCAGCCGCGCCGTCAGCTCGCGCTCGTATCGTGCTCCAGCCTCCAGCCCGCAGATCACGCGTTCGCGCCGAGTCAACGCGTTCGCCCGGCACTTGGACCCGCCCGCGACGCCCAGGTATTCGACGGCCGCGCGGGCGCCCGCGATTCCTTCGAAGTCCAGCGTCCCGGTCTCGAACTTCGACGGCGGCAGGCCCGGCGCTGGCCGCACCTTCCACGGCTCCAGCGATTCGAGCAGGTCGTAACGGCCGTAGAGCACGCCGACGTGCGGGCCGTAGAACTTGTAGGCCGAGCAGGCCAGGAAGTCGCAGCCGAGCGCCTGGACGTCGATCGCGCCGTGCGGGGCGTACTGCACGCCGTCGACGAAGGTCAGCGCCCCGGCCTCGCGGGCGCGTTTCACGATCCGCCGCACGTCGTTCACCGTGCCGACGGAATTCGACGCGTAACCGACGGCCACGACGCGCGTCCGGTCGCCGATGAGGTCCAGCAGGGCGTCGGTGTCCAGCGTGCAGTCCTCGTCGCGGATGTCGGCCCAGCGAATGACCGCCCCGGATTGGCGCGCGGAGAGCACCCAGGGCGTGATGTTGGCGTCGTGATCCAGGCGCGTCACCACGATCTCGTCGCCGGGCGACAGCCGAGGCGTGATGGCA
>Ga0316628_100001616_pt1 | contig 16050 bp, 11 predicted proteins | sample OWC_Aug_M2_C1_D5_FD_207648 | JGI IMG/M metagenome (GOLD analysis project Ga0316628, IMG submission 207648) | Wetland soil microbial communities from Old Woman Creek delta, Ohio, United States - OWC_Aug_M2_C1_D5_C | ecosystem: Environmental > Terrestrial > Soil > Wetlands | place: USA: Ohio... | reverse complement strand
CCGCATCGCGTCGCAGGTCGCCGCCCGTCCCGAGCAACTGCCCGCCCGCGTGGCTGGCCTCGTCTTCCTCGGCTATCCGCTGCACCCTCCCGGCCAGCCCGGGCGCCGCCGCGATGCCCACCTTCACAGCGTCGACGCGCCGATGCTGTTCGTCCAAGGCGAACGCGACGCCTTCGGAACGGCGGACGAGATGGGTTCCCTCGTCCCCGCCCTTCCGCACGCCTCGCTCTACGTCGTGGCCGGCGCAAACCACTCGCTCGAGGTGCCGAGACGCGCGGAGCCGTCGCAGGAGCGGGTGTTCACGGTCGTGCAGGATCGAATAGTGGAGTGGATTCGCGACCTCGCTGTTCGCGACCTCGCTTGACACCGGCAATCGGCCGGACGTAGGTTCTGCCTACCCAACCCGGTTGGCAACCCTGCTGCGAGGAGGCTCCGATGAACGTTGCGAAGCTCGTCGTCGCGTGGCTTGTCGTCGGCGTCGTCATGAACGTCATCGACGCTCTGTTCCATGGCGTGGTCATGATGGGCTACTACCAGCAGCTCACGTTCTTTCGGCAGGACACGCCGATGGCGCTGATGGTGCTCGTGGACTTCGTGTTCGCGCTGGTGTTCGTGGTCGTCTATGACCGCCTGTACGCAACCCGCGAGTGCCGGGTCGGAAAGGGCATCCACTACGGCTTCTGGGCGGGCCTGCTCCTCAACTTCCCCGCGAACCTGATGATGCACCTGATGATCAAGGGATTCCCGTATGGCCTCGGCTGGATCTTCACGGTCGTGGGCATCGTGGAGATGACCATCATGGGCGCGATCGCCGGAGCGCTGTACGCCAAGAAGACGCAGGCGGCAAAACCCGCTGTGGCGTGAGAAGTCGTCAGTAGCCAGCAGACGTGAGTTCGCAGTCGACAAGCTCACCATGAGCGGCGAATGGCCGATCCCGTTCGCCCTGAGCGTGCCGAAGAACCAACGCCTGGGGCAGCTACTGTCTACTGACTACTGTCTACTGGCCACTACCCGTTCACTGTCCCCCCGTCCTCCGCGGGCCGGTGCTGGGCGGCGGAATCGGCTTCGACCGGTCCTCGTACGGTCGCAGGTTCCACTCGAAGAACGTCCAGGTCCGGTTCCACGAGTCGCGCTGCGCCGGCGACTCGTTGCGCTCCAGCGTGTCCTGTTCGACGCGCCGGCTGAAGGAGTGGCCCACGCTGCCGCCCCATGGTGCCGGATCGATGTAGGTCTTCGTTTCGGCGAGATCGGGTTTGCGCGACCGCAGCGCATCCACGATCTGCTGGTCCTCGACGTAGTTCACGTCCTCGTCGTTGGTCGCCACGTGGACGAGGAGCGGCACCTGCAGCTTGTCCACGTGATACAGCGGCGAGCGCTCGATGTAGATGTCCCGCTTCTCGAAGGGCAGGCCCTGGACGCGTTTCTGCGTGGAGAAATCCCACTGGTACCCCGGTCCCTTGTACGACAGGCGGAACACGAGGTTCGTCACCGGGACGATGGCGGCGCCGGCCTTGAAGGGATGCTTCTCGCGAAACACCGAGAGCAGGGTGATGTACCCGCCGTGGCTCCAGCCCATGATGCCGATGCGGTCCGGATCGACGTAGGGCAGCGTCTTCAGGTAGTCCACGGCTGAGATCACGTCCTCCACCTCGTACCCGCCGTAGTCGATGGCCTTGTGCCAGGCCTCGCCGTAGCCCGTGCTGCCCCGGTAGTTTGGCGTGATGATCACGTATCCCCGCTGCACGGCCTCCTTCACGAACGGGAACATCGTGATGCCCCAGTTGCCGTGGACGCCGCCGTGGACCCAGACCATGGCCGCGTGCCCCTTCGGGCCGCGCTTCTCGATCGGTGCGAAGACGTACGCCGGAATGTCCAGGTCGCCCACGCTGCTGCGGTAGGTGACCTTCTGGAAGTCGATGACGCCCTTGCACAGATCGGGGTACCGCGCCTCTGTCTTGACCCGGTTGTCGATATCGGCCTGGAAGTTCCGGTAACCGTAGGCCTGATCATCCGGATCGTTCGAGACGTACAGGGCCCGCGCCCGATCCTGGTCCATCGGCGCGGTCGCCCGCGGGTTCTGGCGCGGCTGGGTGCCCGCCTGCCGCTGACCGGCCGGCGGCGTCTGCGGCTTCTGTGTCTGGGTGCCGGCGGGTGGATTCTGCGTCTGTGGCTTCTGGATCTGCTGCGTCTGTTGCGGCCCCAGCGCGGTGCCTGCAACCGCCGCGCATACGAAGAACATCACAACGGCGAGAAGAATCGGAACGTATCTCTGTCGAACAACGGTCATCGATGCCCTCCAGCTGCGGGAACCCGAGGATGCTACAGCGCGAGGGCGGATCCGGCAAGGGCACGTCGAGCGCCCTATGCACGCAGCAGCAACACCCAGACCCAGTCGACCAGCGTGTGCGTGATCGCCGACGCCGTGATCTTCCCCGTTTTCGAGTAGACCCACCCGTAGGCCACGCCGGCAAAGGTCGCGAGCAGCGCGTACCGCCAATCGGGCAGGTGCGACAGACCGAAGATCACCGAAGCGGCTGCCAGGGCCGCGTTGGGCGGCACGCGACGCGCGAGCGCGTTCTGGATGACGCCCCTGAAGAGGAATTCCTCCGGGATGGCGGTGCTGAGGTAGATCCCCAGGGGAAGCGCCAGGAGCGTTACCGCGTTCACGCCAGGATGCCAGGCCAGGAACCGGGTTGCCAAACCGAGCGGAAGCGCGACCGTCGCGAAAATCGCAAACGCCAGGCACGCCCGCCGCGCGTCGCGCGCCGAGAGCATGAACGTGAAGCCGACACGTGCAATCGGCCGCGTGACGAGAAACAGGCACAGGCCGTTGACGAGGCCGAGCAGGCGGGACACGTCGGAACCGTCGGCACTGGCTGGCAGCAGCACCGGCGGCAGAAGGCGGAATTGGAGCGGCAGCCACAGCGCGGCGGCCGCCAACAGCGCTGGCAACGGCGCCCGTGTGCGGGGCAAGGCGACGAGCACCGGCAGGAAGAGATACGCTGCGTAGATGGCCAGACCGTCAACGGACCGAGTCTCTGCCCCGCGACCGACGAAGAGCGGGCTGGGGAGCGACAGCCCGGATACCTGGCAGTAGAGCGCGACGGCGACGAGCAACACGGCTGGCGGGACCAACGGACCGATGGTGCCGGAGGAAAGAACGCGTGCAAGCCGCAACCGGACGCGGGCGACGGCCAGGCCGAAATACAGCGCGGCGAGCAGCGTGAACAACGCAACGGCCGGCGCGAAGAACCACCAAGTGTGCCCCGATGCGTGCGCGGCCGCATTTGCCGGCGGCGAGGCAGCGACGCACGTCCCCCGGTTCAGGAGGTTGCCGAGCGCGATGAGGTTGAACTTACAGACCACTAGTCGCCCCCGTGATCGGCCGCGCCGCGCACATCACATACTACCTGCTCGTCGCCATTTACGCGTGGCCGTCGGCGCGGCTGCACCGCGTGGGACCGAGGGTCCTCAGTTCCTGAAACCACCACTGCTCTCGGGTCGAGCAGGCTCGGCCCCTCCTCGCACCCGTGATATCCTCCCGGCGCATGGGGCTCGCCGACCACGGCACGGCCCGCTGGTACGACCGCATCGCCCTCGGCACCTGGTTGCTGATCGGCGGGGGCCTCATCGCCGTGCAGGCCGGCATTCTGCGCGCGATGGGCCGCGTCCCCATCTGCAAGTGCGGGTACGTGAAGCTCTGGCACGGCGTCGTCCGGAGCCCTGAGAACTCGCAGCAGATCTCTGATTGGTACAGCTTCTCGCACGTCATCCACGGCTTCATCTTCTACTGGTTGCTCAACCTGTTTTTCCGGCGGCTGCCGACCGGCTTCAAGCTGGTCCTGGCAATCATCGTCGAGGCGGGATGGGAGATCCTGGAGAACAGCCCGGCCACGATCAACCGATACCGCCGGACGACGATCTCGTTCGATTACTTCGGCGACAGCGTCCTGAACTCGGTGTGCGACGTCTTGTTCTGCGTGCTCGGGTTCGCGATCGCGCGGCGTCTGCCGCCGCCCGTCACGATCGCCCTCGCGGTCGGCATGGAAATCTTCGTCGGCTACTGGATTCGCGACAATCTGACGCTGAACGTCGTGATGTTGATCTGGCCGATGGAGGCGATCCGCCGCTGGCAGGAGGGCGCGAGCGGGCGCTAGTGGCGCGCTAGTGGTCAGTATCGGCTGACTCAGTAGCGGATCCGAAGTGCTTCGAGGCTCGCGTCGCGGAGCGCGACAACGGAGCGAACCGCTACCGTTTCAGGCGTTACAGTCCATTAGACGACCGACGCGAGACGTGCAACATTCCCCCGTCAGAACGCCGCCGGGAGTCGTTACTGGTCGCGCGTGGCCGCGCCCCTGAGCGGCGCCGCTTCGGTCTTGTGCAAGTCGAACACGATGACCTCGTTCTCGCCCGCCTTCAGCCACGGCGCGGGGCAGTACAGGCGTGTCTGCGGGCCGACATCCCAGAAGCGGCCCAGGTTGTGACCGTTCACCCACGCGGCGCCCTTGCTGTAGCCGGTCATGTCGATGAACGTGTCTGCGGGGGTGTCTATCCGGAAGGTGCCGCGGAAGAAGATGCCCGGCCGCGACGCGTCCGCCGCGGCATTCGGCCGGAGCGTCCGCATCCACGCCTCTGACAACGGCAGCAGGTAGACCTTCCAGTTCATGAGCGTCATGCCGGAGAGCGTCACGCGGTCGGTGATACCCTTGCGGTCGATCATCTCCTGGGCGAAGTTGATGTGGCCCATGCCTTCGACGAGGATGTCGAGCGTCGGCGCCGGGTTGTCGGTGCGCGGCAGCTCGATGGTCTTCTCGCCCAGGCGGCGATCGAGCGCCCCGACGTACTTGCCATCCACGAACACCGTCGCGTAGTCGTGCAGATCGGTGATCGCAAGCCGCCCGCTCTTGCGTCCGACCAGCTTCGTCTCGTACAGGACCAGGCCCTGGTTCTGACCGTACATCTCGAACGGCCTCGGCTGCACGGACGCGATGGGCTGCGGAAGATGATCCCAGAGCGACGCGAACGGTTTCATGTCGAACGAAGGGATGCTGACGGCCGGAATTGGCTGCGGCACGTCCGGCAGTGCGTGGCCCCGGGGCAGATAACTTCCGATCAGGTCTCTGAGGGCCCGGTACTTGGCCGTCGCATTGCCCTGCTCGTCGATCGGCGCGTCGTAGTCGTAGCTGGTGACGTCCGGCTCGTACCCCTTGCCGCCCGAGTTGGCGCCGGCGCTGAACCCGAAGTTCGTGCCGCCGTGAACGACGTAGAAGTTGAACGACTTCCCGGCATCGAGCAGGAAGGTCACCTCTTTCAGCAGGTTCGGCAAGGCCGGCCGCGCCCATTTCTCGCCCCAGTGCGTCAGCCAGCCGGGATACGTTTCCGAGGAGAAGATCGGCACGCCGGGGACCAGCGAGCGCGCAAGCTCCCAGTGTTTCTCGTTCGACCCTGAATCCAGCCCGACGGCCGCACCTTCGACGTGGCCGGCTTCCAGCATGTACGGCGTGGGACCGTCCGCCGTGAAGAACGGGCCGGGCACGCCGTTCCTGATCCAGATCTTCTTCAGCTGCGCGATGTATTCGCGATCGTTTCCGTAGCTGCCGTACTCGTTCTCGATCTGGATCATGAGGATCGGGCCTCCGTTCGAGACGAGCAGCGGACGGACGAGGCCGGCGAGGCGCGTCAGGTAGCGGTCGACCGCGGCCATGTACCGCGGATGGAGGCATCGGACCTTCAGCTCGGGATCGCGGAGCAAGTACGGCGGGATGCCGCCGAAATCCCACTCCGCGCACACGTAGGGCCCCGGCCGCAGCAGCACCCACATCCCTTCTTCCTGTGCCGTTCGCACGAATCGGGCGACGTCATGGTTGCCGGTCGCGAAGTCGAAGGCGCCCTCCGAGGGCTCGTGGTAGTTCCAGAAGAGGTAGGCGGCGATCGTGTTGCAGCCCATCGCCTTCGCCATGCGGATGCGGTGGCGCCAGTACTCCGCGGGAATCCGCGCGGGATGCATCTCGCCCGAGATGATCTGGAACGGTTTGCCGTCCAGCAGGAAGACGTCCGGGCCGAGCGCAAAGGTGTGCCCCGCCTTCGCTCGCTGGCCAGAAGCGGCGAGCCTCGGCGAGGGAGGGGCGATCGATCGTCCCGACGATGCAGCCAGCTTCGACGAGGCAGGCTGCGACGCGGCGGCCGCCGCCAGCAGGAGTGCGAGTGCAGGAAGTCGCTTCATGATGTGAGACCCGTGCGAATGCGCGAAGGATCGATGCCGCGAAACACGGAGAACCGCGGCTGCAGAACGCGCCCGGCGACATTCTAGCCCGGGGCGCGCGTCAGGCGACCTGCTCGCTCGGTCCGAAGGGAGTCGGGGGCGGCCGGCCTCTACGACAAGATGAGCCAGAGCCGTCACATCGAGACGGCCGCGATGAAGGGATTGGGGATAGCGGATCTGTCGCGAATCGACGTGACGACGATCCGCGTGTAAACACCAGGATCACCGACGTTCGGACGCTCGGCCGCCTCTGAGGTCCGCTTCGGCGAGCCTCGCCGTCGCTGGCGAGTGATCATTCGCGAGCGCGGGCGGAACGCTCGGACGTTTCTTCCGTCGTCCCGATAGTCGCCCCTGTCTTCTTGTCCACCAAGACCATCAGCGCCCGTTCGGCGGCAACCCGCACTCGGACCGGCGGCCAGGGCGCGCCGGTCACAGCGACCCGCAGGTCGCGGTCGGCATCGTTCTCGTTCACCACGACGAGCAGCAGGCTGTCGTCGAACGCCAGGGATCGCACGAGCACGCCGTCCCCGCCACCGGCCGGGCCCGTCACCGTCACTGACGGTCGAACCCCAGCAACGCCCAACGCCAGCCGGTAGACAGCGGCCGTCGCACGTTCATCGTCGCTCAGCTCGACGGGAAGCGGGCACCACACGATTGAACCCTTCCCGTGGCGGATGACCTCGACCCGAGCCCCTTCCGCGTCTTCGACGGCGGCCCGCTCAACTCGTTCCAGCTTGCCGCCGCGAAACGGAACGCGGAGGCTGGTCCCGTCGACCACCAGACGGTTTTCGGGCGAGACGGGGCGCGTCGTTGCGTGGATGCCGAGGTTCACCAGCCTCGCAATCGGGCGTTCGTACTCATCGCGATCGATCGGGCCGGTGACGAGAAGCGTCGAACCCGCGCCGACGGCCTCGAGCAGGGCTTGCCATGCCGGTTCGGTCAACACGCGCGGCGACGGCAGGACGAGCAAACGCGCGCCGCGGCGCAGGAGGTCGGGCTCGTATTCGCTGACGGCGCGCACCGGGACGCGCAACTCGTATTCGAGCACCCGGACGGCGCGCTGCGTGGCCGGGGTTCCCTGGTCGCGCGCGGACAGCACCGCGGACAACGGCGCGACGATCGCCACGTCCTCGAGCGCCCGGCCGGCAAAGCGACGGCCGTTCCCGGAGACAAAGCGCGCCACGCGCTCGAACGCCTCGAGTTCGGGTTTGGCCGTTCCGTCGTCGCGGAGGAACCCGATGCCCGCTTCGTTGTCGATCGGCATGTAGACGTTCGTGTTCCACAGCCACTGCACGAACCCCGCACCACCCGACGCGAACGCGAGCGCCATTTTGCGTTCGAGCAGGTTCCGTGCGTCCGCGTCGGTCCTCCACGCCGTCCCGTCCGGGCGCTCGTAGGTCATCAGCCCGGTCTCTTCGATCAGGCTGGGACGGTCCGGACGCTTCGCTACCACTCCATCCCAGAGCAGCGCGTCGTTGTTCCACCACGTGTGGGTGCCGGTGAAGTCCACGCCGCGGCCGAAGATCAACGGGTTCGGCCGTTCGCCGGCCCCGCCCTCGTCCTGGCCGACCGTGATCAACTGCGCATCGCTGCCGGCGGTGCGAATTGCCGCGCTGATTCCGCTCACCCACCTGGCGAACGAATCCTGTGCGAACCGTTTGTAGTCGGCCGCCTTGTTGGGTCTCGACGACGCGAACAGGTTCCTGTCGGCGAAGTCACCGAGCGCGGGCAGCCCGAGCCCTTCGTCGGGCAGCGAGTTCCAGCGCTGGTGCAGAAGGGCCGCGCGGCTCGCGTCGTCGCTGGCGGTCACCGTTTCGCGCAACCACGCGTCCCACGCAGCCTGCTCGTCGGTGTCGTAGTTCGGCCGGCACTGCCAGAGCCGGGCGGGCGAACTGAACGACGGCTCGTTGATCAGGTCCCATATGAGGTCGCGCGCACCGGCGAGGCGGCTGGCCATGCCGCCCGCGAACCGTTTCTGCGCATCGAGCGACCGCCGATCGAAATAGGGATTGCGGCCGCCCCACGTCGCCGGCACGAACGCGAACAGGTTGAAGATGATCGGCACGTCGTGCCGCCGCGCGGTCAGCACGAAGACCTCCAGGGCGCGCAGCATCGATTCGGTCGGGTTCCCGTCGCTGTCCGAGTGCAGCGCCCAGCCGGTCCAGATCCCGGTACGGACGAGGGTGACGCCGGAGAGCGCCATCTCCGCGAAGTCCCGCTCCCAGATCGAGGGATTCGGCTCGAGGAGGAACCGGCGGTGAACGTCGGACGCCATGTAGGTCGTGCCGGCGACCGGGAACGGCACGCCGTCGCGCGCGAAGTAGTCGCGCCCGGCGACGATCGCGCGGCCGCCCTTCACCATCGCCTGGTCGTAGATCCAGAACCCGCTCACGGCGCTTACGATCGATCGAGTCAGCGGTTCCGTTCGTCGTGAGCCTGTCGCCCCTCGGCCAGGCTGCGCTGGAAGGGTCGCAGGACGAACGGCGGGCTCGAGTGACATCTCCGCGCGCGCCTCGTACAGCCCCTGCTCCATCGTTGCAGAGTCGATCGGCAGCGTGATGTCGGCGGACGCCGTGCCTGCTGTCGCGGCGCCGGCGAGCGGCGCCGACGTGGACGCCACGGTGCGCCCCGCCTGGTCGGTCACCTGGATGTCCGCGCGGGCATCGGCGCCGGCGGTCCTCCCCGGGCGCAGCAACGTGACGGAAAGCGCGACCGGTTCGCCGGGGTGGAAGCCGGCGTAGCGCGGCTGGACGCGCAGCTCAACCGGGCCCGCGGCGGCCCGCACCACCAGCGCAGCGGCATTCGCAGAGGAGACGCCGCCGTCGCCGGTCACGAGAATCCAGCGTCCTCCCGCGAACCGGCCCCGGAGCCGATCGATCTGCACGACCGGAGCTGCCACCGGCAACCGGCCGGCGCCGAACGCGTGCACGAGCGGAAGCAGGCGCGCGTCACGGGGTCCGTCGGAGCCGTCTTCGTCGGGGGCGTTCTTCTCGCTGCTGAACCTCACCATCAGCTGGTAGATGCGTCGCGGCGCCTCTCCTCGAGCGAGCGAAACCGAGAGCGGGTCGCGCTCGTCGGACGGCCGGGCGCGGAGCGACGACGCCACCACCGGAAACGCCTGCACGATGCCAAGTTGCCTGTGGTAGCTGGGCGTCCGCGGGGATGTGCGCCAGCCGCCCTGCGCGGACACCGCCGGGACAGCGAACGGGACCCCACCGAGGCTCACGAAGCTGCCGCCGGCCGAGAGAAACCGTTCGATCGATGGCCAGGCGGCTTGCGGGAAGGCGGATCCGAAGGGAAGGACGAGGACATCCACACGCGCCGCATCGAGCGCGGCGGTCAACGCGTTGGCATCGAGCACTGAAACGTCGAAGGCTGCAAGGGCGGCGCGAACGGCGTCAACGTCCACCGCGCTGCCGTCGATTGTCGGGAACCCGGGCTCGACGAAGATGGCGATGCGGGGACGGGAGTGTTGGCCGGCAGCCGCAGGGACGACCGCGAACAGCGCGAACGCGACGGCGAGCAGGATCAATTCCTTCATCGGAGGCCCTCGACGCTCTCAGGGTCCGGCACGCCAGTCGTGCCCCGCGAGCCGCCTCATTGCGCGTTGGCGATGACGCGCCTCACGTAGCCATCTGGCAGGACGTCCAGCGTGTATTCGGGCGGCCGCAGCGTCCCGCCCATGAAGACGCGCGGATTGCGAAAGCGCATGCGGCTTTCGACCGGCTCTCCGCCGGCGAAGTGCACCTCGGTCACGGGCACGCGCGCCAGAACGCGCGCGATGTTCCGGTCCGTGATCCCGCCGCCCGGTATCACGACGATGCGATCGCGGGCCCGGCCCACGAGTTCTGCGATGAGGTCGAGCCCCTCGACGACGGACGCCTCCTGGCCGGACGTCAGCACGCGGTGCACGCCCAGTCCAATGAGGGCCTCGAGCGCGGCGAACGGGTCGCGCGTCATATCGAACGCCCGGTGAAACGTGACGGCGAGCGGCCGCGCCGCTTCGATGAGTTGACGCGTGCGCTCGACGTCAACGTCGCCCTCCGGCGTGAGAACGCCGACAACCACGCCGTTCGCGCCCGCCGCTTTCGCGGCACGCACGTCATGCAGCATTGCCGCGAACTCGGCCTCGCTGTAACAGAAGTCACCCCCGCGCGGCCGGACCATCGCCATGGTGCCGATGCGCAGCCGCTCGCGTGCCACCTTCAGCACGCCGTAGCTCGGCGTCAGGCCGCCTTCCAGCAGGTCGCTGCACAACTCGATGCGGTCGGCGCCGCCGCGCTCGGCCGCGAGCGCCGACTCGATGGAGTCCACGCACACTTCGAAAGTCAATCGGGACACGCGCTCCTCCGGTTCGGCGCATCTTACCGTGGGGCGTCCTGCGGCGGGTAGGGGTGGCGAGTTACGGGGTGCGCTTCCACTGTGCTTCGAAGGCGCCGACGTCCTCGAAGTACTTCAGGACGGTCGGCGCCTGCGCCGGGTTCGTGTAGATCTCGGCGACGGGCTGCTCGATCAACCGCACGATGGCGGCAGCGGCCTCGTCGGGTGTCTGCGTGGGAACCGACGGGCCGAACCGGATGGCCGGTGTTCCGCCGAGCGCGTTGCGCTGGAAGTCGGAGGTGACGACACCGGGCATGACGAGCGAGACATGGAGGCCCGGGTGGGTTCGGGCCAGGTCGGTGCGCAGGTTCGACGTGAGGGCGTTCAGCGCCGCTTTTGCCGCGTTGTACGCCGAGCGGGACGACACGAACGGAACGCGGCTGAGGAACGACGAGATGTTGATGATGTGCCCGGTGCCACGCGCCATGAAGTGAGGAGCGATCGCCTGCATCCCGTAGAGGGCCGACTTGACGTTCACCGCCATCATCGCGTCGAAGTCTTCGTCGGCCAGGTCAAGCACGGGTCGAGTGATGCCCCGCCCGGCGTTGTTCACCCACACATCGACGCTGCCGAACGCGTCGAGCGCGCGATCCCGCAGGCGCTCGACGTCAGCACGCCGCGTGAGGTCGCAGGGGACGACGACCGCTTCCCCACGCGCGCGGGGGTCGCCGAACACGACTGGTCCCTCCCCCCGGCCAGCCGCCCGCGCGGCCACCTCGTTCAGCTCCTTCTCGCGCCTCGCAGCCAGAACCAGGCGATGCCCCTGGCGCCCCAGCTGCACCGCAAGCGCGGCACCGATCCCGCCGCTTGCGCCGGTGATGACGATGACTCTGGACATACGCGCGACACCCACGTCCGAAGGTCCGACGTCCGAAGGTCAATGCGCGACCCGCCCGAACGTCCGGGGCCCGTCCCTACGCTTTCCGACGCTCGAGTTCCGCCGATGCGCGGTGGCGCAGTTCCCCGCACTCCACAACCGTCTCCACCACCGTCGTGACGCTGTCCCGGCGGCTCGCCGGCAGGATCTCGCGGACGCGCACGACGTCGCGCGCGTGGGCCGCCCGGCCGAGCACCTGCGCGTCGAACGCGCGCGCGGATTGGCCAAGCAGCCGGACGAGCAGGTGAGCGGCCCGTTCGGCGCGCTCGGCCTCCTCGTCGTCCGCAACCCGGCGCACCGGGGCGGCGTCGTTCGTGAACGGCTCGCCCTGCTCGAGCACGTCGAGCAGCGGTGCGGCGGCTGATGCCCCGATGCGCAGCACGACATCGGCTGCTGCGGCCCGGGCCGCCTCGTGAACCGCGCAGGCGACCGGCGCGGCGGCGGCGGCACCCACCTGGACGAGCGCGTCCGAGGCAGCCTGACGCACCGCCGCATCGTGGTCCTGCAGCGCACCCAGCAGCGGCCGCACCGCGACCGGCCGCGCCGTGCGGCCGAGCGCCTCGGTGACCGCCTTGCGGACGGCCGGAGACTTGTCGCCGATCAAGGCCGCCGCCAGGGGTTCAACCGCCGGCTCGCCCTCGGCGGCGGCCGCCAGGTAATCGCCCAACAGGATCGCGCGCAGGGCACGCTGGGCGGGGGTTGACGGCCGCCAGTCCAGCCCCTTCAGGCCGGCCGCCGCGAGCTGGCGCAGGTCTCGGTCCTGGCCTTCGAACACCGTGATCAACCCGTCGATCGCATCGCTCGATCCGTGCCGGATCAACCCGCGCACGGCCGCCTCGCGCACGCTGCGATCACCGTCGCGTGTCAGGCGCGACAGCGCACCGGCCGCCTCGGCACCCTTGGTGTCCGCCAGGGCGTCAATCGCGCTGCGGCGGGTTGCCGGGTCGCGGTGTTCGAGTGCCGGCGTCAGGGCTCCGATCGATCCCGGCGCCGCGCTTCTCGCGAGCGACTGGACGGCGAGTTGCCGCACGCTGGACCGGGCGTCCTGAAGCGCGGCGACGAGGGCCCGCTCCGCCTCCTGTCCCCCGATGCCACCCAGCGCGGCAACCGCCGCTTCGCGAGTTCTCGTGTTCTTGTCCCGCGCCAGCTGGACGAGCGTGGGCGCCGCCTCCGTGCCGATCCCCTGGAACGCCCTGGCCGCCGCGTCGCGGACCGCGGTTGCCGCCGTCTCGCCTGCCTTGTCGATGTCTCTGAGGCCGGCGGCCATCGTGCCCAGCGCGCGAACGTCGGCCACGCGGCCCAGGGCATCGTACGCGGCTGCGCGCACCCCGAAATCAGCGTCTTTGACGAGCTCCAGCAGGAGCGACACGTGACGGGGAAGCGCGCCGCCCTCCCGGTCTCTGCTCCGTCCCCCCGCGCCCAGTTTTTCGGCCGCACGTTTCCGCGCCGCGGCATCCTTCGATCTCGCCTGCCTGGCAATCAGGAAGAACATGAACGCAATCGTAACCGGTCGGCGGACAGGCGGGGAAGGGGCGAGGGGTCGCTCACTTCTTCAGCGTCTGAAGGTACGCAACCAGATGGTCCACGTCTGCCTTGGACAGCTTCTTCGCCGGCATCTTCATCTTCGAGGTGCTCTTTGACTTCTGGGCGGCCGCCGTCGGGTTCTCGATCCACTCGCGAATCTCGTCCGCCGTCAGCTTCGTGCCGACGCCCTCGAGTGAGTTCATCTTGGCGTTGTGGCACATGCTGCACTTCTCGCGGTCGAACACCTTCTTGCCGTCCGCGGCGCTTCCCTGCGCATGCAGCGGAGCACATAGCATGATGCCAACCACGACCGCCACGACAATCAGTACCAGACGCTTCATGTCCTTTTCCTCCTGGGAGCAGTTGCGACCCGCTGAGGGCGCGTTCGAAACGAAAGTGCCCGGGCAAGCGAACGACATACCAACCCCCGCGATGGGCCGGCCAACCTCGGCCGCGCTCGCAAGTCGCTGAAACGTGCGCGGAAACCCTGCCGCGCCAATCCAAAAGCACGGTAGACTTACCGGCGCCCGAAACGCTGACGTGGGGCGGTTATGACGCCGGGCGCAGAAGCGCCACGGCGAAGCTGATGGGGTGGAAGTCGGCAGGTGGGTGGACCATCACCGCCGCCTCGGCCAGACTCAACGGCTCAGGGAGGACAGGATGAACGTCCGGGGCGCGCTTGCCACTCTCTGCTTCGCCTTGGTTGCCGCGGTGGCCGTCGCACAGTCGAACAACCCGGTGCTGCATCTCGCCATCGGAGATCCCGCCCGAAGGGACCGCGAGGTCCCCGTCCAGCTGGACGTGATCGTCGACACGAAGACCGGTGACGCCATCACTCCCCCGCAACTCGTGTCGCGCCTGGCAGGCGTGCGCCTCCTGCTCATCGGCGAAGAACACACCAACGTCGACATTCACCGCATCCAGAAGCGCCTCATCGAAGGGCTCCACGCGGCAGGCAGGCGCCTGTTCATCGGCCTCGAGATGTATCCGTACACCGAACAGCGCTGGCTGGACGACTGGACGAACGGCTTGTTGACCGAGGAGGGCTTCATCCGGCTCTCCCGCTGGTACGACAACTGGGGCTACAACTGGGACTACTACCGGGACATCTTCCTGTTCGCGCGCGATCGCCGCATCCCGATGTACGCCCTGAACGCGCCGCGCGAGGTGGTTTCGGCCGTGCGGCGCAAGGGGTTGGCGAACCTCACCCCCGAGGAAGCCGCGCACATCCCGAAGGACATCGACGTGAGCAACCCCGACCACCTGGCGTTCTTCAAGGCGACGTTCGCCAACGAAACGCCAGGCCCGATGATGCACGGCGGCATGAGCGACGACATGTGGAAGTCGATGCTGTCGGCGCAGGCCACCTGGGACGCGACGATGGGATTCCACGCCGTCCAGGCGTTGAAGCAGCCAGGCGCCGGCGACGCGATGATGATCGTGCTGGTCGGTTCGGGCCACGTCGCCTACGGCCTCGGCATCGAGCATCAGGCACGGCAGTGGTTCGACGGGCCCATCGCCAGCGTGATTCCGATGGCCACGAGCGAGCGCTTCATGCCGATCGAAACCGTGCGCGCCTCGTACGCAAACTACATCTGGGGCATTCCCGAGGAGATCGACTCGCTCTATCCGAACCCGATTCTCTCGACGCGGCCGATCGACGACGGCAAGGCACTGCAGGTGCTGATGCCCGCGAAGGGTTCGTTGGCCGACAAGGCGGGGTTCAAGGAGAACGACGTGCTCGTGTCGCTCGACGGCGCGCCCGTGCCCGACAAGGAAACGCTGAACCGGCTGCTTGCCGCGAAGCGATGGGGCGACGTGGCCGTCTGCGTCGTGCGCCGCGGAAACGAAACCCGGACGCTGACGATGCAGTTCAGGAGGACGCCTGGCACCAGGTAGTCAGTGGCGGGTAGTAGGGAGAATTGCGCCCATGCGCCGAACCGTGTTCATCGGGTTTCTCTTCTTCGCCTTCCTCCTCGCTGCGATTGCGGCTCGCGCGCAGGGCAGCGGGCCGACGTCCGCACCGAACGAGGCAGGGCTCTCCGCCTTGATAGGGACAGCCGGCGTGTCCGGCTTCGAGGGTGACGTTCGCGAGTTGCTGGCGGGGAGTCGTCCAGCCGGTCGGCCCCGCGCGGCGAACGCGGCGGCCGCGACCCGGGCGCCGCGCGTGGACGAAGCGGGCAATCTCATCGTCACCATGGGCCAGGGCAGGCCGCACGTCCTCGTCTGCACGAACATGGACGAGGATGGCTTCTTCGTCTCCGCCGTCACCGACGACGGCTACTTGCGCGTCCACCGGGTGACGACGGGCGTCACGAACCGGTTGTTCGAGCAGATGCACTACGGGCAGCCGATGGTCGTCCGGACATCCACGTACGCGCGTGTGCCCGGCGTGTTCGTCACCGTCTCGACCCACCTGCAGCGCGGCCGGACGCAGGACGCGGCGCCCAGGAGCCTCGACGACCTCTGGGTGGACGTCGGCGCCGAAAACAAGGCCGGCGTCGAGAAGCTCGGCATCCGCGTGCTCGATCCCGTCAGCCTGCGGGAGCGGGTGCAGCGACTCTCCGGCGACCGAATCGCCGGCGTCGCCGCTCAAACCCGGGCCGGCGATGTCGCGCTCCAGATGCTGATCGCCGGGTACGAAGAGCGGGATCCGGGAATCGCGGGCACGGTCACGGTCGCGTGGACCGCGCAAGGGTCATTCGGCGAGCGCGGCATGGCTCGGCTGGCGCAGGAGGTCGACGCCGACCGTATCGTTGTGGTCGCCCGCACACCTATGCCGAGGGAGGGCACCAACCCGAAAGGTGCCGTTGGGCAACTGGGTGCCGGCGTCTTGGTCCTGGACAGCGACGCCAGGACGATCGAGCTAGCGAAGCGGCTCGGCGTCGCGGTTCAGCCAGTTCCCGGTGCGATGCGCGCGCCGAACGCGTGGCCGGCGTCGAAGACGCAGGTGCTCGCGCTCCCCGTGCTGTACGCGCAGACGCCCGTTGAAACCGTGGATCGGCGC
>Ga0316628_100001615_pt1 | contig 16057 bp, 11 predicted proteins | sample OWC_Aug_M2_C1_D5_FD_207648 | JGI IMG/M metagenome (GOLD analysis project Ga0316628, IMG submission 207648) | Wetland soil microbial communities from Old Woman Creek delta, Ohio, United States - OWC_Aug_M2_C1_D5_C | ecosystem: Environmental > Terrestrial > Soil > Wetlands | place: USA: Ohio... | reverse complement strand
CTCGGACAACAACGCCCGGCGGCTCGCTCATGATGCGGCCTTGGACCTCCTGAAAGGCGAGCTTCCACAGAACGTCTACATGGCCATCATGGCCATTGATTTCAAACTCGAGGTCCTTCAGGCGTTTACCAACGACACGGCACTCATTCGCCAGGCGATTGACCGGGCTACTCGGAGTCACGTCACTGATTTCTCCAAGGACACCGAGACAGTTCGAAGACAGCTCGAACAGATGCTGGGACCGAATGTCGGCGGAGCGCTGACTGCTCAGCAGCAGATCAACAATGCCGGCCCCACAGTGACCGGCCAGGGCCCCCCCAGTGATCCTGGTGCGTTCGCAACCGTCGCGATGGCGCAGATGTTGTTGGAAATGATTCGAAGCGAGCAGAGTTACGGCATGGCGGAGAGTGGCCGGGTTACGGTTTACTCGCTGCTGGACGCAGTCAAGGAGCAGTACCGGCTGCCAGGAAGGAAAACCATCCTCTATTTCTCCGAAGGCTTCGTTAGGCCGCAGGAATTGGACGGCCAGTTCAATCAGGCCCTCAGCATTGCCAATCGGTCGAATGTGAGTTTCTACACGGTTGACGCCCATGGCTTGACGACCACCAGCACAAATCAAGCTGCCAGGGACATGTTGAACGCAGCCGCTCAAACTTCCCGTGATCAGGCTACGACCGTAAGCGGCGCTGTCACGCGCGACCAGGCAAACGTTATGGATACAGGCATTGGGAGTGGTCGGGCCAACCTTCAGACCGCATTGGAAGAACTCGCCGAATCCACCGGCGGCGCGATGATCGCCAACACCAACGACCTTCGCACTCCACTCCACAAACTTGCGGAAGACATCCAGACTTACTACGAGATTAGCTACAATCCGGAAATCAAGACTTACGATGGGTCTTTCCGCAAGATCACAGTCAAGTTGGCTTCCGGCGACCTGCGCGTTCAATCGAGGTCCGGGTACATTGCCCTACCACCTGCCCTGGCTAAGGGGAGTGTGCTTCGTGCCTTCGAGGTTCCACTCCTGACCGCTCTTGACTCGCCGGAGCTGCCCAAGGCGTTTGGTTATGAGGCAACGGCCATGCATTTTCGCGGCCACCAGGGTGAGCCCGTCTGCGAATTGGTGATGGACATCCCGCTCGCCAACGTTACCTTGGAAAGGCAGGGCACGGGCGAGTCTTCCGGTCGGCTGTCCTACGTGGCGCTCCTGAAGGATGCCCACGGCGAGGTCGTTAAGAAGTTCCAGAATGAGAGGGCCTTCAATGTGCCCGCTGAGAAACTGGAGGGTTTTAGGGCGAGTCACTTCATTTATACCGAGCACTTCGAGCTTCCCTCCGGTCCTTACACGGTTGAGACTGCGGTGCTCGATGGTCGTGGTAACAGGATCAGTGCGGGCAAGCGCACCCTGACGATGCCACCCGCGGCCACTACCCTCGCTTTGAGCAGCCTTACCTTCGTACGGAACACGAGGGACCGAGAGGCGTCGAGTCAGGAGACGGACCCGCTGGTAGTCGGGAACACGGTGATTTCTCCGACCGTCAATCCCGTCGTGAGCAAGGCGACCACGGAAGCCCTCCCTTTTTATCTGGTCATCTACCCCGATAAGAACGGCCTGGAAGCTCCTCAATTGGTCATGGAATTCAGCCGCGAGGGTCAGGTTTTGGGGGGTGGCCCTGTAGAACTCGGTCAACCGGACAAAGACGGGCGCATCCAGTTTGTCGCCACGGTTCCCCTCGCCCGTCTTGACCCGGGCAACTTCACCCTGCGCTTCGTTGCGAAACAGGGAACCGCAACAGCTGAAGAGACAGCTTCCTTCGTTCTGAAGTAAGACCCGAGAATCGCCGCCAGCAACCTCCAAGCGGCTCGGAGCCAAGGTAACGGAAGGCCAGGGGTGCGCAACGGCGACCGCTAGCAGGACTCCGAGATTACACTGGAGTATTACGTCGGGTAGGGGTAGCGGGCTTGGGCGATGGTCATTCCGCGCACGTCGATGCGAGACAAGTCCGCCAAGCCCAGGCCGGCTGTCTCGGCGAGCAGTAAGTGATTGTCACAACCCTGGAACGGTGGCGTGCCCCGCGAGGCGCGAGGGTTTGCGTAACCCATCACCGCCACTCCCACCGCGTCAGTTGAAACTGGATTCAACCCCGCGATGAGAACTCCGGGCGTGGTCAGTTGCGGATTGGGCGACCACGGACCCTCGCCTCCGCTCATGGCAGTGATGCCGTCGATGATGGCCAGATCGACCGGCCGGGCGCCGCACTCGTCGGCGACAATCCTCGGGACATTGAAATCGTCACTGCCCGGATCTCGGTCGGTCCGCGCACCAGGAGGGCTGATGGGACCCCAATCGCCGCTGCCGTCGCTGTGCAGTGGCGAACGCCACCCCAGGGCATCCTCGGTCCCAGCCTCACTTCCGTAGAGGGAGTTGGGCGTGATCCCGAAGAGGTTCTTCATCGAGAGAGTAACTCCCGCCGTCGTGTGCTGCTTCATCTTGGCCAGAGAGACAAGAATGTCGGTATCAAGATACGAATGGTTCAGATCGAAGTAGGAAAACAGATACCCGCCGGACGGCACCGGGAGGCGCGCATAGCTTTGCCCGGAGCCCAGATTGCGCGTGTTTTCCAGCTCGACGTTCCCGAGGACGAGCAGCGCTGGCACATCCCATCCCGCCAGAGTGAGAACCTGCTCCATGGGTTCCAGGAACGGCGCCGAATCCACGATGCGAACCCGCCGCGCTCCTTCCGCCAACAGCAGTGATGTAAGGGCGGTCGCCGTCGCGCCGTGAGTTATGTAAGTCTCTCCCGGAGGGCGGCCGAACTGGTTCTCGAAATATCCCGAGCAGGTCAGGTTGACCTTCACAGTGACGGTCTTCCCGTTGACCAGCACGTGGATGCCGGCCAATAGGTCAAAAGCCTGCCGCATGGCTGTAACGACTTCCGGGCCGTAGGTTGGTGAGGAGACGATGGCCACCTTGGCGTCCGCACGATCGGCCGGAGGAGGGTTTACGTGCGGACTCTCGACTGCTCCTGCTCCGCAGCCCACCGAGAGCGCAAGTGGTGCTCCGGCAGCCAATCCCATACCCACTCTCAGGAATGCGCGGCGATTGTACGTGCAGAGCTTGTCCTTCATCTCTCGTCCCCCCGTCCCTTGGTCGGCGTTTCGGTGGGCGGGGAGTAGACACCGCGCTGCGTCGCGTTGACACGCTTCGGCTCAGCTTCCCGTCTTGTTAAGCCGCAGCGCCCCGAAACGAATCCAGCGGGACATGTGTGAGAAAGACGCCGGAATCTCCGTTTTGATTTCCCGGCTGATGCATAATGTACAGCCGACCGCCTCCGTGTACAACGCTCCCTGCTATTTTTCGGTGCCGAGGTGTTTCCTGTGGCAGGCGCGATGCCAGTCCTACGGCTTGCGAGAGCCCCAGAGTCCGTGACGTGCCCCCCTTGAATCGGTCTAGGCGGTAAGTTCGGGTATGGAGGTTTTGGTCGAACTCCGGACCTGAGGATTTTGCCCGCAATGCGAACGCAACACACCAGATCAAATTCATCCAGCCGATCGTCCGATGACCCAATCGACCGATGCCCAGGCAGGCGGGGATTATCGAGTTGACCTTCTCCAGTTGAGACGCTCGGCTGTCTCAGTCGTGGCTTCTGCAGTCATTCAGAGAAACCTCACAGATTGATAGCTCGTTACATGTCAACGACTTAGACGCGATTCAGGGGCTGACAGGGGCTGGCAGGCTGATTGCACTCCTCGGGTTGCGTATGTCTAACGAGCCGCAAGTCGAGGCCCCACTTCCCGGTGTTGTTGCCGAGAGTGGGGAAAAAGTCGAGCAGAAACCAGAGCGCCTTCCGGCACACCAGTACTGTTTGTTCCGGGCCGGACGCGAGCTCTACTGCCTCTCCGTAACCGAGGTCGAAGAGGTTGTGGAATGGCCGGTTCTGACGCGCTTGCCACTCGCTCCTACATTTCTTATGGGCATCTTCAATCTTCGCGGCGTGATTGTCCCGGTCCTGGATATTGCCTCCCAGGAAGACCGTCAGTCGGAAGAGACGCCGACTCATCTGGTGGTGGCGGCATGGACGGGTGGACCCGAGCGGCCGGTCCAACGTGTGGCCCTGGCCGCCGACGAACTGTTTGGCACGCGCCTCACGACCGAACCGCTGCTGGTCGAGGAAGCTCCGAAAGAGGCGTTGCATTGCCGCGGCATGCTCCGTCATGACAACCGTCTGGCGCTGGCGCTGGACCTGCACCGTTTGGCTGAGGCGTTTCCGATTCCAGTGATTTAGGCGCGCGGTGAATGCGCGAGTTTCAGGAGGATGGAATGAAAGGTCAGTTAAGCAAGACTATTTGGACACTGGTGCTGGCGGGCGTAGCCAGCCTCTTCACCGTGCTGGGCCTGGCTTACAAGGCAGGCGCGAAATCCGGCGGAGTTTCGATGCTGGACTTCGGCTCCTTGCCGTCGGACGCAGCCCTGCCCCTCGGCATAGCTTTGGTTCTCTGCCTGGGACTGGGGATCGCCCTGATCGTAGTCCTCAGCAATCGCATTCTGAGGCCGGTCGAGCAATTGACCGAGTACTCCGAGAAGCTCGCCGCGGGTGACTCGCGCGCCAGCGTGGATCTGAGCTCCGAGGATGACTTCGCGGTAATTCTGGATAACTTCCGCCGCTCCGCGTCGAGGGTCACGCAGACCGTGGCGCCCACACCCGAAGTGCAGGGAACGCTGCAGCGCAGCGTCAACCAGTTCCTGACGGTGATCAGCCAGGTGGCCCGTGGCGACCTGACCCTGCGCGCCAAGGCGACCAACGACACTTTCGGCAACGTCGCGGAAGCCTTGAACTCGATGCTCGACAATTTCACCCAAGTGCTGGAGCGCGCCAGCAAGGCTGCCAACGACGTCTCGACCAGCGCCAACGAGATCCTCGTTGCCTCCGAGCAGATGGCTTCCGGCGCGACGCAGCAAGACCAGGAAATCACCAACACTTCTTCCGCCGTGGAAGAGCTCACGGTGTCGATGAAACAAGTGTCCAACAACGCCGAAGCCAGTGCAGAGGCCGCACGCCGGGCCTTGGAAGCCGCCGAGCAGGGCAACCGCTCGGTGCGCGATACTCTCGAAGGCATGCAACGCATCCGCGCTTCGGTGCAAGCCACCGGCAAGAAGATCAAGTCTCTGGGCGACCGGTCGCTCGAAATCTCCGAGATCATCAACGTGATTAACGACATCACCGAGCAGACCAACTTGCTGGCCCTCAACGCCGCCATCGAGGCCGCGCGGGCAGGTGAAGCCGGCCGCGGGTTTGCCGTGGTCGCCGACGAAGTCCGCAAGCTCGCCGAGCACTCGCGCAGCGCCACCAAGGACATCGCCGCCCTCATCAAGGCGATTCAGGCAGAGACAAGCGAAGCGGTGGTGGTCATGGAAGAAGGCACCAAGGAAGTGGAAGTCGGCGCTCGCCTGGCCGATCAGGCGGGCAAAGCGCTGGAGGCAATCTCCACCGTGGTTCGCCAGTCTGCGGAGCTGGTCCAGGAAATCTCTCTGGCCTCCAAGCAGCAGGTGCGTGGGACGGAAGGTGTCGCCAACGCCATGCAGATTATCTCCAACATCACGCGGCAGACGTCCCAGGGCGCTCGCCAGACCACGCTGACCGTCGAGCACATGGTGAAGCTGTCCGAACAGTTGAACGAGGTGCTGTCACAATTCCGCATCGGGGCAGCTCCGGCAAGCCGCCCGCCCCAACCCCAGACTCAGGCCGTAGCAGTAGCCGCTGCCCGTTAGTTTACGAGGGGAGATTTCACAGCGTCCGGTGAGCATCGCTCACCGGATGCCACCGAGCGATGAGGAATGATATGACCAAAAGCCTCGCCATCGTCGACTGTGAACTCGACGATTTCCGCGCGCTGATAGAACAAAGGTCGGGAATTTGCTTCGATAGCTCTCGCGAGCGGTTCTTCAGCACGCGCGTCGGTGAGCATATCAAGGAAAAGAGCCTGGCGAGTGGCACCGATCTCCTGCGCCTGGTGCGCTCGTCAAACCTGGAATACGAAGCTCTCCTGCAACGATTGTTGACGCAGGAGACGTCCTTCTTCCGCTATCCCTCCGCCTATGAGGCGCTGAAGAAGCGCGTCCTGCCGGAGGTAAATGCCAGGAAGTTCTGGTCACCGCAGCGGAGCTTGCGCATCTGGAGCGCCGGCTGCTCGACGGGCGAGGAGCCTTATTCCATCGCCATCACCCTGGCGGGGAGCCCGTCCTTCTCAATGGGCTGGAACACGGAAATCCTGGCCACCGACATCAGCCGGCAGGCCATCTCCCGCGCGATCCAGGCGGTCTATCCGCGCCGCAGCGTTGCCAACCTCACGCCCCAGCAGGTCGACGCGTACTTCAATCCCGCCGGCGACCAGGTCGAGGTGAAGGCTGGAATTCGCAGCAAGGTTTCGTTCGTGGCCATGAACCTCGTGCAATGCCCGTATTTGGGGCGCCTGGACTGTATCTTCTGCATGAACGTCCTGATCTACTTTTCCGGCGAGCGTCGCGAACAGGTTATCCGCACCTTTTACGATTCCCTGGAGCCGGGCGGCTATCTGCTGCTGGGCCACTCCGAGTCGCTCGGCAACATTCCGCTAAGGTTCGAAAAGATCGTGTTTGACGACTGCCTGCTCTACCGCAAACCGGGCGGGGAGAACATCCTGTCGGATCCTGGGGGTCAATGGTGAGTTCGTCCGCCGCCGACAACCTCGAGCTTTTCACGCAAAGCGCCTTCGAGCAGCTGCAGTTCCTGCGCGAGTACGCGGGAGTGTTGCTGGACCCCTACCCGGCGCCGGAAGCCATCGAGCGCCTCCACCAATCGGCGCAGATGCTCGCCGAGACTACCGCCCAATCCGGCCTGCCGTTGTTCTCCGAAATCGCCGGGAAGCTCGCGCACCTTTTCCAGTATGCCCTGAATACGACCATCACCCCTGAGTCGAGCGGCCCCATCGTGGACTTTATCTACGACGCCGTGGCCTTGCTGGAGTCTGACCTGCTGCAATTGAGCACCAACGGCGCCGAGGCTGCCGACGACATCCAAACGTTCAAAGAGAAATACCCCTTCGCCTTCCAGTCGCAGGCGCCGGCACAGGAACCTCCTGCTGAGTTACCTTCGGAGGCTCCTCAGGAGTCGACGCAGGAAGCAGATCAGGAATTTGTCCAGGAGGTCTCCGCCGAGGCCCCGGTACTAGAGGCGGCCGAGGTTACCCCGACCATCTCCATCGAGCCCCTCCCGGCCGACGGCGAAGTTCCGGCCGAGATCCTCGAGTTTTTCGTGCCGGAAGCCGAGGAGCACTTGCAAGCGGTTACCGAATGCCTGCTCGCCCTCGAAGCGAACCCGGGCTCGGAGGTCATCAACCGCCTTTTCCGCGCTATGCACACGGTGAAAGGCTCGGCCGCGCAGGTCGGCTTCGAGCGCATCGCCCACGTGGCACACCGCGCTGAAGACTTGATTGGCCGGCTTCGCGATGGCGAGTTGCGTCCCAGCGGTGAGATTGTGGACGTCTGCCTGGAAGTCGTGGACGCCCTGAAGAAATTCCTCTACCGCCAGTGGGCTGACGAAGCGACGATGCAAGCCTCGGTCGGCTCGCTTTTGGCGCGGATCGCGCAACTGGCCCCGGCGGAGTTCGTCACCCCGGTAGTGGCGGATGAACCTCCGGCTGCCTGCGACGCGCCCGAGGTTGTGACCGCCACGGAATCGGTTCCCGAGGTGGCCACCGAAGTCGCGCCTGTGGATGCCGAGCCCATCGTTTTCCTGGAGAGCGATGTCGAGCCGGTGGCAATCGTCGCGCCTGAACCGGCGGAGAAAGCCGCGCAGGCCGCAAGTGCTGGAGCGGCTCCGCCCAAGGAACTCTCCACCGCGTCGCAATCGAAGTCGGTGCGCGTTCCGCTCGAGCGGCTGGACCGCATGATGAACGCCGTGGGCGAGCTGGTCATCAACCGCACCCGGATGCTGGGAAGGCTGGGCGAGCTCGAACGACTGGCGGAGGTGCTGAACTTCTCGAAAGGCCGGCTAATCGACAAGGTCGGTGAGTTCCAGGAACGCTACGAGTTCACGCGCTTGAATTCCGACTTCCAGGGAACAGCCGCGCCGGGGATCCGGTCCGACCTTGTTGCCGCCCCCTTCTCACTCACCAACCAATTCCGTGACACCTCGCAATCGGAATTCAGCGAACTCGAGTTGGACCGCTACGACGACTTCAATATCCTCTCGCGCTCGCTCACCGAGATTTCCGCGGACCTCACGGAAGTTCTGACGCAGCTCGGGCGCTTCGTGCGTGCCGTGGACTCCGACATCGACGAGTTCACTAATCTCGCTCACCGCCTCCAAGATGAAATCACCCAGGCGCGGATGGTGCCCATCGGCAACCTCTACACGCGCCTCTCCCGCACCCTGCGCGACGCCGCCAAGGCGGCGGGCAAGCAGGTTGAACTGGTGCTCTCTGGCGCCGAGACCGATCTCGATAATGGCATCATCCAGCAGATCTCGGACCCGTTGATCCACCTGGTGCGCAATTCGGTCGCGCACGGCATTGAATCACCTCAGGAGCGCGCCGAAAGCGGCAAGCCGCCCCAGGGACAGGTGGCCATGCGCGCTTACCACCGGGGCAACCAGATCTTCATCGAGGTGGAAGACGACGGCCGCGGGATCGATTACGAAAAGATTCGCGCCACGGCCCAGGCGCAGGAACTGGCCACACCCGAAGTGGCTGCCCGCCTCACCGAGCGCGAGCTGCTGGAGTTCCTGTTCCGGCCGGGCTTCTCGACGGCGGCGCGCAAAACCGAGCTCGCCGGCCGCGGCGTGGGACTCGACGTGGTTCGCGCCAACCTCTCGGCGCTGAACGGCGAAATCTCCATCGAAACCGAGAAAGGTGTGGGCACGCGCTTCACGCTCAAGGTGCCGCTCACGCTGATCATTACTCAGGCGCTCTTCCTGCGCCACGGCGCCTGGACTTTCGGAATCCCGCTCGCCTGCGTCGAAGAAATCCGCCGGCTGCGCACTTCGGAGATCGAGGAAGTCGGGAGCAAGCTGCTCACCCGAGTTCGCGACCAGGTGATGGAAGTCGTGCGCCTCGACATGCGGCTCGGTATCGAGCCCGTCGAGCCCATCAACAGTTTCTACCGCATGGTCACCGTCAATGTCAGCGGCCGTCAGGTGGGAATCATCGTTGAAGAAGTCCTGCGGAAAGACGAAATCGTCATCAAAGGTCTGGGCGAGTATCTGCGGAACGTCAAGCTCTTCTCCGGCGCCACCATCGCGCCAGATGGGAGCCCGATCCTGCTGATCGACGTCTACCGCCTGGTGGCTGCGGAAAGCCAGGAGCAGCGCCCGGCTCTCGTGGGGGCGAATTTGCTGACTGCTGCCGCCAGTCCATCGGCGCCAGCCCAAGTCGCCGCCAAGAAAGACAGCGGCCCGCAAGAAAAGACCATCCTGTTGGTAGACGACTCGATCAGCGTCCGCCGCTTCGTGGGCAGAATGCTTGAGAAGGGCGGCTACAAGGTCCGATTCGCTTCCGATGGCCTCGAGGCGCTGGAAACCGCGACGCAAGGTGGGTGCGACCTCGTCCTCACCGACCTGGAGATGCCGCGCACCAACGGGTACGAACTGATGGCCCATCTCCGCCAGCACTCCACGACTCGAGGGCTTCCGGTCATCGTCTTGACCTCGCGGGCGGGCTCCAAGCACCGTGAAAAGGCCCTGCGCGAAGGGGCCGCCGGTTTTCTGACCAAGCCGGTTCAGGAAGATCAGCTCCTGGCTACAGTCTCGAAATTCCTGGGTGGAGCAAACCCGAAAGCGCCGGTCCAACCCACGATCGCGGGAACAAACTCATGAACGCCGCCGAAAAGAAAATTCGGGTCCTCATCGTGGATGACTCCCCGTTCATGCGTAGGGTGGTGCAGACGATCATCTCTGCCGATCCATCGATGCAGGTTGTGGGTCAGGCGAGCGACGGCCACGAGGCCGTCAGCATGGCGGCATCGCTGCACCCCGACGTAATCAGCATGGACATCAACATGCCCCACCTGGACGGCCTGGAGGCGACGGAGATCATCATGTCGCGGAACCCGCGGCCCATCGTGATTGTGAGCTCGGAATCGTGCGAGGGCGCCCGGGGAACGCTGCGGGCTCTCGAGCTCGGCGCGGTGGATTTTGTCAGCAAACCCGCGAGCGCCATCAATCTTGATATGAACAGCGTGCAGGAGGAGCTCACCAAAAAGTTGAAAATGGCGGCGAAAGTCCGCGTTGTGCGGACGGCCACGCGCCCCAAGGCCCTCCAGGCGATGGGTATTGCCCCAGCACCACGGGTGTCGGAGCCCCAAACCGTTCGCCTCAGTCCGGCTGCGAGTGAAACGTCGGGCGGAAAAGCGTTCCCGCTTGTAGTACTGGCGGCCTCCACCGGTGGTCCGGCCGCGCTGATGAACCTGGTCCCGAGCTTCCGCAAGGATTTCCCCGCCGCGGTGATGCTGGCGCTCCACATGCCGGCGAACTTCACCAGCCAATTCACGCGCCAGCTTGCCGACGCGTCCGCACTCCAAGTCAAGGAGGCGGAGGCTGGGGAAGCGCTGCGGCCCGGAGTCCTCCATGTCTGTCCAGGGTCGCATCACCTGCGGGTTTCTCCCGCCGGTTTGATTCAGCTCGACGACGGCCCCCGCATCGGTGGCTACCGTCCCTGCGCGGACGTCACGCTTGAAACCGCCGCGGCCTGGGCAGGGCCGATGACGATCGGCGTGGTCCTCACCGGCATGGGAAACGACGGTTCGCGCGGCGTGGTCGCGGTGAAGGCAGCGGGCGGATTTGTGGTCGCCCAGGACGAAGCCACCTCGATGATCTTCGGAATGCCGGGGGAGGCGATCCGCACCGGCGCGGTGGACGAAATACATCCTCTCGAGGCCATCGCAACCGTGGTCGAAAAGCGCGTCCTCTATCTTTTGGGAGCCGCCAGGGTGGGCGCGCTATGAGGGTTGGACGATTAGGACGCACGCGCCCCGCTGCCCGGCAAACGGAGGCCATTATCGTGTTTTGGGTTGGGCCTTACCGCATGGCGATAAACGCAGGAGCGCTCAAGGAGATTCGCAACGAGTCCGATCTCTTGGAACGGGAGCCGACGATTCTTTCCGCCCATTCGCTTTTTGGCGTGCCTCCCGGACGCAGCAGCCGGCTGCTGGTGCTGCGCCACGGACACACCATCGTCCGCGTGGACCGGGTAGAGCGGATGATCGAGACGGGACCACTTCGTCCCCTGCCGCAGGCATTCCAAGGCGCCGAGCGCCGGTGGTATTGCGGCCTAGCGATGGCCGGGGAAACGGTCATTCCCGTGATGAATCCAGCGACGCTCGAGCTTGAAGCACAGCAGGCGGAAGCGGCAGTGCTCTCCGCCCAAGGACACATGGTGAATAACCTCCAGGAGGAGCGGCTCTCCGTATGAGCGCGGATGCAGCGGGAAAAGAGTCGATGGTTGTGTTCCCCCTGGGCGACCGGCGTTTCGCACTGCCCACGGCCGATGTGGTCGAGTTGTCGCGTCCGGGAGTAATCCAGACTTTCCCTCACACCACTCCGGGGATCTTGGGCGTGCTGGTGCGGCGCGACGAAGTCCTTCCGGTTTGGGACGTCGCCCGGGCACTCCTCGGCACCGACGACGCCACGCAGAAATTCTTTCTCGTCGTCCGGCGGAATTTCGCCGGAAGCGAATCCACCGCCCTCCTGATCAGCGGCGAATGCCAGATGCTGAACGCCGAGGTCATGCCGCCGCCGGAAGGCGCGGCAGCCCACGCGCGAGGGCTGCTGTGGTTGGAAGGGGAGGCGGTCGAAGTAATCGACCTGGGACGCCTCGTCCCGTCGCATGAGCACTCCAATAGGCCGACTCTCGAGGCAGAAAAAGAAGGGGAGCAAGCATGAAGTCGGGCGGAACATATGGAAAGATTCTGGTCGTGGATACCAACATCTTCTTCGTGAAGCGTGTGACCGAGGCGCTTCGGCAACAGAATTTCGACGTCGCGCACTGTTCCGACCCCGTTTATGCGCTGACGATGATCGAGTGGAACATGCCCGTCGCTATTCTCTGTGCGACCAACTTCCAGAACTCGATGGGAATGGAGATTCCGACCATCCTGCGGGCCGATCCAAAGACCAGCCACATTCCGGTGATTGGCATTGGCGACCGGGGACAGCAGTCACAGCTTGAAGTTCTCCGCGCGGGTTATGAGGACTTCCTGGACCGCCGCCTGGGTGCGGAGGAAATTGCCGCCCACCTCGTCTCGTTCCTCGCCTGCCACCGCGACGGCTTCCAGCCCACTCAAATGCTCACCCGCGCGGAGACGGCGCTGGATGGCCGGCTTTCGCTGGTGGATTTGCCGGGGGTGATCCAGGTGCTCGAACAGTCTCGCCAGACCGGCGCGCTCCACATCAATGCCGCCGCCACCGATGGAATTATCTTTTTCAATTCCGGCGAGGCCATCCACGCGGAGAGCGGTCAATTCGCCGGCGACGAGGCGATCGTCCATCTGATCAAATGCTGCCACGGCGGGACCGACGGAGTGTACAAATTCATTCCCGGTGATCCCGCCACGCTCCGCACCGTTCAGGGCAGCCTCAACGGCCTGATCCTGGATGCCCTGCGCCAACTGGACGAAAAAGAGCGCGGAGTTCAGGAAGAGGACGGCGGCCAGGATGAATCGGAAGGCCAGCAACTCGCAGAGACCGAGAGCGCCATCCCAGAAACGACGAATGTCCAGGAACCCGCCCCACTCCCCGATCTCGTCCCAGCACTAGCCCTGGAGGAACAGCAGCCGGCTTCAGAACAAGTGCCGGATGCCTCTTGCGAAATGATTGAAGAGAACCTAGACCCGCAAGCAGAAGGCACTCCCCTGCTGGTCTCTGATGACCAGCAGCCGGCCGCAGAGCAAGTGCCGGATTTCTCTGGCGAGCTGGCGGAAGCGCACCCAAACCCGGAACCAGCAGGCAATCCCCCGGAAGTCCGGAGCGAGCTGCAACCGGATTCAGAGGCAATCAATGAAGCCCTGCACGCGTTAGGCGAGCAAGTGTTCAGCTCGCTGGCGGAGAGCGATTTCATGCGTGCTCTGGGGGGACAAATAAACGATTTGAAAGTTGAGAAAGAGGTTAGCCATGAATGAAACCGCAGCCATGGAAACGCCGCGGCCGCCCACAGTCTGCTTCATTGACGACAGCGCCACCATGCGCGAGGTCATCAAGATCGCGTTTCGCCGTGAAAACATCGGTGTTGTTGCCTGTCAGAGCGCGACCACGGCGTTGGAGCAGATCGAGCAAATTCGGCCGGACGTGGTGATTACCGACATCGTCATGCCGGACAAGGATGGCTTCGAAGTCTGCCAGTTCATCAAGCAGCATCCACGGTTGAACAAGGTTCCCGTGGTTCTGCTCAGCGGGGTGGTCAATCGCGAAGTCGCAGACAAAGCCTTCAGCGTCAAAGCGGACGAACTTATCCGCAAGCCCTTTCAGCCCCAGGACCTGATTGCCCGCGTAAAGAGGTTCCTCGCTCCGGCGACTCCGAACCCTGTGACGCCCGCAGCGCCCGCTCCGTTAAACGGGGGAGGAAATCGAGCTGGAGTGTTGAGCGGGATCTTCGGGAACGCTCCGACGGCTGCCCGTCCCGCCGCTCCGCCGGTTCCTTCGCTGCCTGCCGCTGCTCCGGTTCCGCCACGGAACCCCCTTGCCGTGGCAGCTCCCCCGGCGCCCGCCCGACACGCTCCAGCGGACGTCTCAAAGATCCGCCTCGAGATCCTGCGTCTGGAAAACCTGGTAAAGAAGCTGCAGTCGGAGCTGCAGGCCGAACGCGAGTACGCGCGGGCTTTGGAAGCTCACGTGAAAACTCTGCAGGAGAGTGACTAGGCGCGCTTCGAAACGGCGGCGACGCCTCCAGCGACGGAAGAGAAACTCAGTGGGATGAGGAGTCACGAAGAAGATGGCAAGCTGTGAGATGGCCAACACCGGCAGATTGACGGGCTTATGGTTGAGCGAGGAGTCTTCGAGCGCGCAAGAACCGTCGCGGCCCACCTGGCCGTGCCTGGAAATGCTTTGCGCGCGGCCGGACCGGGTGGAGCTGTCCCTTCCGTGTGCCCTCGAGGCTGCCGATCAACTCCATGAATTCCTCGCCGGGTGTTTCGCGGACTTGCAGGAAGACGTCCGCGAGTCGGTCAAGACATCCCTGAGGGAGTTGGTGCTGAATGCCATCGAGTGGGGCGGAAGATCCGACGCCACCAAGCGCGTCCGGGTCGTCATTCTTCGCTCTCAAAGCGCGGTGATTTGCCGCGTCATCGATCCGGGTGAGGGCTTTCGGAGGGAAGACCTCAGCCATGCTGCGGTCTCGAATCCCGACAACCGGCCGTACAACCATATGGCGGTCCGTGAACAGAAAGGATTGCGCCCCGGTGGATTCGGGCTGGCGATCGTTCGGGGCAGCGTCGATCATCTGATTTACAACGACGTCGGTAATGAGGTGGTTTTCCTCAAATATATCGACCCACCCCCTGCTACTGGGATTTCTCGTTCCAGCCTCTGACAAATTCCCCAATCGTGGCAAGCTAACAATCAATCGCGGGCCCGGGATGAATACGGGTCGGATTCAGGGAGTCGGCGCGGATTCGCGTGGCGATCTGTTGTTGCTATGGCGGACGGGACAAGGAACTCAGCGTCCACGCCCCGACGCGAGACTTTCTCACCCGCCCATCGGTTGGGTCCTTCTTAAGCTCGGTCGAGCACTTCGCGGACCTTGGCCGCCAATACCTCCGCCGTGAAGGGTTTTTGGAGGAGCGTCGCGCCCGAGTCCATTACGCCGTCATGGTGAATGGCATCGTGAGTGTACCCGGACACAAAAAGAACCTTCATCCCCGGATGGAGTGGCAGTAGCAGTTCGGCCAGTTCACGCCCGCCCATGCTGGGCATGACCACGTCGGTCATCAAGAGCTGAATCGCGCCTTTATGGTGCCCCGCAATGACCAAGGCTTCCTGGCCGTTGCGGGCTTCCAGGATCGTGTAGCCCCTGGCCACGAGATACCGACGCATGAGTGAACGGACCTTTTCCTCGTCCTCGACCAGGAGGACCGTCTCTGACCCGCCGGCTACCACCACCTGCTCCATGACTGCGTCGGCACTGGGCTCCTCCTGGGCAAATGGAAAGTAGATTCTGAAAGTTGTCCCTTTCCCAACTTCACTTTGAACCCATATGAACCCCCCGCTCTGTTTGACAATGCCGTAGACGGTCGCAAGGCCCAACCCGGTCCCTTTGCCCATCTCCTTAGTCGTGAAGAAGGGCTCGAAGATATGGCCCTGAATCCCCGCGTCCATCCCCACTCCGGTATCACTGACTGCCAGCATGACGTAAGAGCCTGGTGTCATGGGGTAATGGCTCTGGGCGTAGGCCGCATCGACTTCAATATTCGATGTCTCAATGGTGAGCCGTCCGCCCCGCGGCATGGCGTCACGGGCGTTGACGGCAAGATTCATGATGACCTGCTCGACCTGCCCGGGGTCAGCCTTGACCCGGGCCAGGCCGGATCCTTCTACCATAACGAGTTCGATATCCTCCCCAATCAGCCGGCGGAGCAATTTCGCTAGAGTAACGATGGCACGGTTCAAATCCAAAACCTGTGCGGCCAGAACCTGCTGGCGACTGAAGGCGAGCAGTTGGCGCGTCAGGCCCGCGGCGCGTTCCACGGAATTCTTGATTTCTTGCACGTGCCCGCGGAGCTCATCTTGCCGGACCAGTTCGTCAATCAGCAGCTCACAATAACCGTTGATGATTTGGAGCAGGTTGTTGAAATCGTGCGCCACCCCACCCGCCAGGCGCCCAACGGCCTCCAATTTCTGTGCGTGGCGGAATTGCTCCTCGAGTTTTTTTCGGGATGTGATGTCCTCCTGGACAGCGATGAAATGCGTTATCTGTCCCTCCTCGTTCCGCACGGGGCTGATGGTCATCTGGACCGTATAGAAGCTCCCGTCTTCGCGGCGATTGACGAGTTCACCGTGCCAGGCCTGACCGGCAAGAAGGGTCTGCCACATCT
>Ga0316628_100001614_pt1 | contig 16061 bp, 17 predicted proteins | sample OWC_Aug_M2_C1_D5_FD_207648 | JGI IMG/M metagenome (GOLD analysis project Ga0316628, IMG submission 207648) | Wetland soil microbial communities from Old Woman Creek delta, Ohio, United States - OWC_Aug_M2_C1_D5_C | ecosystem: Environmental > Terrestrial > Soil > Wetlands | place: USA: Ohio... | reverse complement strand
CCATGCCGGGGAACTGGCGCACCAGCTCAGTCGCCGCAAGGCCGGCGCGCACCTTGGCCTGCTGCAGCGCCACGGTGGACTGAGCCACCGCGGCCCGCGCCTGATTCAGCTCCATCTTGGGCGCATCGCCCGCCGCCAGGCGCTTCTCGGTTGCCTTTGCCTGCTGTTCGAGGATGTCCACCTGCTGCTGCCACTGGGCGGCGGTTGCGCGTTCGCGCTGCAGGTTGAACCACAGGCGCAGCAGCAAACGGCTTGCCTCATGGCGTGCATCGCCCAGCGCATAGTCGGCGCGCGATACGCCGGCCGCGCCGATGTCGGAGTCGATGCTGGCCTTGTTCGGCAGGCGGATGGGGCGCTCCAGCGCCACATCCCATTCCCTCAGCCGTTGCTCGGCGCTGACGACCTGGCGCCGCGCAGTGCCCATGCGCAGGCTGAACTCGTGGGGACCTTCTTCCCAGCGGCGCTGGTTGGCCTGTTCCACCTTGATGCCGGTCTCCGCAGTCATCACGCTGAGGTTGCTGTTGAGCGCGGCTTCCACCACGGGCCGCGGCGGAAGGTCGGGGTAGGCGGGTTCGGCCGCCAGCACCGGCAGGGGCAGCAGCGTGGAGAGAAGGAAGGCAAGTCTCTTCACATCAGCCTCCCGAATTCGATGACAGGGGTGATCCAGTAGGCGATCTCCGGATTGGACTCCGCGGTCTTCAGGTGGGCGACCAGGGCGCGGGCATCCTCGCAGCTCAGGATGGTGCGGATCTCGATGCGCTGCGAACGCCCGCGCACCTGTTCCAGTATGCTGGGCAGGATCTGCTTCTGGCTATGGCCTTCTATCTGGCTGACGGTAAATCCGCTGACCCATTCGGGATGTTCCAGCAGGTGGTCGACCATGCGCTCCTCCAGCGATTTGTGGCACACCAGGGTGAGGCAGCAATCAAGCGGTTTCATGTTTTTTCTCCCCCGTGGCAGACTTGACGGTCTCTATGCCAAAACGGCGATATAGGATGGGCAACATGACCAGCGTCAACAGGGTCGAGCTGATCAGGCCGCCGGTGACGACGATGGCGAGCGGCTTCTGTATCTCGGAGCCGGGGCCGCTCGCGAACAGCAGCGGCAGCAGGCCGAAGGCGGTGATGCTGGCGGTCATCAGCACCGGGCGCAGGCGGCGCTTGGCGCCTTCGGTGACGACGCGCGTGATGTCCATGCCTTCATTGTGCAGCTGGTTGAAGTAGGACACCATCACCACGCCGTTCAGCACTGCGATGCCGAGCAGGGCGATGAAGCCCACCGAGGCGGGAACGGACAAATATGACCCGCTGACCCACAGCGCCAGCACGCCGCCGATCAGGGCGAACGGAATGTTGGTCAGCACCAGGCCTGCCTGGCGCACCGAGCCGAAGGTGGCGAACAGCAGCATGAAGATGAGGCCGAGCGCGACCGGCACCACCACCGCAAGGCGGGCGGCCGCGCGTTGCTGGTTCTCGAACTGCCCGCCCCAGGTGAGGCGGTAGCCCTGCGGCATCTGAATCTTTGCCGCGACGGCTGCCCTGGCCTCGTCCACGAAGCCCACCAGGTCACGGTCGCGCACGTTGGTCTGAACCACCACCATGCGGCTGCCGTTTTCCCGGTCTACGCGCACCGGGCCGTCGGCCCGCTCCAGCCGGGCGATGGCGGTCAGCGGCACGTTCTGCCCGTTGGGCAGGGGCAGGGTGAGGGCGGCGAACAGCGCGGGCGACTGCTGCACGTCCGCCTCGCCGCGCAACAGCAGGGGAGTGCGGCGGCCGTCCTCGATTACCATGCCGAGCTGGCGTCCTTCCACCTGGGTGCGTAGCGCGTTGCTTATGTCATCCACCGAGAGACCCAGGCGTCCCGCGGCGAGGCGGTTGATCTCGACGCGGTAGTACTGCACGCCGTTGTTCTTGACGGTGTAGGTATCCTCGGCGCCCTTGATGCCCTTGATGACTTCCACCATCTGCTCGGAGATGGTGGTGAGCTGGGCGATGCCGGTGCCGAATATCTTGATCGCCACGTCGCCGCGCGAGCCGGTAAGCATTTCCGACACGCGCATGGAGATGGGCTGGGTGAAGCTGTACTCGATGCCCGGGAAGTTCTTCATCACCTTGCGGATCTGGCCGATGATGACCTCCTTGTCCTTGTTGCGCCACTCCTCCTGCGGCTTGAGCACCAGGAAGTTGTCGGCCTCGTTCAGCCCCATCGGGTCCAGGCCCAGCTCGTCGGCGCCGGCGCGCGAGACGACGGCCTTCACCTCGGGCACGGCCTCAAGGATGGCGTGCTGGATGCGGTCGTCAATGTCGGCGGTCTGCGCCAGGCTGATGGACGGCAGCTTCGCGGTCTGCATCACGATGTCGCCTTCGTCCATCTCGGGCATGAAGGTCTTGCCTATCAGCGTGTAGATGCCTGCGGCCACCACCAGCATGCCCAGCGCGATGCCCAGCACCACGCGTTCCTTGTTGAGCGCGCGCTCCAGCAGCGGAGCATAGATCGCCATCGCCTTCCTCACCAGCCACGGTTCGCCGTGGCTGGCCGTCTTGAGCATGAAGGATGCGAGCATCGGGATCACCGTGAGCGACAGCAGCAGGGAGGCGGCCAGCGCGAACACGATGGTGAGCGCCACCGGGATGAACAGCTTGCCTTCCAGCCCCTGCAGGGTCATGAGCGGCAGGAACACGATGATGATGATGGCTACGCCCGCCGCCACCGGGGTGATGACTTCTTTCACCGCGCGGTAGATCACGTGGAGGTGCGGGATGTGCTGCCGCTGGCGGGAGAGATGGCTGATGATGTTTTCCACCACCACCACGGCGGCGTCCACCAGCATGCCGATGGCGATTGCCAGTCCGCCCAGGCTCATCAGGTTGGCCGACATGCCGACCTGCTGCATCAGGATGAAGGTCGCCAGCACCGCCAGCGGCAGCGCAAGCGCCACCACGATCGCGGCGCGCAGATTGCCAAGGAACAGCATCAGCAGCACCACCACCAGCACGATGGCTTCGGTGAGCGCCTTGGATACCGTGCCCACCGCGCGCTTCACCAGGCTGCCGCGGTCATAGAACACTTTGGTGGTGACGCCTTTCGGCAGCATGGGAGCCAGCTCTTCCAGCTTGGCACGCACGCCTTCCACCACCTTCTGGGCGTTCGCTCCGCGCAGGCCGAGCACCAGGCCTTCCACCGCCTCGCCATTGCCGTCCTTGGTGACCGCGCCGTAGCGGGTGAGGGCGCCGATGCGCACCTGGGCGATGTCGCCCACGCGCACCGGGTTGCCCCGGGGGCTGGCGATGACGATGTTGCGCACGTCGTCCAGCGTGCGGATGCTGCCTTCGGCGCGCACCAGCAGCGCTTCGTCGCCGTCGGTGAGGCGTCCTGCGCCGTCGTTGCGGTTATTGGTTTCCAGCGCCTGCTGCAGCATGCCCATGGACAGGCCGCGCGCCGCCAGCGCGGTATGGTCCGCCACCACCTCGAAGCTGCGGGCCATGCCGCCCAGCGAGTTGACGTCGGCCACGCCGGGCAGCGTGCGCAGGGCAGGGCGGATCACCCAGTCCAGCACGGTGCGGCGCTGCTCCAGCGAAACGCCGTCGCCTTCCACGGTGAACATGAACATCTCGCCCAGCGGCGTGGTGATGGGCGCCAGGCCGCCGGAAACACCGGGCGGTAGGTCGCGCAGCGCGTTGTTCAGGCGCTCCGCGACCTGCTGGCGCGCCCAGTAGATGTCGGTGCCGTCGTTGAAATCTATGGTGATGTCGGCGATGGCGTACTTGGAGATGGAACGCAGGATGCGCTGGTTGGGAATGCCCAGCATCTCCAGTTCGATGGGGGTTACGATGCGCGCTTCCACCTCTTCCGGGGTCATGCCCGGCGCCTTCATGATGAGCTTGACCTGAGTGGTGGAAACGTCGGGGAATGCGTCTATGGGCAGGTCGCGGAAAGATGCCACACCGCCGCCGACGAGCAGCAGCGTGAGCACCGCGACCAGCATGCGCTGGGACAGTGCGAATTCGACGAGTCTGGAGAGCATTATTCGGCCTTTCCGATGCCCATCACGCCGGCCTTGAGCGCGGACACTCCTTTCACGGCGATTTTTTCGTCGCCCCGGAATTTCCCGGTGACCACGCTGTTTTCAGCGCCAACGTGCAGCACGGTCACCTTCTCGGGGCGAAAGCCGGTGGCGGTTTGCACAAACATCATTGACTGGCCGCCTATGCGCGCCACTGCGCCGTTCGGCACTTCCCACTGCGCAATGGCATTCGCCGATGTGGCGATGCTGGCCTCGACAAACTGCCCCGGGCGCAGCTTCTCTGCGCCATCCCGGATCAATACCCGCAGCAACAGGGCCTGGTTGCCGCCGCCCAGGCTGCCGCCGATGGCGATGAGCTTGCCCTTGACGCCATAAGCGGGGACGGTGACCTCTGCGCCGACCTTCAGCCCCTGCGTGGCGTCGAAGGGGGCCTGGATTTCCAGCTCAAGCGGCTTCAGCCGGGCAACTTTGAACATGGGAATGGCAGCATCCAGACGCTGGCCTGCGCTGACCGATTTCTCAAGGATCATCCCGTCTATCGGCGAAGTCACCGCCAGCAGACTGCCCAGATTGCTGCCGGACTGCAGTTGCGCGATGGCGGAATCAGACATGCCGGAGAGACGCAGCATCTGCCGGCGCTCGGCGAGCGCGGCGTCCGCCGCCACCCATTGGCTCTTCGATGCCCGGTAGCGGCTTTCCGCGATGATGCCATCCTTCCACAGCTGTTCGTCGCGTGCGAGGTTTTCCTTGGCAAGCTGCGCCTGCGTCGCGGCCTGCAGCAGGCTGCGCTGCGCCTCGGCCAGCGCCGGGCTTTGCAGGCGCGCCAGCAACTGGCCCTTTTTTACGGTGTCACCCACGCCCACGGCAGTCTGCTCCACCGTGGCGGGCAGCGGCGTGCTGACCATGTAAAGCTGGTTGCCGGGCACCACCACCTGGGCGGGCATGCCGGACAGCTCTCCCTGCCGTTTGGCAGGCAGCGGGGCGCTGGCTATGCCCAGCGAATGGATCTGGCTGGCATCGAGGACAATTTCATTCACAGCAACCGTATTATCCGCGCCGAGGGCGGGCTGCCCGGCAAGCAAAATAGTCAGTAAACAGACTGGCACGACCTTCATAAATCTCTCCCGTTGTCGCACGCCTTGCGTGCAACTCAAATCAGTATGTAATCACAGAACCGGCTGTGCCGGTGTCGGTTACAGCGAGGGAGGGGCTTGCGGGTGTTGCTTGCGGAACGGCGGGGGTAAAGACAAACCGGCGTCGGTGAAACGAACCGGCAGGCTGAAGGACGCTGGTGCGGGGAGCGCTACCTCATACCCGTGCACCATGGGGTGGCTGAAAACATGCTGCACGCCGAGGCGCGGCTTGCTTTGCGGCGTGGTGACGGCTGGCGCATCCGGCACATGGGCGTTGACGCCGCTGTGCAGCATCTCCAGATGCTCCAGTTGCTGCTGAACCTCGTGGATGTGCAATCCCTGGCCGAAATGGCCGCCGCCCACATGGGCATGGGCGAACGGCGACACGCATTGCATCAATGCGAATGTCGCGACCAGAAAAATACGTGTAATGCGCCTCATTAATGTTGTGCAGACTGCTAAGCGTCCCGCTTCTGACCAGACCAGCCCGGTTCGGTTCATTTTTTCCGCGAATTTGGCTTGAAACGAAGCCTCACGGTCGTTTCAATACGCCCAACCCCTTTGGTGTCGGCAAATAAAAACCAATAAAACAAGCTGTTGAGAAACATCTACGCCAAGCTTGCCGACGCGGGCAATATTAGCCGAACCGGTTCAAATAATAAACTCTCGGAGTGGAAAATCGGCAAAACCCCTAGGCGGGTTGACGGTCGTGGACCGGCAAGGGCCACTATGGCCGTCATCGGACACCGCCTGTCCGAGCAAGTACGGGCTACTACAAATAAGAAGGGGCAGCCTCGCGCCATTTTCAAAAGCGCAGAGCCACCCCTTTTAGACGTCTGCTACAAAGCTGGTGTTCGCAACCCCAGCCTGTCACTCTCAGTTTCTAAGCTCTGGCGAGGTGAGCAGGGCTTCCTGCATTTTCAACAGGGGCATTTTGGCAACATCCGGACTCACGCTGATCGGGTGTGCGCAGCCGGAGAAGAACACCGCGGCGCCGATTGCCAAAAGCCATCTCGATAACTTCATGTCTGAGTTCCCCCGTTCATTTGAGTGCCTGAATGAATTTAGGATCTGCGTAGAGGTTTTCCAGGAGCTTTTGAACCAGCTTTGGATATTCCTCCTGCGCCCGGGGAAGCGCTACTGCACCGACAAATGAAGACTCCCACTGGGTGTGAGCGGCAATTTTTTCGTTGTAGCGCTGGGTTCCGTCTCTCTTCACGATGAAACGGGCTTCGATGTCTCCGGTTCCGGTGCTGAATCCTGACGCATCAATGTTATTCTTGATCAGGAGGCATGAAATGTCGGTGTTCGAGTTCGGTGCCAGTTTTCCGGCAAGCGACAGTTCCTGCTTGATGGCCTCGGCGAGATAGGCGGCGTAGGAGTCGTCATAGGGCGACTTCAGCGACGAACCGCGCAAGGAGAAATCGTTCACTGGCATCGACTTTTCGTCGAGTTGAAAGTCGGAGACTTTGACATTGCCTATACCTTTATCTTTCAGCTTCTGCACATTCTCGATTGATGCGGAATACTGTGGCGCCATCATCGTACAGCCGGATGCAAAAATCAGTACCGCGAATGACAAACACGTCAAAAGCACACGCTTCATATATTCTCCCCTAAAGAGTGACAGTAAAAGTCCGAAGAATCTTTCCCGGGTGCCAGCGATTGTTGGCGCATGCATTTTGGCACATACCCGCTTCGCGTTTCACCGCTGTGGCAAACAGGAAAACCAGCAAACCCCTGGCCGGGTCACAGTTGTGCTGATACGCGCCGAGAGGTGAGGGATTCAGACCTTGATCGGTGGTCCGGAAAGCGTGTTCATCCCCCGACCTTCACTCCCTCATTCTTCAGCATCGTCACCAGTTCGATCAGCGGGAGTCCGACCAGGGCATTGGGGTCGTCGCCGTCCATGCGGCTGATGAGGATGATGCCGAGGCCTTCGGATTTGGCGCTGCCCGCGCAGTCATAGGGCTGTTCTTTTCGCAGGTAGGATTCGATTTCTTCGTCGCTGTATTCGCGGAAGCAGACGCGGTTTTCCGCGACGGCGGTCTGCAGGTTGCCGGTGCGGGCGTTGAGCAGGGTCAGCGCGGTGTAGAAGGTGATGCATTTGCCGCGCATGGCGCGCAGCTGGCGCACGGCGTTGTCATGGGTGTGCGGCTTGCCGAGTTGTTCGCCGCCGAGCAGGGCAACCTGGTCGGAGCCTATGATGAGGGCGCCGGGATGGCGGGCAGCCACGGCACGGGCCTTTTCCTCAGCCAGGCGCAGGGAGGTCTCGCGCGCGGTTTCACCGGGGCGGGGGGCTTCATCCACGCCGGGAGAGGCGGCCTGGAAAGGTATGGCGAGGCGCTGCAGCAGGGCCTTGCGATAGGCCGAGGTCGAGGCAAGGACCAGGGGCTGTGAATTGACATTCAACTGCGGGTTCAAGGGGCAATCCTTTGATTTTTTGACAGACGGGCTCGAAATATATATCATGCGCGGCTCATGTTTGCACGGCATTTCATAGACAGCCTGGATTTTGCCCGCCAAGGCTTGGAATTTCGCGGCGAAGCGGCGGTATCTGAACTGCCCAGATTGCGGGATGTACTGGCCGCGCCGGAAGGGCAAGTCAGCTTCGTTTTGCGCGGCGTGCCGCAGGGCAGGAATGGCAAGGCGCTGCTGGAACTCACGCTTACCGGCAGCTGCCAGTTGCGCTGCCAGCGTTGTTTGCAGGCTTTGCCGTATTCCATAAATACGGCTTCGCTGTTGATGCCGGTGGCGGAAGGCGAATTGGAAGGTGCGCCGGAAGGTGGCGAGCTGGAAGAGGACGAAGGAATAGATACGATCCCGGCTAGCGCGCACATGGATGTGCTGGATCTGGTTGAGGAAGAGATTGTGCTGGGTTTGCCCCTGGCACCCAGGCATGAGTTCGGGGCCTGCGAGGCCGCGAATGAAAGCGCTTTGCGCGAAGAGCGGAGCCCGTTTGCGGTATTGCGCGGGTTGAAGAAAGATTGATTTATTTTGGTTTTGCTTAAGGAGTAGTAATTATGGCCGTACAACAGAACAAGAAATCCCCCTCGAAACGCGGGATGCATCGCGCGCATGACTTCCTGACCGGCCCGGCGCTGGCAGTGGAGCCTTCCACCGGCGAGGCGCACCTGCGCCACCACATCAGCCCCAACGGCTATTATCGCGGCAAAAAAGTAGTCAAGACCAAGAGCGAATAAGGCCTTCCGGCCACTTGATTTCAGGGATGCGCACGCATCCCTGTTTTCATCCACCCCCCGATTTTCTTATTATCGTTCCGCGAGAGACGCCTGATGGATGTCACGATAGCCATTGATGTCATGGGCGGCGACCACGGCGCGCATGTTACCGTTCCCGCCGCAGTCGAGTATTTGCGCAAGCACCCCAACGACACCGTAGTCCTGGTCGGCTTGGGCGACTTGATCGAGGCGGAGTTGCGCAAGTTGAGCGTCACCGCCGGCCCGAACCTGCGTATCCGCGCCGCCAGCGAAGTGGTAGGCATGGACGAGGCGCCACAGCAGGCGCTGCGCAACAAGAAAGACTCGTCCATGCGCGTCGCCGTCAACCTGGTGAAGAGCGGCGAAGCAGCCGCCTGCGTCAGCGCAGGCAACACCGGCGCCCTGATGGCGACGGGGCGCTATGTGCTGAAAATGCTGCCCGGCATCGACCGCCCGGCCATTGCCACCTTCCTGCCCAACGTCAAGGGCCAGGCGTGCATGCTGGACCTGGGCGCAAACGTGGACTGCAATGCCGAGCATCTGTTGCACTTCGCCCTGATGGGCAGCGCGCTGGCAGGAGCCATTCTGCACAAGGATAACCCCAGCGTGGGACTGCTCAACATCGGCAGCGAGGAAATCAAGGGCAACGAGGTCGTGAAACAGGCCTCGGAGCTGCTGCAGCAAAGCGACCTGAATTTCTACGGCAATGTCGAAGGCGACGATATTTTCAAGGGCGTGACCGACGTCATCGTGTGCGACGGCTTTGTCGGCAACGTCTCGCTCAAGACCACCGAAGGCCTGGCCCAGATGCTGGGCACCTTCCTGAAGGAAGAATTTGGCCGGAACATCTTTACCAAGCTGGCGGCGCTGGTCGCATTGCCCGTGCTGAAAGCCTTCAAGCGGCGGGTTGACCATCGCCGCTATAACGGCGCCACCCTGCTTGGCCTGAAGGGCGTGGTGGTGAAGAGCCACGGCTCGGCGGACGCATTCTCCTTCGGGTGCGCCATCGAGCGCGCGGCGGAAGAGGCGCGCAGCGGCATGCTGCACCACATCACCGAGCATGTCGAAAAATGGCACCATTCCAACCTGCAGAAAGCGGCGACGTCTTGAAATACTCGAAGATCATCGGAACCGGCAGCCACCTGCCCGAAAAGGTCCTGACCAATTTCGACCTGGAAAAGATGGTGGATACCACGCACGAGTGGATATTCACCCGCAGCGGCATTGCCGAGCGCCATGTCGCCGCCGAGGGCGAGATGACCAGCGACCTTGCCGTGCACGCCGCGCGCCGGGCGATAGAAGCCGCCAAGGTCGGCCTCGACGAGATAGACCTCATCATCGTGGCAACCACCACGCCGGACCAGATTTTTCCCAGCACCGCCTGCATCCTGCAGGACAAGCTGGGCATCAGGCAGGGCGCGGCGTTTGACGTGCAGGCGGTGTGCGCGGGCTTCATCTATGCGCTGACCACGGCCGACATGTATATCCGCTGCGGCCAGGCGCGCACCGCGCTGGTGGTGGGGGCGGAGACGCTGACCAGACTGCTCGACTGGAAAGACCGCACCACTTGCGTGCTGTTCGGCGATGGCGCGGGTGCCGTGGTATTGCAGGCCAGCGACGAGCCGGGCATCATCAACACCCGCCTGCGCGCGGACGGCAGCCAGCGCAGCATGCTGGAAGCCAAGGGATACATAGGCAACGGGATGGTCAAGGGCAACCCCTACATCCAGATGGACGGGCAGGGCGTGTTCAAGTTCGCCGTCAAGGTGCTGAGCGAAGTGGTGGACGAAGTGCTGGAAGGCACGGGCGTGGCCGCCAGCGACATAGACTGGCTGGTACCGCACCAGGCCAATATCCGCATCATGGAAGCGACCGCAAAGAAGCTGGATCTGGGCCCCGGCAAGCTGGTGGTCACGGTTGATCGCCATGGCAACACTTCGGCTGCTTCCATTCCGCTGGCGCTGGATACGGCGCTGCGCGATGGCCGCATCAAGCCCGGACAGCATGTGCTGCTGGAAGGCGTGGGCGGCGGCTTCACCTGGGGCGCCGTGCTCATTCGTTGGTAACCAGAAAATCAGGCAAGAACATGACTAAATTCGCTTTTGTATTTCCGGGCCAGGGTTCGCAATCGCGCGGCATGATGAACGGCTATGCCGACTATGCGGCGGTGCGCGATACCTTTGCCGAGGCTTCCGATGTCTTGAAACAGGACATGTGGCAGCTGGTCGCCGAAGGCAGCGATGCCGACCTGAACGCCACGGTGAACACCCAACCCATCATGCTCACGGCCGGTGTCGCGGTGTACCGCGCATGGCAGTCGCAAAAAGGGCCTGCTCCGGCCATCATGGCGGGGCACAGCCTGGGTGAATACACCGCGCTGGTGGCGGCCGGAGCATTGAGCTTCGCCGATGCGCTGCCGCTGGTGCGCTACCGCGCCGAGTGCATGCAGCAGGCCGTGCCGGAAGGCGTGGGCGGCATCGCCGCGATCCTCGGGCTGGATGACGAAGCGGTGCGCGCCGTGTGCGCGGAAGCCGCGCAAGGCGAAGTTCTGGAAGCGGTGAACTACAATTCTCCCGGGCAGGTGGTGATCGCGGGCAACCGCGGAGCCGTCGAGCGCGGCATGGAACTGGCCAAGGCCAAGGGCGCCAAGCGCGCGCTGATGCTGCCGATGAGCGTGCCGTCGCATTGCAGCCTGCTGCGCGGCGCCGCGGAAAAGCTGCGCGCCCATCTCGATAATGTCAGCATGAAGACGCCTGCCATTCCCGTGCTGCACAATGCAGACGTGAAGAGCCATGCGGACGCGGCGGCAATCAAGGATGCGCTGGTGCGCCAGCTTTATTCGCCCGTGCGTTGGGTGGAAACGGTAAGCCAGTTCGGCCAGCAAGGCGTGACCCATAACGTGGAATGCGCCCCCGGCAAGGTGCTGATGGGGCTGAACAAGCGCATCGACACCAACCAGCAGGCGCTGGCGCTCAACGATGGCGCAGCACTGGCAGCCGCACTGACGGCGCTGGCCTGACAACACCAAGAAAAGGGAGAAACGATATGAGTCTGCAGGGACAAGTCGCATTGGTTACGGGTGCCAGCCGCGGCATCGGGCAGGGCATCGCGCTGGAACTGGGCAAGCAGGGTGCCATCGTGGTAGGCACAGCCACCACCGAAAAGGGCGCACAGGCCATCAACGATTATCTGGCCGTGGCGGGCATCAAGGGCGCGGGCATGGCGCTCAACGTGAACGATACCGCGCAGCTCGACCAGGTGCTGGAAAGCATCCGCAAGCAGTTCGGCGAAATCTCCATCCTGGTGAACAATGCGGGCATCACGCGCGACAATCTGCTGGCGCGCATGACCGATGAGGAATGGGACGACCTCATGTCCACCAACCTGAAATCGGTGTTCCGCCTGAGCCGCGCCGTGATGCGCGGCATGATGAAGGCGCGCCACGGCCGCATCATCAATATTTCTTCGGTCGTGGGCAGCATGGGCAATGCCGGTCAGGCCAATTACGCCGCCTCCAAGGCCGGCATGGAAGGCTTCAGCAAGTCGCTGGCGCGCGAGATCGGCAGCCGCAACATCACCGTCAACTGCGTGGCGCCCGGCTTCATCGCCACCGACATGACCGACGCCCTGCCGCAGGAGCAGCGCGACATGCTGATCCAGAACGTGCCGCTGAAGCGCCTGGGGCAGGTGGCCGACATCGCCGCCGCCGTGGCATTCCTGGCGGGCTCCGGCGCATCCTACATCACGGGCGCCACCCTGCATGTGAACGGCGGCATGTACATGGCCTGATTAGAACGCCGGAGGAATGGCGCACAACGTGTGTCATTTGACGGCATCTCGCAAGTTTTGATGTCTTCTGCGGCGTTTTTTACGCGGCATCAGAAGGACTGACCGAACAAGCGCTTTGGAAATTCAGGCAAATTTGGTAGAATAGCGGACCTTTTTGATTTATTAACCGGAGTAGGGAGAAGCACAATGTCTAGCATCGAACAACGCGTCAAGAAAATCGTTGCCGAGCAACTTGGCGTCAACGAATCGGAAGTGAAGAACGAATCCTCGTTTGTGAACGACCTGGGGGCCGACTCCCTGGACACCGTTGAGCTGGTAATGGCGCTGGAAGAAGAATTCGAGTGCGAGATTCCGGACGAAGACGCGGAAAAGATCACCACCGTGCAGCAGGCTATTGACTACGTCAATGCCCACCAGAAATAAGCCTCGTCCTCATACAAAAGTTTTCCTCAGGAGTCCAGTTTGGCCAAACGCAGAGTCGTGGTTACCGGCTTGGGCGCGATTACGCCCGTTGGGATAGGTGTTGCCGAGACGTGGAAAAACATCGTCGCGGGCAAGTCGGGCATAACCCGCATCAGCAAGTTTGATCCGAGCGCTTTCGCCTGCCAGGTGGCGGGTGAAGTCAACGGGTTTGACGTGACCCAGTACCTTCCCGCCAAGGATGCGCGCCGCATGGACGTGTTCATCCATTACGGCCTGGTGGCCGGCATGGAAGCGTTCAAGGATTCGGGCCTCGCCGTGACCGAGCAAAATGCGGAACGCATCGGCGTCTGCATCAGTTCGGGCATCGGCGGACTGCCGATGATCGAGGATACGCACAACGACTATCTGGCCGGCGGACCGCGCAAGATTTCGCCGTTCTTCATTCCCGGCACCATCATCAACATGATCTCGGGCAACCTGTCCATCATGTACGGACTGAAGGGGCCGAACTTCTCGGTGGTCACCGCGTGCACCACCGGAACGCACTCCATCGGCGAGTCGGCGCGCATCATCGAGTACGGCGATGCAGACGTCATGATCGCGGGCGGCGCCGAAGCAACGGTCTGCCCGCTGGCGGTCGGCGGCTTTTCGTCTGCGCGAGCATTGTCCACGCGCAATGACGACCCGGCCACCGCGAGCCGCCCCTGGGACAAGGACCGCGACGGCTTCGTCATGGGCGAAGGCGCCGGGGTGCTGGTGCTGGAAGAATACGAACATGCCAAGGCGCGCGGCGCGAAGATTTACGCGGAGCTGGCTGGCTACGGCATGAGCGCGGACGCCTATCACATGACCGCGCCCAGCACGGACGGACCCAAGCGCAGCATGGTCAACGCGTTGCGCAATGCCGGGGTGAACCCGGACCAGGTGCAGTACGTCAATGCGCACGGCACCTCCACGCCGCTGGGCGACAAGAACGAAACCGAGGCGATCAAACTCGCTTTCGGCGACCATGCGAAGAAACTGACGATCAGCTCCACCAAGTCCATGACCGGCCACTTGCTGGGCGGCGCGGGCGGCATCGAATCGCTGTTTTGCGCACTGGCCATACACGACCAGGTCGTTCCCCCGACCATCAACATCATCAGTCAGGATCCGGAGTGCGACCTGGATTTCTGCGCCAACACCGCGCGCAACATGAAGATCGATGTGGCGGTGAACAACAATTTCGGTTTTGGCGGAACCAACGGTTCACTGGTGTTCCGCAAGATCTGACGATCGTCATTCCCGGCTGGCCCAAGGCATCCAACAAGAATGTCCCGGCCAGAGCAGTATCGATACGCCGCCGCAGAAATCGCAGCGAGCGGGCCGGTAGAGGAGTGTATGCGCCGATGCACACAAGGATGCCGGGCGCATTGCCCGAATGCCGGTTCGCGCGTAGTATGCCACCATAATTGGACTGTTTGATCATGCGCAGAATTAAACGCCTGCTGTTTGTCTTTGTCCTGTTGCTGCTCTCCCTGTCGGCGGGCGTCGTATACTACGCCACGCGTCCTCTGGAGCTGCCGGCACAGCCGTTTGCCTTTTCCCTGAACCAGGGCGCCAGCCTGAAGAGCGCTGCCCGCCAGCTGGCGCAGGCGGGATTGATTCCCAGCGACCAGGCCTTCGTCCTTCTGGCGCGCGTGCTGGGCAAGTCCACGCAGATCAAGGCCGGAAACTATGAACTCGGTTCCGGCGTTTCCATGCTCGGGCTGCTGGATATGCTGACCAAGGGGCAGGTGAGCCAGGGCGACATCAGCATCATCGAGGGCTGGACGTTCCGCGAGTTCCGGGCTGCGGTAAAAGCCAATCCCGGCCTGCGCCACGACACCGAGACGCTGACCGATGCCGAGATCCTGCAGCGCATAGGCGCATCCGAAGCGCATCCGGAGGGCCTGTTCTTCCCGGACACCTATTACTTCGCCAAAGGCGTTTCCGACCTGGTGCTTTACAAGCGCGCCTACCAGAACATGCAGACACACCTCCAGCAAGTCTGGCAGGGGCGTGACACCGGATTGCCGATCGAGACCCCTTACCAGGCACTGACCTTGGCCTCCATCGTGGAAAAGGAAACCGGAAAGGCAAGCGACCGCACTGCGATTGCCGCCGTGTTCGTCAATCGCCTGCGCAAGGGCATGAAGCTGCAAACCGACCCCGCCGTGATCTACGGCATAGGGGAGAAATTCGACGGAAACCTGCGCAAGCGCGATCTGCTGAAGGACACGCCCTACAACACATACACGCGCGCGGGCTTGACGCCCACCCCGATTGCGCTCCCGGGGCATGCTGCGCTGGAAGCCGCCATGCATCCCGCGAAAACCGACGCCCTATATTTTGTGGCACGCGGGGACGGCAGCTCGGAGTTTTCCAGCTCGCTGGCGAAACACAACCGTGCGGTCAACAGGTATCAATTGCACAAGTGAACGGGGTGCACAAGTGAGCGGCGCAAAGTTCATTACCTTTGAAGGCGTGGATGGTGCGGGTAAAAGCACCCATCTCGCGTGGTTTGCCGATACCCTGCGCCAGCGCGGCATGGATGTTCTGGTCACGCGCGAACCCGGTGGCACGCCGTTGGGTGAAAAGCTGCGCGAGATCCTGCTGAACCGGCCCATGCAGCCGCAGACCGAGGCCCTGCTGATGTTCGCTGCGCGCATGGAACATATCGAGCTGGTGATCAAGCCTGCGCTGCAGCGCGGAACCTGGGTGGTGTCCGACCGCTTCAGCGATGCCAGCTTTGCCTATCAGGGCGGAGGCCGGGGAATGCCGGTGGAAAAACTGGAACAGCTGGAACGCTGGGTGCATGAGGGTTTTCAGCCCAGCCTGACCCTGCTGTTCGACATTCCGGTCGAGGTTGCCCGCCAGCGTCTGTCGAACAACGCCACCCTGGATCGCTTCGAGCAGGAGCAGGGAAGTTTCTTCGAGAAGGTAAGACAGGCCTATCTGGACCGCTACCGCAAGCACCCCGCGCGCATTGCCCTGATAGATGCCAGCGAGACCCCGGACCAAGTTAAAGCGAGTCTCGAAAAGATAATCGCATCGCTTTGAGATGAAAGAGCTATATCCCTGGCAAAACGAACCCTGGCAACGCTGGGCCGGACTGCGGTCGCGCCTGCCCCATGCCATTCTGCTGAAGGGGCCGCAGGGCATAGGCAAGCTCGACTTCGCCATGAACCTGGCGCAATCCCTGCTGTGCGAGAACCCGCGCGCGGATAGCCTGGCGTGCGAAGAGTGCCCTTCTTGCCACTGGTTCGAACAGGAAACTCACCCGGATTTCCGTGTGCTCCGCCCCGACGCGCTGAGCGAGGCGGAAGAGGGCGAGGAGCGCGAAACCAGCAAGAAGAAACCCTCGCGCCAGATTTCCGTGGACCAGGTGCGCAGCCTGGCGGATTTCGCCAACCTCTCCGCGCATCAGGGCGGCCATCGCGTGGTGCTGAT
>Ga0316628_100001613_pt1 | contig 16070 bp, 12 predicted proteins | sample OWC_Aug_M2_C1_D5_FD_207648 | JGI IMG/M metagenome (GOLD analysis project Ga0316628, IMG submission 207648) | Wetland soil microbial communities from Old Woman Creek delta, Ohio, United States - OWC_Aug_M2_C1_D5_C | ecosystem: Environmental > Terrestrial > Soil > Wetlands | place: USA: Ohio... | reverse complement strand
GGTTCTCTGGAAACGAAAGTGACATCCAGTGAAATTATATAGATATTGCCGGAACTTTAGGGAAAGGATTATATCATTCCAGACCTCTTTTCAAGATTTCAATAAGCTTAAGCTAGCATGCTAAAGCGTTGAAAACAACTGAAACGCATGGTAGAGAGGTTTCAGAATGAGTGAAAAATGTCTCGCTGTAGTTGAAATCGATCAAGACTTGTGTAGCCGATGTTATGTCTGCAAATCAATCTGTCCTTATGAAGCCATAAAAGCTGATTCGACTGGAAAAGTTGAAATTAACAGCCAAGATTGCCAAGTTTGCGGCATCTGCTATAGTGCTTGTCCATCTCAAGCCATTAAAATGCAATATTACACTTACGATAACCTGTCTGATTATGTGAAGCAAGCTCGAGCCAAAGCCAAAACTAGCGCTGACACGCTGGTTTTAATGTGCCGAGGCAACTCACCCTCGACAGGCGAAGTGCAAGACATCCTTAAAGAGCAAGGACTAAAAGTGGACAACTACATCGCCTTGAGGCTGCCATGTGCAGGAAGAGTTCCAACAGATTTTATTTTTGATACCCTCAATTCAGGCGTGAAAAATATCGTTTCTGTGCAATGTGAAGATCCATTCTGCCGCTACAAAGAAGGCACAAAAATCAACACTCGCAGACTCGTTTTAGCAAGGAACATTCTGAAACAGTTAGGCTTTGATGAGAATGCTCTTAGGATTATAAAATTCTCACGCAAAGCCGTGTACGATGTACAAGAATGCGTGGGTTGCGACAAATGCATCTTCATCTGCCCATACGACGCGTTAGAGTTTGAGTCGTTTGCCACTCCAAAAGTAAACGAAGAAAAATGCGTCGGCTGCGGAGCATGCCAGCTGGTTTGTCCTCAACATGCAATTCAAGTTAAAGGCTTCGAATTCGAAAATGTTCTCGATCGTTATGGCACTTCGGCGGAACAGCTAAAAGCTAAAGGGAATGGTCCAGCGGTTTTGGCGTTCGTGTGTCAATGGTCTGAGTTCTCAGCATTAGACTATCCTAATAAAGCGTTTGAAGGCAAAAATGTGTTGACTCTTGAAGTTCCATGCTTCAAATCTCTTGACCCAGTACACGTAGTCAACGCATTGAGTTGCGGTTTTGACGGCGTGATGGCTGTGGTTTGCTCATCTAAAGACTGCAAGCTTCAAGAAGGTAGGGACACTGCAGAGCGCAACTTGGGCGTAATCCTAAACGTGCTAAAGAAGAAAGGTTTGCTTGACCGATTCGAGCTGTACGAGGAGTCACCCAGATGTGCTGGTGATTTCGAACAGAAGCTAGATGCATTCTACAAAAAGATTGCAGCTTTACCAAAACGTGAAATGACTGTGGAGGCGGAAGCAAAACGTACAAAATAGTAACCAAGCAAGAGCTAACTCCAAAAATTAAACTGTTTGAAGTTGAAGCTCCAGACATCGCCGCTAAAGCGGAAACTGGGCAATTCCTAATCATAATCCACGGCAAAACAGGCGAACGAGTCCCATTAACCATATGCGGATACGACAGAGCAAAGGGCACAGTCTCTTTTGCCTTCCATGAAGTCGGCAAAACCACGAAGGGACTTGGTTTACTAAATGAAGGCGAATGCATCGATAACGTTACTGGTCCACTTGGCAATCCTTCTGAAGTCAAAAACTTCGGCAAAGTTCTGTGTGTCGGCGGAAGCGTGATGATTGCACCCTTGCTACTACAGGCTAAAGCCATGAAAGAAGCAGGCAACAAAGTAACCACCATTCTAGGAGCTCGCACAAAGGAATTCATAATGATGGAAGATGAAGCTAAACGCCTAAGTGACGTAGTTCACGTTGCAACCGACGATGGAACTAAAGGTTACAAAGGGTTAGATTTTCTTAAAGACCTGCTAAAGAAGGAAAAATTTGACCGCTGTGTTGTTATGGGTCCAGTTATCCTCATGAAGGATGTTAGCGAAATTACTAGGCCTTACGGCATTCCAACAATTGTGACAACCACACCCATAATGATTGATGGCATGGGCATGTGTGGAGTGTGCCGAGTCAGTGTTGGCGGAAAAATGCAGTTCGGTTGCGTGGATGGTCCAGAATTTGATGGTCACAAGGTTGATTTTGACGGGTTAATTCTCCGGCAAAGAACAATGCTTCCGGAAGAGAGGTTAAGTTCAGTTTTGTGGGATATGAGAGGAGGATGTAAGTGTGGCAGAAACCAAGCCTAAACCAAAGTTGAATAAAAAAGCCGTTGAAATGGCAAAGCAAGACCCTAAAGTACGCGCTAAAAACTTCAATGAGGTTGCTTTAGGATACAATGAGGCAGAAGCCCTCGAAGAAGCCAGCAGATGCCTACAATGTCCCAAACCCCTTTGCATGACAGGTTGCCCAGTAGAAGTTCCTATTCCAGCTTTCATTAAACTGCTTAAAGAAAAGAAGTACGGCGAAGCTATCGCACTAATCAAAGCCAAGAATGCGTTGCCAGCAGTTTGCGGACGAGTTTGCCCTCAAGAAGTTCAATGCCAAGCTAAATGCATCGTTGGAAAAATGGGTGATCCCCTGAGTATTGGACGCTTAGAACGATTCCTAGCAGACTGGGAACGGGATAACGGCTATGCGCTTCCCCCGAGAGCTCCAGCAACAGGCAAAAAAATTGCAATTGTCGGTGCAGGGCCAGCAGGATTAACTGCAGCGGCAGACCTTGTCAAACTCGGTCACGAAATCACTATGTTTGAAGCCTTACATGTTGGTGGTGGAGTGCTGTCTTATGGTATTCCAGAGTTCCGTTTACCAAAGGCAATCGTGCAAAACGAAATCGCATACATCCAGAAACTTGGTGTTGACTTGCGTCTTGGTAACCTGGTGGGGAGAATCCACACCATTCCAGAATTAATGAAGGACGGTTATGAGGCAGTGTTTATCGGCAGCGGTGCGGGTTTGCCTCAGTTCACTGGATGTCCAGGAGAAAATCTTGGAGGAATCTATTCAGCCAACGAATTCCTCATCCGCGTGAACCTCATGAAAGCTTTCCAGTTCCCAGAATATGATACGCCAATACGCATCGGTAAACATGTCGTCGTTATCGGCGGCGGAAACGTAGCTATGGACTGCGCAAGAAGCAGCATGCGTTTAGGCGCTGAAGTCTGCTTGCTTTACAGGCGTTCGCGCAACGAGTTGCCAGCAAGACATGAAGAAGTCGAGAATGCTGAGGAAGAAGGCTTAGTCTGCAAGTTCCTTGCTGCACCACTCGAATTCTACGGTGATGAGAAAGGCTGGATTAAAAGCATGAAATGCATCGCCATGGAACTCACGGAACCCGATGCAAAGGGCAGACGAGGAGTAAAAGAGATTCGTGGCTCAGAATTCACGATGGACGTTGACACAGTCATCGTTGCCATTGGACAAACACCTAACCCAATCATACAGCGAACCACAGGCGGCTTACAAAGTGACCCAAGACACGGAACTATATGTGTAAACGAAGTCGGCAAAACAAGCCTTGACGGAGTCTACGCAGGCGGCGACGTCGCAACAGGAGCAGCAACGGTCATTAGCGCAATGGGCGCAGGCAAACGCGCGGCAAAAGCAATGCACGAATACCTGACAAACAAAAAGTAGTCCGCAAAACTAGTAGCCTATTTAAGACTATAGCCCCTTTTATTAAAGGGCGCAATTTTTTAACTATCTTCATTGAGTCCTAGGTTTTTCTGTGAATCAGGTTTGCGCTTAGACAACGGCTGGTTCCTTACTTTTTCTGGTATGCCATTTCACTATTGCCACGCTTACTATAATCAAAATAGCACCTGACGCAATTATCGGAATCCGGTTGGAGCTTATTAGTTTAAGGTTTGCTAAGATCTCGTTTCTGTACAGTATGAACCATAAAACACTGAAGAAAGTGCCCAGAATTACAAACGGTACCTTTAAGAAACTGACCTTTTTTAGTGGGTCAAGTTGCGCTTTCCCGAAAGGCGCTTCTTGATCTCTTCTGTCAAGTTCTCCGCCGATAAAAAGCGATACTATGGACAGAAATGCCGCCAACAGCAAAGTGCATTTAGATAAATCATCTAATATAAGCGCACTACTAGACAAATATTGGGTGACTATCCAAACTGCTATTATGCCTATGGAACCAATCAGGAAGCCACGGTCCAGCAAGTTACTGTTCAAGGCTGGTCCGTAGACTCTTCGCCAAGGGCTTTCTGGTTCAGGAAGGTCAGGTTCAGCATATTCAATTACTGCATTGACGTCTTCTTGATAAAAGTAAACCCGTTGATTAGGGTCTAGGGGCTGGGGCTCCATGTTATAGTTGTACAACCCACGCTTCACAAGCCTTGACAATGGCCAGAACCATTCGCATCCTCGGTCCTTTGAAGTTGTGAATGAATCAAGCAGCATATGCAAAAATATACCGAGCGCCAGGAAAGGGCTGACTAGATAAAACAGTCCCATAACGAAAACGTTGTGAAGTAGTGCCCGATGAAGCTGTTCGTCACGATATACATTGAATTTGACAAACCAGTACTCTCTATCCAAATCAGGGATAAGCGCGCCTAGGGCAACTAACAATGCAAATTCGGGATGACCAAAGAAAACCAGTCCTATTGCAAGACCAAAAAACGCATGAGTAGGTAAGTCCATTTTTCACCAAGTGAACAACTATTTTGTGCTTACTCTTTTTCTGCTTTTCGGAAATCCAACACAGATGGTGAGACTCAAAGAAATAAAGAAACTAGGATGCAACCCTTTTTCGTATATTATTTTTGCAATTTTTCTTGCTTGTTGTCGTCAGTGACTACTTTACAAGGTTTTATATATAAGGTTAAATGAAGAAACAGAGCCATTGAGCGAAAGCACTATCTGCTATAGCTCAAAAAACAAAATTTAGGAGAAAAAAAGAATGCAAATGCACCAAAAAACATTGGCTATCATGATTGTTATAATTTTAGCGCTTTCAACAGGAGCTTCAATTTTCGTTAGTGCGCATAACACCTCAACGGACAAGAGTGCATGGGAAATTATTTCCTATGCCTATCTCAGCGTTGCACCAAACCCAGCAGGAGTTGGTCAAACAGTTGCCGTTTGCATGTGGGTTGACTGCCCCCTACCAAGCGCAGCAATTGAGAACGACATTAGACGCCATGACTACACATTAACTATCACCGCACCTAACGGGGCCGTCGAAACAGAAACTTGGCCAGTTATTAGTGACACAACAGGTGTACAATTCTTCCGATACACTCCTACTCAGGTCGGCAACTACACTTTCTTCTTTAGCTATCCACAGCAAACCTACACGTGGAACAATACCTACCTCGGCGATATTTTCTTAGCGAGCAATAGAACGCAAGCCTTAACTGTCCAAGAGGAACCAGTTCCTCTCACAATTGACAGCTTCCCACTTCCAACTGAATACTGGACACGCCCAATTGAAGGACAAAACAACTATTGGTTCACCATCGCGTCGAACTGGCTTGGAGCACCCTACGTTCAAGGAGCAGGCATGGCTTACATTGGTGGACAACAACTAGATGGTTCAGCACCAACAAGTGCACACATAATGTGGACTAAAGTACTCGACTTTGGCGGAGTCGTCGGAGGAAACGACACAGCAATTCCAGGCGAAGGCTACTACCAAGGCCTATCATATAACACACGCTTCACGAATGCACTCGTCATGCAGGGATTACTCTATTACCAAGAGCCATGGGGTAACTCAGGCAGTGGCGGCGACTACGTTGCAGTAGACTTACGAACAGGCGCAGAGCAATGGCGCATAAATCCATCAGCAACAGGCACTAACCTTGTGCCATCTTTCGGCTACTTATACTCTTTCGAGAGTCCCAACCAACATGGTGTCTTACCGAACGGCTTGTTGATTGCAGCTCAAGGTGGAGGCTATGGAGGCGGGAGTACAAACTGGCTAGGATATGATCCGCGGACAGGAGTCCTCACTAGTATGAATATTACTAACATTCCTTCAGGCTCTGACATGGCTGGACCATACGGCGAATTTCTCAAATACCAACTGGTAAACGTGGGCACCTCATCAGCTCCAAAATACAACTTGCTACAATGGAACTCTTCAAACGTATTCGGTAAAGTCTCAGGAACAGGCGTCGGCGCATGGTACACAGGAACCGCAAACGCAAGCCTACCGAGTAGTTATGACTGGAACGTGACAATCACTAACATGCCTGCAGGAACTTGGAGCATCGGAACATGCGGCAGAGGAATTGTACCGCTAATCAGCCTTGACAACATTATGCTATTGACACAAGGTACCTTCGGAGGACACGTCGGTGACATGGGCGCAACAGTAACACCTTACCCAGCAAACATTACAGCTATCAGCTTAAAACCAGGGGAAATTGGAAGAGTACTGTGGACAAAATCATATGAGCAAGCACCAGGCAACAACACCAGATACTTGTCAGCATGGGACCCAGCCAACGGAGTCTTCGTCTTCAGTGACAAAGAATCCTTTGCAAACTACGGGTACAGCCTAGCTACAGGAGAATACATGTGGGGTCCATCGTATCCACCCAACACTGGGTCAGTCGACTGGAACTACATGATTTGGTACACTCCCTTCTGTCGATACGGCAACCTTTACTCATGTGGCTTTAGTGGGCTTCTCTATTGTTGGGATGATTTAACTGGAGAACTAAAATGGACCTATGGCAACGGCGGTGCAGGCAATAGCACAGCAAGCGGATTTACAACACCATACGGCTACTTCCCAGAATTCGTCGAATGTGTCGCTGACGGCAAAATTTATTTAGTTGGCAACGAGCACTCACCGAACTCTCCAATGTACAAAGGCTCCCTTTTACGCTGCATTAACGCCAGCAATGGCGCGGAACTGTGGACAATCTTTGGATGGGGTAACTTGATGAGTGGAGCCACAGGCGTGGTCGCAGACGGCTATCTATCAGTCTTCAACCCCTATGACGGACAAATCTACACCTACGGTAAAGGACCCAGCGACATTACAGTCTCAATCACCAACGACGTAATCCCAAGTGGAAGCAGCGTAATGATAAAAGGCACAGTGACAGACTTAGCAGCCGGAACAAAACAAAACGAGCAAACGGCAAGATTCCCGCACGGTGTTCCAGCAGTTTCTGACGCAAGCCAAAGCGAATGGATGGAATACGTCTACATGCAAAAGCCACGTCCAACCAATGCTACCGGTGTCCCAGTTTCCTTAAGCGTTGTTGATGCAAATGGCAACTACCGAACAATTGGAGAAACCACAAGCACTGCAGATGGCTTCTTCAGCTTCAACTGGAAACCTGACATTGAAGGACAATATATGGTCTACGCTTCCTTCGCAGGCAGCGAATCATACTATCCGTCACACGCAGTCACATCTTTCAACGTGGATCCAGCAGCCCCAACCCCGACCGCAGCGCCAGAGATAGCTTTCCCACCGATTGAAACATACTTTATCGGCGTAGGAATCGCAATCATAATTGCCATCGCGATAGTCGGCTTAGTAATCGTAATGATGCTTAGAAAACGATAAAACGCCACGAATTTTCCTTCCCCTTTTTTTGTTAAATCTACTCTAAATTTTGACGAGAGTAAATTGGCTCAACAAACGGCATTAGAATTTCTCTAGGTTGTTGAAAAACTTTGTTCACTTATCGCTCCATATACCTTTGAAGCAATAAGTTCTGCTCCTTGACTATTAGGATGCACGCCATCATCAAAATAGTCTGCATGATCCCCAAACGTTTCATACACGTTTATTATGGGTAAGTTAAGCTTATTTGCCAAGTCTTCGGTCTTTGGAATTATTGTATTCGAGTGATAGGTGGAGCTTAAGTCTGAACTGTTGGTGAAAATCGGTGGCGGCTTCGCTATCAAAATTTGTGGGTTGCTGTCAAGCTGTTGGAAAGAGTCAATAAGTGTGGCATAGTCCTGTTCAAAGCTTTCATTGAATGATTGAAGCATCCAAAGCCCATCATTGGTTCCAAGCATAATAACTACGATATTTGGCTTGAAGTCTTTGGCGCTTTGGAATTCAGATTGGTTCATGTATGGTTTCCAAGAAAGAAGCAGGGCTGTTGACTCTCTGGAGCCAAAGTTGCCCACTGAATATTTATCGCCAAGCATCATTTGAAGGTATGCTGGATACTTCGTATCTTGGGTAATGCTGTCACCAACGCATGCAACCTTAATGGGGGAGCTGTCAGCATTAACCACTGATACTTGGGGGTTCTGCCAATCGCTCATTTTTAGAGCTAAGGGAGAAACTAAGAAGAACGCTGCAATAGCGATAATCATCAGCCTTTTCGCTTTCATGTCGCCTTACATCAATTAGAAAACCACATTCGATACCGTTTCATTTATCCATATCGGTCATAGCCAAGACAACTTTTCAAAAGCATTCAGAAAAAATCAAGAATTGAACGTTTAATCTCGGTTAAGTGCAAGATGGGAGATGGACTCTTTACTGAGTGGAGATGCTACGCGCAACCCAATTTTTTTGCGCGTTCGTGATGGAACTAGCGCGCTTTACTCCCTTAGCGAGGTTCTGAATCAGTTTTCCCGCGTCTCAGATATTCTAGGCAGGCTTTGTAACCCGTCACGAGTGCCTCGCCGCTTGCTTTGAGAATGTTGTAAGATAGTCCTTGCGAAGACCATGGGCTGCCGTTGATTGATATCCTGGCGTTCGCCCTGACCCTGGATTTGGTGCCCTTGCTAATGTCGACCACGTCCACATAGAAGTCAGTTAGTTCCATGTCACTTATCTCGGGGTGAGTTTTCCTCAGGCATCTCCTCAATGCCTTGTCAAAAGAATTGACTGGGCCTTTCCCGAATTCAACAGAGGCTTCCGTGTTTGCTCCAAGGTTCATCGCCACAAGTCCGTATGAAACAGGACGTTCTTTGCCTTCCCAAGCAGAAGCTACCTCGCATGAAGTAACATTGAAGGGATCCACCCAATCATTTTTGCATTCAAGCATCATTATGTAGAGGTTCGCGTCCGCCTTCTCGAACTGGTACCCCATCTTGGATTTCCTCTTCACATTCCCCATTACTATTCCCGCTTCCTCCATGCTCAGGTCGATTCCAAACTGCTTTGCTTTCGCTATGAAGTTGTGCCTTCCGGATACCTCGGATCCATAGAGCTTCATAACATTACCAGTGTCCTCGGGTCTGAAATGGAGGTACATCTCAGGGTGCTTGGAATGAGTGCCGGCTTTCGTCGCAGTTGCATCATCTCCTACATAAGGTCGGTCTTTGCGAGCAGGCAGATGAAGCAGTGCATTAGCGGCATCAGAAATACTTTTCAGCTTTGTCAGATCCATAGACTTTACTGTTGCGTAGCCCATCTTCATTTCCAGGTTCGGTATGACCTCCATGAGGTCTGCGTTGCCCGTCCTCTCGCCCACTCCATTGATTGTTCCCTGCACGTGGGTCGCCCCCACCTCGACAGCGGCAAGGGTGTTTGCAACTGCAAGCCCACAGTCGTTATGTGTATGAATTCCCACAGCTACATCTGATCTCTTGAATTTCTTCACAACGTAAGCGACAGTCTCCCTGAGCGGAGTCGTCATCGTTCCGCCGTCAGTGTCGCAAAGGACTAAAGTATAGGCCCCTGCAGTTTCTGCCATCCTGAGACATTCCATTGAATAGTCACTATCACGCCTGAATCCTTTGAAGAAGTGCTCGGCGTCAAAAATGATTTGCTTTATGTGAGACTTCCTCTTGAGATAGTTAATCGAATCGTAAATCATGTCCAAATTTTCTCGAGGTTTCGCCCCCAATTCGGCAGTAACATGCAAAGGGTCAACCTTGCCGAAAAGTGTAACAACTTCCGCCTGAGTTTCAAGTAGACATGCGAGATTAGGGTCCTTTTCTACGCTAATGCCCTTTCTTCTCGTCATACCGAACGCTGAGATCTTCGAATTCTTCAATCTCAGATTCCTTACGTCCTTAAACGCCTTCATATCCTTCGAATACCTTGAGGGAAAGCCCAGCTCAATTACCTGGACGCCAAGATCATCCAGCATCTTCACGAGTACCATCATGTCCGGCTCCGAGATAGTCGCTCTTATGTTCTGCCTTCCATCCCTGAGTGTCGTGTCTAAAATCTCAACCTTTCTATCCTTCGATGCTCTGCTATCGAAAGTACAAGTACAAGAATCTATTCGATCCAACTTATCGTTTTTCATTAATGTTATCATATAACATTGTTTGTTCATAACATTTTCGAAGTTTAAGTTCGAGGTCATAATAGAACTATTTGTTTACAAATCCCTGTGTACTATTCTGACTTTAGTTTGAACTGTAGACAGAATGTAGTACTAACTGGGAAACCGACTTCTAATTAGTTTGTTTTTTGAGGAGCAATCGAGGTCATGATAACGTTCATCCCGAAAACAGCCTCGGTTGCGGGTCCCGCGTATTTCCAGCTCGGGCTCATGAAAGTGGCGAAGGCATCGAAACCTGTGTATTCACAGGTGCCCTTGTAGCCGGATGGAAATTGTGTATCATATTTCTGTGTTCTGGCATCACCGATTCTTTGAAATAGAAGACAAGACGGAGGAAGATAACAAGTCAAGGGATGAAGTGGGATTTGAATCGTCCAGCCTGCGAAGAGGCCGTCGCCTTGCTTCCAAACTTGAAGTTCCTTGTCTGTAACGTGAATGACATTCTGTCCGGCGGGGGTTCCCGCAAACAATACCCTATAGAAATCCAAAATTCTTAAGTCAGTATTATTTTCGACAATCGCAACGGGCACAAACACGTACCCCTTTGGAGTTTTGAGCCATAATGAAATAATCAGTGTATTTGTATTTCCTCCTCCAAATGTGCCTCTTCTAACATGCCAGCAATCTATCATCATGTTAGGAAGGCCGAAATTAGCTGGCGGACGTACAATAGCCTGACCAGTAGAGCCGTACGCGACGGTTCTGGTAGAATCCTTCTCATACTCGATAACTTTATTTAACAACTCATTCTCAGTGCCTAAGGGTTTCTTATCTACCGTGACATCGACTGCACCGTACCATTGTTCCTTCTTGATTATTTTGATGCCGGCATCCGTTGGAATTCCTAGGGAGACAAGCGGTTTCGAACCAAGGATTGTCTCCAACGTGACCTTGGATGGGGTGGGGGCATTAATCCAGATGTTATTCAACATGTTTTTTGTCTTCCCGACGTATTCCCGGTCACTACTATAGAAGGTGTCATCAAAATGTGGAATGTCCTCCAGACTTCCCCCGTTTGCCAGAGATGTTTTGAATTGGAAAAGATATTGGCCGTCAACAATCGTGGTTCCTAAGTGGCTGGCTGAAGCATGCCTCACCGCGCAGTATTTTGATAATTTCAGCGCCGCATTTAGGTTCTCGCTTGTTATAGGCGCCATTATTTTGACCGAGACGCCTTTTTCAACCAATTCCTTCACCAACGCTATGTTTCTTGACTGCTCTAAGAGACCTCTGTAAGATGTCAACATTAGAACTTCTTGCCTGGCTGAGCCAATAGTTTCTTCATAGGTCCTTCTAGCAGTTGCGGCATCGTTGATGACGCAAGTTTTTGGTGCGGGTTTGCCCGTTTCCAGTTCAAGAATTTTTTTCTCGATGTCTGTTGAGTTATGCCATAATTCGTCAAAGACTGCGGTGAACGCATGTACTAACTCTTTGCTGTTTGTCCAGAGGCAAGCTTCATCCTGTCCAGTCGCAGATTCGTTCTCACTAGGAGTTACAAAAAATATGATTTCCTCATTATCTCTAATGACCATGCGGGGAGCAAGCTGCAACCCTAACTTGGGGTTTCTGCCCTTAAGATTGAATTTGGTTTTGGGTATTTTCTTAAGGAGATTTTTCACTGCTTGCAAGTTCTGAATAGATAGGTCAGTGAGGAATCTGAATTGAATCTCTCTTCTCAGAGGGTGACTTAACATGACGTCAAAAAGACCCAAACTTTCTGCTCGCAATAAACCTGGAACTGTTGATACGGTCGAGAGTTGGTTTTTAGTTTCCTTTATCATCTGGGAAATCTTGGGGTAAATCTTGTGGTTTCCTTCGATGACGGTGAATTTTTCTAGAGTAGGCTCAGCTGTTGTCTGCCTGATGTTTCTCCAATAGTTGAGTAACTCTTTCTTTGTGCTTTCCAGTTTTCGGGCTTCTTCTTGTTTTGCTCTTATGTTCAGGTCTATTATTGTTTCGAAGTTGACGGCTGTGAAGCGAGCTGGAGCCTCAAGCGTCGGAGTTACCAAGCCTTTGCTCTGCAAACTCGCTAACGTGCGGTAGACTACTGCTTTGTGTGTTTTGGAGCGTTTGGTGATTTCTCCGCTTGTCAGTGATCCGTGCTTTGCGAGGAAAAGGTATATTTCCGCCTCTTTTTTAGTTACTCCAAAATCCCTAAGAACTTCTCTTGCTATTTCCTCGGACAAGTTGGTATGCGCCTTTAGATTGGCGGTCACCTACTTTGGTGACTAGACCATTTTTATTTACTCGCGACAGACTTAATTTTTTTTCGGTGACGTCTTGACATTGCTTATCGGTAAATTAAGAAAGGAGGTGAAACAAAATGCATAAGAAAATTTCTTTAACAGTAATCGTCTTGTTCGTATGTATCATTATGGTAATACCCCCAGTTTTCTCGAACAGCTATCCATCGTATTCTGATGATAAGCGAGAAATTCGAAACGTAATCGTGCTTGTTCCTGATGGTTGCTCTTTGAGTATACAAACAGTTGCCCGTTGGTATAAAGGCGGAGAATTGAACTTGGACAGCATCCAGAGAGGTTCAATTTCAACATGGGCAGCGGACTCTGTCATAACAGATTCTGCATCAGCCGCCACAGCTATTGCCACAGGTCATAAGACTGATGACAAATTCATAAGTGTGGGTCCAAAAAGCACTCCTGTCCTAACGGGCTTCACGCCAACTGCGGAACCGTACGTTCCACTAGCAACGGTGCTTGAGGGAGCTAAACTTGACGGAAAAGCAACTGGGTTAGTAGCAACAAGCACAGTCTCGCACGCAACCCCAGCGGGTTTCGCAGCCCACACTCCTTATCGCGATCAGGAAACTGAAATCACAAAGCAACTTGTCTACCAAGGCATAGACGTGGTTTTCGGAGGCGGCTTCCAAAACCTCATTAACAAGACCGAAACATACACCACCAGCTTCGGGGCTAAGTGGAAAGGCGCCCGTGATGACATCCGTGCTGCCGGCGACAACCTCTACAAAACGCTACTTGATCGTGGTTATCAATTCGTGGACAGCAGAAATGGAATGCTCTCTCTAAATTCCGGTAAAGCTTGGGGGCTTTTCGCTAATGGTTTCATGCAAGCGGACATCAACCGGCAATACATGGGGGCGACGCAGCCTTCTATTGCTGAAATGACGGCAAAAGCAATAGAGCTATTGTCCAAGGACAAGGACGGTTTCTTCCTTGTGGTTGAAGGAAGTCAAGTGGACTGGGGTGACCATTACTGCGATGTGGCGTGGTCAGTTGGAGATTTCTTAGCTTTTGACAATGCTGTTGGTGTAGCTCTTGACTTTGCTCAGAAAGACGGGAAAACGCTTGTCATGGCTTTTCCAGACCACAATACTGGGGGGTTAACCATTGGAAACTACTACGAAGCTACAAACAAAATCGGCCATGAGTACACTGCCACCACTTTGGAAGATGTTGCCAACCCGCTGAAAGGCATGAAGATCACTGCAGCAGCGTTGACTGCCATACTCACCGGAGTCACAGACAACACGGATATAAAAGCCATATTCAAAGAATGGTGGAATCTGGACATCACCGATACAGACATTAGCGCAATGAAAACGGGCAGTACTATCAACAACTTCACCAAAATTGGGGAATACATAGACAAGACTTACACGGTCTTCGGTTGGACGACCGCAGGGCATACAGGCGACGATGTACCGCTTTGGGCATATGGACCTATGCATAATACTCCAGTAGGCCACTACGATAACACTGACTTTGCTAAGATAATCGCTGAGATATTAGATTTCAAGTTGATTGAGACTCAAAATAAATTGTTCGTAAAAGTATCTGATGTATTCAAATCAAGCGAATGGGCAATCGATTTGACTGACAGCAAGAATCCCGTCTTGGAAATCAACTATGGCGGTGTTGCTGCAACTCTTCCCGCCAGCGAGGACATCTTGAAATTAAGGTGGAATGGCGAATCAACTACCTACATGCTTGAAGGCCTCGTAATCTACTGTCCCGATATCATGAACGTTTTCATACCAATAGAAGCTATAAACCTGATAATTTCCGCAGGCTAAACGAACGTCAACTTTGTCCTTTTTTTTATTAATAAAAGAATTCATGAGTAAAGGAAGGAATAGTCTGAACCAGGAACTACTAACGAAAATGCTTACAAGGCTTGGTCTCAAAGAAATTGATGCCAAGATCTACATTCTTCTATCCAAAGAGGGTCCTCAGAAAGGAAGAAACATAGCTGGAGCGTTGAGTTTGTACAAGGAACAACTTTATAGAAGCCTGGAGCGTCTCCAGAAGAAAGGAGCGGTAAACGCAAGTTTTGAGTACCCTGCACGCTTCTCAGCTGTCGACCTCGAAAAGGTCTTAGACTTCTGGATAGAAGCCAAGAAGGAGCAAGCTTTGGCTTTGCAGAAAAGCAAAGAAAAACTCTTATCAACTTGGAAGGATATTGTCAAAAAGGATTTTGCCGATAGTTGACAGTATGAGCGACGCATCTGAAGAGTTACTAGGGAAGACCTTATGAATTAACAGAATAAAGCTTAGCATTCTTAAAAATGGGTATTTGGAGAATCTCTGTGTTTGCTACTTGTATTTTTCTAAAACTTGTCTTCCAAAATCAGTTATCTCAACCGAATGAAAATCATAAGGAGCCAACCTCTGAAAAACGCTCGGTATTTCTACGAGCAACGATTTTTCCAGTGCTTTGACAGCTTCATTTATGTCATATGGAGTTAGTCCGGTTTTTTTGTGGATTTCCTCACCTTTTATGAATTCACCCTTATTGGATTCTGAAAGCGCTTCAAGAACTTTTTTCGCTTTCATATCAATCATATTAAAATCGTCAAGGTCAAAATTTTCAGTCAATTCCAAAACCTCACACTAAACTATTGTCACATTGTAATAAAAACTCTTTTGAAAAAGCTGAAGCCTGTCAGATTAGGTGCGCCTGCGCTTAGTATTCGCTGAAGCTTTTGCCAAGCTTAGTTTTTTCTTATGGTGAATTGGAAGGGAAATATAGCCACGTGTATATACCTAACATAAACTAAAGAATTTGAAGTGATAGAATTGATCATTCGAGAAACAACCCTTGCGGACCTTCAAGACATACTCTATGTTGAACAAGAAGCATTCCGCCGAGACTCAGAGCCTCAGTTAACCAAAGATATGCTATCTGACCAATCTGCACAACCATACGTATCGATATTGGCATATATCGATAATCAGCCAGTGGGGCATATCCTCTTCACCCATGGATTCTTGTCCAACAATCCAACGGTTGAGGTTTCGTTTCTGGCGCCTCTGGCTGTAGTACCCAAGTTTCAAAGACGAGGAATCGGGGGTGCACTAATCAAAAAAGGAATAGAAATTCTTACTAAATCAGGAATTGACTTGGTCTTCGTAGTTGGTCATCCGCAGTATTATCCACGGCACGGTTTTACGCCAGCATCTAAGCTTGGATTTGAACCAACATACCCCATTCCCAAAGAAGTTGCTGATGCATGGATGGTGCAGGCACTTCGCTCAGGCATAATCGGCTCCGTATTTGGCAAAGTGATTTGCTGTGACGTGATGAATAAGCCTGAGGTCTGGAGAGAATAATGTGGGTGTGTGCGTGGAGGTCGGTTAAGTATCCCATCGGCTTTTTCCGTCAGGCATTCCGTATGGTTTTGGTCGAAATGAAGTAGCCGACCTCGTGTCGTCAATGGCGTCAAGTCTTTGAATCCGCAAATTGTACGAACCAATACCATTTTCTCTACAATACTTAGCTGCGGGTGAAATTCTTAGTTTACGCTTTATTTTTTGCATAGAGAACTCACCCAATCCAAATCTGCTTGCTCCTCATGAGTCAAACCA
>Ga0316628_100001612_pt1 | contig 16076 bp, 14 predicted proteins | sample OWC_Aug_M2_C1_D5_FD_207648 | JGI IMG/M metagenome (GOLD analysis project Ga0316628, IMG submission 207648) | Wetland soil microbial communities from Old Woman Creek delta, Ohio, United States - OWC_Aug_M2_C1_D5_C | ecosystem: Environmental > Terrestrial > Soil > Wetlands | place: USA: Ohio... | reverse complement strand
TGCTTGAAAACGCCAAGATCTTCTCCGCGCAGGGCAAGGCTCTCGATGCGGTCGCGAGCCGCAGCGTGCGCGTACTCGTCGTCGGCAATCCCGCGAACACGAATTCGTTGATCGCGCAGCGCAACGCCCCGTCGCTGCCGGCGCGCAACTTCACCGCGATGACGCGCCTCGACCACAACCGCGGACTGGCGCTGCTCGCCGAGCAGACCGGCGCGGCGGTTGCCGCCGTGAAGCAGCTCATCGTCTGGGGTAACCACTCCGCCACGCAATACCCGGACTTGAACCACGCAGCCGTCGGCGGCAAACCCGCGCTGTCGCTCGTCGACGAGGCCTGGTTCCGCGAAACCTTCATCCCGACCGTGCAGCAGCGCGGCGCCGCGATCATCAAGGCGCGCGGCACCTCGTCCGCCGCGTCGGCCGCATCGGCGGCGATCGATCACATCCGCGACTGGGTCCTCGGCACCGCGCCCGGAGACTGGGTCAGCATGGCCGTGCCCGCCGACGGCAGCTACGGCATCCCGGAAGGAGTCGTCTACTCGTACCCGGTCACCTGCGCGAACGGCGACTACCGGATCGTGCAGAATCTTGCGATCGACGAATTCAGCCGCGGCAAGATGCGCGCGACCCATCAGGAGCTCTGCGAAGAGCGCGATGGCGTGAAAGACTTGCTCTGATGACGATCGCCATGCGGTGATGGACGACCGGGCTATCCTGCATGTGGACATGGACGCGTTCTATGCGTCCGTCGAAGAGTTGGATGATCCGTCCCTGCGCGGCAAGCCCGTGATCGTCGGCGGCACGGAAGGCCGCGGCGTCGTCGCCGCGGCGAGCTACGCGGTCCGCCGCTTCGGCGTGCGGTCGGCGATGCCGATTCGCGAGGCGCTGCGGCTCTGCCCCGACGCGGTCCTGATCCGGCCGCGGATGGCGCGCTACCGCGAGATCTCGACCGCAGTCTTCGAGATCTTCCAAGAATTGACGCCCTTGGTCGAAGGCCTGTCGCTCGACGAGGCTTTCCTCGACGTCACGGCGAGCCGGCGGCTGTTCGGCGATCCCGTCGCAATCGGCGCGCAAGTGAGAAGCCGCATCCGCGAGCGAACCGGGCTCACGGCCTCGGTCGGCGTCGCGATGAACAAGCTCGTCGCGAAAATCGCGTCCGACTTGAACAAGCCGGACGGCTTGTGCCGCATCGGCCCGGATGAACTGCACGCGGTGCTCGACCCGCTGCCGATCGGGCGTCTCTGGGGCATCGGCCCGAAAACCTTGCCCGCGGTCGTTGCGGCCGGAATCCGCAGCTTCGGCGACCTGCGCGCCGCGGGCGATGCGACGCTGTGGCGCCTGTTCGGCAAGAGCGCGGGCGCGATGCGCGACCGCGCGAGCGGCATCGACGATCGCCCGGTGACGCCGGACCGGGACGAAAAGTCGATCAGCGCGGAATGCACGTTCCCCGAGGACATCGGCGACCTCGGCGCGCTGCGCACGGAATTGTCGCGCCTCGCCGACCGCGCCGCCTCGCGGCTGCGGGCCGCCTCGCTCGCGACCAAGCTCGTCGCGATCAAGGTCCGCCGCGCCGACTTCACGACCTACAGCCGCCAGCGCGCATTCGCGCCGGCGACGCAGGACACGGCCGCGCTCGCGCGGATCGCCGCGGACTTGATGAACGCCTGGGCCGCCGACCAACCGGGGGCGGCCGTGCGTCTGCTCGGCGTCAGGCTCGGGGATCTCGGCGTCGCCGCACAGCCCGACCTGTTCGAGCCGCGCAACCCGCGGGAATCGAAGCTGGACGCCGCCGTCGACGAGGTCCGTCAACGCTTCGGCTCGTCGCTCTTGACGCGCGCCGAGCATCTGCGCGGCACGCCCCCCAAACCGGGGCCACGGCGCCGCCCACCTTGATATCATCGTAGGCCGCCATGTACACGAGCTTCTTCGGCTTAAACGAGCGGCCGTTCGCGATCACGCCGGACCCGCGCTATCTCTACTTGAGCGAGCGGCACGCCGAAGCGCTCGCGCACCTGTTGTACGGCATCGACGAGGCCGGCGGCTTCGTGCAATTGACCGGCGAGGTCGGCACGGGCAAGACGACCGTCGTGCGCACGCTGCTGTCGCGCCTGCCGCAGCACGCCGACGTCGCGGTCATCTTGAATCCGCGGGTCACGCCCGCGGAATTTCTGCTGAGCATCTGCGAGGAACTCGGAGTTGCGGTCGACGGGCCCGACCGGCGCAGCATCAAGGAGCTCGTCGATGGGCTGAATCGGCGCCTGCTCGCGGCGCACGCCGAGGGCCGGCGCGTCATCCTGATCGTCGACGAAGCGCAGAACCTGTCGCCGCAGGTGCTCGAGCACGTGCGGCTGCTGACGAACCTGGAGACGCCGACGCAGAAACTGCTGCAGATCATCCTCATCGGCCAGCCGGAATTGCGCGAGCTGCTCGCGCGCACCGAGCTGCGCCAGCTCGCGCAGCGCGTGACCGGCCGCTACCACTTGAATCCGCTGAGCCGCGAGGAGACGCGCGCCTATGTGCGCCATCGCCTGCGGGTCGCGGGCGCCTCCGCCGAAATATTCAACGCCGGCGCGCTCAACGAGGTGCACCGTTTGTCGTCGGGAATTCCGCGCGTGATCAACGTGTGCTGCGACCGCGCGCTGCTCGGCGCGTACACGCGCGAGACGCGCAAGGTGACCGCGGGTCTCGTGCGGCGCGCGGCCGGCGAGGTGTACGGCCGGCGCTTCGCGGCGGCGTGGATCGGCCGACTCGCGATCGCCGTCGCCGCGGTCGGCATCGCCGGCCTGCTCTATTCCGCTTGGCAGCTTTGGGCGACACCGCACGACGCACCGCGCGCGGCTTCGGCCGGGACCGCGCCGCCTGCGACGGCGCCCGAGGCACGGAGCGCGACGCCGACCGCGGCGACAATCGCGGCAACCGCCGCGGCGCCGAGCGCAACGTCGGTCGCGACGCCTGTGGCAGCGCCGGCCGCGGGCGCGCCGCAGGCGCAATCGATCAATGCCGAGCTCGACGCGCTGACGCCCGCCGCCGATGCGGATGCGTACCGCCGCTTGTTCGCGTTATGGGGCGCGAAGCCCGCCAACGACGCCGATCCCTGCGCGTACGCGGTGAGTTCCGGCCTCGCTTGCCTGGCGCAGCGCGGTTCCTGGGCGCAGGTCCGCATGCTCGATCGTCCCGCGATCCTCACCTTGACCGACGACCAGGGACGAGCGCATGCCGTGCTGTTGACGGCGCTCACCGACAGCGCAGCGACGCTCGCGATCGGCGCGAACACGCGGACGATGCCGCTCGAGGATCTCGCGCAAAGCTGGTTTGGCGAGTTCACGGTCGTATGGAAGCCGAAAGTCATGCCGCCGCGCCAATTGTCGAAAGGCATGAGCGGGCCCGACGTGAGCTGGCTGCGCCGCAGCCTCGACGCGCTGCGCGGCGCCGCCGTCGACCCGGCGCGCGCCGACGTCTACGACGATGAACTCGCGGCCGCGGTCCGAAAGTTCCAGCGCGCGCACCGTCTGCAGGTCGACGGCATCGCGGGCTACGAAACCCAGGTCGTGCTCGACCGAGCGCTCGCCGATCCGAAATCGCCGTTGCTCGCGCCCGCGACGCAGCGCAGCGGTTAGGAGAGTCCCGTGTCCTTCATACTCGATGCGCTGAAGAAGTCGGAGGCCGCGCGGCAGCGGCAGATGACGCCGGGGCTCATCGAGCCCGGCTTCAAGGCGCCGCGCCGCGGCCTGCCGCTGTGGGCCATCGCGCTTCTGATCCTGCTCGGCATCAACTTGATCGTCTTGAGCGTCATCCTCGTCGGGCGCGCGACGCGCGCGTCCAACGAGGCCGCGGCGACGCCCGCGGCGGCACCGGCATCGACCTCCACGCCCGCGCCCGCGCCCAAGCCCGCGCCTGCGCCCGCAGCGAAGCCCTTCAGCCCGATGGATGACTCGCCCGTGGATGCGCCCGAAATTCCTCTCACCCCGGCGGGTAGCGCGGCCGCCCTGGCGCGCCGCCGTTCCGCGGCGCCGCCCGCACCGAGTGCGCAGCTGCGGCCGCGGCCGCGGCCGGTCGAGGACGAGGAGATCCTGCCGACGATCGACGCATTGAATCTGCGCGGTGCGGATGCCTTGCCGCCGCTACACCTCGACGTGCACGTCTATGCGACCAATCCCGCGGACCGCTTCGTCTACATCAATTCGCACAAATACGCCGAGGGCTCGATGCTGCGCGAAGGGCCGACGGTGGAGCGCATACGCCGCGACGGCGTCGTGCTGAATTACCACGGCATCCGCTTCCTGCTGCCGCGCCGATGAGCGCCTTACCTTAGGCTAGGAGCGCTCCTCGAGGGCCGCCAGGCGGCGCATGGCCTCGCCGGTCAGGCGGTAGTTGATCCACGCCGAGTTCGCCTCGGCGCCGAGCGATTCGTAGAAATCGCGCGCAGGCCTATTCCAATCGAGCACGGCCCATTCGAAGCGCCCGCAGTCGCGCGCCACGCCGAGCCTCGCCAAGTACGCCAAGACGGCCTTGCCGATCCCCCTGCCGCGAAACGCCGGACGCACGAACAGATCCTCGAGGTACAGGCCGTGCTTGCCGAGGAACGTGGAAAAATTGTGGAAATAGAGCGCAAACCCGGCGACCTCGCCGCCGACCCGCACGATCACCGCTTCCGCCGCCGGCCGCGCGCCGAACAACGCGTGCCGCAAGGATTCCTCGGTCGCGACGACCTGGTCCGAAAGTTTCTCGTAGCCGGCGAGCTCGCGGATGAGCGCGAGCAGCAGCGGAACCTCGGCCGGCGACGCCGGCGCGATATCAGCGACAGTAGCTTGCGTCATGGCGCGCCGCTACCATTGGGAAGGGATTCATTTTTTCACCGGAGTGTTGCTGCATTGGCCGTAGATTGGACGATCCGCATCGCCTTCGCCGCGCAGGCCGTGCTGGCAGCGGCCGCTTCGGCATCCGCGGCCGTCATCGACGGCAAGATTACCTTTCCCGGCAGCGACGCACCAGCGATGACCGCCTATGTCTACGAAGTCGACGCCGCACGCCTGCGCAGCGCGCCGATTCCCGCGGACGGCACCAATTTTCGCTTCGAAGTGCCCGCGGGACGCTACGTCGTGTTCGTCGCGCCGCGCGAGCCGGGCGCGCCCGACGTCTACGGCGCCTATACGCAATACAGCGACTGCATCGCGCGCGCGTCCACGGGCGCATGCGCCGACCACGACCTGCGGCCCATCGTCCTCGACCGCAGTGTGCGGCACGTCGACGTCGTCATCGACGATTGGTACTTGAGCGACGCCGACGCCGACCGGCTCGATGGCATTCGCGGGATCGCGGGCACACCGGGACCGGTTCCGCAGGGCGCGCCGCGATTCTCCGAATACGCGGTCGCCGCGACGGACGACGCAGCGCTCCCCAAGCCGGATATCGCCGGCCTCGCGCTCGATGCGCGCGAGCGCGCGCGGCTGCGGGATAGCGTGCGCGGCGGACCGAATTTCGCGGGGCGGGTCACCGCGCTGCAGGCGGCGTGCGGCAGCGCCTGCGGCCGGATACTCCTGGTAGACTGGCAGAGCGGCAAGAGCGTGGAGCCGCCGGCGCTCGCCGGCATCGACGAGACGCTGCCTTGCCGGAGCGCGGACGCCGTGCAATTCCGGCGCGACAGCCGGCTGCTCAGCGTCACCCGGATGCGCGCAGGCAGGATCGTCACTCAGTACTATTTGTGGGAGCCGGAAACGGCGTCGGTCGCACTGCTCGCGGAATATCGGCGCAGGCGGCGGGAGTTTTGCGCGGTTGATCCGCCTTGAACTGGTTCATGCGATCATCGGCTCATGCGTAAGATTCACCCCATGCGAAAGATTTTCACCTTGACGATGAGCGGGCTCGCGACCGTATTGCCGGTCGCGCTGACCGTTTACGTGATCTACTGGGTCGTTCACACGCTCGAAGTGGACCTGCGCCGCACGCTGATCACGCTCGGACTCGTGAGTCCGGCGCACTACTGGCCGGGCTTGGGCCTGGTCGCGGGGTTCGCGATGCTGCTGCTCGTCGGCAGCCTGGTGAACGCGTACGCGGGCCGCCTCGTGCTCAAATATTGGGAGGACCTCCTCGGCCGTATCCCGCTCGTGAAGACGCTGTACGGCGGCTTTCGCGACGTCGTCAGCCTCCTGCCCTCGGGCAGCGGCGAGAAACGCGACCTGCAGAGAGTCGTCGTCGCCCGCTTCGGCGACGTGCACGCGATCGGCTTCGTCACGCGCGAGGACGTGCCGGCGGCGTTGAACGCCCACGGCGGCCAGGACTGGGTCACGGTCTACTTCCCGATGAGCTATGCCTTCGGCGGCTACACGGTCTATTTGCGGCGCGATCACGTCGAACCGCTCGACATCTCGGTCGAGGATGCGATGCGCCTCGCGATCACCGCCGGCTTGACCGCGGTCGGCACCCGCGCGAAGAGCGGCTAGCCTCAGGAAGCCTTCTTGCCCATGTTTCCGTGCCGCGCCTCGTTGTTCGCCTGCTTGAGTGTGCTGTCGCTCGCCGTTCCCGGCGAGCGCGCGCTCGCGGCGCTCGCTCATCCGGGCGCGCCGGACAGCTACCAGGTTTGGAGGGCCTCCACGGTGGAGGCGCTCAGCCTGCGCGGCGATGCGCCCTCGCTCGCGACGGCCGCGCTGATCAGCCACGATTCCGGCGCGCTCGGCCTCGCGAGCCGCGCGGACGATTTGACGCCGGACGACACCGCGATCGGCTGGATTCACCTGCGCGTCTGCGCGCTCACGCCGAATTGCGACATCCGCGGCTCCGCGACCGAAATGCGCTGGCTGGATCCCGACAACAGCGCCGCCTGGCTGCCGACGCTCGCCGCGGCGATCAAGGACCGGGACGGCGTGGAACTCGACCGGGTTCTCGCGCATATGGCGCAGGGCACGCGCGTGGATTTCTACTGGAACCGCATCGTCGTCATGATGTTCGATGCGATGAAGTCGGTCTCGGGCCGCGTGCGCGGCCGCTACGCCGACTCCGACGCGACGCGACTGGCGTTCGTCACGGGCATCGCCGCCGCGAAAATCGTGTCGCCGCTCGCAATGCTCGCGGACCGCTGTCGCGAGAGTAAGCCTGGGACTGCGCGGCGCGAGTCCTGCGCCAAAATAGTGAACATCCTGCGGCACAGCGACACGGTCGCCGCGCAGCTGACGGGCATCCGCATCGAGCGCCGCTTCGTGCGCGCCGACAGCAAGGAATATCGCGCGCTCGGCGAACGCCGGCGCGCCCTCGAATGGCGCGTCGCGAGCGCGGCCAAATTCGACAAGCCCTTGCTGCCCTGGCTCACGAGCGCGCACGCACGCTGGAAGCTGCAGCGCATGCGCACGATGCCGCGCGAGGAGGACGTGATCGTCGCGATCCTGCGGGACCACGGCATGCCGCTCGATCCGCCGCCGCCGCCGCCGCCGCCGACCCGGCCGCCGGCGCCGCCGGAGCCGCTGCACCTTAAGCCACCTTGAGCGAGCTCTCGCGGTAAACATGCCGGCGTCGCAGCAAACGCTACTCGCCGCCGACGAGCCGGCCGCCGTCGACGTGGAGCGCGCCGCGGGCGGCTCGCCGTTCTTCATCATCTGCGATCATGCGGGTGCGCGGATTCCGCGCGCCCTCGGCACGCTCGGCCTACAGGCCGCGGACCTTGGCCGCCACATCGCCTGGGACATCGGCGCCGCGGGCGTCGCACGCCGCCTGTCGGCGCTCGTCGATGCATGCGCGGTTCTGCAGACCTACTCGCGACTCGTCATCGACTGCAACCGCCCGCCGGGTGCGCAGGGTTCGATCGTCGCGCAAAGCGAGGCGACGCGCGTGCCCGGCAACGAGACGATCGACGCCGCCGATCGGGAACGGCGCGAACGCGAAGTGTTCCACCCCTATCACGACCGCATCCGCGCGCTGCTCGATGCGCGCCGCGACGCCGGGCGGCCGACTCTGCTCGTCTCGGTGCACAGCTTCACGCCCGTCTACCTCGGCCGCTCCCGGCCGTGGCACGTCGGTATTCTCTATAACCGCGACGCGCGGCTCGCGCGCGCGATGCTCGCGCAATTGCGCGCCGATCCCGAACTCGTCGTCGGCGACAACGAACCCTATGCGGTCAGCGATTTCGGCGACTACGCGATCCCCGAGTACGGCGAGAAGCGGCGGCTGCCGCACGTGGAGATCGAGATTCGGCAGGATTTGATCGACGGCGCGGGCGGCCAGGAGTCCTGGGCCCGGCGATTGGCGGACACGCTCAGCGCGGCGGCCGCACGCATCGAGGCGGGTTGAGGGTGGGCGGCGCGCCGCGATCAGGCATGCGCGTGCATCGCCGGCCGGTTCTTGTAGACCAATTCGATGCGGTCGACGCCGCGCGTGCACTGCGCGGCGCTGCGCACTTCGTGCATCAGGCGCATCAATACCGAGGAATTCGCGTCCCTGCCGGCGTGGTGGTGCGGCTCGACGCCCAGGTGCAGCACGACGATGCGGTTGCGCGCGAGCCGCACGAACACGGCGACGCCACGCGGCCGGCCGTCCGCCGATACGGCGAACAGGCTCTGGACCCCGTCGATCGCGCCGACGCGAATCGCGAGCGCGCCGTCGCGTTCGTAGATTTCGGGCACGCCGTAGGTATCGATCGACTGGAGGATGCCGCCGCGAACGCGGTGCTGGTTCTCGTTGAAGAACAATAATTGTTCCAGCGCGGCGCGCTGGTCCGTCGCAAGCTGCGATGTGATCCAAATCGTACTGATCAACGCATCCTCCGCGGTCGCGCCTGACGCCATATGACGCGACGCAACAATTATTGTCTTTCCACAGAGACGACATATCGTATAGCGCTCGGCGGCCAAAGACACTACCGTGGCTCCGAACTGGGCCCACGGGGCTTGCTGCGACGCGCAAGCAGTGTCGCCGACCATTTTTAGTCAACCAGGAAGATCACGGGTGCCAGCAGCCGATCCCCGCCAGGCGACGCCAGATGCGCCGACGTTCAGCCACGCGCGCGACATCGTCGAACTGGTCGTGCTCACGAACGATGCCTCCTTCCCGCAAGCCTTGCGCGCGGAGATCGCCGGCGCGCGGCGCGTCTGGCACGCGCCCTCGGCGGATACGGTCGGCGACCTCCTGCACGCCGGCCAGGTCGGTATCTTGATCGTCGACGCTGAAGCGGTGGCCGGCGCGACGGCTGCGGGCGCATTGGTCCCCTTTCTGATCGAGATCAAGCGCCAATTTCCGCAGCTCGTCATCCTGATCGCGGGCGGCCGCGACATGGAGGCGGAGGTCGCCGCGCTCTTGAGCGACGGGACCGTGCATCGATTCATGCACAAGCCGCTGTCGCCGGGCCGCGCAAAGCTCTTCACCGATGCAGCCGTCAAGAAGTTGGACGAACTGCGGCGCATCACCCTGGCGCAGGCCCCGATCCGCGGCGGCGCGCCGGCGCGGCGCAGCTGGTTGCTCGGCTCGAGCGCCATGCTCGCGCTTGCGCTCACGGTGGGCGCATTCGTGATCCAAGGGCAATCATCGCGCGATCAGCAAGCGCGAGGCGCGGACGTCACGCCGGATGCGGCGCCGGTCGAGTCGCCGCTGCTCGCGCACGCGGCCGCGGCACTCGCGGCAAACCGGCTGACGGCACCCGCGGGGGACAACGCGCTCGAACTCTACCGGCGGGCGCTCGCCGCCGCGCCGATGAGCGGCGCCGCGCGAACGGGCCTGGCGGAGACTCGCAACCGGCTGTTCGGCGCCGCACAAGACGCCGTGCTCGAGGACCGTCTCGGCGCCGCCGCGGCCGCGATCGATGTAGCGCGCCGCGCAGGCGTCGACAGCGGGCGCATCGCCCTGTTGTCCACCGAACTCGCCAAGTCGCGGCAACAAATCGGCGCGATCAAGGCACGGTCGAAAGCGCGGCACGGGCCCGCTTCGCCGCCTTAAAGGCGCGGATCAGGCAAGAGTCAGGCCGCGGAACTGCGCGGCAGCGCCGCGGCACCGCCTTCCTGCGCGAGCGCGCCGATCTCCGCGCCGATGCGCAAATCATCGACCGCGCCGAACGCGTGCTTGCGCACGATGCCGTGCCGGTCGATCACGACGAGGCTCGGCGTACCGCGCATCTTGTAGCGCTCCATGGTCTGCGGAATCGGGCCGGCGTCGCTCGGATAGTCGAGCGCAATCGGAAACTTCAGCCGGTATTCCTGGATGAACGCCTTCAACACGGCGACGTTGAACGCGTCGTGGTGTTCGAAGGTCGCATGCAGCCCGATCACCGCGACGTCCTTCGGCTCGAAGGTCTCGTGAATTCGCGTCGCCTGCGGGATGCCGTGAGCGATCGAGTTCGGGCACAGCACCTGGAACGCCGCCAGCACCACGACGCGGCCACGCAAGCCCGACAAGAGGATCGGCCGATCGGTGTTGAACCACGTCTGCACCAGGAGCTCGGGTGCGTGGGAAATCAAGTTCGGCATGATCGGCGTCGCGCGAACGGCAATGGGGCCGCTGCGCAATGGTTCCTCGTTGTCGTTATCCTAGGGAAGCGGTTTCCGCTGGTCCCTTTTGTGCCCGAAGCTGCGGCGGAATACAAGAGGCGCATCGTCGATGCGCATCGAAGACGGCACTTGCGAAACCCACCCGCTCGCGTTCATGCTACCGCCGATCCCCCCGGAGGCGCGATGCAAAAACTCGATATCAACGGCAAGATTCACACGATCGACGTCGATCCCGAGATGCCCTTGTTGTGGGTGCTGCGCGACGTTCTCGACATGACCGGCACGAAATTCGGCTGCGGCCGCGCGCTGTGCGGCGCGTGCACGGTACACCTCGACGGTCAGGCGATGCGCTCTTGCGTGCTGCCGGTGAGCGCCGCGGTCGGCCGCAAGATCACGACGATCGAGGCCGTCGGCGGTACGCCCGTGGGCAAGGCCGTGCAGGCGGCGTGGATCGCGCACGACGTACCGCAATGCGGCTATTGTCAATCGGGACAAATCATGTCGGCCGTTTCCTTGCTGGAGAAGAACAAGGCGCCGACCGACGCCGACATCGACGCCGCGATGAGCGGCAACATCTGCCGCTGCGGCACCTATGGCCGAATTCGCGCGGCCATCCATCAGGCGGCGGGTCAAAGCGGAGACGGGTCGTGAACGCACGCACGGACGACCTCGCCGGCGCCGTGTCTCGCCGGCGCTTCCTCGTTTCCGCCGCGCAGGTCGGCGGCGGCCTCATGCTCGGCTTCGTCTTGCCGGGCGCGGCGCGCGCATCCTGGATCAGCGCGCCCGCGGACGCCCGGGCGGGCAAGATCAACGCGTTCGTGAACGTGCGCGCCGACGGCACCGTGACGTTCATCATGCCGAAGTCGGAGATGGGCCAAGGCGTGTATACCGGCCTGTCCCAGTTGCTCGCCGAAGAGCTGGAATGCGATATCGCGGGCGTGCGCATCGAAACGGCGCCGGTCGACGCCGTTTACAATGCTCCGGGCATGCCGGCGCAATTCACGGGCGGCAGCATGAGCATCTCCTCGAGCTGGCAGGCCCTGCGCGTCGCGGGTGCGACCGCGCGCACGATGCTGATCGAGGCCGCCGCGAACAAATGGGGTGTCGACGCCGGCGCCTGCCGCGCGGAGCACAATGTCGTCCACGGGCCGGACGGCCGCACGGCAGGCTACGGCGAACTCGCGGCCGCGGCCGGCAAGCTCGCACCGCCGGATCCGAAGACGGTGATGCTCAAGAGCCCGGGCAGTTTCACGGTGATCGGCAAGCCGATCGCGCGCGTCGAGGTCCACGAGAAGGTCGACGGCAGCGGCGAGTTCGGTCTCGACGTACGCGTGCCCGGCATGCTGCGCGCGGTGATCGCGCGGCCGCCGAAGCTCGGCGCCACGCCCGCGCACATCGACGACAAGGCCGCGCTCAAAGTCCCGGGCGTCGTGCGCGTCGTCCCCTTGAGCGCAGGCGTCGCAGTCGTCGCGAAGAACACCTATGCCGCGCGCAAAGGCCGGGACGCGCTCTCCATCGACTGGAAGGCGCTGCCGGACACGACGATGGACACGGAAAAGCAGCGCGCCGAATACCTCGAGCTGTCGCAGACGCCGTCAGCGCTCGTCGCACGCAATGACGGCGACGCGGTTTCGCGGATGCAGGCCGACGGCGGCAAGCGCCTGGAAGCGGTCTACGAACTGCCGTATCTCTCGCATGCGGCGATGGAGCCCTTGAATTGCGCCGCGCATTGGCGGGCCGACCGCTGCGACGTCTGGACCGGCACGCAGTTTCAGTCGCCGGATCGCGCCGCGGCCGCACAGCTCGCGGGCCTGCCGCCCGAGAAGGTGTTCATCCATACGATGCTGCTCGGCGGCGGCTTCGGCCGCCGCGGCAATCCGGGCAGCGATTTCGTGCGCGAGGCCGTCGAGCTGTCGCGGAAAATCGGCGGTCCCGTGCAGATCGTCTGGACTCGCGAGGACGACATGCACGGCGGCTGGTACCGGCCGATGTGGACCAACCGCCTGCGCGGGATGCTCGACCCCGCCGGCAAGATCCAAGCGTGGCACCACACGATCGTCGGCCAGTCGATCATGGCCGGCACGCTTTTTCAGGGCTTCGTCAAGAATGGCATCGACCCGACGTCGGTCGAGGGCGCCGCCGACATGCCCTATATTGTGCCGAACGTGCGCGTCGATTTGCACACGACCACGGCGCCGGTGAGAGTCCAGTGGTGGCGCTCCGTCGGCCATTCGAACACCGCGTTCGCGGTCGAGAGCTTCGTCGACGAATGCGCGGCGTCGGCCGGCGTCGATCCGCTCGAGTACCGGCGCTCGCTCTTGACGGGCCCGAAGGAAAGCCGCGAGCGCGCCGTGCTCGAAATGCTCGCCGACAAGTCGGGCTGGGGCGGATCGCTGCCCGCTGGTCATGCGCGCGGCATGGCGATGCATGCGTCGTTCGGCAGCGTCGTCGGCGAGGTCGCGGAAGTGTCGATGCAGGACGGGCGGCCGCGCGTGCACCGCGTCGTCGCCGTGATCCATTGCGGCCTCGCGGTCAACCCGCAAATGATCGCCGCGCAGCTCGAGAGCGCGGTCACCTACGGTCTGTCGGCCGCGCTGTACGGCGAAATCACCTATACCGACGGCAAGCCGGACCAGTCGAACTTCGACAGCTATCCCGTCGTGCGGATCAACGAGGCGCCGACGGTCGAGGTGCACATCGTGCCGAGCGAGGATGCGCCGACGGGCGTCGGCGAGCCCGGCACGCCGCCGATCGCGCCCGCGGTCGCGAACGCGATCTTCGCGTTGAGCGGCAAGCGCGTACGGCGATTGCCGATGGTCCGCGGCGGAAAGTTCAGCGGCTAGCGGCGGCGATCGGAGCGGACGCGACCCAGGGACTGACCGTCGCCTCGTAGATCGCGAGCTCCTCGAGCAGATCCTCGAAGCGCTGCGCCTTGCCGACCGCGAAACCCTGGCCGTAATCGACGCCGAGGTCCGCCATGCGCGCGCGCAGGGCATCGGTTTCGACGTATTCGGCGATCGTCTGCATGCACATGACCTTCGCGAGCTGCGCGATCGCCTTGATCATCGATTCGGAGCGGGAATTCTCGATCGCGTCGCGCACGAAGCTGCCGTCGATCTTCAGGTAGTCGACCGACAGGTCCTTCAGGTACGCGAGCGAGCTCACGCCGGTGCCGAAATCGTCGAGCGCGAACTGGCAGCCGATCTTCTGCAGCCGATGCATGAACTCCTGCGCCTTCTTCAGGTTGCCGATCGTCGCCGTTTCCGTGAGTTCGAAGCACAGGACCCCGGGCGGCGTGCGGTGCTCGCGGATTTGCTCGTGCACGAAATCCGAGAATGAATCGTCTTGCAGCGATTGGCCGGACAGGTTGATCGCAAAGCGCATCGTCTCGTCGCCGAGCGCCGCGCGCCGCGCGCCGAGCAGCGCGCAGGTGCGGCGCACGACCCAGCGGTCGATCGTCGGCATGAGCTGATAGCGGTCGGCGGCCGACAGAAATTTTCCCGGCGCAATGATCTCGCCGCGGTCGCCGACCATGCGCAGCAGCAATTCGAAGCGCGGGCGGCCGTAGTTGCCGCGCAGCGGCAGTATCGGCTGGGCATCCAGGCGGAAGCTGTCCTCGTCGAGCGCACTGCGCAGCTTGCCGATCACGAGGACGTCGGTGTGGCGGCGGATGATGCTCTGATCGGAATCCTGGAAGGTCTCGATGCGGTTGCGGCCGCGGTCCTTCGCCGCCTTGCACGCGATCTCCGCGGTCGCGAGCGCATGCGCCAAGGGGTTGTCGGATGCGGCGATCGGCGCGACGCCGATGCTGACCGAGACGTCGAAGGATCCCCGGCCCGCGCGCGGCTTGATCGCCGCCGCCGCCGCCCGGATGCGCTCCGCCTGGCTCGACGCGGCGTCGAGGTTCGTGTTCGGCATCAGCGCCGCAAGCCGATCGCCCGAGATCCGCGCGCACAGTGCGGCCACCGGCAGCGACTTGCTCAGGACTTCGGCGACGCTCGCGATGACATCGTCGCCGACGTGCATGCCGAAGGTTTCGTTGATCACGTGCAACCGGTCGATGTCGAGATACAGAATGCTGTGCGCATCCAATTCGCCGCCGGATGCGAACAGGGCCTGCGCGAGACGCTCGAGCGCCTGGCGCGTCATCAGGCCCGTGCCAGGGTCGTAGTGCGCCTGTATCACACCGGTCGCGCGCTTCGCGAGCAGCTCGGCGATCAGCGCCTTGTGCGCATCGAAGTCGACGGCGCTCGGCGGATTGAACAAGGCGAGCACGCCCATGACCCGCTCGGAGCGGTGACGGACCGGACAGGCGAGGATCTTGTACGGTGCGGCGTCCTGCGTCGTCAATTTCGCGATGCGGTTGACGATGATCGTGCGCTGCTGCAGCTGCATCCATGCAAGCAGGTGCTGTTCGGCGCGCTTCATCAGGGCGGGCGCCATCGGCTGGCCGCTGCGCGTCGAGCATTTGGAGATGTTCTTGTCGGGCACCCAGAGCGCGGCGAGCGCGCAGCCGGTGTGCTCCATCGCGGCCTTCAAAATTTGTTCGAACTCGTCGGCCTCGTCCGCATCGTCGGTCTCGTCGGACGAGAGTTCGAGCATCAACGCGAAATCACGCTCGCGCACGCCGAGATCGCGCTCGCGCGAGCCGAGCTCCGAGCGCAGCGCCAGTTCGCGCCGCAGGCACTCGAGCGCCGGCTGCACGAGCTTGCGCACGTAGTCGAGCGGTCGCGCATCGGTTCCGGCACCGGACAAAGTCACCGCAATCGTGACGACGCCCAACAACTCGATGCGCTCGCAGCGCACCGCGAACGCATAGATGGCATGCCCCGAAGGCAGGGTCTGCATCACGGCCGGGTAGTCGCAGGAATCGGCAAGCGCCTGCGCGATCGCTTCCTTGGCGATCGCGTCTTGATCGGGAAAGTCCCAATCGGCAGACGCCCAGATCCTGGCGGGCAATGCATTGTGCACTGCAACACCCTGCAAGTTGGGCATCAACACCTTGATCAGCCGGGCATAGGAATCGAACGACGCCTCGGCGGCGGCAGGACTTTCCGTGTTCTCGCTGGGGGTCACTGTGCTCATCGCTCGGGGTCGCGGGCAGGTTGCATGCGGGCGAATGTGCGGGAATCCCCGACAGGGAGCGGTGACGGAGGTCGCAGATTGGCGGGAGACGCGGACCTTTAACGGCGCCGTGCAACGAAAGTGAGAAGTCGGCGGCCACCCGGCCAGCGCACGATCCGGAATATCCGCCACCAAAAACGCCGGGCCGGCGCATCGAAGCTCGCGAGCGGCAAAGCCGCGTACACGCCCTCGACGGGTTCATGCAGAGTCACGGCGGCGGCCGCGACGATCAGCGACCGGCCCCCGCGCTGCAAGGTGACCGAGGCGTCGGCTGCGGCGTTCCAATCGATGGCAAGCGCATCGAACACCTTAAATTCGTCGATTTCGGCGGCAAACTGCGGCCATGAGCCCTCGGCCCGCGGATCGCGCAGGTAGGCGAGCAAGCCCTGCCGGCCGGGCGCCGTCACCCGCCAAAGGCCCGCGCCCGCGGCGTCGAGCCGCAGCGGCCCGGCGATCGTCCGCTTGAGCGGCGGCGCGGAAGCACGGGGTTCT
>Ga0316628_100001611_pt1 | contig 16076 bp, 11 predicted proteins | sample OWC_Aug_M2_C1_D5_FD_207648 | JGI IMG/M metagenome (GOLD analysis project Ga0316628, IMG submission 207648) | Wetland soil microbial communities from Old Woman Creek delta, Ohio, United States - OWC_Aug_M2_C1_D5_C | ecosystem: Environmental > Terrestrial > Soil > Wetlands | place: USA: Ohio... | reverse complement strand
CAGACGTTGGCGTAGGAGCTCTTCATGTTCGAGTCGTCCCACTTGATCTTCATCGCCGCCAAGTCAGCCTGCATTTGCGGGGTCTCGGGTTTCGTTGCCATGGTATTGCTCGTCTCCTGATTTTCGTCTGGGAATGGTTAGCGGTCGCCGGACTGCTCTCCAATCTATGATACGTGACATCGCTTTACGGCGCGTGCACCTCGGCGCGGGCAGCAGCGCCCGATTATTCGCCGCCGGCGTCCCGGCACCGGGGCGTCAAACGGTCAAATTTTGCAAAGACGGTAGCGCGCCGAGCCGCTCGGCGCCTCTTCGCTGCGAACACTACAATGCGATGTGCCCAGCGACGCGCGCGACGCCCGCGACGCGGGTTATCCGCTTGAATCTGCAAGGTTTATTTCGATCGCAGTGCTGACCGATCACGACGTCTACCTGTTTCGCGAAGGCACGCACGGGCGCCTCTACGAGCAGCTCGGCTGCCAGCTCGCGCCCGAGGGCCGGGGCGCGCGCTTCGCGGTGTGGGCGCCGAGCGCGCGCGCTGTCTCGGTCATCGGCGACTGGAACGGCTGGAATGCGCAGGCGCATCCGCTCGCGCCGCGCTGGGACGCGAGCGGCATCTGGGAGGGCGAAGCGCCGCAGGCGAAGCGCGGCGACGCCTACAAGTACCGCATCACCCCGAACGACGGCGGCGCCGCGCTCGAGAAGGCCGACCCGCTCGGCTTCTACAGCGAGCTGCCGCCGGCGACCGGCTCGCGCGCCTGGAGCCTGGAGTACGACTGGGGCGACGCCGACTGGATGGCGGCGCGCCGCGCCGCGAACGCGCTGGACGCGCCGATGTCGGTCTACGAAGTGCACGCCGGCTCGTGGCGCCGCACCAAGGACGGCAAGTTCCTCGACTACCGCGAGCTCGCGCGCCAGCTCGCCGCCTACGTGCGCGACATGGGCTTCACGCACGTCGAGCTGCTGCCGCTCACCGAGCACCCCTTCTACGGCTCCTGGGGCTACCAGACCACCGGCTACTTCGCGCCGACCGCGCGCTACGGCACGCCGCAGGACCTGATGTACCTGGTCGATCACCTGCACCAGAACGGAGTCGGTGTGCTGCTCGACTGGGTGCCGTCGCACTTCCCGACCGACGCCCACGGGCTGGCCTGGTTCGACGGCACCCATCTCTACGAGCACGCCGATCCGAAGCAGGGCTTCCACCCGGAATGGAGCTCGAGCATCTTCAACTACGGCCGCAACGAGGTGCGCGCGTTCCTGCTGTCCTCGGCGCTGTTCTGGCTCGACAAGTACCACATCGACGGGCTGCGCGTGGACGCCGTGGCCTCGATGCTGTACCTCGACTACGCCAGGAAGGAAGGCGAGTGGATTCCGAACCGCTACGGCGGCAAGGAGAACCTCGAGGCGATCGACTTCCTGCGCAAGCTGAACGAGCTGGTCTATCGCGACCATCCCGACTGCGTGACGGTCGCCGAGGAATCCACCGCCTGGCCGATGGTGTCGCGCCCCACTTACGTCGGCGGCCTGGGCTTCGGCATGAAGTGGAACATGGGCTGGATGCACGACTCGCTCGCCTACATGCAGCAGGACCCGGTGCACCGTCAGTACCACCAGGATGGCCTCACCTTTTCTCTGATCTACGCGTTCAACGAGAACTTCGTGCTGCCGCTGTCGCACGACGAGGTGGTGCACGGCAAGGGCGCGCTCGTCGGCAAGATGCCGGGCGACGGCTGGCAGCAGTTCGCCAACCTCAGGGCGCTGTACGGCTATATGTGGGGCCACCCCGGGAAGAAGCTCCTGTTCATGGGTTGCGAGTTCGGCCAGCGCCGCGAGTGGGGCCACGACGAGGCGCTCGAGTGGTGGGTCACTGGCCTCGCCGAGCACGGCGGCATGCAGCGCTGGGTCGCGGACCTGAACCGGCTCTACCGCGAGGAGCCGGCGCTCCACCAGGTGGACTTCGACGCCGCAGGCTTCGAGTGGATCGACGCGAGCGACGCCGAATCGAGCGTCATCGCGTTCCTGCGCAAGCCGCGCGGCGGCGGCGCGCCGGTGCTAGTGGCGTGCAATTTCACGCCGATCGCGCGGCAGGATTACGTGCTCGGCGTGCCGGCGGGCGGCACCTGGCGCGAGCTGCTGAACAGCGACGCGCGCGAGTACGGCGGCGCGGGCTGGGGCAACCTGGGCGGCGTCGCGGCATCCGAGGTGGCGGCGCACGGCCGGCCCTGGTCGATCCGCGTCACGCTGCCGCCGCTCGCCGTGCTGTACATGAAGTGCTAGGCGCATGATCCTGGCGGCGGACATCGGCGGCACCAAGGCGCTGCTCGCGCTGTTCGCGGACGCGGGGCGCGAGCCGGCGTTCGAGCTGCGCGTCGCCGCGGCGGAGTTCGACGATTTCGAGTCGCTGATGGCGCGCTTCCTCGACCAGGCGCGCGCCGCGCTCGGCGCCGCGCCGCGCATCGACGCGGCCTGCCTCGGCGTCGCCGGCCCGGTGCGCGGCGAGCAGGTGCGCGTCACCAATCTTCCGTGGACCATCGACGCGGCGCGGCTGCGCAGCCGCTTCGGCATCGCGCGCCTCGCGCTGCTGAACGACTTCGCCGCGGCCGCCTGGGGCATCGGCGCGCTCTCGCCGCCGGACATGGTCACGCTTCAGGCCGGCGCGCCGGAAGACGGCGCCGCGCGCGTGGTGCTCGGCGCCGGCACCGGCTTCGGCGTCGCCTACATCGTGGGAGGCGTGCCGGTCGCCGGCGAAGGCGGCCACGGCGGCTTCGCGCCGGCCGGTGCCGAGCAGGCGGCGCTGTGGCGCCACCTGCACGAGCGGCTCGGCCGCGTCCGGCAGGAGGACGTGCTCTCGGGCCCGGGCCTGTCGCGCATCCACGAGTTCATCACCGGAGAGCAGGCCGCGCCCGAAGCGGTCGCGCCGCGCGCGCTCGATCTGTTCATCGCCTGCTACGGCGCCGCGGCGGGCGACCACGCGCTGAACGTCATGGCGCGCGGCGGCGTGTTCGTCGCCGGCGGCATCGCGCCCAGGATCCTGCCGCGGCTCGCCGCCGGCGGCTTCCTCGCGGCGTTCAACGACAAGGGCACCTTCGCCGAGCACATGCGGCGCACGCCGGTGCACGTGGTGACCAACGAGCGCCTCGGGCTGATCGGCGCCGCGGTCGCGGCGGCGCGACGCGCATAATCCGACCGTGAGCGCCTCGTCCCCCATCACCGCGGTCTGGCCGGGGAGGCCTTACCCGCGCGGCGCCAACTGGGACGGCGAGGGCGTCAATTTCGCGCTGTTCTCCGAGCACGCGGAAAAGGTCGAGCTGTGCATCTTCGACGCCGAAGGGCGCCGCGAAGCGCAGCGGATCGAGATGCGCGAGCGCACCGACGACGTCTGGCACTGCTACCTGCCCGAGGCGCGGCCAGGCCTCGTGTACGGCTACCGCGTGCACGGGCCCTATCGGCCCGAACACGGCCTGCGCTTCAACCCGAACAAGCTGCTCGCCGATCCCTACGCGCGGGATTTCGTCGGCAGCCTGCGCTGGAACGACGCGCTGTACGGCTACACCGTCGGCGACAAGCGCGAGGACCTGTCCTTCGATGCGCGCGACAGCGCCCCCTTCATGCCCAAGTGCCGGGTGCTCGAGCCCGCATTCACCTGGGGCGACGACCGCCGCCCCGATGTTCCGTGGCACGACACGGTGATCTACGAGCTGAACGTGCGCGGCTTCACCATGCGCCATCCCGAGGTGCCGGAGGCGCTGCGCGGGACCTACGCCGGGCTCGCGACGGCGCCGGCGATCGAGCACCTGAAGCGCCTGGGCGTCACCGCCGTGGAGCTCCTGCCGGTGCACGCCTTCGTCGACGAGCGCCGCCTGGTCGACGCGGGCCTGCGCAACTACTGGGGCTACAACACGCTCGGCTTCTTCGCTCCCGAGAACCGCTACTCGGCCTCGGGCAAGGTGAAGGAGTTCAAGACCATGGTGAAGACCCTGCACTCGGCGGGCATCGAGGTGATCGTCGACGTGGTCTACAACCATACCTGCGAGGGCGACGCGCGCGGCCCGACGCTGTGCTTCCGCGGCATCGACAACGCGGCCTACTACCGGCTCGACCCGCGGGACCGCCGCAACTACGTCGACTTCACCGGCTGCGGCCACACCGTGAACCTGGTGCATCCGCGCACGCTGCAGCTGGTGATGGACTCGCTGCGCTACTGGGCCGAGGAGATGCACGTCGACGGCTTTCGCTTCGACCTCGCCTCCGCCCTGGCACGCGAAGACTCGAGCGTCGACCAGCTCGGGGCGTTCTTCGATGTCGTGCGCCAGGACCCGGTGATGAACCGCATGAAGCTGATCGCCGAGCCCTGGGACATCGGCCACGGCGGCTATCAGGTGGGCAACTTCCCGCTCGGCTGGGCCGAATGGAACGACCGCTACCGCGACGGCATGCGCGCCTACTGGAAGGGCGACGGCGGCGCGATCGGCGAGTTCGCGCGGCGCCTCACCGGCTCGTCCGACCTTTACGGCCGCTCGGGGCGCAGCCCGCACGCGAGCATCAACTTCGTCACCGCGCACGACGGCTTCACGCTGGCGGATCTCGTTTCCTACAACGACAAGCACAACGAGGCGAACGGCGAGGGCAACCGCGACGGCCACAACAACAACGTGTCGTGGAACTGCGGCGTGGAGGGCCCGAGCGGCGACCCGGCGATCGTCGGCCTGCGCGAGCGCCAGATGCGCAACTTCCTCGCCACTTTGCTCCTGTCGCAGGGCGTGCCGATGCTGCTTTCGGGCGACGAGCTGGGGCGCAGCCAGAACGGCAACAACAACGCCTACTGCCAGGACAACGAGCTCAACTGGCTCGACTGGACGCCGAGCACGGCCAAGTCGGCGCGGCTCGATTTCGTGCGACGGCTGGTCGCGCTGCGGCGCGCGCACCCGGCGTTCAGGCGGCGCGATTTCTTCCAGGGACGCCCGCTGCACGGCGGCGACGCCAAGGACATCCTGTGGCTCAACTCCGACGGCACCGAGATGAGCCATCAGGAATGGGAGCACCAGGCCGCGCGCTGCCTCGGCGTGTACCTCGCCGGCACCGGCCTGGACGACGTCGACCGCCGCGGCCGGCCGCTCGCCGACGACGACTTCATCATGCTGTTCAACCCGCACCACGAAGACGTCGCGTTCGTGCTGCCGCAGATCGGCGGCGATCCCTGGCGCGCGCTCGTCGACACGGCGCTCGAGCCCGCGGCGCCGGATGCGCGGCGCCACTACGCCCCGGGCGAGCGCTACGCGCTGCGCGGGCGCTCGCTCGCGCTGCTGACCCGGCCGGGCGCATGAGCGATGCGCGCGCCGAGCTCGAGCGGCGCTGCGCGCAGCTCGGCATCGCCAGCGGCTGGCACGACATCTGGGGCCGGCACCACGAGGTGCCGGAAGCGAGCCTGCGTGCGCTCGCCGCCGAGTTCGGCCCCGTGTCGGAGTCGCCGGACGCGGCGCTGCCGCCGGTGCTCGCGCTGCGTCCCGGCACGGCGCCGTGGCGCATTGCCGTGCGGCACTCGGGCGACGCCGCGCTGCGCTGGAAGATCGCGCTCGAGGATGGCGGTCGCATCGAGGGCGAAGGCCGCGCCGCGGACGGCGCGCTCGAGATCGCCGAGCCGCTGCCGATGGGCTACCACCGCCTGGTCATCGAAGGCCTGGGCGAGGCGCTGCTGGTCGCGGCGCCCGAGCGCTGCTGGCGGCCGGCCGCGCTCGAGGACCGCGGCCAGGTGTGGGGACCGGCCCTGCAGCTCTATGCGCTGCGCTCGGCGCGCAACTGGGGCATCGGCGACTTCGGAGACCTGCGCGCGCTCGTCGAGCAGTGGGCCGCGCGCGGCGCCGGCGTGTTCGGCCTGAATCCGCTGCACGCGCTGTATCCGCACAACCCGGCGCACGCCAGTCCCTACAGCCCCTCCTCGCGGCTGCTGCTCAACGTGCTGTACCTCGACGTCGAGGCGATCGAGGACTGCGCCGAATGCGACGCGGCGCGGCGCCTGATCGGCTCCGCAGCGTTCCAGCGGCGGCTCGCGGCGCTGCGCGCCGCCGAGCTGGTCGACTACCCGGGCGTCGCCGCGGCCAAGTTCGAGGCGCTGGAGCTGCTGTACGCGCACTTCTGGGGACGTCACCTCGCCGCCGGCGACGCGCGCGCGCGCGCGTTTCTCGAATTCCGCGCGCGCGGCGGCGAGATGCTGCGCCGGCACGCGCTGTACGACGCGCTGCAGGAGCGCTTTCATCGCGCCGACCCATCGGTGACGGGCTGGCAAAGCTGGCCCGAGGCCTACCACGATCCCGCCGGCGAGGCGGTCGCGCGCTTCGCGTTCGTTCACGCGACGCGCGTCGCGTATTTCGAGTACCTGCAATGGCAGGCCGACATCCAGCTGTCGCGCGTCGCCTGGCGCTGCGCCGAGCTGGGGCTCGCGCTCGGGCTGTACCTCGACCTCGCTGTGTCTGTGGATGGCGCCGGCTCGGACGCCTGGGCGCACCGCGACTGCTACGCGCTCGGCGCGAGCGTCGGGGCGCCGCCCGACGATTTCAACCTGCGCGGCCAGGACTGGGGGCTGCCGCCGCTGCGCCCCGACCGGCTGCGCGCCACCGGCTACGAGCTCTACGTGAGCGCGCTGCGCGAGGCGATGAGCCATGCCGGCGCGCTGCGCATCGACCACGTCATGCAGCTGATGCGGCTGTTCTGGATCCCGCGCGGCGCCGAGCCCGCGGACGGCGCCTACGTGCACTACGCGCTCGAGGAGATGTTCGCGATCCTGGCGCTCGAGAGCCACCGCAACCGCTGCCTGGTGATCGGCGAGGACCTCGGCACGGTGCCGGACGCGGTGCGAGCGGCGCTCGCGCGCAGCGGCGTGCTGTCGTATCGCCTCCTGTGGTTCGAGCGCGACGCCGCGGGCGAGTTCAAGCCGCCTGCGGACTTCCCGCGCGAGGCCCTGGTCGCGGTCACCACCCACGACCTGCCGACACTCGCCGGCTGGTGGAAGGGGACCGACCTCGAGCTGCGCCAGCGGCTCGGCCTGTTCCCCGACGAGGCGGCCGGCGAGGCGCTGCGCGCGGGACGCGCCGCGGACCGCGCGCGCCTGCTGCGCGCGCTCGAGCGCGCGGACCTCTCGCCGCAGGACGTGGAGGGCGGGCTCGCCGAGGCGGTGCACGCCTACGTCGCCGGCGCGCCCTCGCGCGTGATGATGGTGCAGCTCGAGGACGTGTTGGGCGTCGTCGAACAGGCGAACCTGCCGGGCACCACCGACGAGCACCCGAACTGGCGCCGCAAGCTGCCGCTCGCGCTGGAGCAGATCGAAAGCGACCCGCGCGCCGCGGCGCTGGCGACGCACCTCTCTGGCCTGCGCCCGCCTACCGGCCGGCCGGCCTAGTCCCAGGGCAGGCCGACGTAGTTCTCCGCCAAGCTCGCGGAAGCCGCCTTCGAGCCGACCACGTAATCGAGTTGCGCGCGCTGCAGCCGCAGGCTGAACGCGTCGTCGTCGTGGAACCGGTGCAGCATCGAGGTCATCCACCAGGAGAAGTGCTCGGCGCGCCACACGCGAAGCAAGGCGGTCGCGCTGTAGGCGGCGAGCGGCTCCTCGCTGCGCGAGCGGTAGAACGCGGCAAGCGAGCGCGCGAGCACGCGCACGTCGGCCGCCGCGAGGTTCAAGCCCTTGGCGCCGGTCGGCGGCACGATGTGCGCCGCGTCGCCGGCGAGGAACAGCCGCCCGTGCTGCATCGGCTCGGCGACGAAGCTGCGCATCGCAATGATGCCCTTCTGGAAGATGCGCCCTTCCTTCAGCGGCCAGCCGTCGGAGGTCGCGAGCCGCGCGCGCAGCTCGCTCCAGATGCGCTCGTCGGGCCACTCCGCGAGCTTGTCCTCGGGGTCGCACTGCAGGTACAGGCGCTGGATCTCGGGCGAGCGCGTGCTCACCAGCGCGAAGCCGCGCTCGTGCCAGGCGTAGATCAGCTCGTCGCTCGAGGGCGGCGCCTCGACCAGGATCCCGAGCCAGCCGAACGGGTAGCTGCGCACGAACTCGCGCCGCACGCGCGAAGGCATCGACGGCCGGCTCACGCCGTGAAAGCCGTCGCAGCCGGCGATGAAGTCGCACTCGAGGCGCTCTGCGGCGCCGTCCCTGCGGAAGTGGATCGCCGGCGCGCGCGTGTCGATGTCCTGCAGGCTCACGCCCTCGACGCCGAACAGGATCTTGCCGCCCGCCTCGAGCCGCGCCGCGACCAGGTCCTTGATCACCTCGTGCTGCGCGTAGACCATGATCGCGCGCCCGCCGGTGAGCCCGGAGAGGTCGATGCGGTGCCCCCTGCCGCCGAAGCGCAGCTCGATGCCGCGGTGCACCGCGCCCTCGCGCACCATGCGCGCGCCGACGCCGCAGGCGTTCAGCATGTCCACCGTGCCCTGCTCCAGCACGCCGGCGCGGATCGTGGCCTCGATCTCCGCGCGGCTTCTGCTCTCGAGCACCACCGAGTCGATGCCCTCCAGGTGCAGCAGCTGCGCGAGCAGCAGCCCGGCAGGGCCCGCGCCGACGATTCCGACCTGCGTCTTCATGACAGAGACCCCCTCCTGGCGAGGCTCGCGCGCTCGAAGCCCGCGATGCGCTGGTAGCGCTGGAACATGGCGCGCATCTCGGCCTCGCTCATCACGTCCTCGATGCGTGCGAAAGGCTTGTCGCCGGTCCTGCGGTGCACCTCGCCGAGCACCGCGTCGGGCCCGAGCGAGCGGTTCGCGAGCACCACCTCGTAGGCCGGCTCGAGGCGCAGCGCCTCGTACGCGGCGAGCGCCGCGGGCAGCTCGCCCTCGCGCTTCAGGCACCCGGCGAGCGTTCGCGCGTCGAGGATCGCCTGCCCCGCGCCGTTCGAGCCCCTCGGGTACATCGGGTGCGCCGCGTCGCCGAGCAGCGTCACGCGCCCCTGCGTCCAGTGCGGCAGCGGCTCGCGGTCGACCATCGGGTACTCGAGGATGACGTCGGACGCCTCGATCATCGCCACCGCGTCGAGCCAGTCGAACTTCCAGCCTGCGAACACCGGCAGGAAATCCTCGAGCCGGCCGGCGAGGTTCCAGTCCTGCATCACGTTCCTCGGCGACTGGACCTCGGCCACCCAGTTGACGAGCTGCGTGCCCGCGCCGTCGATGTCGTCGCGCATCGGGTAGGCGACCAGCTTGCCGACCTCGAGCCAGCCGCCGATCACCATGCTCGCGCCGGTGAGGAAGGGCTTCATGCGCGTCGCGCCGCGCCACATGTTGATGCCCTGGTAGGCGAGCGGGCCCTCGGCCGGGTGCAGGATCTTCCTCACCGCCGAATGGATGCCGTCGCAGCCGATCGCCGCCGCGCCACGCGCGCGGCTGCCGTCTGCGAACCGAATCCGGACGCCGGAGGCGTCCTGGCTCAGACCGACACAATGCTTGTTCAGGATGACCGCTTCGTGTCCGATCCTCGCACGCACCTCGTCCAGCAGCGCCGCGTGCAGGTCGCCGCGATGGATCGACAGCTGCGGCCAGTCGTAGCCGGCGAAGCGCCCGCGCGGCTCGCGCGTGATGAACTGGCCGAAGCGGTTGCAGTACACCACCTCGCGCGTCTCGACGGCGACCCCGGCGAGGCGCGCGGCCAGGCCGAGCTCGGTCAGCTCGCGCATCGCGTGCGGCAGCAGGTTGATGCCCACCCCGAGCGGCCGCATCTCCCGGGCCGCCTCGTAGACGCGGCAGGCGATGCCCGCCTGCGCGAGCGACAGCGCGAGCGTCAGGCCACCGATGCCGCCGCCTATAATGAGGATCTCCATGCGCGCATTGTATTCAACAGAACGGCGATGAGCGCCGTCACGCTCGAGGACGTGAAGGCGGCCGCCGCGCGCATCGCCGGCGCGCTCGAGCGCACGCCGCTCCTGGAAAGCCGCACGCTGTCGCAGCTCACCGGTGCGCGCGTCTACCTCAAGTTCGAGAACCTGCAGTTCACCGCGTCGTTCAAGGAGCGCGGCGCGCTCAACAAGCTGCTCACCCTGTCGCAGGCCGAACGCGCGCGCGGCGTGATCGCGATGAGCGCCGGCAACCACGCGCAGGGCGTGGCCTACCACGCCGCGCGCCTCGGGGTGCGCGCGGTGATCGTGATGCCCAGGGGCACTCCCAACACCAAGGTGAAGAACACCCAGGTGCACGGCGCCGAGGTGGTGCTCGAAGGCGACACGCTCGCCGAAGCCGCGCGCCACGCGCACGAGCGCGCGGCACGCGAGGGCCTCGCCTTCATCCATCCCTACGACGACGCGGCGATCATCGCCGGCCAGGGCACGATCGCGCTCGAGATGCTCGCCGACGCGCCCGGGCTGGAGGCGCTCATCGTGCCGATCGGCGGCGGCGGGCTGATCGCCGGCATCGCCACCGCGGCCAAGGCGTTGAAGCCCTCGATCGAGGTGTGGGGCGTCGAGTCGAAGACCTACTGCGCGATGTACCAGCGCCTGAACGGTCTGCCGGTCGAGGTCGGCGGCGACACCATCGCCGAGGGCCTAGCGGTGCGCGACGTCGGCGAGCTGCCGCTCGCGATCGTGCGCGAGCTGGTGAAGGAGGTGCTGCTGGTCGAGGAGGCGACGATCGAGCGGGCGATCGTCGCGCTGATCGAGATCGAGAAGACGGTAGCCGAGGGCGCGGGCGCCGCCGGCCTGGCGGCGCTGCTCGCCTTTCCCGAGCGCTTCGCCGGCAGGAAGGTCGGCATTCCGCTATGCGGCGGCAACATCGACACCCGCGTGCTCGCGGCGGTGCTGATGCGCGGCCTGGTGCGCGACGGGCGCCTGGCGCGGCTGCGCGTGTCGATGCCCGACGTCTCGGGCAGCCTCGCGCGCGTCGCGCAGATGATCGGGGAGGCCGGCGGCAACATCGTCGAAGTGCAGCACCAGCGCCTGTTCGGCACCGCGTCGGTGCGCACGCCCGAGGTCGAGTTCCTGATCGAGGCGCGCGACCGCGAGCACACCGAGGCGATCATCGCCGCGCTCGCCATCCGCGGCGTGCTCGTCACGCTGCTGCAGTAGGTGATCCAAACGGAGAACAAGGCGGCAACGACACGAGGAGGAGAGATGAGTTCAGATCGACGGCCCGTCAGCTCCGTCTCGCGACGCGAGTTCCTGCGAAATACCGGCCTGGGCGTGGCGGCGCTCGGCCTGGGCGAAGGCGCGGCGCGCGCGGCGCTCGCCGCAGACCAGGGCCCGAGCCCCCGTAGCAGGGCGGCCGCCACCGGGCCCTACAACATCCTGTTCATTCTCACCGACCAGGAGCGCCTGTTCCGGCCCGGCGAGCTGCCAGCCGGCTACAGCCTGCCGGCGCACGAGCGCCTGATGAGGCAGGGCACGACGTTCGTCAACCACCGCATCAACTCCTGCGTGTGCACGCCGTCGCGCTCGGTGCTCTATACCGGGCAGCACATCCAGCACACGAAGATGTTCGACAACACGAACTTTCCGTGGATCAGCAGCATGTCTACCGACCTGCGCACGATCGGAGACATGCTGCGCGAGGCGGGCTATTACACGGCGTACAAGGGCAAGTGGCACCTCACCAAGGAGTTCGAGACGGTAAACGAGCTCGGCTCGCCGACCAAGATCTTCACCAAGGAGATGGAAGCCTACGGCTTCTCCGATTACATCGGCGTGGGCGACATCATCGCGCACGAGCAGGGCGGCTACCGCCACGACGGCATCATCTCCGCGATGGCCGTGAGCTGGCTGCGCAGCCGGGGTATGGACCTCGCGGCGGGCGGCACGCCGTGGTTCCTCGCGGTGAACCTCGTCAATCCGCACGACGTCATGTTCATCGACACCGACCGTCCCGGGATGCGCGTGCAGGACCGGAACATTCTCGGCCACATCCTGCCGGAACCCGCCCATCCGCTGTACGCGAAGCGCTGGGAGTTCGCGCTGCCGGCGACCTATCACCAGCCGGTCGACGCGCCCGGCCGGCCGCGCGCGCACGCGGACTACCTCAAGTCGCACGACGCCCTGGTCGGAAACATCGCGAACGAGGACTGGCGCTGGCGCAAGCGCCACGACTATTACCTCAACTGCCTGCGCGACGTCGATCGCAACATCATGCCGTTGCTCGAGGAGCTGGAAGCGCTCGGCCTCGCCTCGAAGACGATCGTCGTCCTGACCGCGGACCACGGCGACCTGGACGGCGCGCATCGCCTGCACTCCAAGGGCGCGACGTCCTACAGGGAGCAGAACAACGTGCCGCTCGTCATCGTGCATCCCGCGCACCCCGGAGGCGGGCGCTGCGAGGCGGTGACCTCGCACCTCGACATCGCGCCGACGCTGGTGGGACTGACGAACGCGGTTTCCGGCAAGAAAGCGGCCATCACGAAAGGCCTGCCCGGAAGGGATTTCTCCGGGCTGCTCGCCTCGCCCGAGAAGGCCGGGCACTCGGCGATTCGCGACGGCGTGCTGTTTTGCTACAACATGTTCGCCTACATCGACGGCGACTTCCTACAGAAAGCCGTCGGCATCCTCAAGCAGCCCGACGGCAAGGCTAAGCTCAAGGAAGCGGTCGAAGCCGGGACGATGCGGCCCGATCTCGGCAAGCGCGGCGCGATCCGCAGCGTGTTCGACGGCCGCTACCAGTTCAGCCGCTATTTCTCGCCCAAGCAGCACAACCGGCCCGCGACGCCGGAGGCGCTCTTCGCGCTGAACGACGTCGAGCTCTTCGATCTCGAGAAGGATCCGCTCGAGCTGAACAACCTGGCGCTCGAGCGCGCAAAGCACCGCGACCTTCTCGCGGCGATGAACGCCAAGCTGAACGCGCTGATCGACCGCGAGGTCGGCGAGGACGTCGGACAGATGCTGCCGGGCGGCGTCGACGGGCGCTGGGTCGCAGGCCCCGCCGTCAACGATCTGTGAGCCTGCGGGAGGCCTAGCCGCTGCCCGGGCAGGCGAGCGTGAGGCTCGCGCCGTGTCCGGCGCCTGCCGGAATCGTCGCCGAGTACACGCCCGCGCCGGAGCCGCACTTCCACTCCGCGGCGTAGTCCATGTCGCAGCCCGGGGTCGCTCCTTCGGCGGGCGCCGCGCCGAGCGCGACGCTGCAGGTGCTGCGGCCGTCGCAGGCGCGCGCGAGCGAGGCCGTGGCGTTGCCGGCCGGCGCGCCGCAGCTCCTGCCGTAGGTTGCGGCCACCACTTTGATGGGCGGCGCAGGCCGGCCCGCCGGGACGGCCGGAGTGGCCGCGACGGCCGCGCGGGGCGCGAACGAGGCTCGTGCGCCGTCGCGCAGCGCGTCGCGCATCGCGTCGCCGTCGAGAAAATACATCCCCAGGCCCACCGCCATGAGCAGCGTGCCGATGATTGACGCGCCGACCCGGCCCACGTGGCCGGGGTCGATCTTGCCTTCGATGCGGCCCATCACCGCCAAGAGCAGAAAGACGACCCCCGCCAGCACGAACATCCGGGCGAGCGGCAAGTCCACCAGCTTGATCATCATGTCCTGCATTGCGGTTTCCCCCCACCAATATGATTCTCGCCGCGCTGCGGGCGAAAAGCGTGCTGGTCGAGCGGCTCGGCTAGCTGTTGGCGAAAATCCCGTCCAGCCGCTCGATGTCGTTGATCACCTTCCACTCGGAGGCGCCTGCCGCATTGACGCGCTTCTGCCAGGCCTCCAGCCGACCGAGGTAGCGCCGCGGATCGATGTTGTCGGCGTTGAGCTTGGTCACGTTCACCGCGATCACGCGGATGTTGTCCAAGCGGATCGGGAAGTCCCGGACCGTCACCTTGTCGAGGTCCTCCTGCATGTCGGAGAAGATGATGATGGTCTTCTTCCCCGCGCCGGTCTCGTTCAGGAACTCCGCGCCCTGGATCAGCCCGCCCGTGATGTCGGTGTGGGCGGTGCCCTGGACGGTCTTCAGGAACGCGCCGGTCTTGTCGCGGAAGGCGCGCTTCTGCGCGTTCGCCTGGCTCGGGCGCGTGTCGAACATCGCCTTGGCGATGATGTCCTTCTCGCTGAAGCTGCGATTTTCAACCCGCGCCACGGCGAACGAGTCGCCGGGCCGCAGCGTTCCGAGCAGGTAGTTGACCACCAGCTCGGCCTTGCCGGCCTCGCGCGCATAGGTGCCCGAGCTGTCCACCAGCATGTAGACCGCCTGCGCGTGGCTGCGCGAGTCGACGCAGCCGGCGGCGGCCAGCGACAGGCCGGCGATCGCGGCCGACGCTACGAGCGTTCGCATCGTCATGGTCGCTCCTCGCTCAGTAAGGACGCAGGGTCTTTTCGGTGGCGTCCACCGGGCGCGCCTCCGGCGCCGGTCCGCCGCTTCGCACCGAGTGCACCAGTTGCTCGACGAGCAGCGGCAGCACGATCAGCACGTCGTAGGCATGCACCAGGACCCGGCCCGCCTGCCGCGCGATGCTGCCGAAGATGCGCAGCGCGAAGGCCAGCGCGCTCACGAGGTTCACCAGCAGCGCGCCGCCGACGGTGCGCCCCGAATGGATGAACGACTCGAGCGGCACCGCGACGAAGGCGAGCGCAAACGGCAGGATGAAGCCGAGCAGCATCTGGCCGGCGGTCGGGATGCGGCCGAGCCAGCCTTCGCTGACCGGGGCCGGCGCTGCGGCGAGCGACTGCAGCAGCGCCTGCTTGTCGGCGATCAGCATGTCGCGCATCAGCGCCAGAGCCGATTCGATGCCCGCCAGCGTCAGCAGCAGCCCAAGCGAGATCCAGACCATGCGGCGCCGCATGCGGTCGTTCAGGTTGGCGATGCGCGGGAAAAGGTGCGTGATGCGCAGCGACTCCATAACGAACAGGCCCATCGAGGCCTCGACCAGGATGATCACCAGCGCCGCGACCTCGGAGGTTCGCAGCGACGCGGTGATGTAGTCGCTGGCGCCGACCATCTCCGACATCGGCAGCGCGATCAGCTTGAAGTTAACGAATGCGCCACCGAGCGCCACCGCCATCACCAGTCCGGCGATGGCGAACTGCGTGAACGCGGAGTTGGTGAGCGTGCTCTCGGCCTCGTCGCTCCTGGCGGCGATCTCCTTGTAGGTCGCCATCTGCGCGTCCACGGCGGCGGCGGTGTCGTGCATGTCGGACATGTTCTTGTCGACCTGCTTCATGGTCTTGTCGAGCGAGCGCCAGTACGGCATGAACCCTTCCAGGATGCTGTGGCGCATCTGGTAGGCGCGGCGATACTCGGCCAGCGCCTTGTCGTGGATGCTCTCCAGCGACTGGCGGATGTCGACCAGGATCTTCTGCACCACTTCGCCGCCGCCGGTCTTGATCTTGGCGACCGCCGCGACCGCGTCGACCCAGTCGGGCGGCGGCGGCGGAACCTCGCCGCATTTCTTGTAGTCTTCCTCGACCCGCGTGATCTCCTCGAGCAGCTTGCGCTGCAGCGTCGGGTAGCCCTGCAGGTCGCGGGTCACCAGCAGCCCGAGGCGCTCGAACTCGCGCTCGATGCGCTGACCGGATTCGCGCCGGCCTTGCGCCAGCAGCACGGCCTTGTTGCGCGCCTTCATTTCCCCGGCCACGCCGAACAGCCAGCGCGCCCCGAGGCGCAGCGGCCCGCCGAGCGCGTGGCTCGCCGAGCGCATCAGTCCGTGCATCGGCGCGCGCGCCGCATACAGGACGACCATCGCGATGAGCGACAGGACCAATATGGACAACGCCGCGTTGTCCGGCCAGATCATCCACATTCTCAGGTCCATCATGGCACCCCCCTGGAGTCACCAAGCGATGCAAACACGATAGACCGGGCGCCGGACGTCCGTTAGAGAATGTGAAGCGCTTTAGGACCTAGTTCTCGGATCACGACGCGTCTGTCGCCCGGCGGCGACGGCCGCGCGTGAGAACTATTGCACGCCCATCACGAAATCGGCGAAATCGGGGTCAGAGTTGCATTTCGGGGAAATGCGACTCTGACCCCGATTTCGCTGAGCCGAAGGTCCTCTCCACCCGCATCAGCGTCGGGTCGGCGTCTTCCGACAGCTCGAAGCCGAGCTTCGCGGCGAGGCTGAGCATCGGCCAGTTGTCGCCGAGCACCAGGCCTTGCAGCGCAGCGAGGCCGCGCGCGCGCGCCCGCTCGAGCAGCCGCCGGATGAGACGCG